>Ga0070671_100001377_pt1 | contig 18201 bp, 16 predicted proteins | sample KBSS73metaG_FD_65341 | JGI IMG/M metagenome (GOLD analysis project Ga0070671, IMG submission 65341) | Switchgrass rhizosphere microbial communities from Kellogg Biological Station, Michigan, USA - KBS S7-3 metaG | ecosystem: Host-associated > Plants > Roots > Rhizosphere > Soil ...
GTCCGTGAACTACCCGCACCTGCACCTGCTCATCAACCACGTGCCGATCCTGGGCTCGTTCGCGGCACTCCTGCTGGTGCTGTATGCGATGAAGAGCGGCAGCCGCGAGGTGACGCGGCTGTCGCTCTGGGTGGCGCTGGTGATGGGTCTCTCGGTGTACCCGGCGTACTTCACGGGTGACGAGGCGCACGAGCAGGTCGAGGACTATCCGGGCTTCGACCACGATACCACGCATGAGCACGAGGATGCGGCAGAGTGGGCGCTGGTCATCATGCTCGCGACCGCGGGCGTGGCCGGTGTGGCACTGTACCTGGGCCGCGGGGACCGCACCGAGCCGCGCTGGTCGAGGGGCGCGTTGCTGGCCGGCCTCCTGCTCTCGACGGCGAGCGTGACGCGCACCGCGTGGATCGGCGGCGAGATCCGGCACGAGGAGATCCGCGGTTCGCTGCTGGCGGCCCCCGTGATGCCCGAGGGCGTGGCCCCGGCCGCGCACCGTCACGACGGGGAATCAGACCACGACACGCCGGCGCCCGCTGCCGGCGCAGTCGCGCCGATGCCTGCGACCGCCGACTCCGCGCGTGCGGCGCCGGCCGATTCCGCGAAGCTCACCACGGGCAAGACGCACGTGCACAAGGACGGCACGACGCACACGCACTAGCCCGCGACTGCCTTACTGATTGTTCTCCGTTGCCGGCTCCGCCGTGTCGCTCTCGCCGCCGAGCTGGCCATTGTCCATAGGCGCCGTGTCGGCGGGCACCACGATGCCGTCGGCGCCGAGCAGCCGGAACAGGCGCCACTCGGCCTGCCGCGCCGCCCACGGCCGCGGACCGTTGTACAGCAGCGCGACGAGCAGCACCCCGTCCGGCCGGCCGAGATATCCCACGACGTTCGCGGCCTGCGCCAGCGTGCCCGTCTTCGCGCGGACCACGCCCGCAGTCGGGAAGCCGGCGCGCAGGTGGTGCAGCGTGCCCGAGCCGTTGGCGGGGAGCAGGAACGGGAAACCCTTGCCCGCGGGCGTCTGCGGGAAGCGGCTCAGGTACGCGACGAAGGTGTAGGGCGTGACGCGGTCCTCGTACGACAGGCCGCTGCCGTCGACGAGATACGCGCCGTTGGCGATGCCGGTGATCGCATTGACGTGCTCCGTCAGGCGCACGGCGGCCTCGTTGCGGCCGCCGGCCCACTGAAGCATGAGCTCGGCACCCGGGTTGAGGCTGCGGCGGTTCACTTCGGCGGCCACCGAGTCGAAGATGGGCGACCGCACCTCGGCCAGCACTTCCTCCACGCTGCCTGCGGGCGGGCGCGGCACCGCCGAGCTGGGCGTCCAGGTAATGCCCTCATCGGAGAGCGCCTGCGACCAGACGGCCTCGACCAGCTTCTTCGGGTCGCGCACCGTGGCCAGGATGCCGCGGGGGCCCGCGCTCCGGCCGATGGTCCCCGTCACCACCCAGCCGCCGTTCGAGGTGGGCTGGAGGCCGAGGCGGCTCCGGCGTCCCTGCCGCGTGACCGCCTTCACCGTGACGAGCGAGGCGATGCCGCGCGGCGACGCGCCGATGAGCACCGCCCGCCCGCCCGCCTTCGCGGCGGGTGCGACGGTGATCACCACGAGATTCTCGTGCAGCATCACAGGGCCGATGAGCGGCGCGAAGTAGCGGCCGCGATGCTTTGCCGACCAGGCGGCGGGGTAGGTGGCGTCTGCCGGGCCGTGTTCGGCCGTGATCGAGAGCGGGCCGCGCAGTCGTGTGATGCCCTTCGCCCGGAGCTGCGCGGCCAGCTCGCGGAAGGTGGGCCCGGTGCCCGGCATGCGCTCGAGCGTGACGTCGCCATTCATCTGGATGGCCCACGTGCCCACCCACTCGCCGTTCGCCGGGTGCACGCGGCCGGTGGCGAGCACCCGGGTAGGCACCTGCGCCGTCGGACCGAGCACGGTGCGCGCGAAGCCCGTGGTGAGGACCTTGACCGTCGAGGCCGGGATCATCGACTCCGTCGCGTTGTGCGACCAGAGCAGGTTGCCCTTGGCGTCGGCGACGGCGATGCCCCATGTGCCGGGCGCGAGCCGCTGTGCTTCGGCGAACCAGGAATCGATCCGGCCGGCGAGGAGCGGATCGGCCTGGGCCGTGGCGGGGCGCGCCGCCACGAGGGCGGCAACAAAGCTCAGGCCGATGCCTGCGGCGCGTGAAATCACCGAAGTCCTTGCGATCGTGTCGCGATTGCCACCGCATCGGGGCGGTTCGCGAGTCGAGATGGTGTGGGCCGAATGCAAAGGCGCCGGACAGGAGCTGTCAAGCGCAGAATTCCGAACGGGTTAGCCGACCCCGCGCCGTCCGGGCCAATGGTTGGGTGGCAGAAATGGCAAGATACGGACCTCGGGCCGCCGGATACTGAAACATCATGCGGGGCCGGGATCAGGCGATCCCGGCCCCGCTCGTCCATCCTCACGCGCCCCTTACTTCAGCAGCGTCTTCGCGATCGTGTTGAGCTGCATGTTGCTGGTGCCTTCGTAGATCGTCCCGATCTTCGCGTCGCGGTAGAACTTCTCCGCGGGATACTCGCGCGAGTAGCCATAGCCGCCGAACAGCTCGAGGCACTGCGAGCTCACCCGGTCGGCCACCTGCGAGCTGAACAGCTTGGCCATCGCGGCCTCCTGCACGAACGGCATGCCGGCATCCTTGAGACGCGCGGTGTTGTAGACCATGAGCCGGGCCGCCTCCAGGTCGGTCGCCATCTGGGCCAGCTGGAACTGGATGCCCTGGAACTCGGCGATCGCCTTGCCGAACTGCCGGCGCTCCTTCACGTACTGCGTAGCCGCCTCGAGCGCGCCGCGGCCCACGCCGATCATCTGCGCGCCGATGCCGATGCGCCCCTCGTTGAGCGTCTCGATCGCGATCTTGTAGCCCTGGCCCACCGGTCCGAGCACGTTGGACTTGGGGACCCGGCACTGCTCCAGGATCAGCTCGGTGGTGCTGGACGCGCGGATGCCGAGCTTGTTCTCCTTCTTGCCGATGCTGAAGCCGGGGAAGTCGCGTTCCACCAGGAACGAGGTGATGCCCTTGTAGCCCTTCGAGAAATCGGTGTTGGCGAAGACGATGAAGATCCCCGCCTCGGCGCCGTTGGTGATCCAGAACTTCCGGCCGGTCAGCTCCCAGTGCTCGCCCTTGTCGTCGGCACGGCACTGCAGGGCGAAGGCATCGCTGCCGCTGTCCGGCTCCGACAGGGCGAAGGCGCCCAGCAGGCCGGTGGTCATGCGCGGGAAGAGCGCCTGCTTCTGCTCGTCGCCGCCCCAGCGCAGCAGGGCGTTGTTCACGAGGGTGTTGTGCACGTCCACGTAGATCGCGGCCGACGCATCCACACGCGCCAGTTCCTCGATGGCGAGCGTGGCCATGAAGATCGAGCCGCCCGCCCCGCCGAGCGCCTCCGGCACCTCGATGCCCATCAGGCCCAGCTCGAAGAACTTCTGGATGATGTCCGGGCGGAACTGGGCGGCCTCGTCCATGTCGTGGACGTGCGGCTTGACCTCCGTTTCCGCGAACTCGCGCACCGCGTCGCGGAACATGGTCTCTTCTTCGGAGAGCGTCGTGAGCGCCTGGGGCGCCGCAGTCGCCTGGGTGGTCATGGGGTCGGGTCCTCGCCCGTCGGGGGTTCGAGGGCAAACCTAGCGCCATGGAACGCGCCGCGCCCGGCGGCGCAGGCGGCGAATCAGCGGTACGCGAGGTTGGGCGCCAGCCACCGTTCCGTGGTAGCCACGTCCATGCCCTTCCGCCGCGCGTAGTCCTCCACCTGATCCTTCTCGATCTTGCCGACGCCGAAGTACTGCGACTCCGGGTGCCAGAAGTAGTAGCCGCTCACCGAGGCCGTCGGCAGCATGGCGAAGCTCTCGGTGAGGGTGATGCCGGCCCGGTCGGTGGCGCCGAGGAGCTCGAACAGCGTGCGCTTCTCGGTGTGATCGGGACAGGCGGGGTACCCCGGGGCCGGCCGGATGCCCTGGTACGCCTCCTTGATCAGCGCCGCGTTGTCGAGCTGCTCGTCCTTCGCGTAGCCCCAGAACTCCCGCCGGACGCGCTCGTGCAGCCGCTCCGCGAAGGCCTCGGCGAGGCGGTCGGCGAGCGCCTTCGCGAGGATGCTGTTGTAGTCATCGTTGGCGGCCACGAAGCGCTGCACGAGTGCGTCGAGCCCGATCCCGGCCGTCACGGCGAACGCGCCGATCCAGTCGCGGACGCCGCTCGCCTTCGGCGCGACGAAGTCCGCGAGGGCGAGATTGGGCCGTCCCGGCTGCTTCTTCATCTGCTGCCGGATGGTGTGCACCGTGGCCAGCACGCTGCCCCGATCCTCGCCGGTGTACAGCTCGATGTCGTCACCGACCTGGCTCGCCGGGAAGAAACCGAGCACGGCGCGCGCAGTGAGGAGGCGCTGCGCGACGATCTCGTCGAGCATGCGGCGCGCGTCGTCGTACAGGTTGCTTGCCGCACGTCCCACCACCGGGTCGTCGAGGATCGCCGGATAGTGGCCGGCCAGCTCCCACGTCTGGAAGAACGGAGTCCAGTCGATGCGCTCGACCAGCTCCGCCAGCGGGTACTCGTCCAGCAGGCGCGTGCCGGTGAATGTCGGCGTGGGCGGCACCACACCATCGTAGGACGGTGCGAGCCGGTTGGCACGCGCTGCGGCGATCGGCTGTCGCTGCTCGGCGGGCTTCCGGTCGGCGCGGTCCTTCCGCACCTGCTCGTATTCGCGGCCAAGCTGCGCCGTGAACTCCTCGCGGAGCCCTTCGCTGACGAGGCTGCCGGCCACGCCCACCGCGCGCGACGCGTCGAGCACGTGCACCACCGGCCCGTCGTAGTTGGGCGCGATCTTCACGGCCGTGTGCACCCGCGAGGTGGTGGCGCCGCCGATCAGGAGCGGCAGGTCGAAACCCTCGCGCTTCATCTCGCTCGCGACGTAGCTCATCTCCTCGAGCGAGGGCGTGATGAGTCCCGACAGGCCGACCATGTCGACGCCCTCGCGCCTGGCCGTGTCGAGGATCGTCGCGCAGGATACCATGACGCCCAGGTCGATGACCTCGAAGTTGTTGCACTGAAGCACCACGCCCACGATGTTCTTGCCGATGTCGTGCACGTCGCCCTTCACCGTCGCGAGCAGCACGCGGCCCTTCGCGTTGCTGGCGCCGCCCTGCTTCTCGGCCTCGATGTAGGGAATGAGGTGCGCCACCGCCTTCTTCATGACGCGGGCGCTCTTGACCACCTGCGGCAGGAACATCTTGCCAGCGCCGAACAGGTCGCCGACGATGTTCATGCCCGCCATGAGCGGGCCCTCGATCACCTCGATGGGCCGCGGCACCAGCTTCCGCGCCTCCTCCGTGTCCTCCACCACGAAATCCGCAATGCCCTCCACCAGCGCATGCGCCAGCCGCTCGTTCACGGGGGCGTTGCGCCACGAGAGGTCGTGCTGCTGCGCGGCGGCCTGGCCCTTCACCGAATCGGCCACCTCGAGCAGTCGCTCGGTGGCGTCGGACCGCCGGTTGAGGACCACGTCCTCGACCCGCGCCAGCACGTCGGCCGGGATGTCGTCGTAGATGGGCAGCGCGCCCGCGTTCACGATGCCCATGTCCATGCCGGCCCGGATGGCGTGGAACAGGAACACGGCGTGGATGGCCTCGCGGACCGGATTGTTGCCGCGGAACGAGAACGACACGTTGCTCAGGCCGCCGCTCACCAGCACGTGCGGCAGCGTGGCCTTGATGCGCGCCGTGGCCTCGAAGTAGTCCACGGCGTAGTTGTCGTGCGCCTCGATGCCGGTCGCGATCGCGAAGATGTTCGGGTCGAAGATGATGTCCTCGGGCGGGAAGCCGGCCTGCTCGGTCAGCAGCTTGTACGCCCGGGTACAGATCGCCACCTTGCGCTCGGCGGAGTCGGCCTGGCCCTGCTCGTCGAACGCCATGACGATCACGGCCGCGCCGTAGCGCCGCACCAGCCGCGCCTGCCGCAGGAACTCGGCCTCGCCCTCCTTCATGGAGATCGAGTTCACCACGCACTTGCCCTGCACGCACTTGAGCCCCGCCTCGATGACGGACCACTTGGACGAGTCCAGCATGAACGGCACGCGCCCGATGCCGGGCTCGGCGGCGCAGAGGTTCAGGAACGTCGTCATGGCGCGCTCGGAGTCGAGCATCGCCTCGTCCATGTTGATGTCGATCATCTGCGCACCGCTCTCCACCTGCTGGCGCGCGACCTCGAGTGCCGCCTCGTAGTCGCCGGCGAGGACGAGCTTGGCGAAGCGCGCCGAGCCGGTGACGTTGGTGCGCTCGCCGACGTTCACGAAGCCCGTCTCCGGGCCGATGGTCAGCGGCTCCAGCCCGCTCAGGCGCAGCCGCGGTGCCGGCGTCGGCAGCTTGCGCGGCGGGAGCCCCGCCACTGCCTGGGAGATGGCCCGGATGTGCGCCGGCGTCGTGCCGCAGCAGCCGCCCGCGAGGTTCAGGAACCCCGCCTCGGCGAACTCGCGCAGCAGTGCCGCCATGTACTCCGGGCCCTCGTCGTACTGCCCGAACTCGTTGGGCAGGCCGGCGTTCGGGTGCGTGCTCACGTACGTGGGCGCGATGCGCGAGAGCTCCTGCACGTAGGGCCGGAGATCCTTCGCGCCCAGCGCGCAGTTGAGGCCGATCGTGAGCGGCCGTGCGTGCGTGACGGAATTCCAGAAGGCCTCGGTGGTCTGGCCCGAGAGCGTGCGGCCGCTCGCATCCGTGATCGTGCCGGAGATCATGACCGGCACCCGCTCGCCACGCCGCTCGAAGACGCCCTCGACCGCGAAGATCGCCGCCTTGGCGTTGAGCGTGTCGAAGATGGTCTCGATCAGGATCAGGTCGGCGCCGCCGTCCAGCAGGCCCGTGGTGGCGTCGGTGTACGCGGCCACCAGCTCGTCGAACGACACGCTGCGGAAGCCCGGGTCGTTCACGTCCGGCGAGAGCGACGCCGTGCGGTTCGTGGGCCCCAGCACGCCCGCCACGTAGCGCGGGCGGTCGGGTGCCGCGGCCTCGAACGCGTCGGCCACCGAGCGCGCCAGCCGTGCGGACGCCTCGGACAGCTCGCGCCCCATGTGCTCCATGCCGTAGTCGGCGAGCGCCACCGAGGTGGAGTTGAACGAGTTCGTCTCCAGGATGTCCGCGCCCGCGTCGAGGTACGCCGCGTGGATGTCGCGGATGATCGCGGGCTGCGTCAGCGACAGCAGGTCGTTGTGGCCGCGCAGGTCCTTCGGCCAGTCGGCGAAGCGGGTGCCGCGATAGTCCGCCTCCCGCAGCTGGTAGCCCTGGATCATGGTACCCATGGCGCCGTCGATGACGAGGATGCGCTGCTGCAGCAACGACTCGAGCGCGGCGAGCCGGCGCGCACGGGTCCACGGCGTGAGCGTCGCGGTCGACGGCACCCACGCGGGGGCGGGGGCGACGGCGGTGCCGCCATCATGCACGGCGCAGGACTGGGTCATGGAGCGGCCTCCAGCGGCGCCGCCTTCTTCGGCCGGATCCCCAGGATGTGGCAGATGGCGAAGGAGAGATCGGCGCGGTTCAGCGTGTAGAAGTGGAACTCGCGCACGCCCTGCTCGGCGAGGCCTTGGACCTGCTCGGCGACGGTGGTGGCCGCGACCAGCCGGCGCGTCTCGGGATCGTCGTCGAGTCCGTCGAAGCGCTGCCCCAGCCAGCGCGGCACCGAGGCGCCGGCCCTCTCGGCGAAGCCGCACATCATCCTGAAGTTCGTCACCGGCATGATGCCGGGCACGATCTCGCAGAAGATGCCGCGGCGGCGCACCTTGTCGAGGAAGCGGAAGTACTGCTCGTTGTCGAAGAAGAACTGCGTGATCGCGCGGGTCGCGCCCGCGTCGATCTTCCGCTTCAGGTGATCGAGGTCGAGATGCGGCGAGGTGGACTCGGGGTGACCCTCGGGAAAGCACGCCACCGTGATCTCGAAGTCGCGCACCGCCTTGAGGCCCGTCACCAGGTCGGCGGCGTACTGGTAGCCGTCGGCCGGCGGCTGGTAGGGGCCGCTGCCGCCGGGCGGGTCGCCGCGCAACGCCACGATGTGGCGCACGCCCGCCTCCCAGTAGTCGCGCGCCACCTGGTCCACCTCGGCGCGCGAGGCGGCGACGCAGGTCAGGTGCGCGGCGGGCACGAGCGGCGTCTCCGCCAGGATGCGCTTCACCGTGCGGTGCGTCCGCTCGCGCGTGCCCCCACCCGCGCCGTAGGTCACCGAGATGAACCGCGGCGCCAGCGGCTCCAGCCGCTTGATGGCGCCCCAGAGGTTCTCCTCCATCTCGGGCGACTTCGGCGGGAAGAACTCGAACGAGACCTGCAGTCCGCTCATGCGGTCGTGCCCCTCACAAAAAAGATGCGCCTCCGAAGATCCCTGCTGGGGCCCGGAGGCGCAGCTTTAGCAGGTTGTTTTACGTGGCCGCAATCGGCTCAAATCGCCACGGATTCAGTTGTGACTACAAAGGCAAATCTCGGGCCGAAGGCCCGGTCGTGCAAGGCCTCAGCCCAGCGCCACGCCCAGCCGTCGGGCCACCTCCGCTGGGGCGAGCCCGGCAACCTGGACGACCTTGCTGCGGCTCGCGGGACCAGCCACCAGGGTCAGCGCCGAGCGCGGCAGATGGAGCACGTCGGCAAGGAAGCGCAGCAAGGCGTCGTTGGCGGCGCCGTCCACCGGTGGTGCGGCGAGGCGCAACCGGAGTGCCTGACCGTGCCGTCCCGCCAGCTCGTTCCGCGACGCTCTCGGCTGCACGCGCAGGGTGAGGCGCGTGCCATCGCCCGCGGGCACCGCCCAGCTCACGAGAACAGGAGCCGGTTCACCGCCCAATGCGCCACCATCAGCAGCAGGTAGGCCACCATCGGGCTCATGTCGAAGGGCCCTGCGAGCGGCAGCCGCCGGCGGATCGGCTCGAGCAGCCAGTCGGTGAGCCACACGAAGGGTCGCATCCACCTGGCATACTCCGACACGCCGAACCAGGACGCGAACACGCGCACCAGCAGCGCGACGTTCAGCACGCCGAACACCCAGCTCACCGCCTGGTACGCGAGCTGCCTTGGGCTCGCGCCGGCCAGATAGCTCAGGTTCAGCGCGAACCGCATGAGCCATCGCACCAGCGCCAGCAGCACGAGGCCGCCGACGATGACGACGCCGATGAGCCACAGCGGCGCGTCCTGCGGATTGCCGCCGGCGCGCAGCAGCCGCCGCTCGATGGGCTGGAGGACGGGGTCGCTGGCGGAACGCACCAGGCGCGGCCATGCGCCGAACGGCTGCAGTCGTCTCGAGCGCACCAGCCAGTGCGTCGCCGCCACCACCGAGGCATAGGCGAAGCCGGCGACGATCAGACCGCGGACGACAAGATCCAGCCACGCGGCCACGGTGGCCGCCATCACTTCGGTGTCGCCGGGGCCGGGCGCACGACCTCGAAGCTGCGCGTGCCGGCCGTCGTCTCGCATTGCACGGCGAAGCGGCCTTCGTTGAGCGAAGCCTGTTCCAGGACGTCCTCGGTGGCGCTGCAGCCGGTCACGTCGCCCGCCGGGCGGCGGAGGGTCGTCGTGAACGCGATCGGCTCGGTGCCCGCCACGAGGCGGGAGGTGGCGGCCGTCAGGCTGTCGAGGCCGAGATCCCGCAGCGTCAGGGCCGGACGACCCATGTGCGCGGCGCGGTACGCCACGGCCCGGTCGATCAGCTCGAACAGCTCGTTGCCCAGCACGCCGACGTCGGCCGGCACGCCGGTGCGAGTAGCGCCCGCCTCCACCGGCGGCGGCGCCGGCTTGCCGCACCCGAGCAGCAGCACAGCCACCGCCAGGCCGCGGCGTCGGATCACGGCAGGCCGAACTCGCGGTTGAACACCACCTCGAACTGGAAGGTGCGCTCGCGGCTGCGCGTCTCGATGAGGTCGGCGATGCGCTCGAGGCGAGCGGGGATGGCCAGGATCTTGTCCTGCGCCTTCCGGCCGACGTCCGAGAGGCCCGTCAGGTGCTCGATGCCCCACGCCCTGATCTGCTCCTGCACGATGCGCAGGTAGTCGCGCGGGCCGTAGATGCCGCTGCGGCGGATCACGTCGGCGAGGTCCTTGAAGCCGGGCATGGTGTGGCCCGGCATCTCGATGCCCGGCATGATGTGCGCCGCCGACTCGAGCGCCTGGTTCGGGTCGCGCTTGAGGATCTCGGCGAACACCTTGCGATAGAACGCGAAGTGCCGCGCCTCGTCCTGCGCCACCTCGTTCAGGATCCTCGCCAGGCCCGGCTCGTATTCGCCGCAGAGCCGGCCGGTGGCGGCATGCGAGAACTGCGTGGCGCGTTCCTGCAGCGTGGTGTAGACGAACACCCGGTAGGGATCGTAGTCCCATGCCGGATGGAAGCCTTCCTTGATGTAGTCGAACTGCATCACCTCGAGGGTGCGCTGGTCGAAGAGCTCGGTGTCACGGGTGTAGTCGTGCAGCACCTGGCCGTGGCGATCCTCTTCCGCGGTCCAGAGATTATTCCACTGGCGCCAGAAGCTGTCATCGCCAAGGTGCACCGCGAGCAGGCGGTGGAAGTGCGGCAGGCCTTCTTCGGTGAGGGTGTTCAGTGCGAGCGCGGCGCGGGCATTATCGGGAATGCCGCGCGCGCGCTCGCGCAGCTTGCGCAGCCAGTCGAGGCGGTCCTGCTCCGGTTCCTGCTCCAAGAGGTCGCTGGGAAACCACAGCGTACGCTTGCGCTCGTGCGCATGCATGAGCTCCTGGACGCGCTTTTCGAGATCCTTGAGGACCTCGACTTTCGAGAACAGCTCGCGGGCGCTCGTGGTGACACTCATGTGGGCCTGAGGGTACGGGTTGGCGTGCTTCCGAAAAGTAATCCCGTACCCGGATGGGGCGACGTGCTACTCGTGGAGCGGCTTCTCCATCAGCGTCCAGGCGCGGCCGAACATGTAGCGCGGCCGGCGGACGACGCGCTCCCAGCCGATCGCCGCCAGGAATGTCTCGGCGCGTTCGTCGTCGGTCCAGAACTCGGCCAGGTCGGCGTCCTCTTCCTGCGCACGCTCCTCGAACGCCTCCAGCAGCCGATGCGCATGGCCCTGCCCACGATGGCTCTCGGCGACGACGATATCGAGCAGGTGAGCCACGCCCCCGCGCACGTAGAAACGGAGCCCGCCGACCCAGTCGCCGAGCTCGCTCGTGAGCCCGATGTAGTGGTCCTCGAACCCTGTGGGTGTGCCGGCCTCCTCCGCCTCACGCTCGAGCAGCTCGTTGAGCCACTCGGCGAAGTCGTGGTGCCGGTCCATCTGCGTGATCCTGACGTCGTTCATCCTTGCCTCCAGCCTGTCGTTCCGGCGGGACCTACTTCCGGTGTACACGATCGCAGCAACTCGGGTGCCATCCCCGCGCGGGGCCCGTCCCGCATGGAATGGCGGCTCGTGGGGTCGTATCTCGTGATGGGGTGGTGAGTTGCTCGAGAATAGACGGCTCGGCACCCCAGGGGAAGTCGGGAATGCTCACATCCGCCTGCCGCAGATCAGTCGCGCCGGCGGAATCTGCGTCTCCCGAGAGCGACGCCAGCGATGGAGCACCACCATGTCCGCTACCACGATATCCCGGCACGCAATCGTCCGCTGCCCGTTCTGCGACACCGCCAACCGCATCGACCTCGCCCGCCACGCCGACGGGCCGCGCTGCGGCGACTGCAAGCGTCCCCTTCGCGTCGATCGACCCCTCAAGGCCACCGACGCCTCGCTCGACCAGCTGCTGCAGGGGGCGGAGGTGCCGGTGCTGGTGGACTTCTACGCCGACTGGTGCGGCCCGTGCAAGGCGATGGCCCCGACGCTCGATGCCTTCGCGCACGATCGCACGGGGGACGTGCTGGTCCTGAAGCTCGACACCGACGCCAATCCGCAGGCTGCCCAGCGCTTCGACATCCGTGGCATCCCGACGCTCATCGCGTTCCGTGGCGGCAAGGAAACGGGCCGACACGTGGGCGTCACCGACCGCGCGACGCTGGAGCGACTTGCGCGGTGATCGTCACGGCGTGAGCGTCGGCACGAAGGCCGGCGCCCGCCGCACCCGCGTCGCCTGCTCGAAGGCGTAGGCGAACGCGAGCAGCCGCGCCTCGCCGCGCGAGGTGCCCATGAAGGTCACGCCCACCGGCAGGTCGCGCACGAAGCCGGCGGGCACCGTGATCGCCGGATAGCCGCTCACGGCGGAGAGCGTGGAATTGCCGCCGCCGAAATGGTCGCCGTTGAGCAGGTCGGTCACCCAGGCCGGACCACCCGTGGGCGACACCAGCGCCTCGACGCGGTGCCGCGTGAATGCCGCGTCGAGACCCTCGACGCGCGCGTACCGACGGCACGCCGCCAACGCCTTGCGATACGCGGGCTCGCTGAGCGGCCCCTTCTTCTCCGCCCTCTCGAACAGTTCCTGCCCGAACCACGGCAGCTCCCGGTCCGCGTTCGCCGTGTTGAACGCGATCAGGTCGGCAAGCGTGCGATGCGGCTGGTCGGTGCGCCGCGCGAGATAGGCCGCCATGTCCGCCTTGAGCTCGTACAGCAGCACCTGGAACTCGGGATCGCCCACCTTCTTCGCGCTGGGGATCTTGACCGGGTCGACGAGCACCGCGCCCGCATCGCGCAGCGCGGCGAGCGATTGTTCCATGATGTGGTCCACGCGGGCATCGAACCCGAAGTCCTGCCGCAGCACGCCCAGGCGCGCGCCCTTGAGCGCGCCCGGGTCGAGCGGCCGTGCGTAGTCGACGTCACCCGACACGGCGAGGGCCGTGAGCAGGATCGCCGCGTCGGTGACGGTGCGTGCCATCGGGCCCGCCGTGTCCTGCGTGTGCGAGATGGGCACGATGCCGTCGCCCGGCAGGAGCCCGACGGTCGGCTTGAGCCCCACCAGGCCGCACTGATGGCTCGGGCAGACCACCGAGCCGTCGGTTTCGGTGCCGACGCCCACGACCGCGAGGTTCGCCGCGATCGCGGCGCCGGTGCCGGAGCTCGAGCCGCAGGGATTGCGGTCCAGCACGTACGGGTTCCGGGTCTGGCCGCCGCGCGCGCTCCAGCCGCTGCTGGAGTGCGAGGAGCGCATGTTGGCCCACTCGCTCAGGTTGGTCTTGCCGATGATGATGGCGCCCGCCGCACGGAGCTTCGCGGCCACGCCGGAGTCCTGCGGTGCGCTCGTGTCGGCCAGCGCGAACGAGCCGGCGCTCGTCTTCATGCGATCGCCGGTGTCGATGTTGTCCTTGATGAGCACCGGGATGCCGTGCAGCGGTCCACGAACCCGGTTGCGCCGCTCGGCGTCGACTCCATCGGCGATGGCGAGCGCATCGGGATTGCTCTCGATCACGCTGCGCAGCGTGGGCCCCGTGCGGTCCACCTGCGCGATGCGCTCGAGGTAGTGCTCGACGAGGTCCCGGGCGGTGAAGCGGCCGTCACGCAGGCCGGACTGGAGCTCGGCGATCGTGACCTCGTCCATCGAGAGGTCGAGGCCGGTGCGACGTGGGACGCGCTGCGACGCAGGTGCTCGCGGAACTCGACCCGCCACCTGTGCCCCTGCCGCCCCGGCGACCGCCGCCACGAATGCCCGTCGCTCCATGCTCACCTCCAGCCGATGGCCAGTGCCAGCAGGATCGCACCCACGCAGAACAGGCCGAGGACCACCGCGCGCGGCAGCGACCAGCGCAACCACTCGTCGAGGCCGACACCCGTGGCCGCCAGCATCGCCAGCAGCGCGCCGTTGGTGGGCGCGATCAGCTCGACCGTGCCGGCGCCGAGCTGGTAGGCGAGGACCGCGATCTGGCGTGGCAATCCGACGAGGTCGGAGACGGGTGCCAGCACCGGCATCGTCAGGACCGCCTGCCCGCTCGTGCTCGGTACGGGCAGGTGGATCAGCGCGTGCGCCACGAACATGCCGATCGCGGCCGCCGCCTGCGGCAGCCCTTGCAGCGGGGTCGCGATGGCGTGCACCAGCGTGTCGACGATGTTGCCCTGCTTGAGCACGATGAAGATGCCGCGGGCCACCCCGATCAGCAGCGCGCTGTACGTCATGTCCCGGGCGCCCTGGACAAGCGCATCGGCGGTGCCATTGAGCCCGAGCCCGCCGATGAGCCCCGTCAGCAGGCCCATTGCGAGGAACAGCATGGCGAGCTTGTCGAAATCCCAGGCCCAGTGCTGCGCGCCGACGACGAAGAGCGCGAAGGTGGCCAGGACCACGGTGAGCACGAGGAGGTCGCGCGGCCCGAGCGCCGGCGGGGGGCCGTCGCCCGCGATGGCCAGCGGCCGCGCGTGCGCGCGGGCGTAGCCGCGCAGCGTCCAGAGCCAGCCGGCCACCGCCACCACCAGCAATACCGTCCGGAACACCCAGCCGGACCCCACCGGCACGTCCGCGGCCTTCTGCGCGATGGTCACCATGAACGGGTCCACCGGCGAGAACGCCGCGGCCACCGCCGACGTGCCGATGCTCATCGCCACCGCCATGAGCGGCGGCACGCCGAGCGCGGCACAGAGGAGGAGGAGCAGCGGCGCGAACGCGACCAGCTCCTCCGACATCTGGATCAGCGCGCCGCCCACCGCGAAGACGAGCGCCACGGCGGGAAGCACGAGCAGGCCCCGGCTCTGGAAACGGTGCACCAGCCCGTCGATGGCCGCGCGCAGCGCGCCCGTGCGCTCCACCACGGTGAATCCTGCCCCCGAGAGGAACACGAGCGCGATGATTGCGGCGGCGTCGATGATCCCGCGCGGCACGGCGGCGAGCGCGTCCCCCACGCCGACGGGCGATGCCGGCAGGGCCTTGTAGGTGCCGGCCACCACCACCGCCCGACCCGTCGCGGAATCGTCGCGACGATCGTAGGCGCCGGCAGGGACCACCCAGGTGAGCATCGCGGCGACCGCGATGCAGCCAAGCAGCAGGATGAACGGGTGGGGAAACTGCAGGCGGAAGGTCACTTCAGAGTGTCTTGCAGACCTTCTTCACCGGCACCACCTTGCCGCACGCGATCGTCTCGTCCATGCCGCCCGTGATCGGGCCGCAGGCGGTGGTGACGGCGTTGCGGGTGGCCTCGTCCTCGCTCGCCGCCGAGGCCGTGGCGGAGTTGGTGCGGCCGCGGAACTCGACGGTGACGGCGCACTCGTGGCTCTGCGAGGCGAGCGTGCTGTACAGGAGGAACGCGCCGAGGGCGGCGAGAATCAGGAGAGTGACGAGGTTGCCCTTCTTCATGGGGCGCTCCGGACGTCAGGCCGACTCGGTTTCCTCTGCGAGCCAGCGCAGGTAGGCGTCGCTCCCGTGCACGATGGGAAGCGCGACGCATTCGGGGACTTCGTAGGGATGGAGCTCCAGCAGGCGCCGCTCGAGGGCGGTCAGCCGGGCGGCGGCGGTCTTGAGCTCGAGGCGCCATTCGGTGGCGTGCTCGATCGCGTCCTTCCAGCGATAGATGCTGTGCTGCGGGCCCAGCAACTGGGCGCAGGCCGCCAGCCGTTCCGCCACCAGCGTCTCCGCGACCCGCTCCGCGGTGTCGCGGTCGGCGAAGCTGGTGACCACGGCGACATACGACGGAAAGGTCACGCGCTAGTTCGACTTCCCAGGGAGCCCGGGAGTCGCCTCCGGCGCGACGCCGTCGCTCACGGGGAGCACGGCGGCGCGCCAGCCGCTCTTGAACTGCACGGTCAGGAAGTACGCTGCCGTGTCGGCCTTCACGTCGACCACGTCCGGCATCCGCTTCGCGAACTCGACGGCGGCCCCGACCTGCTTCGCGTAATCCTCGCGGCTGCCGCCGGTGTGGGCCTGCGCCAGCGCGCGCCCGATGGCGATCTTCTCCGCCTGCTCGGGCCCGTACTTCGCGAACTGGTCGCCCGACATGTAGCCATCCTGCTTGTCGAGATGGCCGTAGCGGTCGTAGGTGGGGCACCCGCCAAGGGCGAGGGCCGTCGGAAGGAGTACTAAGACGAGCGCGCGACGCATTGCCGGATCCTGATCGGGTTCGAGTCTGGGAGCCGGACCACGTTGCCGGCGGCGGTAATTATCGGTGTCCGAACGGCCGAGCGCAAACGCCGAGCGGCCTCCCCGGTTAGGATATGCCCATGCCGACTCCCCGACACGTCGTCCTGGCCGCCCTCGGCGCGCTGTGCACCCTCACCGCGTGCGCGCGGGACAAGGACACACCGCTCGTCGTCTTCAACGCCGGCAGCCTGGCCGCCCCGGTCCGCGACCTGCTGCAGGCGTTCCGCGTCCGCTACCCTCGAGCGGTGCCGGCGCAGGAGAATTCCGGCAGCCTCGAGGCGGCCCGGAAGGTCACCGAGCTGGGCAAGGTGCCCGACGTCATCGCCGTGGCCGACTACAGCGTGATCGACCGCCTGCTTCGGCCCGCGCACGCGACCTGGCAGGTCAAGTTCGCCCGCAACGCGATGGTGCTCGCCTACACGGATGCATCCGCGGGCGCCGGCGAGGTGAACGGCGAGAACTGGTGGCAGGTCGTGCAGCGCCCTGGCGTGCGGGTGGGCCGCTCGGACCCGGCGCTGGACCCGAACGGCTACCGCGCGCTCATGGTGCTGCAGCTCGCCGAGGCCCACTACGCCCAGCCCGGCCTCACGGCGAAGTTGCTGCAGGCGATGCCGGCGCGCTTCGTCCGGCCCAAGGAGGCCGACCTCACGGCGCTGCTGCAGGCCGGCGAGCTGGACTACGCCTGGACGTATCGCTCCATCGCGAAGACGACGGGTCTTCGCTACGTGGAGCTGCCGAAGGAGATCGACCTGAGCGATCCCTCGCTCGCCGACCGTTACGCGACGGCCGCCGTCATGGTGCCCGGCGCGAAGCGCGAGGGCGGCGACATGCTGCAGCTCCACGGCGAGCCGATCGTCTACGCGCTCACCATCCCGACCCGGGCGCCGCACCCGGAGCTGGCGCGGGACTTCGTCGCCTTCGTCCTGTCGGCGGAGGGGCGCGCCGTCGTCGAGCGGAGCGGGCTCGAGCCGATCGATCCCGTGGTCGCGGATGGCGCGGTCCCCGCGGGCATCCTCCCGACGAAGCAGTAGCGCGCAAACCCCAGCGGGCGGCTATTTTCAACGCCTCCAGCGACCCTCCCGGATCACGTGCCATGAACGGCCTCCCGAACACACCCAGCCCGAAGAACGAGCCCGTCCTGGGCTATGCGCCCGGCTCCGCCGAACGCACCGCGCTCAAGGCGGCGCTGGCGGCATTGAGCAACGAGGTCGCCGACATCCCGGCCATCGTCGGCGGGAAGGACGTCCGCAGCGGCGACTGCCACGAGGTCACCGCGCCGCATCGCAACCGGCACGTCATTGCCCGGGTGCATCTGGCGAGCGAAGCGACCCTGCGGACGGCCGCGAAGGCAGCGACCGAGGCGCAGAAGGACTGGGCGGCGCTGCGCTTCGAGGACCGAGCTGCGGTCTTCCTCCGCGCCGCCGACCTGCTCGCCACCACCCGTCGCATGCTGGTCAACGCCGCCACCATGCTGGGCCAGAGCAAGACGGCGTTCCAGGCGGAAATCGACTCGGCGTGCGAGCTGATCGACTTCCTGCGCTTCAACGTGCACTACGCGGAGAAGATCTATCGCGAGCAGCCCGAATCGTCGCCGGGCATCTGGAACCGGATGGACCATCGGCCGGTCGAGGGCTTCGTCTACGCGGTGACGCCGTTCAACTTCACCGCCATCGGCGGCAACCTCCCCTCCGCGCCGGCGCTGATGGGCGCCACCGCGGTGTGGAAGCCGTCGCACACGGCGGTGCTGAGCAACTACCACGTGATGCGCCTCTTCGAGGAGGCGGGCCTGCCTCCCGGCGTCATCAACTTCGTGCCGTCCGATCCCGTGCGCTGCACGGGCGTGATGCTTGACGAGCCGATGCTCGCGGGCGTGCACTTCACGGGGTCGACGCCGGTGTTCCGCAGCATCATGCGCGGCGTCGCGGAGCGGCTCGACCGCTACCGCTCGTATCCACGCATCGTGGGCGAGACCGGCGGGAAGGACTTCGTCGTCGCGCATCCTTCGGCGGACGCCGAGCAGGTGGCGGTGGGACTCGTACGCGGCGCATTCGAGTACCAGGGGCAGAAGTGCAGCGCCGCCTCGCGCGCGTACGTGCCCGCGTCGCTGTGGCCCGAGGTACGCGACCGCATGGTGGCGATGATGGACGAGATCCGCATCGGGGACGTGGCGGACTTCCGCAACTTCATGGGCGCGGTCATAGACGACCGCGCCTTCACGCGCATCAGCGAGGC
>Ga0070671_100001384_pt1 | contig 18117 bp, 9 predicted proteins | sample KBSS73metaG_FD_65341 | JGI IMG/M metagenome (GOLD analysis project Ga0070671, IMG submission 65341) | Switchgrass rhizosphere microbial communities from Kellogg Biological Station, Michigan, USA - KBS S7-3 metaG | ecosystem: Host-associated > Plants > Roots > Rhizosphere > Soil ...
CTGCGTCTACGACTTCATGTGGAAGAACAACCGGCGCCGCTACAGCGAGAAGTTCAGCACCTGGGACCTGATCAGGAAGTACAACAAGGACTACAAGCTGATCTTCGTCGGCGACGCGACGATGAGCCCGTACGAGATCCTCCAGCCGGGCGGCAGCGTCGAATACAACAACGAGGAAGCCGGCGCGGAATGGCTGCAGCGCCTCACGAACGCGTTCCCGAAGTTCGCCTGGATCAATCCCGAGCCGCAAGGCGTCTGGGGCTACCGGCAGAGCATCTCGGTGATCCAGCAGCTCATGAACCAGCGCATGTTCCCGCTCACCTTGCCCGGGCTCGAAGGAGCCATGCGACTGCTGGTGAAATGAAGTCCCGCGCGGCATGGGCGCGGACGCTGTCGATGCTCATGCTGGTCTCGCTGCTCGGCGGCTGCGCGAGCCTGCCGTTCTTCGGCAAGGACGCTGACGACGGCGCCTCGCGCGCCGAGCCGCAGGTCGCGCTCTACGAGCTCGAAGTGCGCGCGCCCGATCCACTGCGCCGCCTGCTCCTCGACTACCTCGACCTGGCCCGCTTCCAGAACGCGCCGGCGAGCGAAGCGATCACGCCGGCCGAGCTCGAGCGCCTCGCCGCCGCCGCGCCGGCGCAGGCGCGCTCGCTGCTCGAGACCGAGGGCTACTTCGAGGCCGACGTCAAGGTGACGCGCAGCGACGGGGCGGCCGGCCTGCCGCGAATCGAGATCGACGTCGTCCCCGGGCCGCGCGTCGTCGTGCGCAGCGTCGCGATCGACTCGGCCGCGCCGCTCGCGCCGCGCCTGCCGACGCGCGACGAGCCGTGGCGCGACCGCCTCGACAAGCTGCGCGCGATCTGGTCGCTGCGCGAGGGCGAGCCGTTCCGCCAGCCGGACTGGAACAGCGCCAAGAACGCGGCGCTCGGCGCGTTGCGTGGCGATGGCTATCCGCGCGCCGAGTGGCAGTCGACGAACGCGCGCATCGACGCGGTCGAGCGGACGGCGGCGCTTTCGGTGACGGTCGAGCCCGGGCCGCTGTTCCACCTCGGGCCGATCCGGATCGAGGGAACGCACCGCTACGACGAGGCGGCGATCCGCCGCGTCGCGCAGCTCCCGCCCGGCAGCGAGTACAGCGAGAAGCGCCTGCTCGATTTCCAGGAGCGCGTCCTGAAGCTCGGCCTGTTCGAAGGCGCGTCGATCGACATCGATGCGACCGGGCCGCCCGAGGCGGCGCCGGTGGTCGTCAAGGTGAAGGAGCTCTCCCAGCATCAGGCGACGATCGGCGTCGGCTACAGCGCCAACACCGGCCCGCGCGTCTCGCTCGAGCACTGGGACCGCAAGGTGTTCGGCCAGAACTGGATCGCGCACACCACCCTCACCCTCGGTCCCGACCTGAAGTCGCTCGGCACCGAGTTCACCGCCTATCCGGACGAGAACCTCTGGCGCAAGCTCGCCGCCGCCAACATCGAGCAGCTGCGCAGCGCCGACGAGACGCGCAACAGCTGGCGCGTCCGCTCGGGGCGATCGAAGGACACCACCGACTTCGAGCGCCTCTATTACCTCGAGGCGTCGTACGCGCGCGTGGAGAGCGCGCCGCTGACGACGTCGAGCAATGCGCTCTTCTTCAACTACCAGTGGCTGCACCGCGAGCTCGACAACATCCTGCTGCCGACCACGGGAACGGCGCTCGGGCTGCAGGGCGGCGTCGGCTACGGCGACGGAACGCGCGAGCGTTCCGACATTCCGGGAGTCGAGACCAGCCGCGAGCCTTTCGTGCGCGCGTACGCGCGATTCAACGCCTATCGCCGCGTCGGGTCGTGGTTCGCGAACGCGCGCCTGGAAGGCGGCCAGGTGTTCGTGAGCAATCCGATCGCCGTGCCCGACCCGATCCTCTTTCGCGCCGGCGGCGACAACTCCGTGCGCGGCTACGAGTACCGCACGCTCGGGCCGACGATCAACGGCGCGGTCGTCGGCGGGCGGGTGCTGCTCACCGGCAACATCGAGTTCGAGCACGTCCTGCTCGACCGACTGCCGGCGCTGCTCGGCGCGGTGTTCGTCGACGCCGGCGACGCCGCTGACCGCTGGAAGGAGATCCACCCCGTGTTCGGCTACGGCGTCGGCGTGCACTACCGCAGCCCCGTCGGCCCGCTGCGCCTCGACGTCGCCTACGGCCAGGCCACCCGCCAGGTACGCCTGCACCTGAGCGTCGGCGTCGCTTTCTGAGAACGCGGATGAGCGGCGACGATCCTTCCCCTGAGAACGGGCCCGCGCAGGCGCCGGTCGGCCCAGCGCCGCCGCGACGAGCGCGCCGCATCGGCGCGTGGATCGCCGGCGCGGTCGGCATCGTCCTGACGCTCGTCGCGCTGGCGATCGGCACCGTGTTCTGGTCAGTGCATCACGCAGGGGCAAGCGCGTGGCTGCTGAGCCTCGTCCCCGGGCTGACAGTGGTCGATCCGCAAGGCTCGCTGATCGGCGACTTCTCCGCGACCCGGCTGGTCTACGTCGTCGGCGATGCCGGCGAGCTGCGCCTCGAAGCGCCTCGCTGGCACGCGCTCGCAGCGACCGGCGGCGATCGCGGCCGGTGGCTGCGTCTCGCGATCGATACCTTGCACGCCGACCGCGCCGTCTGGGTCGCCAACCCCACGCCGCGACCCTCGCAACCCGCGACGATCCCCGCGAGCCTGCGCCTGCCGCTCGAGATCGAGGTGCGCGAGGCGAGCGTCGGCGAGCTGCGGATCGGCAGCGTCGAGGCGATGCCGATCCGCGGCGTTCGCGCGCACGTCCATCTCGGCGCCGATGGCGGCGCCCGCCACCGCGTCGACTCGCTCGCCGCCGCGATCGATCGCGGCAACGCGCGCGGCGCGCTGGCGATCGGCGCGGATCCCCCGTTTGCCGTCGAGGCGACGGTCGACGCCGTCGCCAGCGCCGGCGCCGCGCCCAACGCCGGCACCGCGCCCAATACCGGCGCCGCGGCCAACACCCGCGCCGCGCCGAGCGCCGACGCGGCCGCAAGCGCCGCCGACGGAGCGGCTGCGATGCGGTGGAGCGCGACGGCTCGAGCCGTCGGGCCGCTCGCCGCGCTCGCCACGAGCGCGACCGCGCGCGTCGCGGCCAGCGCCACGCATGCGGCGCAGTCGCTCGACGCGCGCGCGCTGATCCGCCCGTTCGCGCCATGGCCTCTCGGCGAGCTGCACGCCTCGGCGAGCAGCCTCGATCTCTCCGCATTCGCGACCGGCGTGCCGGCAACGGCGCTGACCGGCGAGGCCACCGTGACGACGACCGGCATCGACGCGCCGGCGTTGGTGTCGGTCGATCTCGCCAACGCGCGCGCCGGCCGCTGGAACGAGGGATTCCTGCCGGTGCGACGACTCCGTGCCGAGCTGCGCGCTCGCCCCCAGCAGCCCGACGTGGTCGACATCGGCGAGCTGTCGGCAGAGCTCGGCTCTCAGCGCGGTGCCGCCGGCAGCATCGTCGGCAGCGGCCGCTGGACGCCCGCGACATGGAGCCTCGACGCCGAGCTGCGCGCGGTCCGGCCCGCCGCGCTCGATGCGCGCGCAGCCGACGCCATCGTCGCCGGCAAGGTCGCGATCGGCGGCTCCGGCTTCGCGAGCGCGCCGGCGACCTCGGCCGTGCCGGCCGCGGTGCCGCGAGTCGAGCTCAGCGCCGATCTCGCCGGCGAGCTCACCGACGCGCGACTTCCGCGCGCGGCGCCAAAGTCGGCGCGCGTTCGCCTCGACGCGCGGGCCGGCGCGAACGACATCGAGCTGCGCCGCTTCGAGGCCTCGCTCGGCGACGCCCGCGCGACGCTCGCCGGCCGGCTCGCCCGCAAGGGCGCGAGCGAGCCCTGGCGTGCCACGGGCCGCGCCGAGCTCGCCCGCTTCGACCCCGCGCCGTGGTGGCCGGGCAGCACCGATTCGCTGCTGGCGCGCGGCGCGAATACGATCAACGCAAAAGGCGAGTTCGATCTTCTCGTCTCGCCCGAGCGGATCGGCGACGACCTCTACGCCGCGCTGGCGGCGACGACGGGGAACGCCAGCCTCGCCGTCGTCGACAGCGTCGTCGCCGGCGTTGCAGTGCACGGAAACGCACGGTTCGCCAATGCGGACGGGCGGGCGCGACCCGGGCTCGACCTCGTCGCCGGCGGCAACCGCATCCAGCTCGAAGGAACGATCGCGGCGCGCGGCGCGAGCAACGACGACTGGCGCGTCCTCGTCGACGCGCCTCGCCTCGATGCGCTGGCGCCGCTGGTCGCGACCTCGCCGCGCGCCGGTGCGGTCGAGCGCGGACCGCCGCCGCTGGCCGGAAGCCTGGCGTTGCGCGCGCACCTCGCCGGCCGCTGGCCGAGCATCGCAAGCGACGGCGAGCTGCAGGCGGCGGCGCTGGCGATGCATTCCGTTCGCATCCGCCAGGCGAGCGGCCGCTGGCGCGTGGGCAGCGGCGCCGACGCCGCCGTCGCCGCGACGCTGGCCCTCGAAGACGTCGACGTCGACGGTCGCGCGCTCGGCCGCGTCGATACGCAGGTGTCGGGAACGGGGCGCGCCCATCGGGCCGAGTTACGCATCGCGTCCGCGCTGCTGCCGCCGGCATGGACCGACGCTTTCTCGACGCGCCCGTCGGGCGACACCGTCGCGCCGCCGGAATCGGCGACGATCGCGGCGAGCGCACCCCCGCTCGCGGCCGGCGCCACGTCGCGCTCGCGCAGCGTTGTTTCGATCGTCGCCGAAGGCGGGCTCGTCGACATCGACGGACACCGCGCCGGCGGCTGGCGCGGCAGCCTGCGCGAGCTCGTCGCACGCTCGACAGCGGCGCCGCCGCGCGTCTGGGTAAGCGCGCGCGACGTCCGCGGCAGCGTTCTCTGGGCCGGCGCACCGCTTCGCGTCAGCGTCGACCCCGGCACGGCCGAGGTGCTGGGCGCTTCGCTGCGCTGGAGCCGCGTCGCCTGGCAGCAGGGCGACGGCCGATTGCCGGCCCGGCTCGACGCGCAGGCGACCGTCGATGCGATCGCGGTCGCGCCGATCCTGCAGGCCCTGCAGCCGGGGTTCGGATGGGGCGGCGACCTTCGCGTCGGCGCGCGCCTGAAGGTGCAGAGCGGGCCGAGCGTCGGCGTCGACGTCGTCGTCGAGCGCGCCGGCGGCGACCTCTCGGTGACCGACGAGATCTCGACGCAGTCGCTCGGCCTTTCCGACTTGCGCCTCGGCATCGCCGCGGAAGGGGGCGTGTGGCACTTCACCGCGGCGGCGGCAGGCGCGACGCTCGGCGTCGTTTCGGCGGCAGTGAGCACGCGAACGTCGAGCACGACGATGTGGCCGGGGCCCGACGCGCGACTCGAGGGCGTGAGCGAGCTGCGCGTCGACAACCTCGGCACCTGGGGCTCGTGGCTCACTCCCGGCTGGCGTCTCGGCGGCAGGCTGCACGCGAGCGCGAGCTTCAGCGGCCGCTTCGGCGCGCCGGAATACACCGGCCACGTCGAGGGCGAGGCGGTGACGGTGCGCAATTTCATCGAAGGCGTCAACGTCATCGACGGCACCATCGCGATCGCGCTGCAGGGGACGACGGCGCGAATCGAGACCTTCACCGCCAAGGGGGGCACGGGGACGCTGCGACTCGAGGGCGACGCCGCCTTCAGCGACGCGCCGACCGCGCAGCTGCGCCTGGCGATCGATCGCTTCGAGGTGCTCGGCCGGGTCGATCGCCGCATCGTCGCGAGCGGCGCCGCGGCCATGCGTCTCGACGCCAGAACGCTCGGTCTCGACGGCGCCTTCAGGATCGACGAGGGCCTGGTCGACTTCACCCGCTCGGATGCACCGACGCTCGGCGACGACGTCGAGGTCGTGCGCCGGCCGAGAGCGCCCGCCCCGGCCCCAGGCGCCGCGCCACGGCAGGCGCAGGTGCCGGTCAGCGACGACTCTGCCGCCGCCGCCGCCCCGACGCCGCGCCGCGACGTCCGGCTCGACCTTCGCGTCGGCATGGGCGACAAGCTGCGCGTCCGCGGCCGCGGCCTCGACGCCGGGCTGCGTGGCGAGGTGCGTCTGACGTCGCCGAACGGCCGCCTCGCCGTCGCCGGAACGCTGAGCACGGTCGAAGGAACCTATCAGGCGTACGGCCAGAAGCTCGACATCGATCGCGGCGTGCTCACCTTCGTCGGCCCGGTCGAGAACCCGCGCCTCGACATCGAGGCGACGCGGCCGAACCTCGACGTCCGCGTCGGCGTGACGGTGAGCGGAACCGCGCTCAACCCGCGCATCCGCCTCTTCTCCGAGCCCGAGCTTTCCGACATCGACAAGCTGAGCTGGCTCGTCCTCGGCCGCGCCAGCTCGACCACCGGCGGCGCCGACACGGCGCTGCTGCAGCAGGCGGCGCTGGCGCTGCTCTCCGGCGAAGGCCCCGGCGTGACCGACCGCATCTTCAAATCGATCGGCCTCGACGAGGTGTCGGTGCGGCAGACCCAGGGCGCCGTCAACGACACCATCGTCAGCCTCGGCAAGCAGATCTCGAAGCGCTGGTACGTCGGCTACGAGCGCGGCCTCAACACCACGCTCGGCACCTGGCAGCTGATCTATCGCGTCGCGCAGCGCGTCACCGTCCGCGCCGAGACGGGAAGCGACAACGCGGTCGACGTGATCTGGACGTGGCGCTGGAAATAGCGCAACGGGGCCCGGGCCGTGGAGGCGCTGCGCTAGGGCGCGACGTCCCAGTCGGCCTTGCCGATGTGGTTCTGCATAAAGGCGACGACGGCGGCCGCAGCGTCGACGCGGGCCGGATCGAAGTCGAACTGCCCTTCGTGTCGCGATGGCTGCCCCGCGGCATCGAAGCGGGCTCGGTAGTTGACGACGTTGCCGACCACCTCGTAGTCGACGCGATAGTGCACGGCGGAGCCGCCCGAGGCGGGAGAGTGGGATCCTTCGAGTGTCGGCATGCGATCCTTCGGGAAAGGCGCCGCAGAGTATGCCGCCCTCGCGCCGGTCTTACACTGCCGCCCTCGCACGCCGCCCGTCCGTCGCGCCCCTCGCCGTAGTTCAATGGATAGAACGGCCGCCTCCTAAGCGGCAAATACAGGTTCGATTCCTGTCGGCGGGACCATCGATCGCCTGCACGAGCTGTTTGATGTCACGTGCGGAGATCTCCCGAATCGGGCGAGCACCGAGCCGCGCCACCCCCGCGCCACCCCTCATCAGCATTAGTGCATCGCCAGCGCGCCAACTGGCGCAATTCGGACGGTGGCGACCGCAAAAACCCGGACAGTGGACGGGCATGCGTGCTCGGCACGCCGGGCAAAGCGCCGACGACCAGAATCAAGTTCCCCAGCCTGTCACGCTGATCGGCGGCCGCCGCTCCGCTGGTCCTTGCCCATCGGCCCGTTCTCAGGCGGATGCGGCGACGATCACAAAACCAATAAAAGCCTAAACATGATTGCAAACACCTCAACTGCGGCGCATGCTGCAACCTGCCAGAGCAGGGCCGGTCAGCACGGTGGGTGCCCTCGCTTCCTGGGTCCACCGAACCAAGCCGATGGCATCTCGTGATGCGCCGCGGCTTCATCGAAACAATTGCCGTACCACACATTCGTGCGCGATCGGCGAAGGAGACAATCAATGTATTCGGAGCAAGCACTACCCTTGTACGTGACACCGCCGGCGAGGCACCCCTTCAGGGTCAAACTGTGTATCGCCTCGGCGTTCGCTGCCGCATCTTTGGTGCTCGCCTCCGCGCCAGCGCAAGCGCGTTTGACGCGCATCCAGATCACCACCCAGGAATCGCCGACCTTCGGCGGTTTCTCGTGGCCCGGCGTCGGCCAGTACGAAAAGATCGCCGGCAAGGCCTTCGGCGAAATCAATCCGAGTGATCCCAAGAATGCAGTGATCGTCGACCTCGCGCTCGCACCGAGAAACGCCAACGGCAACGTCGAATACGCGTTCGATTTCTACATCTTGAAGCCGATCGACTTGTCGAAAGGCAACCACAAGATGCTTTACGAACCGCCGAACCGCGGTGGCAAGACGATCAGCGCGCTGAACCGCGGCGTCGGCGGGAACGATCCAGGGTCGGTGACGAACCCGACCTCGCTTGCCAATTCGTTCCTGATGCCGCAAGGTTATTCGATCTCGTTCAGCGGTTGGGACATGTCCGCGGGCACGAGCAGCGCAAACTTCAACACGACGATCACCCTTCCCGTCGCGAAGAACCCCGATGGCTCGTCGATCACCGGGCCTTCCTACGAATACATCGTGACCTCGGGCGCATCGGCGAATCTGACGTACCCGGCTGCATCGCTCGACAAGTCGACCGCGCGGTTGACGCACCGAGTTCACCTCGACGACACGCCGGTCGTCGTCCCGGCGACCGGCTGGGACTACAACGCGACCGGAACGGCGATCTCGCTGGTGGGCTCGAACTTTGTCGCGAACGACATCTATGAGTTTTCCTACACCGCCAAGGATCCGACCGTGAATGGTGTCGGCTTCGCTGCAGTCCGTGATTGGAACGCTTGGCTTCGTTATGCGACGCAAGACGATTTCGGCACGCGCAACCCCTTGGCCGGCGACATCACCCGGATCTATACGGAAATCTCGTCGCAGCCCGGACGCCTGCTCAACGACTTCCGGGCGCTCGGCTTCAACCAGGCTGAAAACGGCCTTCTCGTTTTCGACGGCTTGATGCAGTGGATCGCGGCTGGTGACGGCATCAGCATGAACTACCGTTGGTCGCAGCCGGGACGTACCGAACGCAATCGGCAGGACCATCTGTACCAAGAAGGGGTGTTTCCGTTTGCCAATGCCGCGAGCTTCGATGCGATCACTGGCAAGACCGGCAGCCGCAACAGCAAATGCGAGGCGACGAACACCTGCCCGCGGGCAATGGAGATCTTTTCGGCCAACGAGTACTGGGTGAAGGCCGCCTCGCTCATGACAACCGACCCGACCGGGACGGTCGACCTCCCCGATTCGCCCTTTACGCGAATCTATTTCATGTCGAGCATGCAGCACGGCACCGGCAACGCGGCCAATCGGGGCAACTGCCAGCAGTTCCAGAACCCGCTCGATTCTTCGCCGGTACAGCGGGCGCTCTTCGTCGCGTTGGACCAATGGGTGACGCAAGGTGTCGAGCCGCCGCCGAGCCGGCATCCGAAGCTTGCGGACGGCACGCTGAAGCCGCCGTTGCCGCAAGTGGAAATGGGCTTCCCCAGCATTCCAGGCGTGACGTACACGGGACTGAAGACAACCCGCTATCTCTTCAACTACGGCCCGAATTTCCAGACGACGGGTATCCCCACTTTCAACCCGCCGGTCTTTACGGCTCCGTACCAAGACAATCCCGCAAACGGGCCCATCTACCCGAGCTATATCCCGAAGACCGATGTCGACGGTAACGACATCGCGGGGGTCAGACTTCCCAGAGTGGCCGTGCCCCTGGCCACCTACACTGGCTGGGCGTTGCGCTCTGGCGAGCAAGCCAATGACGGATGCGAGAGCGCCGGTCAGTTCATCCCGTTTGCGAAGACAAGTGCCGAACGGCGCGCCAGCGGAGATCCACGGCTGTCGGCAGAAGAACGCTACGGCACCTTGGACCACTACAACTTCCTGCTCTCCACGGCGACGAAGAAGCTGCTCAGGGACCGCTTTTTGCTGGTCGATGACATGACTGCGGTCTACAACGACGCCATGACGCTCGGGCGTTCGATGTTGCCGGTACCTCCGAGCGGCCAATAAGGAGGTTAAGGACGTCCAGAGAGCGACGCGCAGCCGGACGCGGTCTGCATGCCGGCCTGGCGTCGCTCACCCTGAGGATGGACAAGATGAGTGACACCCCGAGGCACTCGGGCCTTCCCGCGCGCGTCACGTTCACCGATTGCGCGCACGTCTACGACTGGTTCCTGCCTGCGTGAATGCCCGCGGGAAAGGGTTCCGTTTGCCCATGAGAGAGCGACCGCTGCGAGCCCCGGCTTGTTACAGTCTGTTTCAGCAATGGAGGCGGCAACTGGACGAATATTTCGCTTCTCACTCACCAAAGCTTCTGCAAATGTCTCGTCTCTCGCTCGTCCTGCTCTCGCTCCTTTCCAGCCTCTCTTCATCACCGGTGCTCGCCGGCAATGAGGTCGGCAAAGCCCAACCCGCGGCGTTGCGCCCCGAAACCGACAGCACCGACCGATTCATCGTCAAGCTTCGAGATCCGGCCGCAGACCCGCGCCCTGCCCTGGCAGCCATCGGCGGCACGTTCGGCGAGCGGCTCGAGCATGTTCGCCGCATGTCGGGAGGCGCGCACGTCGTGAAGCTCGGCCGTCGCGTGATGAACCTCGAGGCGCACGCGGTCGCGACCCGACTCCGCTCCGATCCGCGCCTGGCATTGATCGAGCCCGATGTCGTCTTGCATCCGATGCTCGTCCCGAACGACACGATGTATGCCCAGCAGTGGCACTACTACGAGCCGCAAGGCGGCATCAACCTGCCCGCCGCGTGGGACACGACGACCGGCGCGGCCAGCATCACCGTGGCCGTCATCGACACCGGTGTCCTCCCGCACGTCGATCTCGCGAGCCGCCTTGCTCCGGGCTATGACTTCGTCATCCGCGTCGCCGGCGGCAGCGATCCCGGCGACTACGGTTGCAACGGATCGACGAGCTCCTGGCACGGCACCCACGTCGCCGGCACGATCGGCGCGATCAGCAACAACGGCAACGGCGTCACCGGTGTCAATTGGGGCTCGCGGATCCTGCCGGTTCGAGTGCTGGGGCGATGCGGCGGTTACACGTCCGACATCGCCGATGGCATGCGCTGGGCGGCCGGAATCGCCGTCACCGGAGTACCCGCCAATCCGTTCCCGGCGCGGGTCGAGAACCTGAGCCTCGGCGGCACAGGCAGCTGCTCGAACACGCTGCAAAGCGCGGTGAACGACGTGGTGGCGCGCGGCACCGTGGTCGTCGTCGCCGCCGGCAACGCCGCCGCTGACATCGGCAACACGCAGCCGGCGAGCTGCAACGGCGTGATCGCGGTCGCCGCGACGACGCGCAGCGGCGGTCGCGCCAGCTACAGCAACTTCGGACCGAAGGTCACGATCTCGGCGCCAGGCGGTGGTGGCGGCGACAGCATCCTGTCGACGCTCAACACCGGCCTGACGACGCCGGCCGCCGACACCTATGCCTGGTTCCAGGGAACGAGCATGGCGACGCCGCACGTCAGCGGCGTCGCATCGCTGATGCTCTCGCTCGATCCGACGCTCACCCCCGCGCAGGTCGCGCAGCGACTGCAGCAGGCGGCGCGGGCGTTCCCGAGCGGCACCGGGTCGGACTGCAGCGTGGGCCTGTGCGGTGCCGGCATCGTCGATGCCGCGGCGAGCGTCAACGCCGTCGCGCCGGCTCCGCCGCCGCCGCCGCCCCCGCCGCCGACCGACGCCGGCTGGACGAAGATCGCCGACGAGGGGCAGGCGTTCACGGTCAGCGGAACGCAGACCGTGCGCTACGGCCACGCGCCCTACTGGATTACCGCGACGGTCACCAACGAAGGTTCGTGCACCAACGCGTTCTTCGCCACCGACCCGATCGTCGGCACGGTCAAGCAGTGCGAGGTCCTGGCGTCGGCCGGTTCACCCCCTGCGGCCTGGACGAGGATCGCCGGAGAAGGCCAGTCGTTCAACGTCGCCGGCGCGCAGACGGTGCGCTACGGCAGCGGCTCTGCGTGGGTGACCCGGACTGTCGTCGATTACGGCGAGTGCACGAACTCGTTCTTCGGGAGCGATCCGCTGTACGGCGTCGTCAAGCAGTGCGAAGTCGCGGCGTCGGCAACGACGCCGCCGTCGGGGTGGACGCAGATCGCCAGCGAAGGCGAGTTGTTCAACGTGGCCGGAACCCAGACCGTTCGCTACGGCGCCGGCTCGGCGTGGCTCACGAGGAGCGTGACGAACGGCGGGGCGTGCACCAACGTCTACTTCGGCGCCGACCCCGCGGTCGGCATCGTCAAGCGCTGCGAGGTGTCGGGCAGCGGAGCGACGGCGTTGCGCTGACCGCGTCGCGCGGCAGGCTCTCGATGCTTCTCTTCGAGGGCATGCTTCCCGCGCCCTCGAATTCCGCGTGGAGAGCTCGCCCTACGATGCGTTCGGCGGCGATCCGGGCTCGGCGGTGCGGCGACGGCGCGCGAATGCCCCGAGCGCGCCCAGACCGGCGAGCAGCAGCGCGTACGTCTCCGGCTCCGGAACCGCGGCGACCGTGACGGAGACGTTGTCGAGCAGCCAGAACGACTGAGGATTGCGGAAGTTGAAGGCGATCGTCGACGACGCTCCGGTCGCCGAGACGACCGACGAGAAGTCCGCATAGGCGAACCCGGCGGCGTTGTTGAAGCTCAGGCCCTGGGCGACGCCGTTCCAGCTCCACGAAAAGCTGTTCGGGACGGCGCTGTCGTCGAGCTCCAGCGAGAAGCTCACGCGGTAGCTCGTGGCGGCGACCGTCGCGAACGACTGCGAGATTCCACCGACATCCGTGGGGCCGAAAAAGGCGCCGTAGGAGCCCGTCCGCGCGGCGAAAGGATCGACGCCGCTGAAGCTCGCGTCGCCCGTCTGCGTCCAGCCCGACAAGGTGCCCGTTTCGAAGCCCCCGTTGACGACATCGGCATGGGCCGGCAATGTCGTCAGCGCGAACAGCGCCAACGTCGGCGCGACAACTCCTCCGAGAGTCAGCTTCATCATTTCCTCCAGGTGGTGGCGACCGCTGCCGCGATCATCGCGGGCGGCAACTCATGTTAGCCCAGCGGTCCGAAATCTAGACCCTCGCGGGCGCACCGCGGGACCCGGGAAATACCCTGCGACGCTGACGCTTTCGCGTCCTCTCTGCCCGTATCCGGCGCAGGCGGTCTACACGATCGGGTGCCGGTGCCGGGACGGGCATCGGCTCGCCGGCACCGAGGCCGCCCTCGCGTGGCAGCGACTCGCGCTGACGACGCCGCGCGGGCGGCGTCAGTCGAGGCTGATCTCGCCATCGAACCTGACGTTGAGCTTCAGGCCGGGAACGTCGAGCGTCATCGTCGCCGGCAGGCGCGCGTTGCCGGCGAGCGAGCCCGACGCCATCGCCTTGGCGACGGCCTGCTCGATCTCGCGCTGCGAGCTCACGCCGACCATCTTCAGGAACTTGCGCAGGCTGAGGTTGAAGTTCTCGTCGTTCATGGCGATCTCCGGATGATGGTCAGGCAGCAGGCGCCGTCTCGAGCTCGCGCAGCGCCTGGCCGCCGCCGAAGCTGCCCTGCACCGGCGCCGCGCCGCCGAGCGAGAGCCGCACGGCGCAGTACTTGAACTCGGGAATCTTGGCGAACGGGTCGAGCGCCGCGTTCGTCAGGCGGTTGATCGCCGCCTCGTAGTAGCAGAACGGAACGAACACGGCGCCGCGCGGCGAGCTGTCGTCGGCGCGCGCGTAGAGCGCGACCTCGCCGCGGCGCGATTCGATCGTCACCAGGTCGCCCGGCTTCCCTCCGAGGACGGCGAGGTCGAGCGGATGAACGAGCGCGACCGGATCCGGCTCGAGCGCGTCGAGCGCCGACGCGCGCCGGCTCATGCTGCCGGTGTGCCAGTGCTCGAGCTGGCGTCCCGTGATGAGCACCATCGGGTAGTCGGCGTCGGGGCGCTCGTCGGCGGGGATGATGTCGGCCGGGACGAACTTCGCGCGCCCGCCTTCGCGCGGGAACGTGTCGGTGAAGACGACCGGGTCGCCCGGGTCGCCCTCGGCGACGCAGGGGTACGTGACGGCGTGCTCGCGCTCGAGCCGCTGCCACGTGATGCCGCCGATGCTCGGCATCGTGTGCCGCATCTCGTCGAAGACCTCGGACGCCGGTGCCGTGCTCCAGTCGAGGCCGAGCTGGCGCGCCATCTGCTGGATGATCCAGAGGTCCTGGCGCGCCTCGCCCGGCGGATCGATCGCCTGGCGGCCGAGCTGGACGAGCCGGTCGGTGTTGGTGAAGGTCCCGGTCTTCTCGGGGAACGCGCTCGCCGGCAGGATGACGTCGGCGAGGTACGCAGTCTCGGTCAGGAAGATGTCCTGGACGACGAGGTGCTCGAGCGCGGCGAGCGCATCGCGCGCGTGGTTCGCGTCGGGGTCCGACATCGCCGGGTTCTCGCCCATGATGTACATGCCGCGGATGCTGCCGTGGCGGATCGCGTGCATCACCTCGACGACCGTCAGGCCCGGCTGCGGGTCGAGGCTGCCCCCGGCAAGACCCCAGGCGCGCTCGAAGCGCTGGCGCGCCTCGTCGCTGGCGACGCGCTGGTAGTCGGGATACATCATCGGGATGAGACCGGCGTCGGACGCGCCCTGGACGTTGTTCTGGCCGCGCAGCGGATGCAGGCCCGTGCCGGGCCGGCCGATCTGCCCGGTCATCAGCGCCAGCGCGATCAGGCAGCGCGCGTTGTCGGTGCCGTGGACGTGCTGCGAGATTCCCATCCCCCACAGGATCATCGACGCCTTCGACGTCGCGTAGAGGCGCGCGACCTCGCGGATCGTTTCGGCGTCGATGCCGCAGATCGGCGCCATCAGCTCGGGCGAGTACGCGGCGACGTTCTCGCGCAGCTCGTCGTAGCCGATCGTCCTGCTGGCGATGAAGGCTTCGTCGACCAGGCCCTCGTCGACGATGACGTGCATCAGCGAGTTCAGCAGCGCGACGTCCGTGTCGGCCTTGAACTGCAGGTAGCGATGCGCGTGGCGGCCGAGGTCGGAGCGGCGCGGGTCGCAGACGATCAGCTTGGTGCCGGCCTTGGCCGCGTTCTTGATCCAGGTCGCGGCGACGGGATGGTTCACCGTCGGGTTGGCGCCGATGAGGATGACGACCTCGGCCTTCGCCACGTCCATCACCGGATTCGAGACCGCGCCCGAGCCGATGCCTTCGAGCAGCGCGACCACCGACGACGCGTGGCAGAGGCGAGTGCAGTGGTCGACGTTGTTGTTGCGGAATCCCGTGCGGACGAGCTTCTGGAACAGGTAGGCCTCCTCGTTGCTGCCCTTCGCCGAGCCGAATCCGGCGAGCGACGCCGGGCCGTCGCGATCGAGGATCTTGCGCAGCGTTCCGCCGGCGAAGTCGAGCGCCTCTTCCCACGTCGCCTCGCGGAAGACGTCCATCACGTGCTCGGGATCCATCGTGAAATCGCCGCGCTTCGGCGGCGCGTCGGCGCGGCGGATGAGCGGCGTCGTGAGGCGATGCGGATGGTGCGCGTAGTCGAAGCCGTAGCGGCCCTTCACGCACAGGCGTGAGTGGTTGGCCGGGCCGTCGCGGCCCTCGACGAAGAGGATGCGGTTGTCCTTGACGTTGTAGGTGAGCTGGCAGCCGACGCCGCAGAACGGGCACAGCGACTCGACCTGCTTGTCGACCACGGCGAGGGCGACGTCGCGCGCCGGCATCAGCGCGCCGGTCGGGCACGCCTGCACGCATTCGCCGCAGGCGACGCACGTCGACGCGCCCATCGGATCGTCCATGTCGAAGACGATCTTCGCGCCCTGGCCGCGGAAGGCGAGGCCGATGACGTCGTTGACCTGCTCGTCGCGGCAGGCGCGAACGCAGCGCGTGCACTGGATGCAGGCGTCGAGGTGAACCGTCATCGCCGGGTGCGACAGGTCGGCCTCGACCGGCGGGCGCGCCGGAAAGCGCGGCGTGCCGACGCCGAGCAGCGAGGCCCAGGTATCGAGCTCGCTGTGGCGGGTGTACTTCGGCTCGCCGGCATCGGAGAGCAGCAGCTCGAGGACGAGCTTCTGCGACTTCACGACGCGCTCGCTCTGCGTCGACACCTTCATCCCGGCCGCCGGCGCGCGGCAGCACGACGGCGCGAGGACGCGCTCACCGTCGATCTCGACCATGCACGCGCGGCAGTTGCCGGCGAGGTCGAATCCTTCCTTGTAGCAAAGGCGCGGGATCGCGACGCCTTCGCGGTCGGCGACCTGGAGAAGCGTCTCGCCAGCGCGCGCCGAGACTTCGCGGCCGTCGAGCTCGAAGGCGATCGTCGGGCCCTGGATCAGCGCCGCTTCGGCGCGGGTGATGGCGTTCATGGCGTGTCCTGTGCGGCGGCAGCCTCGGCCTGCGCCACGAGCTCGTGAGGGAAATAGCGAACGACGCAGTCGACCGGATTCGGCGCCGCCTGGCCGAGGCCGCAGATCGACGCGTCGCGCATGACGAGCGAGAGGTCCTGCAGCAGGTCGAGGTTCCAGACCGGCTCGGCGAGAAGAACCGACGCCTTGGCGGTGCCGCTCCGGCACGGCGTGCACTGACCGCACGACTCGTACTCGAAGAAGCGCATCAGGTTCTGCGCCGCGCCGACGGCGCTGTCGCGGTCGGAGAGAACAATCACCGCGGCCGAGCCGATGAAGCAGCCGTGCTTCTGCAGCGTGTCGAAGTCGAGCGGGATGTCGTTCATCGCCGCCGGCAGGATCCCGCCCGATGCGCCGCCGGGAAGGTAGGCGTAGAAACGGTGCCCTTCCTGCATCCCGCCGCAGTATTCGTCGATCAGCTCCTGGATCGTGATCCCGGCCGGCGCCAGCTTGACGCCGGGCTGCGCGACCCGGCCCGAGACCGAGAACGAGCGCAGTCCCTTTCGACCATGGCGGCCGTGCGACGCGAACCAGGCGCCGCCCTTCTCGAGCAACTCGCGGACCCAGTACAGCGTCTCGAAGTTGTGCTCGAGCGTCGGCAATCCGAACAGGCCGACCTGCGCGACGTACGGCGGGCGCAGGCGCGGCATGCCGCGCTTGCCTTCGATCGATTCGATCATCGCCGACTCTTCGCCGCAGATGTAGGCGCCGGCGCCGCGCCGAAGGTGAATCTCGGGAAGCGCGGCGACGGGCGGGTTGGCCTGAAGCGCGGCGATCTCGCCGGCGAGCATCTCGCGGCAGCCGTGGTACTCGTCGCGGAGATAGATGTAGATGCGCTCGATGCCCACCGCCCACGCGGCGATCAGCATCCCTTCGAGGAAGCGGTGCGGGTCGGTCTCGAGCAGGACGCGGTCCTTGAACGTTCCCGGCTCGCCTTCGTCGATGTTGACGGCCATCAGCCGCGGCCCCGGCTCGGCGCGGACGATCCGCCACTTGCGGCCGGCCGGAAAGCCCGCCCCGCCGAGGCCGCGCAGGCCCGAGTCCTCGAGCGTCTTGAGCACGGACTCGAGGTCGCGCTTGCCGGCGATGCACGCCTTCAGCAGCGCGTAGCCGCCTTCGCGAAGGTAGCCCGCGTAGTCGACGAAGGGCTCGACGACCGGCCGCGTCTCTTGCGCCCCGACGGCCGCGACGACGCTCTCGCAGCGGGCGCGAGCGATCGGGCGCTGGCCGACCACCACCGCCGGCGCCTGCTCGCAGCGACCGATGCAGGGAGCGCCGACGACGCGGACGTCGGGCCCGAGCAGCGCCGGCAGCCTCGCCAGCAGGTCGCCGCCTCCGGCGATCTCGCACGACAGGCTCTCGCAGACGCGGACCGTGATCTGCGCCGGCGCGTCCTCGCCTTCCTTCACGATGTCGAAGTGGTGATAGAAGCTCGCGACCTCGTAGACCTCGGCCTGCGGCAGGCGCATCTCGGCGGCGAGCGCGGCGAGATGCGCCGACGAGAGGTGGCCGAAGCGATCCTGGATCCTGTGCAGGTGCTCGATCAGCAGGTCGCGCTGGCGCGACTCGGCGCCTAGGAGCGCCTGCACCTCGGCGAGCGCGTGGGGGTCGACGCGCCGGCCGCGCGGCGCCTCGCGCTTGCGCTGCCGCGTCGGCGCCTGAGGCGCGATCGGGATGATCGGATGTCGCTGATTCAGAGGAGCCCCGCGCCGCGCGCCCATTGATATTTCGCGCCGAGCACCGCAACCGGGATCTCGGTCGAGTACGCGTACGCCGGGATGCCGTTCTCGTACAGGTACTGCGCGGCTTCCTCGACCTCGACGTCGCCGGCGAGCGATGCGACGATCGGCTTGACGATGCCCTTGGCCTTCATCTCCGCGACGACCTGAACCATGTTGCGCGCAAACACCATCGGCGGCGTCACGATCGTGTGCCAGTAGCCGAGGATGAGCGCGTGGATGCGCTCGTCCTCGAGGCCGAGGCGGACCGTGTTCATGTAGGTGATCGGCGGCTCGCCGCCGGTGATGTCGACCGGGTTGCCGGCGGCGCCGAACGGCGGGATGAACTTG
>Ga0070671_100001388_pt1 | contig 18101 bp, 25 predicted proteins | sample KBSS73metaG_FD_65341 | JGI IMG/M metagenome (GOLD analysis project Ga0070671, IMG submission 65341) | Switchgrass rhizosphere microbial communities from Kellogg Biological Station, Michigan, USA - KBS S7-3 metaG | ecosystem: Host-associated > Plants > Roots > Rhizosphere > Soil ...
GCAAAGGGTTCGGTTGATCTGCACCATCAACCTCATGCCATGACCACCCCGCCTTCCTCAAGCGGCGGTTCTGCACATAAACTCGAACACTACTAGGAAGACTAGTTCTTGGCCCGCTTGAACCAGCGCATCCACGGCCCCGTGTGCGCGAGCCAGATAATGCAAGCTGCCGCTGTGGAGGGACGTGATCGCTGCACTGTGGCCCGCGTTCATGCGGCGCGCTTCACCTCGGAGTTTCCATAGCAGCCTTCAGCCGTAAGGGGTGAATCGCTGCGGGAAGTTTCGTCGTTGCCTTGTGTTCTAGTCGCAATGACATCAAAGCTAGGGAGTTGTTTCGGTAGCGCTACGCGAGTCCCGCTACTTGTTTCCACCGACCTCCCGCAGAAATCGCAGCCGGCCGATTCGCGTGACGATCGCGATCTCGTCCAGTGATGACGGAGAAACAGGGGCGCCGACGGCCATCAAACGACGCTGCTTGACCGCGAGTCTCTCCTTGATGATCGCCAGTCTCCACTGTTCGACTAATAGTCGCTGAATGTCATCACATGCTTTACGCTTGTCGCCGCCCTTAGCAGATCCTGCTGTAGCGCCCACACGACTACCGCCTCGCAGCCGCTTGATCACGGATCGAACACTCGCAGCAATAATAGGAAGTGTCAGGATGACATGCCGCACGCGAGACTGGAGATGCTGCCGATGTTCGGTCACGCGAAGCCAACCAACACAACGTAGCAAACAACGGGGAACAGCCCAACAGTGACTCCGCTATCCACCCCTCGAAGCCGGAGATGGACCATGCGGCAAACTCATTGGTGTGAGCGATTTACCCTTTGCAATCCCTTTTGCGGCGATTTTGGCCGCAGCACCGAAACCATCGGTTGTTGCCCGGTGCTCGGCCGCGTCAAGACGATTCAAGATCGAAACTGCAATCAGCCGAGACTGAAGGCGTTGGGGTAGCCTCGCCCACACGGTAGGAGAGATCGGCGGGCGCTTTCGGTATTGGTATGGCATCGCACTTTGTACGCGTAGGAGCGTAGGAGGATTACATCGTTCTTCAGCAGCAACCTGCTCCGCGCGCATTAATGGGTGAATGACGTAAGCAGTCCTCGTTCCACTGCTTAACTCGTTGGGCTGGAACGCTTAGACCGATGTCATACGCAGGCTTTGTCAGAAATGCCGACGGTCCCGACGTGTGCCGTCCGGTTCCGCGGGAACATCGGTTCGCCTCGTGGTTTCCCGCTCGGGCTCAGTCGACATCACGTCTGCAGCGTCACGAGATTCGAACACGCCCGCGTTGCTCAGCAGCCCTTCACTCTCGTGCACCGCTTCGTCCCTTAGCACCTAAAGAGGCGTGCGCGGCGCTGTTATACACAAGATGTGATCGCGATTTAAATGCCTGCGTCATAGGTTCGCTGCGATCGACGGCTGCGAGGAGTTAAGTTTTTCAATCCGACGAGCGAGCGCGACGAGGCGCGAAGCCGACTACTTGGGGTTACACGGGTCGCGTTCCCTCTCCCGTTTGCATAGATCCATGAAACGATCTTGACAGACTCTCGTCGTCGGCAGGTGGCACCGCGCTCACGGCGGCGGCGGGTTTGCACAGCAGTTCCGTGAACATCGATTCGAGCTCCTTGACGCTGTACGCCTTGGCCAACGCCATGTATCCGCAGGCAATGATTGACTCGATTTGGTCTTCCCACGCCGTCAACACCACCGGCAATTCCGGCATGCGCTCGCGTGCCGTTCGCGCAAGGGTCAAACCATCCGCGCCGGTCAGCACGACGTCCGAAAAGATCAGGTCGACGTGGGTGCCCTTCTCCATCAGCGTGAGCGCTTCTACGCACGACGCCGCCGTAACCACTTGGCAGCCGAAGGCTGCTTCGAGCAGATAGGTCGTCGCCTCTAGCACGCTCAAGTTGTCATCCACCACGAGCACGGTGAAGCCATGTAAGGCATGGCTGTGTTGCATGGCGGCTCCTCCAGAAACCGTCTCACGGGAGCCGATGCTATTCGTACGATCGGCGTTTCGCCACGACCGTGCGTCGGTCGAGGTCCTGTGCAAACGGACAACCGTCACCAGACCGTCTGTCGCCTCGAAGCTGGGATAAAGTTTCGCCGCTCGTCGGTCTCGCAGAACAACCGCGCGTCGCCCCGGGGACCGCCCCTACTCCCTGCTCGTTCACTCTGCTAAAGTGCCCGCGCGGGTCGTTGAGGACGTCCGCAATTTACGTGGGAGGACTGAGATGAAGACTGTCGCAACAGGTTGGTTCTGTGCGTGCCTAGCGTTGTTGGTGTTCGATGCAGTTGCGCAAGACAAGAAGGCCGCGCCGACGGCGAAAGATGGGACGATGAAGCCGATGACGATGCAGGAGTGCAAGGACCACATGGCAATGTCGGCAAAAGCGTCGAAGAAGGACGATGCAATGATGAAGAAGGATTCCATGTGCGCCGACATGATGAAGAAGGAAGGCAGCATGGCCAAGGACGCCGCGCCGAAGAAGTAACAGCGTCAACGTGTTAAGGCGGGACGACGTTTGCGCGTCGCCCCGCTCGGGCGCCGCTAGTCGGTAACGTCCTTTCTTAGCGACGCTAGGCTATTGCCTGCCGACAGGATGGAAGGCACAAAACCGACGTTCATAGGACGCGTTTGCGGTAGTCGCGAAGCGCTCACCCTCACATCCGTCGGTCGTAAACGGCCATGCGCTAGTCATTGGCGTATGGCCGTACCGTCTAACCCTGCGTGCCCGCTTGCTGCGCCAGGAAAGCCATGACTCGGCGCTTCCCCACCTTACGGAGCTGCGAGAGCTTTGCCAGCTGGTCCCGGCGCGGACCCTTTCCGCTTTCCCAGTTATAGATCGACTGGCCGCTAACTCCCAGCACCTTCCCTAGACCTTCGGCGGATAGTCCGAGGCGCTCGCGCGCTGGGAAGAGATAGCCGAAGAGCGTCAGAAATGCGAGTGGGACATACGGAACCAGCCACACCGAACGTAGGTTGAGCGGATCCTGCGATGCGAGCCATGTGCATCTTTGCCAGCGCGTCTGGCGTCGGTCCTTGGCAACGGCTGGCTCTTCGAGCTGAAGCGCGACGGCTTTCGCACGCTCGCGCGCTCCGGAACGCGCGTTAACCTTCGGTCGCAATGCGGGCGGTCGCATTCCGAGGTGACCTCCGACCGTACGCATCTAGAGAGAGCAAGGGCGACTCCGGCCGGATTGCAAGCGCCATGCCTCGCATTTATGCTTCCGACGTGTCTTGAATTCCGGGAGCACCGCGTGCGGAGCCGAAGACAGCGTCGCCTAGCAGCGGAAACCAGATGGCGGACATCAGAAGCAATCAAAATCAACAGACGCGCGACCCTTGGCATGCCGTTAGCGTCGTCGCGAGCCAGACCGCCTGTGCTGCCGCCACGGCTCTGCGCGGGAAGCGCGTTCCCTCTAATGATGCGCCGCGATTGCCTCTTCCCGATTGCACGCACCCTTTGAATTGCGGATGCACTTACCGCCACTATCCGGATCGTCGCGTAGGGCCACGCCGTGCCTCCGAGCGTGGGATGGCCGCGCGGCCCGTGCTGCAGGAGCGTCGCCGCCAACCGGGACGACGCGCGGACGATCGATAAACCGCAAACCCATAGCTGGTGGGGGTAATTTCGCTTCGCAGCAGTTTCGGATCGTTGCCGAGCGCTTTATCCTTGGCGGCGTTTCGTTATCACTAGCTCAGCCTGCTTGTTGACGGCCAGCTCGCGACCCAGTGGGCGCCTCTTAAAGTCGCTGCCACTGACGTTTGACAATACCGAAGTCGAGTGCGGGCGAGTCATCCCTGCCAACGCACCTGCGCCGAATTAGATCAGGGCGTCCTCGCGCTGGTGAATCGTGCGCGTCTGACTGTTCTCTGGAACGCGGTGGCAGACGGGCGGTCACGGGACGAGATAACAACAGACTAGGATTGGGACATGAACCCGACTATCTCTCGCGAAGCGTCTGGACCGCCCCGGCCGCAGTACATCGTGCGGTTACTGGGCATCTGTTCGGCCATCTTCGGCACTGCGCTGCTTATCTGGGGTCACTGGCTGTGGGGCACGGCGATCATTCTTGCCATCCCGCTCACCATCTGGGACGACCGTCGCATGACGAAGCAGGCGCAGCGCGAAGCCCGCCAAACCAGACCTTTTCCTGACTATGAAAAATGGCGACGCTGGGACGCTAACATCTAATGTGACGCTTTATCAGCCTCGGGATATCGGGACCGTCGACGACCTGCTGCAGCGATCATGATGATGGGCTGGTCGCGTGGAGGCTTCAGACCATCTCGTGCCCGGAATGCGCAACATCGATGCGCTTGACGGAGGCCGATGTGACGGCGCTGCGCGAGGGAGTTATCGCAGCCCGCGTTCGGCTTGACGCGCTGACTCGGACCGCCGTGGGACCCGATTGACCTAAAAGTCGTATTCGACCTTAACACCGACTACATAACCAGCAAACAGCGGAAAACCAAGCGCGTTCTGGCCTGTCCATTCTTAAGTGGCAGATGCTCGTGCTTATTACTTGACGACTAAGCCGCCGTGCCAGCAATGACGGCGGATCAAGAGACCCACTGTTTTCACCGTCGTCGCGTATCACCAATGCGGCCATAACTTTGTTCCAACGGCGTGGTGACTTGCTGGGTCGCTGCCCTCGACGCCGATGAGCACTATGTTGGCATGCAACCGAAACAACGCGCATGACGTGCGGACACTTCGCGGCGGATTCATCTCCCAGATGTTCGCTTCAATTCGTACTCTGCCGCGGAGAGCGCCGTGTCATCCCGCCGAACGGAATTACGTTGACAGGCCCGGATTCGACGCGCCTAATGCAGCGCGGCCCGAGAGCTGATTACCCGGGCGCCGAGCGGGCTTGGAACCACCGTTTGTCAGGAACATGAAAGGTTCTCGCGACGATGGACGGGACGCCGTAGAGCATTTCATCGGGAGGCGATCGTGAAGGCGTCATTTCTTGCGCTCGTATTTGCGGGATTTCCGGTGGTTGTCCTCGCCGGCGTGCAAATCCCTACGCCTTCACAAGAGCAAACATTTTCGTACGAGGATAAGGACTGGGGAGTTTCTTCCACCTCGACCCCAATTGGTCCGCCCTTCGGCAAGCCAACCCCAACCGCCATTCCAGGCGCACGAGTAATTAGAACGCTCGAGCTCAAAGCGTTACTCGAATCGGACAAAAAAAGCGTTGTCGTCATCGACGTCCTTGATACCAAGACGCGGAACAGTGTCCCGGGAGCCTTCTGGATGCCTGGGGCTGGCGACAGTCGCTTCTACAGCGCCGAAAGGAGTAGGTTTGCCACGGCACTTGAGAAGCTAACTGGCAACGATAAGTCTCGACCGATCGTCTTCATGTGCATCAGTTCGGAGTGCTGGGAGTCTTACAACGCATGTCTGCATGCCGTCGACGCCGGCTACACCGATGTTCTGTGGTATCGCGGTGGAACCAATGCTTGGAGCGGTGCGAGTCTCGAACGCACACCGGCCGAGCGTCTCGACTGGTAGAGTCCTCTACGGGCTGGTAGACGCCGACCACAAGGCGGGCCAGCCCCGCTCAAACATTAGGGGAGAGCCATGGATAGCACGAGAGGCCTGCTCGACCAGCGACCAACTTCTCGTTCAACTGTCGCCGTGACAGATCGTCGGTGCGATAACCACTCTCCCTGTGGCTCAGCTTCCCTATTCATCGGATCGTTGCTTCGGACTGCTCTCTGTCTTCTGCTGTCGACGCCTCCGCTCTTCGCGATCGCCGCTCCAGGCGATCGTGATGCGACATTCGGTGCCAACGGTCAGGTCATTCTCTCCCTCGCCGCAAGTTCAGGCGCAGACGCCATAGCAGTGCAAGGCGACGGCAAGATTCTTGTCGCGGGAACCTTATCTGAGGGTAATGGCTTCACCGTCCTTCGCCTAAATGCAAATGGATCACTCGACGAGACATTTGGCACCCGGGGCGTCGCCAGTGCACGCTTTTCAACCATTGGAGGCGGCGCTCCCCATGCAATGGCCCTGCAGTCGGATGGAAAGATTGTGCTTGGGGGGGCCTCAGAGCAGGCCTTGAACGTGGAGGACAAGTCACAGTTTGCTTTGGCCCGCTTTAATACCGACGGGTCTCTGGACGCTACCTTTGGCATTGGCGGCAAACTGACGACTTCGGTCGATGCCTCTTCGAGCATTGTCGCGATTGCTTTGCAGTCGGACGGAAAGATCGTCGCAGCTGGTACTGCGTACAGCGCACCGAGCGGAGGTGGCTCAAAGAGCCATCTGCTAGTCGCACGCTATACACGGGCTGGGCAGCTCGACGATACTTTTGGCGGCAAGGGCATTGTCGTTGCCCCGTTCAGCTTGCCGGCCGTGGCCGGGAGCATAGTCGTTCAATCTGATGGCCATGTGATTGCCATTGGAGCGATCGACGTGGTGGCACTGCCTGCTGGAGGGGACCAGCTCGGCACCGCCGCCGTTCGCTTTCGAACCGATGGGTCGCTTGAAGCGATATTGGACCCAGAAGCGTTATTCGGGAACTTCTTCTGTTCGGGTGTCGGAACGGGTGCTTCCATCCAGCCCGATGGCAAGATCGTCGTCGTGTGTGACGACAGCGCTATCAGACTCGGCGGCGATCTCAGTTTTGATACCGCGTTTGGCCAACTGCAGGTGCCAGTTCCAGGCCCTGCTTACGGGCTCGCCAGGATGTCGTTCGGCGCGGGCACTTCGCCGGGCATTGTTGGCTTGGCCCTGCAACCAAATGGACGCATTGTCATCGCTAGCACCGCTTTTGCGCCAGGGGGTAATCGCTTCGGGCTGATGCGTCTCAACTTCGACGGAAGCAACGACAGCACGTTTGGAACAAGCGGCGTTGTGTTATCGCCTGCCTTGATCAACGGAAGCAAGTACGGCGATCAGGTAACTAGTATGGCGCTGCAGCCTGACGGCAAGGTTCTGGTGGCCGGTTTTGCGTCTCTACCGAGTGGGCAGTCGAGTATTGCCGTCGTGCGCTATCTAGGAGATCCACCGACTCAGCTCGTGAACAACAACCAACATGGATTGACTGGTTCCTGGTACCAGCCGGCGACCGACGGCCAAGGATTCGAAGTTGAAGTCTTCCCCGACGCCTCGGGTCCAGAAGTGGGAGCTATGCAAGTAAGTTGGTTTACCTTCGACACCGACGTAGGTGGTGGACAGCGGTGGTACACGCTTAGCGGAGCCGCTCCAAAGGGGCAGCCGGCTGCGCTCACCATCTATCAAAACGTAGGCGGGAACTTCAACGCTCCGCCGGTGACAATAGGGCAGGCCGTCGGGAATGCCTTGCTCAGCTTTGACTCATGCGCGAGCGGTCAGCTTTCGTATCGATTTAGCTTCACGAATGCGAGTGGCACTATCCCTCTGACACGTTTGATGCAAAACGTTACCTGCACGCTAACCGGGAGCGTGCCGACAAATAGTGATTTTGCGCTCTCAGGAAATTGGTATGACCCAGGGACTTCTGGGCAAGGCATCACAGTGGAAATAAACCCAAATTCTCGTACTGCCTTCTTTGCCTGGTACACATACAAGCCTCAGGGTGCGGCGAGCGGCGCAGCCGGACAACTTTGGTACACAGGTCAGGGTGATTACGTCCCCAGCATGAGATCGATTCCTATGCAGCTATACCGGACCACTGGTGGAGCATTCAACGCGTCCGCACCCGCGCCTTCAACGCTCGCCGTCGGCTCGGCTACTCTCACGTTCCAAAACTGCACGAGCGCCACGTTTGCCTTTCGTTTCACGGGCGAGCCGACATCGACCACCGTCTCGTTAAAGCGAATCGGACCGGTTCCACCCGGTTGCAATCAATAACAGGAACGTGCCAACGTAGTTGGGACTTTCATCGTGTACCCCTGCTCGCTGACTGGACGCTCTGCGCGATTTCTTCCAGCATCGGCGCTAAGCGTTTGGACTGCATGCCAAACAGCGCAATGATAACGAGCGCTGTATCGGGACCGTCGAGCTTGCGATAAGCCGTCAGCGCATCGCGCAGCGCGTCCGTGACAAGTTCGACTTTGTCCATTTGCTCCTCACTCCACGACGGTGAGTCGTCCCATGCGCTGATTCCACGACTGGATCGCGTGGCCAGGATCATCGCTATGCGATGGTGGGCCGATCGCGCCGCATTCCTTGCACCGCACGGCGAGCGCCGGCCGCGACTCGAACTCGACGTGCACTACTTGAGGTCGGCGCTCGCGCAGTGCGGACAGTCGTGCAAGCGGTCCACGGGGAAAGCATAGCGCTTGGTTGTGTCAAGAGTCCTTCGCACTTTTGTTGGCGGTAGCTCGATCGAATCTCAAGCAGCTGCCTCTTCGGGAAGCGGGTTGAGCAATGTTTTTATCGCGAGATAACGCCGCTTGCCCCACTTCGTACTTGCAATATGTCGCAGTCGCGCTGCGACTAACATCAAGGCGGAGTGGCCGTCGGGAAATGCGCCGACGACACGCGTGCGGCGGCGAATCTCGCGGATGATCCGCTCGAGCGACGCCATTCACTTTTATGCGGCCGTGCGTACTGCGTTGCTACGCCTCCAGAATCCAGCCTGAGATACAGCCGAACTTACCACCCGCAGCCTTCTCCGTTTGAATGTCGCCGAGCGCATGTCGGCGATTGTCGTCGCTGGATTCGTTCTAACGCTGCCGACCAATGCAGCAATCCAGATACCCAATGGAACTTCGAGCGCCGATGATCTGATCATCAATTTCGATTTCTCGTCGCAAACGCCTTCGCAACCCTACGATAGCTTTGTGGGCCAGCTAAATTTAGATGTTCCAGTCTTCGCCGAGGTTGTCGTAGATGCATTTAGCGAGCTAAATGGAAGCGATCTGTTTGGGACGTCGTGCTGCTATTTCTTCAATTCCCTTGGCCCCGCCTTCACCGTGTTTGGCACCCACCCGGGCATGCTTGACGGGAAGTTTTCATTCGGACTGCGAATGATTGTTGGTGATGCTGTTTTCGTTGATGCCTCGGCCACGGCAACGAATACCGAGGGGAGCGTTTCAATCGAGGGTAGCGCCGTTCCCGAACCCGCGACGCTCGCGCTGCTCAGCCTCGGCCTCGCCGGAATTGCGTTCTCGCTGCGACGCACGCGCAACTGATCAATCGCGAACAACACGAGCACGATACCCCACCCGCGCGGCGGGGTTTTCATTTGTGCGCCCGGCAGGGCGCACGTACTTGGAGAGTGAAAGCCTCTACACACCCGGCAAGAGCCTGCATCTTAGTAGCGCGACATCATCGCTGCTACGAACCTGGAACCGCACCGTAGGCATGAGTCGAACAACGAGCTTTTGCTTTGCGAGCGTGAGTGCAAACTGAGTCGGCCCGGTGCTGGCCGGGCGCTGCTGTCGCTATCGGGCCGCTCGATGGCGGATGCCTTCCCCGAGATCTTGCGTGCGCTTGCTGCCATGCGCGACAACCTTGTGCTCGACGGAGAGCTGGTCGTTCCCGACGCATACGGGGCGCAGCGACTTCGAAGAGGTCCGGCGGCCCACCTGTTGCAGCGGCCGCGGATGATTGCCGTCGGCGAGCGCTTCACGCTCATGTCGAGCCGGTCCCCGGCATTCAAATCATCGAGCACGTAGAGACACACGGAGAGGCTCTATTCAGGGCGATCGTTGACGGCGACCACGAGGGGATCGTGGCCAAGCGTGTAGATGCGCCGTATCTGGCAGGACCGAACAACGGTTGGCTGAAAGTTGAGAATCGCGCATACTCACCACGAGCCGCCGTAGAGTGGAAACCCCGGTAAGGGCAACGGCGTGAGTGGTCGTATGCTGATAAGTATGTTTTGCGTGCTACGGAGCATCGGTTCGGTAACCTGTTGAAAAGCAACGCATGGTGAGGGACACCGGCTCCGCCACTTGCCATTTCCATATGCGACCGGCAGACCCTGAGGGCACGCGAATTCAGATCGACCCCGATTGAGCGTCAGAAAAGGGTTACGGGCGCGCCGCTCCTTGACACGTTTAAGAAGGTGCTCCGTAGCGCCGTGGTCTCGGGCTTGTTCAAGGACTTCCCCTGCACGGCTCTGCAGCATGGTGCACAACCGCATGGTATCGTCCGGCAGTCCGTCTCTTTCTTGGTGCGAATGCGGGTTCACGGAGTTAGGCAGGTGCCTCCGCCGCGCTCGTACGGTTTGCCAGCTTTAATAAGCCGCGGAACTCCGTAGCGGTAGCTTTGCCGCTTGCCCCAGACGACATCGGTAACCAAATATCGCTCCCCGGGCAGCTCAACTCCCGGAACGGATTTCACGATAACTTGATCGCCAGGATGGTGGTCTGCCATCGATAAAGCGCTGGCATGAAGGAGCTCCTCAAGGCCTCCTGACCCACGGCGCGCAGTTCCCGCGGGCGCTCTGTACGCGACGCCGACGGAGTTCCTCGACGAACGGACATATTCTCTTCTTGCGATAGAGCCTATTGAATTCTCGGGATACGCGATCATGGTCCGCTTGCAGCGTAATTAGATAACTGCGCAGGACGTAAATCTGCTCATCAATTGGCAGCGGAGTTTGCATGGGCCTGATGTTCCCACCGTTTGCGGCGACAGATTATGCAGACGAGACGAAGAAGCTCAGCGAATCGCCTCCGCATTCCCTTCGTTTGCTTGGATGCCGAGCGCTGGCAGCTTGTCGACGGCTGCCTTCAGCGTCGCGTCGCACAGAGGGGCGTAGTGGCGGGCCGAGATGCGCACATCGGCGTGACCAAGCAATTTGGAGATTGTGAGCAAATCTACGCCGCGCTGGGCGAGAGTCGACGCGTAAGTGTGCCGGAGCTCATGCAACGTAACGGCTGGCGAGATCTTCGCCGCCTCGCAGGCGATGGCTTTGGCCGGACCTGGTGGTTCTTGCCCCATGGAGTTCCGTCGCCCCGCACGAAGATCTGCGCGTCCCCTAGCTTGCCCACGCATAGCTGCTCAAACAGCGCGACGCCCTCAGCCGTACGGGGCACGTGCCGACTGCGCGCGCTCTTCGACGGCCGGAAGTAGATCGTCTCGTTCTGGCGGTTGAAGTCAGCCACGGTGAGCGAAACTACCTCGGAACGGCGAAGCGCCTGTATGCAGCGCCCCCGACCCGATGCCTGAACGGGGTAGGGCAGGCGTTGACCAGGCGCGTCGACTCCGCGGGCGTCAGATAGCGAATGACCGGCTCATCCGCGCCCTTGAAGGGCTTCACCTTGCGCCCGGCAGATCATGTGGCACAAGCTCATCTTCGAAGGCCCGGTTCAGGGCAGCTCTGAGGATCGTCAGGATCCGGTTCGCCGAGGCCCGCCGCGCCTGCTTCTCGCGGTCGGTACCGGGCTTCTCGCTGTACCGCTGGCTGTTGTCAATCTTGTCCGGCGGCGCGGAGCCTTCGCCGCCAGGGCGCGATGCCATCGCGAATCTGATTCGAGGTCAGATCGCGAATTACCGCCTCACCAAGCTTCGGGAATGTGCGCGTGCAGCGGTCTGCGGCGCTCGAGTAGCGGATGCGCACGCAGATTCTCACCGTCGTCCATCAATCTCGAGGAGGTCGAATAGAAGAAGGGGCGCCGCGGGCCGGCGCAAAGCCGATTCCTCGATCATGGTCCGCTGCTGCCGATCACGGTCCGCTGCTACTGCCCTTGTCACGATCTGCATTCCATCGTCGTGTACGTATGTTAGTGTGGGCTGATCCGCTGGCAGGCGCTTCCCGCGGTGGCGTTGGCATGTCTGCGGCCTTCGCGTGGCTGCCTTCACGATCGCGTTCGCGAAGCGTCGTCAAACGCAGGTTCGACGCGACTTGCTTTCTGCTTACGGCAAGCCATTCGCGGGTAACATAAGGCACCGCCCCGATGCGCGGTCGCTATGGTTACCGATTATCACCAATAAGGAGACAAACATGCACGCCGCACCCTCGATCCCTTGTCGCCTGGTCGCCGTCCTCATCGCCGTCGTGCTCGCCTCTCCCGCCATCGGCCAGCCGTCGAGCGGCACGGTGATCGAACGCGGGCCCGGCACCGCGAGCGCGTCACGCGTGGTGACGGCGTCCGCAACTGTCACCGCCATCGACATGACCACGCGCGAGGTGACACTGCAGCGCGCCAGCGGCAGTACCTTCACCGTCGTAGCCGGTCCGGACGTTCGCAACCTTCCGCAGATCCGCGTTGGCGACACCGTCAACGTCGATTTCTACGAAGCGCTGGCGATCGAGCTCAAGAAGGGCGGCACCGGCGCACCTGCGAGCCGCTCTGAAACCGCGACCCGAAGCCGCGCCGAGCCCGGCGAACGGCCGCGTGGAGTCGCCACGCGCGAGACCGTGATCGTTGCCGACGTAATCGCCGTCAATGCCGCGGGCCAGACCGTTTCGCTGCGCGGCCCTGGGGGCAGGGTGGTCGATCTCACCGTCAGGGATCCGGAGCAGTTCAAGCGGATCGCGGTAGGCGATCAGGTGGAGGCGAGCTACACCGAGGCCGCCGCGGTTTCCATCACACCGGCGCCGGCAGCGGCGCAGTCGCCCGCGCCCTGGTCGACAGGTACCTGGCGCTTCGCCGGAACGCTGTATCTGTACGGCCCGTCGGTCGACGGAAGCTTTTCTTTTCCGAAGCGATCGGGCAACGGCAATGTCGTCGTTGACGCGGGCGACGTATTCGATAACCTCAACGGCGCGTTCATGGGAGCGTTCGAGGCGAACAACGGCCGTTGGGGCGTGTTCACTGATTACATGTATCTCGATATAAGCGGATCGAAGTCGGCGACACGCGACTTCTCGATCGGCGGCGTGAACGTGCCGGCGTCAGTGACCGCCGACCTCGACCTTGGCCTCAAGGGTTCGGCCTGGACCATTGCCGGCGAGTGGCGCCTGCAATCGACGCGCGAGTCGACGGTCGACGTGCTGTTGGGCGCGCGGTACCTCGATATCAAGCCGAGACTCAGCTTCGGCCTGAACGGCAATGTTGCGTCGATCCCTGCCGCGAGCCGGGGCGGAAGCTTCGAGGTCAAGGCCAGCAATTGGGATGCAATCATCGGCCTCAAGGCACGCTACGCGTTCGGCGATCGGCTGCAGTGGTACGTTCCCCTGTACGCGGATGTCGGCGGCGGAGATTCCAAGCTGACCTGGCAGGCGGCGGCGGGGCTCGGCTACGCCTTCGGCTGGGGCGACATCGTGGGTCTGTGGCGATATTTGCGGTACGACTTCAAATCCGATGACGTAATCCAGGATCTCACGTTCAACGGCCCCATGATCGGCGTCACGTTCCGCTGGTGACCGCGGAGGCAGCGGGACGATGGAGAGAGCGGCACGCGGGCGATATTCCCGGGCTCGTTCCGAAGCCTGGCATCACGGAGCTGCTGTTGAGATTGCCGGCTTTGTAGCAGCCGTCATCGCGATCCGCAATCGTCGCAAGAAGCGTTCAATCGCTAGGACGGGACGAGCGGCTCACTTCGGTAGGCCGTTTCGTTGTGCGGGCGATGCTCGCGTTCCCTCAAGCTGCGATTCTCGTCAGTACCATGCGGTGCAACCGCGTTATGCGGTACCGATGGAACAACCGCGCGACTGCCCACATTGCGCAAGCGACGATTTGGGCGTGATCGGGACGTCCAGTTCGATCCGCCTATGCTCGCCGTCCGCCGCAAGGAACGCGGCGCACGCCGTGTTCGCGTGGCATTAGCGGATGGGGCGGTTTACGGGGTCTTGATCCACGCGACCGACCACCGGCGGTTCGCTTATCTCGCCTTCCATGATTGTGCGATGAACTAAGCCGGCGACGAGCGCGCCGACAATCGGCGCGATCCAGAACACCCATAACTGCGACAGCGCGGAGCCGCCGACGAATATCGCGGGGCCCGTGCTCCGCGCCGGATTGACCGACGTATTGGTCACCGGAATGCTGATCAAATGGATCAGTGTCAGTGCGAGGCCGATTGCAAGTCCAGCGAACCCAACCGGCGCTCGCTCGTGCGTCGTACCGAGGATCACCATGACGAACATGAACGTCATCACGAATTCGCAGACGAGCGCCGCATTCAATCCGTACTTACCCGGCGAGTACTCGCCGTAGCCGTTCGAAGCAAAGCTACCGAGCTCGAATCCGGGCTTGCCGCTTGCGATCAAGTAGAGCACGCCAGCTGCGACGATCGCGCCGATCACTTGGGCGACGATGTACGGAGGAAGCAGCCGGGCCGGAAAACGGCCACCCGCCCAGAGTCCGACCGATACCGCCGGGTTAAAGTGGCCGCCGGATACGGGACCGAACGCGTACGCGCCGGTGAGCACGGTGAGACCGAATGCGAGCGACACGCCGGTGAAGCCGATTCCAAGCGACGGATACGCTGCTGCGAGCACCGCGCTGCCGCAGCCTCCGAGCACAAGCCAGAACGTACCGAGGAGTTCCGCGAATAGTTTGGCACCCATATCATCTCTCCTATTTAGAAGACGCTCTTCAGACCGTAGCTGATTGCGGCGGTGATGTGATCGCGTGCTTAGCGGAAGCTATAGCTGACCCTCGACTGGCAGCAGGCGAATGAGCCCGGCGTTCCAGCGCTGCCAAAACGTGGACAGGGGATCGACGTCGTAACGCAGCGGCTTGCCTCCGTCCTCTGTCACCCAGTACATCTTGCCGCGCTCGTCCAGCAGCACGTGATAGCTTCGATCGGGCTTCACGCCTTCGTCCATATACTGCGCGACCAGCGCTGCAAGCTCGGGACTTTCGACGTAAAGCCCGGCCTCCGTGTTGATCAGGCTCGAGCGCGGGTCGAGGTTGAAGCTCCCGACGAAGACATCCTTGCGGTCGAAGACCATCGCCTTGGTGTGCAGACCGGCCCGGGAGCCGGCGGACACGATTTCCTGTGGAAACGGTCCCGGCTGCGGCCGCACCTCGTAAAGCTCCACCCCGGCTTCTAGGAGTCGCTCCCGGACCTTTGAGTAACCTGCAAAGGCGGCGAGCACGTCGTTGGAGGCGAGCGAGTTCGTGAGCACCCGGATCCGGACGCCTCGGCTGACCAATCGCTTCAGAATCTCCACACCGGTCTCGAGCGGGATGAAATAGGCCGACTCGATCAGCAGCTCCTTTTCCAGTCGTTCGAGGCGATTCTCCAGCAAACCGCGCATCGTGCGCAGCGAGGGATCGTTGATCGAGGCCGGATCGTCCCAGACCACCTGGCCGCGTGCCCATATCCCGCCGACGACGATGTCGTCCAATTGCGACGTAAGCTTGGCGACGTCCTCGTTGAGCGGATACGGGTACGGTGGTTCGCGCGCGATGTTCTCGTCCAGCCGTTTCAACGCTCCTTGCAGGTCCGCCTCGGTGTACGGCCGGTCCGCCAGCGCGGCTATCGAAACCGACCATGAGCCGTTCCAGAAGCGGTCGAATACGGAAGAGAGGTCGCGTACCACCGGGCCGGCCGCGGCGATGTCCAGGTCGCGGAAATTGAATTCGGGATGCACTTCGAAATACGGGTCGCTCATGTTGCGCCCGCCAACGATCGCCATCGCGTTGTCCATTACCATCAGCTTGTTGTGCATCCGGTGATTGACCCGCTCGAAGTCGGTCAGGAAGCCGATCAGATGCGAGCCGCGATGCGCGAAGGGATTGAACAGGCGGACCTCGATGTTCGGGTGTGCGTCGAGCGCGGCGATCGTCGCGTCGAGATCCTTCAGGTTGAAGTCGTCGATCAGGATCCGCACGCGCACGTTGCGATCGGCTGCGCGAACGAGGTGGTCGACGAGGTTTCGGCCAGTCGCGTCGGTTTCCCAGAGGAAGTACTGGACGTCGAGCGTCTTTTGCGCAAGGTCGGCGAGCGCGACGCGGGCGGTAAAGGCTGGGCGCCCGTACCGAATGATTTGGAATGCGGAGTTGCCGGGATGCTGCGCGGCGATCTCTGCGACCCGTCTGCCGATCGGCGTGGATTCGGGATCCTGCATCGCCGTCGACGACGAGCGCGGATACTCAGTCGGGAGACTTGCGCAACCTGCAAGCACCGCGAGAACGATCCCGAGCATAATGTGCCGTCCCACCGGGTGGCGGTCTGCGTGGGGCACAGAGCATCGCGTCGGCGCGGAGCGCGGCGCGAACCCGTGATTCTCGTCGGGTCGGAAACGTTTCCGGCTGTCCATCTAGATCGACACGTACGAGGGCAGGGTATCTACGTTTTGCGTTGACGCGATGCGGGCAACTCGCGCCGCGGTGTTCACGCCGTTTGGTGGGCAGCAACGCGATCCAGCATGCGCTTGCAGGAAGGGCATGCTTACTGAAATGACGACTTCTGGGCGATGCATCGTGACGCCGACGCTTGCTTCCCGCCGTCCGGCACCTTCATTTCGGTTATTCCAAATCCCAGCGCATGACGACCTAATGCCTGCCGCAAATGGCGGCCGGCACGCCATGCTGCCCGCCTGAACCCCCACCGCCGCAAACGCGGGGCAGGGAGGGCGGGCATGGAAACCGAGGGTGGCCAGAGAGAGCGCACCTGCGCGTTATTGGCCGCGCCGCCAGAGCCAGAGCATGCTCTATCGCTGCGTCCAGGAACACCTCGAGACCTGGCTCGCGAATGCCGCGACGGTCACGACGACAGCGCGATACCCTGTGAGGGAATGCTCACCGCCGGTTGCGACGGATGGACTGACAGATGCTCCGCTTCGGACCGCTCGGCTTGGTACGGTTGAACTACGATCGACTTGATATCGAAGGCGGTCATGGCGGTCATGGCGAGGCTTCGCGCTGCCGACCCCACGCAATGGTGTCCGTCGGACGTGAACGCCGCAGCCGTGCTCGACTCCAGCAGACCCGAACGCTGATCGCCTCGCCTTTGGCGCGTTGAGCGCGGCTACAGGTCCGGTGGCCAGCGCTCACACTCGCTTAGTCGTATCCCCAAACTTTGACGGTGGCCGTCGGTTTATTGTTGAGAATCTTATACGTGAGGCTCACGGACAAGAGGGTCGCCTCGCGTGCTGGAGCGTCCTTCGCAGCGGTTTCTCCTCCCGCCTTCACGACTCCGACGTTCGAGATGGTTTCGTTCTTGCCACCCCTCCAGTGGAAGACGACGTTCGTGATCTCGACGTCAGCGCCCTCGACCGAGAGCTTCGCCCTCTTGACGTCCTCCTTAAACGTCTTTCCCTCTTCGCCCTTGATCTCCGTGCTGGGATCCGTGGACTTGATCACCTTCTCGCCAAGCAAGTTCCACTTGTCAGCAGCATTGGCGGTACCAAGGGCGACCACCAGCAAGACGACGGCGAGGCTAAGGCCCGCCCGTGGGTATGCAATGTTCATGGTTCTCCTTCCTTTCTGATTCCCGTAGGCCGAAGATCGTTGCGGCTCCCCATCGCGGGTTGCATTTGACAACTTGTATCAGACAAACTTTTTCTGAACGTGTGACTTATATCGCCGGCCACGGCGGGCTGTCAATTGTTTTCTGGGTTGAAATCTTGTTCGCAACGCGTGACCTGGACGAAGAAGGTCTGCTCAGGAAGCTCCCTGCACTCAACGGCGCAATCATGGAAACGATGCGTCTCTACCCGATCGCTGTCGCACAGCTGCGCACCGCCACAAGGATTTCGTGTTCGAAGGCCATCAGATTTATGAAGGCGAGATGATCTACGTCGGTACCAGCGTGCCTCACTTCATGGAGGAGTACTGGCCCAACGCCAAGACCTTCGACATCGACCGCTATCGGAAGCCGCGCGCCGAGCATCTGCAGTCCGGCGTGTACTCACCTTACGGCCGCGGCCCGCACACCTGCCTGGGCAAGAGCCTGGCCGAAGTGCAGATGGCGCTGACAATGGCCCGTGTGTTCCACAAGCTCGATCTGGAATTGAATCACGCAACTACGTGCTCAAGACCAAGACCGCGCCTACGCCTGGTCCCGCGATGAGTTTCAAGGTTCGTGTGCAGGGTTATCGCCACTAGGCGGCACGAAGAAGGCCACACCCGACCCGCCGCGCGGACTTTTGGTTCGGCATAGGTTCGGTCGCGGGGCTGAAGGGGCGAAACCGACGTTGCGTTTCTTCAGCTTGCGTCGGCGCGGGCTCACGTGTGCTCTGGACTCTTAATTCGTTGGTGGTAGATTCGATCCCTACACGGCCTGCCAATAAGCGCCGGGGAT
>Ga0070671_100001394_pt1 | contig 18059 bp, 14 predicted proteins | sample KBSS73metaG_FD_65341 | JGI IMG/M metagenome (GOLD analysis project Ga0070671, IMG submission 65341) | Switchgrass rhizosphere microbial communities from Kellogg Biological Station, Michigan, USA - KBS S7-3 metaG | ecosystem: Host-associated > Plants > Roots > Rhizosphere > Soil ...
GGCCTGATCGATGAGCCGGCGCTGCTCGAGGCCGTGCGCTCGGGCCAGGTCCTCAGTGCTGGCCTCGATAGCTTCGCGGTCGAACCGATGACGGCTGGACACCCCTTCGAGGGCGAAGCGCGCATCGTCCTGAGCCCGCACATCGGCGGAGTGACCGCCGACGCCTACGTGAAGATGGGATTGGCAGCCGCACAGAACGCGCTGGCCGTCCTGAACGCCTGAGGTCCGCCATGTCAACCGTCCTCACCCCTAAAGCGGCGCTGGAGAAGGCAACGATGCGGCGCGTGACGCTGCGTTTCCTGCCTTTCCTGATGATCTGCTACTTCTTCGCGCTGCTCGATCGCGTGAACGTCGGTTTCGCGGCGCTGCAGATGAACAAGGACTTGGGCCTGTCGCCTGCCGTCTTCGGCCTGGGCAGCAGTCTTTTCTTCGTCGCCTATTTCCTGGTCGAGGTTCCCAGCAATCTGGCACTCGAAAAGTTCGGTGCGCGGCGCTGGATCGCTCGCATCATGATCACCTGGGGCTTCATCTCGGCCGGCATGGCCTTCATCGTCGGCCCTTACTCCTTTTACGGCATGCGGCTGCTGCTGGGCGCGGCGGAAGCCGGGTTCTTCCCCGGCGTCGTACTGTTCCTGACCTACTGGTTCCCCTCCGAGTACCGCGCTCGGATCATCGCGATCTTCATGGTCTCGATTCCGATTGCAAGCTTCATCGGATCGCCGCTCTCTGCACTGCTGCTGGAGCTCAACGGCGTGCTGGGCCTCAAGGGATGGCAATGGCTCTTCATCGTCGAAGCCGTGCCGACGGTCCTGCTGGGCGTAGCGTGTCTGCGGATCCTGACCGATCGACCGTCCGGCGCGAAGTGGCTGACGGCCGAACAGCGTGACTGGCTGCTGGGTCGGCTCGACGCCGACACCGGCAAGAAGGCTGCGATCGGGCACATGTCGCTCTGGAAGCTCTTCAGCAACAAGCACTTCCTCGTGATGGCGATGGTGTGCGCGGGCGCGTCGGCAACCGGTTCCGCCTTGTCGATCTGGCAGCCGCAGATCCTCAAGGGCTTCGGTCTCACCAACCTGCAGACCGGCTTGATCAACTCGATTCCGTACGGCATCGCTTCGGTCCTGATGATCCTGTGGGGCCGGCATTCCGATCGCACGGGTGAGCGTCGCTGGCACACCGCGTTGGCTCTGCTGCTGATCTCCGGTGGCCTCGCTGCACTGGCCTTCACGCCTGGAATGCTCGCCCCGAGCGTGATGCTGCTGAGCTGCGCACTGATCGGTGCCTACTCGTTCAAGGGACCGTTCTGGGCCTTGTCCTCGACGTGGATGTCGCCGCGAGCCGCGGCGGCCGGCCTGGCCGGCATCAACGCGATCGCCAACCTCGTGGGCGGTGGTGCGATCTCGCTGGTCGGAATCATCAAGGAATCCACGGGCAGCTTCTCCATCGCGGTGTTGCCGATGGTCGCACTGACCCTCTTGGGCGGCATCAGCGTCCTTCTGATGACGCGGCAAGCGCGGACGGGCGGCGCCTCGGCGGCGACCGCGAGCTGACCTCATCAACGCCCCACCGGAGCGCAGCATCATGAACTTCCTTGAGCCCCCGGTCGTACGAGACCTCGAAACGTTCACGTCGATGCCCCAGGAGTTCAGGCGCACGGGCGTGCGCTCGGTCTGGGCCGATGCCAACCGCGGAGGCGCGCCGGTCGACTCCTTTCTCGAAGGGCCGGTGTTCGACGCCCAAGGCAATCTCTACGTGACCGACATCCCCTTCGGGCGGATTTTCCGGATCAGTGCAGAGGGAAGCTGGACGCTCGTCGCGGAATTCGACGGCGAACCGAACGGCATGAAGTTCCTCAACGAGCGCGAACTGCTGATCGCCGACTACAAGAACGGCTTGATGTCGTGCGAGATCGCCACCGGCACGGTGCGCCCGTACCTCGAGCGCAGGAACAGCGAGCGCTTCAAGGGCATCAACGACTTGGTGTTCGATTCGAAGGGGAATCTGTACTTCACCGATCAGGGGCAGACCGGCATGCACGATCCGAGCGGTCGGGTGTATCGGCTGCGCCCGGATGGTCGGCTCGATCAACTGCTGTCGAACGCCCCGAGCCCGAATGGACTGGCGCTATCGCCCGACGAAAAGGTGCTGTACCTCGCCGTGACCCGTGGCAATGCGGTCTGGCGCGTGCCCCTGCTTGACGATGGCAGCGTCGCGAAGGTCGGGCAGTTCTTTACCTCCTATGGGCCGAGCGGTCCTGACGGCATGGCCGTGGATCAGCAAGGCCGCGTGATCGTTGCCAACCCGGGCCTCGGCTATGCGTGGATCCTGAACCATCGCGCCGAGCCGGTTCAGGTGTTGCGCAGCAGCAAAGGCATGTCGCTGACCAATATCGCGTATGGCGGAGTCGACCGCAAGACGCTGTACTGCACCGAATCCGTCAGCGGCAGCGTGTTGCGCTGCGAGCTCGATGTGGCGGGCCTTGTCATTCATGGAGGTCCACGTGAATAGCAAACGAAGCCGGCTGTCGACCGATGGGCCGGTCGAGGTCGAAGAGCTCGTATTCGGACCGTCCAATGCAGCACCGGTGTTGAGGAACTTCCCGTGAACTCGGCCAATTTGCCTGACCGCGACCGACGCGATTTCATCGGGTCCCTCGTCGGATATTCCGGGATGGCGCTCGGTCTCGGTGGGGGCGCAGGGGGATGCGCAGTTCCTGCGATGTCGAACGACATTCGCGGTGAGCGCCTGACGGTGCCCGTCTCGGGTGGCGTGGAACCTCCGGCATTGTCGATGCCCGTGGGCGCGACCGACTGCCATCACCATGTTTTCGACCCGCGATTTCCGCGACCCAATGGGCGTCAGGGTGTCTGGGGCACGGTGGGCGACTACAGGATGCTGCGGCGTCGCCTCGGGCTTTCGCGATCGGTGGTGGTGTCGCCAGCCAGCTATGAGTTCGACAACAGTTGCCTGCTCGATGCGCTGGACCAACTCGGGCCCACTTCGCGTGGTGTCGCCGCGATCCGGCTCGACACGCCAGACCAGGAACTCGATCGCCTGCATCGCCACGGCGTCAGAGGCATCCGCCTGTACCTGATCGGCGAGACACCGACGGCACCAGACCAGTTTGCCGCCTATGCAAAGCGCATCGAGCGCCTCGGGTGGCACATTCAAGTTGTCGCCAACAAGGGCGACGCTCTGGTGGCGGCGGAGCCCGCGTTTCGCAAGCTGCCATGCACGCTGGTCATCGATCACCTCGGCCACGTCAATCAGCCGGACGGCGTCAATCACCCCTCGATGTCAACGTTGCAGCGACTCTTGGACGGCGGGCGGACCTACGTCAAGCTGTCAGGACCATACATCTCGTCGCGCGTCGGACCTCCGTCTTACTCGGACACCGACCCGGTCGCCACTCAGCTCGTCCGCGCCGCACCCGAACGCATGCTGTGGGGCACGGATTGGCCACATCCGACGGTGACCTCCGAGCCCAAGCCGGACGACGCGGCGATGCTGGACCGTCTCGCCATCTGGGCAGCGGGAGAGGCAACGCGCCGACGAATCCTGGTCGAGAACCCGACCCGCCTGTACTGGGCGACATGACAGCGGCGCGGTACGCCGCGCAAACCGGAAACAGACATGACTGACTCGTTCACGAGCCGGCGGGGCTTCATCACGCTCGTCGGCGGCGCAATGCTCGCGACGCAAGCCCGTCCTGCATCGGCGCAAGCGCCAGACGATCGCTCCGCACCTTGGTCTGCGGGAAATGCGGCTCCGCGTTTCGCAGTCCCCGACCTTGCATGCGACAGCCACATGCACATCTACGACAGCCGCTTCCCTGTCGCGCCCACGGCGAAGCTGCGTCCGGCGGACGCGACAGTGAACGACTATCGAAAGCTGCAGCGTCGGCTGGGCATCACCCGCAACGTCGTCGTCACGCCCTCGACCTACGGTACCGACAACAGCTGCCTGCTGGATGCGCTCGCTCAATTGGGCAGCAACGCTCGCGGCGTAGCGGTCGTCGACACCAGCGTGACCGACGGCGAGCTGAAGCGACTGGCGGCGGCGGGCGTGCGTGGCATCCGCTTCAACCTGGCGATCGGCGCGGTCGCGCCCAAGGAAATGATCGAACCGCTCGCGAAACGGATCGCTCCTTTGGGCTGGCACGTCCAGATCAACATGAATCCGGATGAACTGGTCGCCGCGGAGGAAATGCTCGGTCAATTGCCTGTGCACATCGTCTTCGACCACATCGGCCGGATGCCGCAACCACAGGGCATGGAGCATCCCGGCTATGCCGTGATCGTGCGCCTGGTCTCGCGCCGTAAGGCGTGGGTCAAGCTGTCTGGCGCCTACCTCGGCAGCAAGACCGGCGCGCCCGACTACGCAGACAGCGGCGCGGTGGCGCGCTCATTGATTCGCACCGCGCCGGATCGCATGGTGTGGGGCAGCGACTGGCCGCATCCGACCGAGAGCGACAAGCCGAACGACGCGGCATTGCTCGATCTCCTGCACCAGTGGACGCCCGACGAAAACACGTGGCGACAGATCCTGGTCGCCAATCCCGCTGTCCTCTACGGTTTCTGAGTCGCCCGCATTCCAACACCGCCCACCAAAACAGATTTTGGAGACAAGCATGTCCACAACCTACGCGACCGCAGATCAAGATTTGGCCAAGACGAAAGACCAGGGTGACGCCATCGTCAGCAAGGCGATGTGGCGTCTGATTCCGTTCATCTTCGTCTGCTACGTCGTGAGCTACCTGGATCGCATCAATGTCGGGTTTGCCGCATTGACGATGAATCACGACCTTGGGTTAACTGCCACGCAGTACGGCTGGGGCGCCGGGCTGTTCTTCATCGGCTACTTCACGTTCGAGATTCCGAGCAATCTGCTGATGCAGCGTTTCGGCGCCCGGATCTGGATCGCTCGCATCATGATTACATGGGGCCTCATTTCGATGCTCACAGCATTCGTCGTCGGGCCGAAGAGCTTCGCGCTCGCTCGCTTCCTGCTGGGGTTGGCCGAGGCTGGTTTCACCCCTGGCATCTACCTCTACTTCACGAGTTGGTTTCCCGGCGAGTCGCGCGCGAAGGCGACCGCGGCGTTTCTCGTCGGCATCCCGATCGCCAACATCGTCGGCTCTCCGATCTCCGGCGCCATCATGCAGATGGACGGCCTGTGGGGCATGAAAAGCTGGCAGGCGCTGTTGGTGCTGGAGGCGCTTCCCGCGGTCATCCTCGGCATTGCCTGCTTGTTCGTGTTGGGAGACCGTCCGTCCAAGGTGAAATGGCTGCGTCAGGACGAAAAGGACTGGCTCGAGGGGCAACTGGCTTCCGAGCAGGCGACGCTCGCAGCGAAACACGGCAGCACTCTGCGTGGAGCGATGACCAATTGGCGCGTCTTCGCGCTGGCGTTCATCAACTTCTGCTGCATCGTGGGTTCGGTCGGCATCGGTCTTTGGCTGCCGCAGATCGTCAAAGGCTTCGGCGTGTCCTCATCGACGGTGGGTCTCATCACCGCGGTGCCATACGCCGTCGGCGCCGTCAGCATGCTGTTGTGGGCGCGTGTGACACGACGCAAAACCAATCGAATCCCTTACGTGGCTGGCGCTCTGGCGCTTGCTGCGACAGCTCTGGCGATCAGCGTCACGCTCGATGACCCGCTGCAGAAGATGATTGCCATCACGGTGACGGTCGCTTCGATCCTGTCGTTCCAGGCAACGTTCTGGGCCATCCCGTCGGGTTTCCTGACCGGCCGCGCTGCTGCCGGCGGCCTCGCGCTGATCGTCTCGATCGGCAACCTGGGAGGCTTCGCAGGACCGTTCCTCATCGGTCTGATCCGCGAGGCGACGCACAACTTCACCTACTCGCTTCTGGCCGTCGCCGCTATTTTGGTGCTGGGCACGGCAGCGATGCTGCTTCTCGGGGATCCCGCTCGGCAGCAGACCAAGAGCGCGAGCCCGCGCTGACCTGTTCACCCACTTCAAACCATAGAGACACCGCCATGAAAGCATCCGACCTTTTCGTCAAGGCCCTCGAAAACGAGGGTGTCGACCGGATCTTCGCCGTTCCGGGCGAGGAGAACCTGGACGTCGTCGAGTCCTTGCGCACGTCGAGCATCGAGCTCGTCCTCGTGCGACACGAACAATCCGCGGCATTCATGGCTGCGACCCACGGCCGCCTGACCGGTCGGCCTGGCGTTTGCATGGCCACGCTGGGCCCGGGCGCGCTCAACCTCGTCACCGGTGCCGCCTATGCGCATCTCGGTGCGATGCCGATGATCCTGATCACCGGCCAGAAGGCCATCATGAGTGCGCGACAGGCACGCTTCCAGATCGTCGACATCGTCGCGACGATGAAGCCTCTGACCAAGGCATCGCGACAGATTGTGAGTGCGGCCAGCATTCCGACGGTGGTTCGCGATGCATTCCGGCTTGCCTCCGAAGAGCGCCCCGGTCCGGTTCACCTCGAGCTGCCCGAGGACATCGCGGGCGAGACGCTGGACCGTGATGTGCCGCTGGTTCGCGTTCACCCCGTCGAGATTCCGGTGGCGCACGCCGATGCGCTGGATCGCGCGGCGCAACTTTTGATGCGGGCCGAGCGCCCGCTGGTGATGTTCGGTGCCGCCTGCAATCGTCCGCGCCTGACGGGCCAACTGACCGACTTCGCTCGCCGTGTCGGTATTCCTTTCTTCAACACGCAGATGGGCAAGGGCACCGTCGCGGGTGTCGGCACCGCCGACGGTGGTACCGACCTGTGGATGGGAACCGCCGCGCTTACCGAACGCGACTACGTTCATGAGGCGATCGACCGTGCGGACGTGATCCTGGCAATCGGTCATGACACGATCGAGAAGCCGCCGTTCATCATGGGTCCGAACGGCCCGAAGGTGATTCATGTGAGCTACACCTCCGCCAATGTGGAGCAGGTCTACTTCCCCGACGCCGAGGTTGTCGGCGACGTCGGTCCGAGTCTTGCGCTGCTGGCCGATCGGGTCGCGGGCAAGTTGCCGAACGCCACTGCACTCCTTCCCCTGCGAAAGGGGATACTCGAGCGCACGCTGGCGCGCTCGGAGGAGTCGCGCTTCCCGCTGACCCCGCAGCGCATCGTCAGTGACGTGCGCAAGGTCATACCGGCCGACGGCATCGTCGCGCTCGACAACGGCATGTACAAAATTTGGTTCGCGCGCTGCTATCGCACGCGCAACGCCAATGCGCTGCTGCTCGACAACGCGCTGGCGACCATGGGCGCCGGACTTCCCTCGGCGATGATGGCCGCGATGCTCAACCCCGGCAAGCGCGTGCTCGCCGTGTGCGGTGACGGCGGCTTCATGATGAATTCTCAGGAGCTCGAAACGGCTGTCCGACTCAAGCTCAATCTGGTCGTCCTGATCATCCAGGACGACGCCTACGGCATGATCCGATGGAAGCAGGCCGTCGACAAGTTCACCGACTGGGGGCTGGCATTCGGCAACCCGGATTTCGTGAAGTATGCGGAAGCCTATGGTGCGAAGGGTCGCCGCGTCGAGTCGGCCGACGGCCTTGCGGCCGCGCTGGAAGATGCCTACGCGCAGGGCGGGGTTCAGCTCGTCACGGTACCCGTGGACTACAGCGAAAACAGCCGCGTCCTCGTCGACGAACTTCGCAACCGCGTGCGCGAGGTGGCGGCATGAGAACACGCGCTGCAGTGCTGCGCCAGATCGGGTTGCCCTACCCGTACAGCGAATCGAAGCCGCTTTCGATCGAGGAGATCGAACTGGCGCCCCCAGGCCGCGACGAGGTGCTGGTGCGAATTCGGGCGGCTGGCCTGTGTCACTCGGACCTGTCCGTGATCAATGGCGATCGTCCGCGCCCGATGCCCATGGCCCTCGGCCACGAGGCTGCGGGAGAGGTCATGCAACTCGGCGAGGGCGTCACCGATCTCGCAGTCGGCGATCACGTCGCGCTCGTGTTCGTCCCGAGTTGCGGTCACTGCGCGCCCTGCAGCGAAGGCCGCCCCGCGCTGTGCGAACCGGGGGCGGTTGCGAATGGGGCGGGCACGCTGCTCTCGGGCGCGCGTCGCATCAGTCAGTCGGATGGGAATCCGGTCAATCACCACCTCGGTTGCTCCGCGTTCGCGGAGCATGCGGTGGTCTCTCGTCGGTCGCTCGTCAAGATCGACCCCGCACTTCCGTTCGACGAAGCCGCGTTGTTCGGCTGTGCCGTGCTGACGGGTGTGGGGGCGGTGGTGAACACGTCCCAAGTGAGCGCTGGCCAGAGCGTCGCCGTGATCGGCCTGGGCGGCGTCGGCCTCGCGGCGGTGTTGGGCGCGGTGGCGGCCGGAGCGCGCGAAGTCATCGCGGTGGACCTGTCCGCAGAGAAGCGCGAGAAGGCGTTGTCGCTGGGTGCGACGCTGGCGTTCGACGGCGCCGACCCGGAATGCGTCGACAAGATCAAGGCGGCGACCCACGGCGGTCTGGATCACGTGTATGAGTTCGCGGGATCGGTTCGAGCCTTCGAGACCGCCTACCGGATCACGCGGCGAGGCGGGACGACCGTGACAGCGGGCCTGCCGCCGCCACAGGCGACCTTCGCATTGCCGATCGTGAACCTCGTGGCAGAGGAGCGGACCGTCAAGGGCAGCTACATCGGCACGTGCGTTCCGACCCGTGACCTCCCGCGCTACGTATCGCTCTACCGTGCCGGGCGCATGCCGGTGAACAAGCTCATGAGCGGGCGATTGACGCTCGATCAGATCAACGAGGGCTTCGACCGTCTCCACGAGGGGAAGGCGATCCGTCAAGTAGTGGAGTTCAAATGAGCGAGTCGTCCAACAGCAGCAACCCGTGGGAGGGCTGGCTGGCCGGCCAGCAGGCGTTGATCAAGTCCATGTTCCCGTCGCCGCTCCCACAGGAGTCGGCCGACGCGACGAGCGGCGACTCGTTGCAGACACAGTTCAGCGAACTGCGCGACGCATGGAAGGAGTCGATCGAGAAATGGTCCGACATGGCGCAGCGGGCAGGCAAGGCGCCGGCGTTCTCGCCCGAGTCGTTGCAGTCGCTCTTCGCTCCGGAGCGCTGGGCTGGTGCCGGTGTCATCGACGGTGCCCTGAAGCGGGTGCTCGACGGACCCAAGTTCGCCACCTTGTTCGATCAAGACCGTCAGCTCCTCGAACTTCAACGCCTGGCCACTCGGCGCGACCAGGACGTCGCCGCGTTTCAAGCGGTGCTGGCCAAGGGATGGACCAAGGCGTACGAGCGCGTCGCGACGCAGTCGCTCAAGCAGCCGAAGCCGGAAAGCTGGCGCGCCGTCGCCGACGGTTGGCTGTCGATGGTGAACGATTCGTTGATCGAGCTCTACCGCTCCGACGAATTCGTCGAAGCTCAACGCAAGATGCTTCGATCGGCATCCGACTACCGCTTGCAGGAGCGCAAGATCGCCGAAGCATGGTGCGAGGTGATGCACGTGCCGACCCGAACGGAGGTCGATGAACTGCAGCGCTCGGTCGTCGAGTTGCGGCGTGAGGTCCGCCGGCTCCGACAGGCGCAGGACCGGAAGCCCGCCACCGTCACCGCGAAGCCCGCTGCGAAGCGAACTCGCACAGCGCGTGCTTGAAAGGAGCAGCAGCATGGCAACAACCAGGAAATCCTCCGCCGCACGCGCGGTCACCGAGCTCAGCGAGTTCAATCTCAAGATGGCTCGCGGCCAGGAGATGCTGAACCGACTCAAGGACGAGGACGTTCAGATCGCCACTGCCGACAAGGACGTCGTCTTCCGTCAGGACAAGGTGACGCTGTACCGATACCGGCGTAGCGGCGCTGCCAGCATCAAGGCACCCGTGCTGGTCGCCTACGGTCAGGTGGGCCGCTACACGATGACCGATCTGCAGGAAGATCGGTCGATGCTGCGCAACCTGTTGTCCCTCGGCGTCGATGTGTACGCGGTGGATTGGGGCAATCCGGCACGGGGCGACCGCTGGCTCACCTTCGAAGACTACGTCGACGGTTATTTGGACGAGTGCGTCAGGTTCATCTGCGACGCGCACAAGCAGAAGTCCATCAACCTGCTTGGAATATGCGAAGGGGGTGTGTTCTCGCTGTGCTATGCCGCGCTGCACCCGGAGCGGGTGAAGAACCTCATCCTCACGATCACGCCGGTCGACTTCCACCAGGATCAAGCCGAAGGCCGCGTGAACCACGGCCTGCTGAACATCTGGACGCGCGGGCTGGGCGATGACGACATCGACCGACTGATCGAAGCCAACGGCAATCTGCCGGGCGAGCTGATGAGCTACTCGTTCTCGCAGATGACTCCAGGCGCCACGCTGTCCAAGTACAACGTCGGTCTCTTCGACACGTTCGATGACGAGAAGAAGTTGCTCAACTTCCTGCGCATGGAAAAGTGGATCGCCGATCGGCCGCACCATCCAGGCGAAGCCGCGAAGCAGCTGCTGATCAATCTCTACAAGAACAACGAGCTGATCAAAGGCAAGTTCCAGGTCGGCGAGCGGACCGTCCGCCTCTCGGACGTCAAGGCGCCCGTGTTGAACGTCTTTGCAAAGGACGATCACATCATCCCGCCGAAGACGACGCAGGCGCTGGGCAAGGCCGTCGGGACCAAGGACTACACCGAGATCGGCCTGGACGGGGGGCACGTGGGCGTGTTCGTCAGCGGCAAGTCCCAAGGCGTGCTGCCCAAGGGCATCGTCGAGTGGCTGCGCAAGCGTGACTGAAGCCGCCTTGCAGCCACGACTGAAGGAGGTCTCGGCGCTGGGCCCCGGAGGCTTTCGCAAGCTCGCCTATGCCGAGTGGGGTTCCGAGCTGGCGTCGAGGACGGTCATCTGCGTCCACGGCGTCTCGCGCTCGGGACGCGACTTCGACTTGCTCGCGGCGGAGTTGGCCAAGAGCGGAGCACGCGTCATCGCACCTGACCTGCCTGGACGCGGACGCAGCGAGTGGCTGCCTTCCCCTACCCACTACAGCGACCAGACCTACGTCGGCGCGATGGCCGCGCTCATCGCGCGCCTGGACGTGCACGAGGTGGACTGGATCGGGACATCGCTCGGCGGGCACATCGGCATGCTGCTCGCCGCTGAAGAAGGCTCGCCGATCCGGCGGCTGGTGCTCAACGACTTCGGTGCGCGTGTCTCGGCAGCGGCGCTGCGTCGGATCGGCGGCTACCTCACTCGATCGTGGGTCTTCAAATCGAAGGACGCGCTGGAGAGCCATCTTCGCGATGCATTGGCCCCCTTCGGCGAACTGACCGAGGAGCAGTGGCACCACCTCGCCACGCACAGCGCCGTCGAGGATCCGGACGGCACCTACCGATTCCACTACGACCCGGCGATCGGTGCACGCTTTGCGATTCCGATCTGGCTCGATGTGGTGCTGTGGCAGGTGTGGGAGCGCATCGAGTGTCCGGTACTGATCCTTCGAGGCGAGCATTCGGACCTGCTCAGCGCCCACACCGTGGAGATGATGTGCAAGCGCGGTGCGGCGGCAAAGGCGGGCAGGGTCAGCGCCGTGGAGATCGAGGACTGCGGGCACGCGCCGGCGTTGATGGACGCTGCACAGATCGGTTTGATTCAAGGGTTCCTGTTCCGAGACGACGAGGCATCCGGCGCGAGTGCATCGAGATCGCGCGCCCGTGGTCAAGGACGAGCAACGGAGGCAAGTCCCTCATGATCAAGGACAAGGTGGTCAGCGCGGACGAAGCGATCGCGCTGATTCGGGATGGAGATTGCGTGAGCTGCTCCGGCTTCGTCGGCATCGGAACGCCGGACGAACTGATCGCTGCTCTGGAACGCCGATTTGTCGAAAGCGCCGGTCCACGCGATCTGTCGCTGGTCTTCGCCGCGGCCCCGGGAGACGGCAAGGATCGCGGTCTCAATCGGCTCGCGCATCCAGGGCTCGTCAAGCGCGCGGTGGGCGGGCACTGGTCCCTGGTTCCGAAGCTGGCCAAGCTGGCGACGGACAACCTGATCGAAGCCTACAACCTGCCGCTCGGAACGATCTCGCATTTGTACCGGGACTCGGCCGCGCACCGGGCCGGTTCGCTCACGAAGGTCGGTCTCGGCACTTTCGTCGATCCCCGCATGGGAGGCGGGAAGGTCAACGCTCGCACCGTCGAGGACCTGGTGCGCGTCATGAACATCGATGACGAGGAATGGCTCTTCTACAAGGCGTTGCCCGTCAACGTGGCCCTGATCCGGGGCACGACCGCGGACCCCGCGGGCAACATCACGATGGAGCGTGAAGCGCTCGTGCTCGATGCTCAAGCGGCCGCCATGGCCGCGCACAACGCGGGCGGTCTCGTGATTGCACAAGTCGAGCGCATCGCCGCCTCGGGTTCGCTCGACGCGAGAAGCGTCGTGGTGCCCGGTGTGCTCGTGGACTGCGTGGTCGTCGCGGCCGCGCAGTCGCACGCGCAGACGTACGGCACGGTCTACAACGCCGCCTATGCAGGCGAGATCCGGGTGCCGATCGACAAGATCGAGTTGGCGCCTTTGGACGAGCGCAAATTGATTGCCCGACGCTGCGCGTTCGAGCTTCCACTGGGCGGAGTCATCAACCTCGGCATCGGCATGCCGGAGGTGGTGGCGGCGGTCGCCGCCGAGGAGCGGGTGCTCGATCACCTGACCTTGACCGCTGAGCCTGGCGTGATCGGCGGCATGCCTCAGGGCGGTCTGAACTTCGGTGCCGCCGTCAACACGCAGGCGCTGCTGCATCAGAACCAGCAGTTCGACTTCTACGATGGTGGAGGCCTCGACCTGGCCTGCCTCGGCATGGCGGAAGTCGACCGGGAGGGCAATGTCAACGTGAGCCGGTTTGGTCCGCGCCTGGCTGGTGCTGGCGGGTTCATCAACATCAGCCAGAACGCGCGGCGATTGGTGTTTGCGGGCACCTTCACCGCTGGGGGACTGTCGCTGTCGCTCGAAGGTGGCAAGGTGCGCGTGGCCTCGGAGGGTCGCGTGCGCAAGTTCGTCGAATCGGTGGAGCAGGTCACGTTCAGCGGGCGATTGGCCGCGGCTCGGGGACAGCGGGTTCTCTACGTCACCGAGCGCTGCGTGTTCGAGCTCACGCTGGATGGCCTGAAGCTGATCGAAGTGGCACCCGGAATCGACATCGAGCGGGACGTTCTTGCACACATGGGCTTTGCGCCGATCGTCGCGGATGTCGCGGTCATGAACGAGCGCCTGTATCGACACCGACCGATGGGCCTGGGTGCCGTACTGCTGGACTTGCGGCTCTCCGATCGCGTCAGCTACGACGAGGAACGCAACATCCTCTTCGCCAATTTCGAGGGACTGGCGATCCGCAGCCAGGAGGACATCGACAGCGTGCGCCGCGTCTTCGATACCGTGTGCACTCAGGTGAAGCGCAAGGTCGACCTGATCGTCAACTACGACGGCTTCAGACTCGAAGAGTCGATCGCCGACACGTACTTCGACATGGTGGCGGAGTTGCAGGCAAAGCACTACTCCACCGCCACGCGATACACGACCAGCGCGTTCATGCGCATGAAGCTCGGGGCGTCGCTCCCGCTTCGCAATGCCGCAGCGCATGTTTTCGAGACACGTGCGGAGGCCACGGAGTTTCTCGCGCACCGACCCCACGCCCTCAAGGCGGTCGGCTGACACCGCGAGCGACGCACTGCCGGTGCATGCCGCTCGCTCGATGCCGAGTCAGACGTTAGAGGTGCATGCCTCGGCAGAGCAGCAACAGTTGCCCATGCAGGTCGAAGGCCCTGGCATACGCCTCTTGCGCACGCTTGAGCACGGGCCGGTTGAAGAGCTTTGCAATCCCATTCTTGGCGGCGATGAGCTTGGTCGAGAACTGCTTGGTCATGCGTGGAATCTCCGAATTGGTCTTGCGATCGACCGGAGAAGATTAGGGTTTATACCTAGATCCGTCCACTTTGCATTCTGAATACCCGGTATTTCCCAGAGTTGGGCCGGAGCAAGACACGGTGCGGCCTTGACCAAGCTCGCTTGCGCCATTTCCGCGACCAAGCCGCTGCTCAATCCCCGAGACTTGTCGCTGGCCTATTCACGGGGGGTTGCCGCGCCGTGCGAAGAGATCGTCCGAATCTGCTGGTCCTCCCGAACATCGACGCCGCCAACATCTCCTACAACCTCTTGAAGATCGCGGGAACATCGCTGTCGGACCGATCTTGCTGGGCGCCGCCAAGCCGGTTCACATCCTCGCAGCAACGGCCACCGTTCGACGAATCGTCAACATGACGGCACTCTTGGTGGCGGAATCTAGTGCGGGTCGATCGAGGGGTATTGAGCAGGCTTGCCGACAAATCGAGTGACCGGATTGCGTCGACTGTGTGAGTTCGGGACTCGGTGCACCAGGTGTCCGATTAGTCCGCATAACGAACGTCAGCAGTCGGCGGGAGCTGACATTCGCACGCTCATCGACGAATGTCGGCAGTCAGTCTCGATTGACCGTGTGAGATCGCCAAGGATCCGGAACAGGAGCCATGCCGCCGGACAAAGGCGACGCTGATCTATGGGCGAACAACGAACCTGCGCGCGGTGCAGCTGCTCCTGGGTCGCTCCAAGCTTGAGTCCACGGTGTGCTACCTCGGTATCGAGGTGGACGACGCCCGGGAGATCTCCGAGCAGACCGAAATCTGACCCATCCCCGTCCGGTCACTGTCATGCCTACGGCGCCGGACGACAGTTTCCAGGCATGTCGATGAACTCGCAGTCCCGGCCATGACGCGACACTCGTCCCGACGCTCCTGACCGGACACAGAAGCGTTTGCGACGTCCGCAGCCGACGGCCGGATGCTTGCTGTGCGGACGAATCGCATACCAACCAAACCGGTCTCGACAGCAGGATGATCCGCGGCAGTGCATAGGCGACACGCCGCAGCGCCTCGATTCGTCACCTGATTGGGGAAACTCCGGATAACGAGGTGCCTGCGTTTCTCTAAAGTATTGATAGAGCATTCACACGTGCATAAATATGCATACACAACAACACGCAGCATCAACGCCTTTGGTAAGCGATCTGGCCGCGCTGGCACTCTGGCGGATCCGGCGCGAAGGCTTCGAAGCCGCCACGCCGCAGCAGAGGTCCCCCCTGCTGCGGTCGAGAGCGAACAACATCCGCCGCCAGGTGATCGCGACGATCGACAAGGCGGGACTCGGCCACGTGGGTGGCGATCTATCCGTCACCGACATCCTAGTCACCCTGTTCGAAGGCCTGCTGCGGATTGATCCCGCTCAACCCGCCTGGGAGCAACGGGACCGCTTCATCCTGAGCAAGGGTCATTGCGCCGTTGCCTTGTATTCGGTGTTGGCTTCCTGCGGATACTTCTCGCCTGCTCGGCTGGCCGACTTTGCTGCACCGCTGTCGCCCCTCAATGGGCACCCGAACCGTCGCAAGGTGCCTGGCGTCGAGACCAACACCGGGCCGCTCGGGCACGGCCTGCCGGTGGGTGTCGGATGCGCGACCGCTGCCCAGATCATGGGGCAGCAGTGGCGCACGTTTGTCGTCCTCGGTGACGGCGAACTTCAGGAGGGCAGCAACTGGGAGGCGGCGATGTATGCGGCGCAGCGCCGCCTGGGGAGGCTGACCGCCATCGTGGACCGTAACCGCCTGCAGCAGGGTGCCAGCACGGCCGATACCAATGACCTCGAGCCGCTGTCCGACAAGTGGACGGCCTTCGGTTGGGAGACGCACGTCATCGATGGCCACTCCTTCGACGCGTTGCTGGATGTCCTCGGTCGAGCCCCTGGCGACAAGCCCAGAGCGGTGATCGCCAACACGATCAAGGGCAAGGGCGTCTCGTTCATGGAGAACGGCGTCGAGTGGCACCACAAGGTGCCCAGCGCGGCACAGGCCGACGCAGCGATCAAGGAGTTGGCTGCGTGAGCAAGGAAGACAGCAGCACCGGTTTCGACTGCCGGCAGGCCTTCGCCGAAGAACTGGCCACGCTGGCGCAATCGGACTCCCGGATCGTGGCCGTGTGCAACGATTCGGTGGGTTCGAGCAACCTGGGCGCATTCCGCAAGGCGTTCCCCGATCGACTCGTCAACGTCGGCATCGCCGAGCAGAACATGGTGGGCGTCGCGGCGGGCATGGCCAACGCGGGCCTGCGGCCTTTCGTCTGCGCGGCTGCGCCCTTCCTGACCGGGCGCGCACTCGAGCAGATCAAGGCCGACGTCGTCTACTCGGACTTCCCGATCGTGCTGTGCGGCATGAGTCCCGGCGTGGCCTACGGCGAACTCGGCCCGACGCACCATTCGATCGAGGATCTGGCCTGGACCCGTGCCATCGGTGACCTGGCGGTCATCGTCCCTGCGGACCGTGGAGAAACCAGATCGGCGATGCGTTGGGCGGTGAATGCCGGACGTCCGTGCTACCTGCGCATCGGACGCACCAAGGTACCCGACGTGATGCCCGAAGGCCGCGGATTCGAACTCGGACGCGCCACGGTTCTTCGCCAGGGAAACGACGTGACGTTGGTGGCCATCGGAACCATGGTGTCCCGTGCGCTGGCCGCGGCCGAGCAACTCGTGGGAGACGGCATCAATGCGAGGGTCATCAATGCCGCATCGGTTCAACCGATCGACGAGCAGACGATCCTTGCGGCAGCGAGAGAGACCCGCGGCGTCGTGACGATCGAAGAGGCGATGGTTCGGGGAGGCCTGGGATCGGCGGTCGCGGAACTCCTGTCGCAAAGGCACCCGACGCCGATGCGGATCATGGGGTTCACGGACTTCGCTCCCACCGGCAATGCATCGTTCTTGTTCAGCTACTTCGGTTTGACGCCGGCAGATATCGCAAAAAACGCGGGTGAGCTTGTGCGCGCCCATTGAAAGCTGAAGCAGCGCATCGCCATGGACCACGTACTTGCGATCGACCAGGGAACGAGCGCGACCAAGTGCGTCCTCGTCGACCAGGGCGGCCGCATCGTTGCCAGGGCCTCGGCGCCCGTGGGTGAACGCTATCCGCAGCCGGGCTGGGTGGAGCAGGACGCCGAGGAGATCTGGATCAGCGTTCGATCGGCAGTCGCGCAGTGCCTGGCGCCACAGTCCCGCCGCATTGCCGCGGTCGGCCTCTCGACGCAGCGTGAGTCCGCGTTGGTCTGGCGCGCGGACGACGCGCAGGCGCTGACCCCGCTGCTCAGTTGGCAGGACCAGCGCACGGTCGAGTTGCGCGACACGTTGGCGGCAAACGGGGGCGAAGCGCTCGTGCGAGCGCGTTCCGGACTGCCGCTCGATCCCATGTTCTCCGCCCTGAAGATCAGGTGGCTGCTGGATCGAATCGATCCCGATCGACGCGCAAGCCGCAACGGTGAGCTGCGCGCGGGAACCATCGACGCATGGCTGCTCACCAGGCTGGGCCACGACGACGCGATCGAGGTCGGCAATGCCTCGCGCACCCAGTTGCTCAATGTGCGTACGGCCGGCTGGGATGACGAACTGCTCAGCCTCTTCGACATCCCGAGCGCGATGCTGCCGCGGGTCGTGCCGTCCCGTGTACCTCGAGGCAATGCGGGCAAGCTTCACCCGGCGCTCGAAGGCGTTCCGATTCACGCGGTGATGGCGGACTCGCATGCCGCATTGTTCGCGCATGGCGCTCACGCTGCGGGCGACGTCAAGGCGACGATGGGGACCGGTTCTTCCGTGATGGGCCTGATTCGCGACGCGACGTGTACGCATCCGGGCCTGTGCCTGACCGTGGCGTGGGACGCCGGACAAGGGCCTGTCCTGGCGGTCGAAGGCAATGTCCGAGCCGCAGGGTCGACGCTGCGCTGGGCAGCCGAACTTTTCGAACTCGACGCCGAGACAGCGGCAGCCGAGGCATCGCAAGGCCAAGCCGCGGGGCTGTGCCTGGTGCCCGGCTTCAACGGGCTGGGCGCGCCGCACTGGGATCCGCATGCCGTCGGCCTGATCAGCGGCCTGACGCTGTCGACGAATCGGGCCCAGATTCTTGCCGCCGCGCTCGATTCGATCGCGCACCAGATTGCAGACGTGATGGATGCGATGGACGCGAGCGTGCCCGGCGTCCGGCGACTGCTGGTGGACGGCGGCCCCTCGCGGAACGCCAGGCTGCGCGACCTT
>Ga0070671_100001396_pt1 | contig 18034 bp, 19 predicted proteins | sample KBSS73metaG_FD_65341 | JGI IMG/M metagenome (GOLD analysis project Ga0070671, IMG submission 65341) | Switchgrass rhizosphere microbial communities from Kellogg Biological Station, Michigan, USA - KBS S7-3 metaG | ecosystem: Host-associated > Plants > Roots > Rhizosphere > Soil ...
CGGCCGCGCGCACGGGCGGCGAAGCGCTTCATCACCAGGTTCTTGCCCACGAAGGCCTCGGCGACGACCAGGTTGTCGATGTCGAGGTTGTGGTTGTTCTCGGCGTTGGAGATCGCCGAATAGAGCGCCTTGCGCACGTCGCGGGCGATGCGCTTGGAGCTGAACTCCAGCTCGTTGAGGGCGCGCTGCACCTTCAGGCCGCGGATCGACTGGGCGACCAGGTTCAGCTTGCGCGGGCTGGTGCGCAGGGTGCGGACCTTGCACATCGCCTCGACGCCCTTCAGCCGGCGAGCTTTGGCTTGCTTCGACATGGCTTACTTCCTCTTGGCCTTCTTGTCGGCCGCGTGGCCGGGGAAGTAGCGGGTGGGCGCGAACTCGCCGAGCTTCATGCCCACCATGTCTTCCGAGACCAGCACCGGGACGTGCTTCTGGCCGTTGTGCACGGCGAAGGTCAGGCCCACGAACTGGGGCATGATGGTGGAGCGACGCGACCAGGTCTTGATCACGTCCTTGCGGCCCGAGCCCTGCACGGCCTCGGCCTTCTTCAGAAGGTAGCCGTCGACAAACGGGCCTTTCCAGACAGAACGGGTCATGACTTAGCGAGCCTTCCGGGCATGACGCGAGCGGATGATGAACTTGTCCGTCGCCTTGTTCGTGCGGGTCTTGCGGCCCTTCGTCGGCTTGCCCCACGGGGTGACCGGGTGGCGGCCGCCGGAGGTGCGGCCTTCACCGCCGCCGTGCGGGTGGTCGATCGGGTTCATGGCCACGCCGCGGACGTGCGGGCGACGGCCCTTGTGGCGGCTGCGGCCGGCCTTGCCCAGGACCTCGTTCATGTGGTCCGGGTTCGACACCGCGCCCACAGTCGCCATGCAGCCGTCCGGCACCATGCGCAGCTCGCCCGAATTCAGGCGGATCTGGGCGTAGCCGGCGTCGCGGCCGACCAGCTGGGCGTAGGCGCCCGCGGCCCGCGCGATCTGGCCGCCCTTCAGCGGCTTCAGCTCGACGTTGTGGATGATGGTGCCGATCGGCATGCCGCGTAGCGGCATGGCGTTGCCAGGCTTCACGTCGGCCTTCTCGGCCGCGACCACCTGATCGCCGGCCTTCAGGCGTTGTGGAGCCAGGATGTAGGCCAGTTCGCCGTCGGCGTACTTCACCAGCGCGATGAAGGCCGAGCGGTTGGGGTCGTATTCCAGGCGCTCGACCACGCCCACCACGTCGAGCTTGCGGCGCTTGAAATCAACCTTGCGGTACAGGCGCTTGGCGCCGCCGCCGCGGAAGCGCACGGCCACCCGGCCGCCGCCGCCCCGGCCGCCCGACTTGGTCAGGCCCTCGACGAGGGACTTCTCAGGCCGGCCCTTGTGGAGCTCGGACCGATCGACCAGCACCAGCTGGCGCCGGCCCGGCGAAGTCGGATTGTAAGTCTTCAAGGCCATCGGATCAGAGCCCCGTGGTGATGTCGATCGACTGGCCTTCGGCCAGGGTCACGATCGCTTTCTTGACGTCGGAACGGCGCCCCATGATGCCGCGGAAGCGCTTGGTCTTGCCCTTCACGTTGAGGGTGTTGACCTTGGTCACATTGACCTTGAACAGCGCCTCGACGGCGGCGGCGATCTCATCCTTCGACGCGTCGGCAGCGACCTGGAAGACGACCTTGTTCTGCTCGGACAGCAGAGTGGCCTTTTCCGTGATCACGGGCGCCAGAACGGTGTCGTAGTGGCGGACGGTGGGCTCGACGGCCATCACGCGGCCTCCTTCGCGGCGAAGCGCTGCTGGATCGCGGCGACGGCGTCCTTGGTCAGGACCAGCGTCTGGCGGCGCAGCACGTCATAGACGTTGAGGCCTGCGCTCGGCAGCACATCCACGTTGGGTATGTTGCGGGCGGCGAGCTTCAGGTTGGCGTCGACCTCGGTCCCTGCGATCAGCAGGGCGTTGGTCACGCCGATCTTGGCGAAGCTGGCGCGCAGCGCCGCGGTCTTCGGCTCCGCCGCGGCGGCGGAGTCCAGCACGATCAGCGCGCCGGCCTTGGCCTTGGAGGAGAGCGCGTGCTTGAGCGCCAGCGCGCGGACCTTCTTGGGCAGGTCGAAGGCGTGGCTGCGTACGACCGGGCCGTGCGCCTTGGCGCCGCCGACGAACTGGGCCGCCCGGCGCGAGCCGTGGCGGGCGCCGCCGGTGCCCTTCTGCTTGTACATCTTCTTGCCCGTACGAGAGACCTCGTTGCGGACCTGAATCTTGTGGGTGCCCGCGCGGCGCTTGGCGAGTTGCCAGGTGACGCAGCGCTGCAGGATGTCGGCGCGGATCTCTTCGATGCCGAAGATGTCGTCCGGGAGCTCGATCGAGCCGCCCTTCCCGCCGTCGAGCTTGATGACGTCGAGTTTCATTAGGCTTGATCCCCCGCTTCCGGAGCTTGCGCCTCGGCCGCCGGCGCTTCGGCGGCGGGCTCTTCAACGGCGGCTTGAGGGGCCGCAGCCTGGCCGGCGCCGCGGAAGGCGCCGGGCTTCGGCGCCGCGTCCGGCAGAGCCGACTTCACCGCGTCGCGGACCTTCACAAAGCCGCCTTCGGTCCCGGGCACCGCGCCCTTCACCAGGATCAGCCCGCGCTCGACGTCGACGCGCCAGATGGTCAGGTTGAGGGTGGTGACGGTTTCCTGGCCGAGATGGCCGGCCATCTTCTTGCCCGGGAAGGTGCGGCCCGGGTCCTGACGGTTGCCGGTCGAGCCGTGGCTGCGGTGCGACACCGACACGCCGTGGGTGGCGCGAAGGCCCCCGAAGTTCCAGCGCTTCATGGCGCCGGCGAAGCCCTTGCCGACGGTGGCGCCGGTGATGTCCACCTTCTGGCCCGGGACGAAGTGGTCGGCCGTCAGTTCGGCGCCCACGTCGATCAGGTTGTCCTCGGAGACGCGAAACTCCGCCAGCGTCCGCTTCGGCTCGACCTCGCCCTTGGCGAAGTGGCCGCGCATGGCCTTGGAAGTGTTCTTGGCCTTCTTCGCGCCCGCGCCGAGCTGCAGGGCCACATAGCCGTCCTTGTCCTGGGTGCGATGGGCGACGACCTGGCAGCCCTCAAGGCTCAGCACCGTCACGGGCACATGGCTGCCCGCTTCGTCGAAGAAGCGCGCCATACCCAGCTTCTTGGCGATCACGCCGGTTCGCATCGGACCGATCCCCCTAGAGCTTGATCTCGACGTCCACGCCGGACGACAGGTCGAGCTTCATCAGCGCGTCCACGGTCTGCGGGGTGGGGTCGACGATGTCGAGCACGCGCTTATGCGTGCGGATTTCGAACTGCTCGCGCGACTTCTTGTCGATGTGCGGCGAGCGGTTGACGGTGAATTTCTCGATGCGCGTCGGCAGCGGAATGGGTCCGCGCACGGTGGCGCCCGTCCTCTTGGCCGTGTTCACGATCTCGCGGGTGGAATGGTCCAACACGCGGTGATCGAAGGCCTTGAGCCGAATGCGGATGTTCTGACGATCCATATCGCTCTTTTCGTTCCCTACAGACGGCGTCCGCCCGCGTGATCTCGACCATTTCAAAGACCAGCCCGAGCCCTCTTGCGAGAGACCCGTACGCGATAGTCCGCACAAACGACTAAGGCCCGCGCTCAAGCGGCGAGGGCCTATCCCGGTACGCTAAGCTTTAGCACTGTCCCAGGTCGTTCCGCGAACCGCGTCTGCGCTCCAAATCACTCTGGCGCGCACAGCCGGCCCAACAGGAGGCGCGTAGATACCTATCGCGCCCGCCCTCGTCAAGGCCGCTGCTCAGCCGACGATGACGCGCCCCGCCCCCATCACGGCCTTCTTCACCGGCCCCCTCACCCGCCGGGCGCGCACGTCGCCGGAACCTGCGATGCGGGCCTCCAGGCTGTCGGCCACGCCCCGGAATTCGACGTTGCCGGACCCGGCCACGGTGACCTTCATAGCTGTGGCCCGGCCGGCGGCGATGGTGACGCCGCCGGAGCCCGCCACATTGACGTCCAGAGGTCCGGCGACCGAACCGACCAACACATCGCCGGAACCGGCCACGTCCACGTCCACCCGGCCCCTCACGGGCCCGACAGAGATGTCTCCTGGCCCCGCGACCCGCAGCCGGGCGGCGCCGGCGGCGCCGGCGCGCACATCGCCCGAACCCGCCACGCTCACCTTCAGCTCGCGATCGACGTTGGCCACCGTCCAATCGCCGCAGCCGGCGTTGCCCAGGGTGACGCGGACCGCACGGCCGATCGAGCCGAACACCGCCCCGCCTACGGTCACCTCCACCGTGCGAGGCGTGCGTATGACGATCCGCGGCGCCCGCCGCAAGGGGATCTCGCCCAGCCCGGCGACCTGCACGGCGACCTCGCCGCCCTCGCGCCCGCAGCCGCGGATGCGGGAGGCCTTGAGGTCGCCGTCGATGACGGTGCGGCGGCCCGATTTCACCCGCAGCGGCAAGCGCGGATCGCCGGCCAGCACCACCACCTGCACGTCGGCGCGGTCCTCCGGCACGACGGTGACCTGCGCCACCGCGTCCTTGATCTCGACGCCCGCGGCGCAAGCCTCGCCGGCCCAGAGCATGGCCGTCAGGGCGGCCAAGGGAATCACCACTCGCATCCGCAGCTTCCCTTCCGTGGCCGAACCGTGAGCCTAACCCCGGGCTGATCGACAAGCAGCCTGATTTCGATGTCGGCGTCCCAGCAAAGAAAAGGCCGCCGGCGGCAGCCGGCGGCCTTGGTCTCGTTGGGTCCAGCCTTGGGCCTATTCGATGATCTTGGCCACCACGCCCGCACCGACCGTGCGGCCGCCTTCACGGATCGCGAAGCGCAGGCCCTGGTCCATGGCGATCGGCGTGATCAGCTCGACGTCCAGCTCGGCGTTGTCGCCGGGCATGATCATCTCCACGCCTTCCTTCAGCCGGATCACCCCCGTCACGTCCGTCGTGCGGAAGTAGAACTGCGGACGGTAGTTGGTGAAGAACGGCGTGTGACGGCCACCCTCCTCCTTCGTCAGGATGTAGGCTTCCGCCACGAACTTGGTGTGCGGCGTGATCGAGCCCGGCTTGCATAGCACCTGGCCGCGCTCCACGTCCTCGCGCTTGGTGCCGCGCAGCAGCACGCCCACGTTGTCGCCCGCCTGGCCCTGGTCCAGCAGCTTGCGGAACATCTCCACGCCCGTGCAGGTCGTCTTCTGCACCTCGCGGATGCCGACGATCTCCACTTCCTCGCCGACCTTCACCACGCCCTTCTCGATCCGCCCCGTCACCACCGTGCCGCGGCCCGAGATCGAGAACACGTCCTCCACCGGCATCAGGAACGGCTGGTCGATCGGACGCTCCGGCTGCGGAATGTAGGCGTCCACCTGGGTCATCAGCTCCAGGATCCGGTCCTCGCCGATCGCCGGCTCGCGGCCTTCCACCGCCGCCAGCGCCGAGCCCTTCACGATCGGGATGTCGTCGCCCGGGAACTGGTACGACGACAGCAGCTCGCGGACCTCCATCTCAACCAGGTCCAGCAGCTCCTCGTCGTCGACCATGTCGACCTTGTTCATGAACACCACCAGCGCCGGCACGCCCACCTGGCGCGCCAGCAGGATGTGCTCGCGCGTCTGCGGCATCGGGCCGTCCGCCGCCGACACCACCAGGATCGCGCCATCCATCTGCGCCGCCCCGGTGATCATGTTCTTCACATAGTCGGCGTGACCAGGACAGTCGACGTGGGCGTAGTGACGGTTCTGCGTCTCGTACTCCACGTGCGCCGTGTTGATCGTGATCCCACGCGCCTTCTCCTCAGGCGCCGCGTCGATCTCGTCGTACTTCTTCGCCGTGGCCCCGCCCGACTTCGCCAACACCATGGTGATCGCCGCCGTCAGCGTCGTCTTCCCATGGTCAACGTGACCGATCGTGCCAATGTTGCAGTGCGGCTTGTTGCGTTCGAACTTTTCCTTGGCCATCAGATCCTGCCCGGCGTTTGATTTTGAACCGATATTCTAGAGAGTTGGAGCGGGTAGCGGGAATCGAACCCGCATCCTCAGCTTGGAAGGCTGCTGCACTACCATTGTGCTATACCCGCCCGTCCAAGACGGCGCATCTCTCGATCGCTCTCACCGTGCGTGGTGGGGGAAGTAGGACTCGAACCTACGAAGCCATTACAGCAGCGGATTTACAGTCCGCCCCCTTTGCCACTCGGGACATTCCCCCAAGCGCACGGAGCCGCCTCGACGCCAAGGCGAAAACCGCTCCGCCACCCCCCGGATGCGGTGCTATGAGCGCCGATCTCTAGGGAATTGCGGGGGTCCAAGCACCTCGGCCCCAATTTGGAGCGCGTCTTATAGTGGCCTCGCACCCCGAACGCAACGACGGCCGAAACGGGCGCAAACCGCACCGTTCGCACCGCTTTCAGCGCCGTCCAGAAGCCCCCGCGGACGATTGGATCTGGGGCTGGCACGCGGTCGAGGCGGCCCTGGCCAACCCGGCTCGCGGCGCGCCCATCCGCCTCCTGGCGACGCCCGAACGCGCGCGACAGATCGAGGCGCGGTTCGGCCGCTCGAACGAGCTGGAGACCACCGACAACGCGACCCTGGCCCAGACCTTGCCGCAGGGGGCGGCGCACCAGGGCGTGGCGATGCGCCCCGCGCCCCTGCCCGACGTCGCGCTGGAGGACTTCGCAGCGGCGCCCGGCGCGGTGCTGCTGATGCTCGACCAGGTGACCGACCCGCAGAACGTCGGCGCCATCCTGCGTTCGGCGGCCGCCTTCGGAGCGGCGGGCGTCGTGCTGCAGGAGCGGCATGCGCCGCGGCTCTCGGGCGCCTTGGCCAAGGCCGCGGCGGGCGCGGTGGAGCGGCTGCCCGTGGCGCGCGCCGTGAATCTCTCTCGCGCCCTGGAGACCCTGGCCGACCAGGGATGGCGGGCCGTCGGGCTCACCGGCTCGGCCGAGCGGGCCCTGACGGAAGTGCTGGACGGCGGACCTGTCGTGCTTGTGCTGGGCTCGGAGGGCGAGGGCCTGCGCCGGCTGGTGGCCGAGCACTGCGACGAGTTGGCGAAGATCCCGATGCCCGGCGGCCTGGAAAGCCTGAACGTCTCGGCCGCCGCCGCGGTGGCGCTCTACGAAGCCGGGCGTCCGCGCGGCTGAACCATTGCAGCCGATGGCCGGCTGGCCCATGTGAGGCGGCAGCATGCTCGAAAGCTTCTTCAGCGGGGGCGCGTTGGCCGCCCTCTTCCAAGTCCTGATGATCGACCTGGTGCTCGCTGGAGACAACGCCGTGGCCGTGGGCCTGGCGGCGGCCGGGCTTCCGCCGCACCAGAGGCGCCGGGCGATCCTCTACGGCCTCATCGCCGCGGTGTTCCTACGGATCAGCTTCGCCCTGATCGCCGCCCAGCTCATGGCCATCGTCGGCCTGCTGTTCGCAGGCGGATTGCTCCTGCTTTGGGTCTGCTGGAAGATGTGGCGCGAGCTGCGGGCGCAGGCCCAGCCGGACGACGCCTCGGCCGCGGCGGTCCTCGACACCGATCCGGCGACTGAGCCCAAGGGACGTCAAGCCAAGACCTTCCGCCAGGCCTTCACCCAGATCCTGGTCGCCGACGTTTCGATGTCGCTGGACAACGTGCTGGGGGTGGCCGGCGCCGCGCGCGAGCATCCCGCCGTCCTGGTGTTCGGCCTCCTGCTGTCGATCGCGCTGATGGGGATGGCGGCCACCGGGATCGCGCGGCTGCTGCATCGCTACCGCTGGATCGGCTACCTCGGGCTGCTCATCGTGCTCTACGTGGCGCTGCACATGATGTGGCAAGGCCACCGCACGGTGGTCGTCGACCTGGGACACACCGCGGAATACAACGCCGCGATGCCCAAGCCGCTGGACATTTCGCCCGCTGAAGAAGCGCGACATGGGGCGCGTTAGCGCCGTTCGCGCGCCTCACCCCGCTTCGGGGCCGCCGAACCGCTCGCGCCATTCGGCGACCTGGGCGTCCTCGACCTTGCGGAACAGCACCTCCGGCGCCTGGACGCGGCGCCCCGGCTCCACCGCCCGCAGCAGGCCCGCTCCGTCCAGCGCCGGCCAGCGGCCCGGGAACGGCTCTCCCACCGCCAGCGCGATCTTCTCGGCGGCGAAGGGGATCATCGGCTCGCTCACCTTGGCGAACAGGGCCACGAGATTGAGGCCGTAGCGCACCGCCACCGCGGCGCGGTCGGGGTCGGTCTTGATGGCGGTCCAGGGCGCCGCCTCCGTAAGGTACTGGTTGCCCAGCACCCACAGCTGGCGGAGCGCCGCGGCGGCCTTGCGGAACTCGCGCTCCTCCAGGAAGGCGGTGAGTTCGCGCAGCTTTTCCCGGACATCCGCCTCCAGCTTCGCTTCTAGCGGCCCCGCCTCGCCGCCCTCCGGCGCCACGCCCCCGAAGCGGCTTTCGGTGAACTTGCAGATGCGGTTGACGAAATTGCCCAGGACGTCGGCCAGGTCGGCGTTGACCTGGGCCTGGAACGGCTCCCAGGCGAAGGTGGAGTCGGAGGTTTCCGGGGTGTTGGCGACGATCCACCACCGCCAGTAGTCCGCAGGCAGCAGCTCCAGCGCATGGTCCATGAACACGCCGCGCTTCTGCGAGGTGGAGAATTTGCCGCCGTAATAGTCCAGCCAGTTGAAGCCCTTGAGCTGGTCGACCAGCTTCCAGGGGCGCGTGTCGGCCTGCGACCAGCGGCCATCCTCCCCGCGCGTTTCGTTGACCCCGATCAGGGTGCAGGGGAAGCCCACGGTGTGGAAGGGCACGTTGTCCTTGCCCATGAACTCCACATAGGTGACGTCGGCGGCTTCAGGACCCCGCCACCACCGCTCCCAGTCGGCGTCCGCAGGAGGGTCGCGGCCGGCCTCCGCCGCCTTCTGGTCGACCCATTCCCAGGTGGCGGCGATGTATTCGATAGGCGCGTCGAACCAGACGTAGAACACCTTGCCGGCCAGGCCCTCGATGTCCGGCAGGCGGCCCTTGGGGTCGGGACCCCATTCGAAGGCGTTGACCGGCACCCCCCACTCCAGGTCGCGGGTGATCCCGCGGTCCTGCAACCCCTCGTCCAGCCACTTCAGCGCGATGGAGGTGACCAGGTTCGGCCAGTGCGCGCGTTTCGACTCGATCCAGGCCCGCAGCTTGTCGGCGAACAGGCTCTGGCGCAGGAACAGGTGCTTGGAGCCGCGGATCTCGATGTCCGACGAGCCGGAGACCGCCGAGCGCGGGTGCAGCAGGTCGGCCGGGTCCAGCACTCGCGTACAGTTCTCGCACTGGTCGCCGCGCGCGGCCTCATAACCGCAGTGGGGGCAGACGCCGACGACGTAGCGGTCGGGCAGGAACCGCTTGTCGGCGTTGGAGTAGACCTGCTGAGTGACCCGCTCCTCGAGGAATCCCGCCTCCCAGAGCTGACGCGCGAAGCGCTGGGTCAGCCTATGGTTCTGCGGCGAGGACGAGCGGCCGAAGTGGTCCCAGGACAGGCCGAACCGCCGGCCGAGGTCGTGCTGCACCGCGTGCTGCTCGGCGCAGAAGGCGGCGGGGTCCTGGCCCGCCTCGGCGGCCGCCAGCTCGGTCGGCGTGCCATGCTCGTCGGTGGCGCAGATATATAGGGTCTCGCGGCCGCGCGCCCGCTGGAAGCGCGCATAGACGTCCGCCGGCAGCATGGAGCCCGCCAGCGTCCCCAGGTGCTTGATCCCGTTGATGTAGGGCAGCGCCGAGGTGATCAGGATGCGGGACATGGCGTACGGGCGGCTCCGGGCGAGGCTTTGAAGACCGGGGCTTATAGACGCCCGCCCCCCGCTGGCGGAAGCGGCGTCAGGCAGGCTTGTGTTGCAGGAAGGCCCAATAGGTGTCCGGGCCGGCATGGACCTGGAAGCTGAGGTCGAGCGCCTTGATGTCGGCGAAGCCGAGCCGCCCGATCAGCTGCAGCCAGGCGCTCTTGCCGAACACGCTGTAGTGGTTGGGGTTGCGCTGGTGGTTGCAGGCGGTGTCCGGCGCCGGGACCTCCAGGTAGAGCACCCCGCCCGGCTTCAGAACGCGGTGGAGTTCGGACAGGGTGAAGAACGGGAAGACGCTATGCTCGATGGCGTGGCGGCACCAGACCAGGTCGAAGCCCTCGTCGGGGAAGTCCAGAAAGGCGAAGTCCTGTTCGACGACGTTGAGGCCCTTGGAGCGGCAGACCGCCGCGTCCTCGCCCAGCGTCACGCCCACCGCCTCCATGCCGGCGTCGCGAAACAGCTCCAGCGCCACGCCTTGGCCGCAGCCGACGTCCAGCACCTTGCCGCCGGCCAATTCCGGATAGGCGGCCATGACTCGCCCGAACATGTGCTGCGACAGGTTGGTGTGGACCAAGCTCGGCGGCTCCGGATAGATGTCGGCGCGCAACTTGGCGAGGAAAGCGTCGAGGCGACGGTAGCGGTCGGCCAGCTCGCGGTCGTTGTCGACGGCTTGGGTCATCCGCAATCCGGTAAACGGCGGGCGCGCCCGCGACAAGCGCCGGCGCAGGCCGGCTTCAGGGGATGTCCGCCGCTTGCGTCGAAACGTCGTCATCAACTGGGGCGTGTCCAGCTTCTTCGGCTGGGGAGTCTATGGGCTGAACCTGGCGCTGGCCTGGGCGAACGATCCCGAGGTCGGCCTGGTCTGCGGCCTGCCGGTGAACCCGTCCAACCTGGCGATCGACCCCGTCCGCTTCCGCACCCTGCATCCATTCCTGCAGAATTCCGCCGCCCTCGACGCTGTCCTGAAGGACAAAGAGGGCCAGGCCCTGACGGTCCGCGGGCCGATGCTCGCCTGCCTCGACCGCGAATTCCGTATCATCGTCAGCCAGGGCGTGAAGATGAGCGGACAGCCGACCCTGGGCGTCACCTTCTTCGAGACCGCAGTCCTGGACGAGGCCGCGGTCCGGAACGCCGCCAGCTATCCCCTCATCATCACCGGCTCGACCTGGAACGAGCGGGTGCTGCGCGCCTACGGCCTGACCAATGTGCGCACCATCCTGCAGGGGGCGGACCCCAGCCTGTTCCACCCCGCGCCGCGGCCAGAACCCGCGTCCGACCGCTTCGTGGTCTTCAGCGGCGGCAAGCTGGAGCATCGCAAGGGCCAGGACATCGCGCTCGTGGCCTTCCGGCGCTTCGCCGAGCGGCGGCCGGACGCCCTGCTGGTCGCGGCCTGGCACAGCCCCTGGCCGGCCTACGCCCGCAGCATCGACAAGACCGGGCTCGCAGCGCCAGTCGCCTTCACCGACAAGGGCGAACTGGACTCCGCCGCCTGGGCGGCCGCCAACGGCGTGCCCGCGGACAAATTCCTCGACGCCGGGCGCACCCCCAACGCGTTCATGCCCCACCTCTACCGGCAGGCGGACGTGGCGCTGTTCCCCAACCGCTGCGAAGGCGGCACCAACCTGGTGGCGATGGAGTGCATGGCCTGCGGCGTGCCGGTGATCCTGTCGGCCAACACCGGCCATCTCGACCTGATCGAGGAGGACAACTGCTTCGCCCTCACCAACCAGCGTCCGGTGACCAACGAACCCGGCGCCGCCGGGCACGGGGCGGCCGAGGGTTGGGGCGAGAGCGACGTGGACGAGGTGGTGGAACTGCTGGAGCGCGCCTACGCCCACCGCGAGGAGGCTCGCGCCCGCGGCGCCCGCGGCGCCCGGGCCCTCTCGCGCCTGACCTGGACCGCCACCGCCGCCCAGGTGAAGGACGCTGTCCTCTCGTGCTGCTGAAGGCTCAGAAGGGGCCTTTGAACACCACGAAGGCGCCTGCGGCGATCAGCGCGAAGCCCACCACATGGTTGGCGGTCAGCCGCTCGCCCAGCCAGGCGACGGAGAAGACCGCGAACACCGCGAGGGTGATCACCTCCTGCATCGCCTTGAGCTCGGCCGGCTCGTAGACCAGCCGGCCGATACGGTTCGCCGGGACCGCCAGGCAGTATTCGAAGAAGGCGATGCCCCAGCCGATCAGCACGATCGCCCACAGTGGGCGGTGCTCGACCTTGAGCTGGCCATACCAGGCGAAGGTCATGAAGACGTTGGACGCCACAAGCATCAGGACGGGGCCCGCGGCGGCCCAGGCGTTCGGCATGGCGGGGCTCAGGCGCGAGACGAAGGCGGCGCGGCCTGGTTGCGCGGGGACTCCAGGACCTCTCGCACGCGCTCCTCGCTGACGAAGTTGCGCGCCACCAGGATGCTGCAATCGACGAGGTCTGAGACATAGGCGCCGCTGGGCCCCGACCACCACCGCTGCAGAAAGCCCTGCTTGCGATGGCCGACGACCACCAGGTCCGCCTTGATCTCGCGGGCGTAAGCGCCGATGCACGGCGCAGGCTCGCCCCGCAGCAGCTTGCCCTTCACCTTGAAGCCGTAATCCCTCAAGCCCTGCACCGCCTCGTCGAGGATCGCGCGATAGGCCTCGTCCTGATGCGCCATCACGCCGGCATGCGCGCCCTCGGCCATGCGGATGCCGGGCGACTCCAGCACCACGGCGAGCACATAGAGCTCCGAACCGAAATGGTGCGCCACCAAAAGGCCCTCGCGCAGCGCCATGCGGCCCTCTCGCGTGCCGTCGTAGGCGATCACGACACGATTATACACGCCGCACCTCGCTGCCCCCCCGTGGCGGTCGCCCGCTTTCGCTTGGTCATAACAAGCTTTCGCCCGCCCGACGAGGTGGTGACGTCGCCTTGTCGCACGCCCCTCCGGGCGGCTATGGGAGAAGCAGGCCGCGGGTCGCGGAAGCCGGATTAGCTCAGCTGGTAGAGCAGCGGTTTTGTAAACCGAAGGTCGCGGGTTCGAGTCCTGCATCCGGCACCACGCTCCGGCTCGCACGTTCCTCTCGGCCGACGCCCCTATTCGAGCGCCCCCGATCGGAGCCTGGCCTCGGGAGCCAGGCGCATCCAGGCCGCCTCCAACGCCTCGCGGAAATTGGCGTAGGACCAAGCCGCCGCCGTGGCGCGGCCGGCCTCGATGCGCGCCGCCAGCGCCGGACCGCCCGTCCTGGCGAGGTCCGCGGCCTGGGCGAGCGCGTGGGCGGCCGCCCAGCAGTCGTCCTCCGGCGCCCAGATGCCGTTCTCGGGCGTCGCGTAGTCCTCGCCGCCAATCCCGGTGAAGCCGGCCACCAGGCAGCCGCTCGCCATCGCCTCCAGCGGCGTCATGCCCACCGACTCCAGGCGACTGAGGCTCAGAAAGAGGGTGGACCCAGCCATGACCCGCGCCACCTCGGCCTCGTGCGCGCCCTCCAGCGCGATCCAAGGCACGGCGGCGTGGGCGGGATGCAGGCGGGGCAGCAGGTTGCGGATCGCCCGTCCCTCCAGCGGCCGCTTGCGGGGCGAATAGACCACGGCGTCCGCCTTCGCGGCGGGGCCGAAGCGCCGCTCGTCGGCGAAGCACGGCGCCACCTCGATGGTCGCGTCGGGATACAGGCTTCGGATCGCCTGGGCGGCGATGCGCCCCACCGTCAGGAAGGTCGGCGCGGGCGCGGGCGGCAGCGCCTCGACGCCCAGTGAGGCCAAGGTGAACTGGTTCTGGCACAGCACGACGCGCCGGTTGGGCAGGGCCTGCGTCTGGCGCAGGGCGTTGGGCGCGTCATCGGGCACGACAAGGATGTCGTCTGGGCGGAATCCGCCGCCGGCCTCCATCGGCGCGCCATGGTCGAGCCAGGCGGGGGCGCCCGCATCCGCCCGTCGCCAGACCACCGCCCCGAAGCCGAGGTCGCGCAAGGTCTCGACGTGGCGCAGGATCATCTTCTGGCCGCCGGACACGGCGCCGGTCGGAAAGGCGAGATAGACGATGCGCGCCATGGCCGTGGTTTGCCGCGCGCCGGCGGGGCCCGCAAGGCTGGCGCGGCGCTCGACAGGTGACGACGCCCCTTCTGGTCGCTAGAGGCTGCGGTCATGCCCCCAGAGACCGCCCCGCCGCCAGCCGCCGAAGCTTGGATCGACGACCTGCTGGCGCAGGCCGATGCCGCCGAGGCGCAGGGCGCCTTCGCCTTGGCGACGGCGATGCTGCTGCGCGCCGCCCAGGCGACCCGCGCGCCGTCCGTCCGCCGCCGGGCGGGTTTGGCCCTGGCGCGCGACGGGCGAATGGCCGAAGCCGCTGACGCCCTCCGCTCAGCATTGGTGGCGAGCCCTGCCGACGCCGAGGTCCGTCACGCGTTGGGCCTGGCGTTGCTGGCTCTTGGACGGGGCCCGGAAGGCGCCGCCCTGGCCGAGGCGCGCTTCGATCTCCCCCGCCTGGGCGCACGCAAGCCGGCGGGCTTCCCTTATCCCGAATGGCGGGGCGGCGCTTTGGCCGGCAAGCGGTTAGTCCTGTTCCCCGAACTCAGCCTCGGCGACCAACTGCTCGCGTCGCGCTATGTGCCCAAGCTTCAGGCCGAAGGCGTCGCGATCACCCTGTTTTGCCCGCCGTCGTTGACGCGGCTGTTCGCCGACAGCTTTCCGGGCGCCGCCATCGTGGCGGCCACCGGCGAGGTGCAATTCGAGGACCCGGACGCCTGGACCATGATCACCTCGCTGCACGCGACGCTGAGGCCAGGCTCGGCTCCGCCGGCCCCGGCCCTGCGCGCCGCCGCGGAGAATGTCCGCCGCGGGCGGCGAATCGCGCTTGCGCCGGGCGCGCTTCCCGCCAAGGCCGCTGCGCGCCTGGCGGCCGTCGCGCCCGAGGCGACGATCATGCTGTCGGCGGAGAGCGACTTGGCCCAGGTCGCCGCGCAGATGTGCGCCTGCGATCTGGTGATCAGCGCCGATCCCGACCTGACCCAGCTCGCCAGCGGGCTGTCACGGCCGACGCTCGCGCTGGCGCCCGCCCATGATGTTCACTGGAGCCTGGCCGTGGGCGGACGAACCCAGGCCTGGCATCCGACGGTCGAGGTCTTCCGCGCCGGTCCGGGCGGCCAATGGGGCGCGGCGATCGAACGCGTGGCCCAGGTCGCGGATCGGGCGTTTTCAAGCTAAGCCCCGGCTTGCGCGAGCGCGGCCTTCCGCTAGCTTCGCCGCGGTTTTTTGGGAGTGTCACCATGCGCCGACTGTCCACGTTCGCCCTGGTCATCAGCCTAGGAGCGCTTGCAGCTTCCTGCGGCAAGTCAGGCGGCGAAAGCTCGACCGCGCCCAGCCAGCCGGCGAAGCCGGCCCCGACAGCCGCGGACATGAAGGCGGCCCAGGCCAGCCTGCCCGCGCCCTACAACACCGCGGATTTGACCAATGGCGAGGCCAAGTTCGCCCTCTGCGCCTCGTGCCACTCGATCGCGCCCGACGGCCCGAACCTGACCGGCCCGCATCTGCATGGCGTGGTCGGCCGCAAGGCCGGGTCGCTCAGCGACTACAACTATTCCGATCCTCTCAAGGCCTCGGGCATCGTCTGGGACGGCGCTAGCCTCGATCGCTGGCTGACCGATCCGCGGGCCGACGTTCCAGGCACGAAAATGACCTTCATCGGGCTGAAGGACGCCAAGGACCGGACCGACATCATCGCCTACCTGATGGTGAACAAATAAGCCCACTCTCCCGTTAGGCGTAATAGTTTCAGACGGCAACCTTGACGAGTGTGTGCGCCGGGCGCATGCTCCAGGCGTCGAGACTTTGCATCTGTCGTCGACAAGCCCCTGCGGATCCCCAACTCTCCGCATGGGCGACGCGGGCGGAAACCCTCCTCCACTCGACGTCATGGATGAACTGGCCTTCCCGCCCCCCGGGAAGGCCAGATTTTTTTCCGGCGTCAGCTTCGCACGCGCTCGACCGCGTCCAGCCATCGCGCATAGGTCGCCTCCCGCTCATGCGGGTCGAGCTGAGGCGCATGGCGCTCGGTCTCGGGGCGCGCCTTGGCGGCGGTCTCGACGTCGGAGTACAGGCCGCAGCCGACGCCGGCGAACAGCGCCGCCCCCAGCGCCGTCGTCTCGCGATACTGCGCGCGGGCTACGGCCACGCCCGTCAGGTCCGCCAGCCGCTGACCGAACCAGGCGCTCTTGGACATACCTCCGTCGATGCGCAGTTCGACCTCCCCGCGCAAGCTCGACGGCGCGTCCGCGCGCATCGCCTCGACGAGGTCGCGCGTCTGCAGGGCGCAGGCGTCGAAACAGGCGTGCGCCAGTTCAGCCAGGCCGGCGTCCCGCGTCAGGCCGAAGACCGCCCCGCGGGCGGCCGGGTCCCACCAGGGCGCGCCGAGACCGGTGAAGGCCGGCACCAGCATCACCCCGTGGCCCGGGCGCGCGGACATGGCCAGCTGCTCCACCGCCTGCGGCCCGCCGGCGACGCCCATCGGTCCCAGCATCCACTCCACGGCGGCGCCGGCGACGAAGATGGCCCCCTCCAGCGCATAGGAGGCGCGCCCGCCGATCCGCGCCGCCACCGTGGTCAGCAGCCGGGCCGAGGAGACCGGCGCGGCCTCGCCGGTGTTCAGCAACAGGAAGCAGCCGGTGCCGTAGGTCGCCTTCATCTCGCCGGGCCTGACACAGCCCTGGCCCATCAACGCCGCCTGCTGGTCGCCGGCCACGCCGCGAATCGGCACGGATCGGCCCAGGATCGCGGGATCGGTCTCGCCGTAGTCCGCCGCGCAGTCGAGCACCTTGGGCAGCATCGCCAGCGGCACGCCCAGCATACCGCCGAGCTCAGTCGACCAGTCCTGCGCGCGGATGTCGAATAACAGGGTGCGCGAGGCGTTGGTGGCGTCGGTGACGTGGGCGCGACCTCCGGTCAGCCGCCATATCAGCCAGGTGTCGATCGTGCCGGCCATCAGCTCGCCGGCCCCGGCGCGCGCCCGGGCGCCCTCCACATGGTCGAGCAGCCAGGCGATCTTCGTGCCGGAGAAATAGGGGTCGAGCAGCAGGCCGGTGAGCTCGGTCACTCGCGGCTCATGCCGCTCCAGCCTCAGGCGCTCGCAGGTTTCGGCGGTCCGCCGGTCCTGCCAGACGATGGCCGGATGGATCGGCTGGCCGGTGACGCGGTCCCAGACCACCACCGTCTCGCGCTGGTTGGTGATGCCGATGGCGGCCACCTCGGCCATCTCGCGACCGGCGGTCTCCATCGCCTCCCGCATCACCTCGACGGAAAGGCGGAAGATCTCCTCGGGATCGTGCTCCACCCACCCGTCGCGGGGGTAGGACTGACGGATCGGCCGCCCCGCCTCAGCCAGGGCCCGGCCCTTGGCGTCAAACAGGATGGCGCGGGTGCTGGTGGTGCCCTCGTCCAGCGCCAGGATCAGCGGCTCGGCCATGCTTCCTCCCTCGCGGGCCTGACCCGGCCCCGTTTATGGCGAACGCCCGATTAAGCATGCTTTCATCGCCGCATGTGACAACAGCCTCCGCATTCGCCTCAAGCGACACGGAGAACCGACGCTTGACCTCGCAGGACCGCCACGACCTGGTGGAGCTCGCCCGCAGCCGAACGCATGCAGACCGCGACCGCCTGCTGCTGGCGCTGGCCGAGCTTTGCGCCGCGGCCAAGGACGAAGCCTCCAGCGCCAAGGTGCAGGAGCTGCTGAGCGGCATCTTCATGACGCTGGTGGTGGAGGCCGAACGCGACATGCGCCGACGCCTCGCCGAAAAGCTCGCCGACGCCGAATGGGCGCCAAGCGCGCTCATCAACGTGCTGGCGCTGGATGAGATCGAGATCGCACGGCCAATCATCGCCGCCAGCCCGATCCTGACCGACCAGGACCTCATCCGCCTGCTGATCGAAGCCACCATCGAACACCAGATCGAGATCGCGCGCCGGCCGCGACTGGGCCAGGCGGTGGTGGCCGAGATCCTGCGCCAAGGCGAACCGGCCGTGCTCACCGCGCTCGCCGGAAACCCGACGGCCGAGTTGGCTGACGAGGACATGAAGGCCCTGGTCGCCGAGGCGCGCCGCGTGGCCGCCCTGCGCGCGCCGCTGGCGCAGCATCCCAGGCTGAGCAGCGAACTCGCCTTGCAGCTCTACGTCTGGCTGGGCCAGGCTATGCGCCAGGCGATCACCGCTCGGTTCCGGCTCGACCCAACGGCGCTGGAGGAGGCCCTGGCCGCCACGGTTCAAGAGGCGCACGGCGGCGCGCGGGCCCGCGACGACGGCCTGGTCCTCGTGGTCCGCGAGGGCGAGCGGCAGGAGATGGATCGCCGGCTGA
>Ga0070671_100001397_pt1 | contig 18030 bp, 14 predicted proteins | sample KBSS73metaG_FD_65341 | JGI IMG/M metagenome (GOLD analysis project Ga0070671, IMG submission 65341) | Switchgrass rhizosphere microbial communities from Kellogg Biological Station, Michigan, USA - KBS S7-3 metaG | ecosystem: Host-associated > Plants > Roots > Rhizosphere > Soil ...
GTCATCCAGAGCCGCGACTACGTCGAGAAGGAGAAGGGCAAGTTCCAGCCCACGCCTCTCGGCGAGCTCGTGACGGACCTGCTCGTCGAGCATTTCAGCGACATCGTGCAGGTCCAGTACACGGCGCGCATGGAGGAAGAGCTCGACGAGATCGAGGAGGGCAAGCTCCCCTGGGTGGACCTGCTCAAGGAGTTCAACTCCAAGTTCAAGAAGGACCTTCAGGACGCGAAGAAGCACATGCGCGACGTGAAGCGCGAGGAGATCCCCACCGACCTCGTCTGCGAGAAGTGCGGCAAGGGCATGGTGAAGAAGTGGGGCCGCTTCGGCCAGTTCCTCGCCTGCTCGGGCTACCCCGAATGCAAGAACACCAAGGAGATCGCGGGCGAGCCCGGCCACGACGGGGCCGAGTCCGAGAGCAGCGCGACGCCGGTGGCGACCGAGGTCCCGAAGGAAAACTGTCCCAAGTGCGGCAACGAGATGGTTCTCAAGCGCGGCCGGTTCGGTCCCTTCCTGGCCTGCTCGGGATATCCCGACTGCAAGACGACGCGCCGGATCACCGTGGGCGCCGAGGGGAAGATCGAGTCGAAGCCGGACGTCCCCCTCGACGAGCTCTGCCCGAAGTGCGGCAAGAACCTGGCGCTCAAGCACGGCCGCTTCGGCGAGTACACCGCCTGCTCCGACTACCCCACCTGCAAGTACATCAAGCTCAAGGAGACGGGCGTCCCGTGCCCCGAGGACAGCGGCGCGATCGTCGAGCGCAAGAGCCGCCGCGGGCGCGTCTTCTTCGGCTGCGCGAACTACCCGGACTGCAAGTACGTCCTCTGGAACCGGCCCGTCGCCAGGGAATGCCCGAGCTGCAAGGCGCCGTTCCTGCTCGAGAAGACGACGAAGCGCGAGGGGACGGTGCTCTTCTGCAACAACGAGGCGTGCGACTTCCGGGAGAAGATCGCCGAGCCCGTCCTCGCATCCGTCGCGAAGCGGTAAGTCCGTTTCGCCGCGGCCGCCCCGAACACCCTGCTTCGTAGCACCGGCGCGCTAGCATCTGCGCGACCTCGCGACCGCGGCGTCGCGCCTCGCGCGCCTCGCGCGCGGCGCGCGAGCGTGGTGCTAATCTCTCGCCATGGCCCGCGTGATCACGTTCCGGTCGACGAGCTTCGACGTGTCCGGCGAGCGGCCGAATCCCGTCAACCCGATCGCCGGAGAGAGCGTCCTGAAGTGGCTCGGGGGACAGCTGCGGCATCAGGGGTACGAGGTCACCGAGCCGGACACGGAGGACTGGGGCTGGTACATGGATGCCGGCAAGGAGGGGTCCCGCTACCTGGTCGGGGCGAGCGCCGAGCCGGAACCGGCGGGGCCGGCTCCCGTGGAGTGGGCGATCCAGATCCACAAGCACCGGACCCTGAGGGAGAAGCTCACCGGCAGGAACACGCTCGCCGCGGACGATGCGCTGTGCGCGCTGGTCGAAAAACTCTTCCGGGACGATCCGGGAACGACGGACGTCGATGTCCAGCAGGACGCCTAGGTGACCGGAAGGTGACCGCGCGCAGGGTGTGTCGGCAGGAGCTGACGCCGGTCTCGTTTCTCGAGCGCTCGGGGACGGTCCATGCCGAGCGGCTCGCGGTGGTGGACGGAGAGGTGCGCGTCACGTGGAAGGAGCTCCGGGCGCGTTCGCGGCGCCTGGCGTCCGCGCTTCGGCGCGCCGGCCTCGACGCGGGCGAGCGGGTGGCCTTCCTCACTCCGAACTCCGAGCCTCTGCTGCTCGCGCACTTCGGCGTGCCGCAGGCCGGCGGGGTGCTCGTCGCCATCAACGTGCGCTTGTCCTCCGCGGAGATCGAGGCGATCGTCGCGCACTCGGGCGCGACCGCGGTCTTCTGCGCCCCCGACCTGAGACCCCGGCTCGCGGGGGTCTCGCCCCGCGTACGCCTGTTCGACACGCACGGGGACCTCGAATCGCTGCTCGGTTCGGGCTCCGATGAAGATGCCGACTTCCGGCTCGCGAGCGAGGACGACCCGATCGCCGTCAACTACACGTCGGGGACGACGGGACGGCCGAAGGGGGTCGTGATCCATCACCGGGGCGCGGCGCTCAACGCCCTCGCCGTCGCCCTCGAGCACCGGCTCACGGCGGAGAGCGTCTACCTCTGGACGCTCCCGATGTTCCACTGCAACGGATGGACCTTCCCCTGGGCGCTGGCCGCGGTGGGCGCCGCGAGCGTGTGCCTTCCGCGCGTCGAATCCGCGGAGGTCTGGCGGCAGCTCGACGCGGGCGTCAGCCACTTCTGTGCGACGCCCACCGTCCTCATCCAGCTGGTGCACGATCCGGCGGCGCACCGGCTCACGCGTCCCGTCCGCGTGTGGACGGGCGGGGCGCCCCCTTCGCCGACCCTGCTCGCGCGGATGGCCGCCCTGAACTTCACGCTCGACCACACCTACGGCCTCACCGAGACCTACGGTCCCTTCGCCATCAACGTTCCGCCGCCGTCGCTCGAGGGCCGATCCCCCGAAGAGCAGGCCCGCTACCGCGCGCGCCAGGGGTATCCGCACATCGGCGCCGGCGAGATGCGCATCGTCGACGCGGACATGAGCGACGTCCCCGCCGACGGAAACACAATCGGAGAGGTCGTGATGCGCGGCAACGTCGTGATGACGGGCTACTTCGAGGACCCGGAGGCCACCGAGAGCGCGTTCGCGGGCGGGTGGTTCCACAGCGGGGATCTCGGCGTCCGCCACCCCGACGGCTCCATCGAGCTGCGCGACCGGAGCAAGGACATCATCATTTCGGGCGGGGAGAACATCGGCAGCATCGAGGTGGAGCAGGCGCTCGCCGGCCATCCGGCGGTCCTCGAGTGCGCGGTCATCGCCGTCCCCGATGAACAGTGGGGCGAAACGCCGAAGGCCTTCGTCACCCTCAAGCCGGGGGCCGCGGCCACCGAGACCGACCTCATCGAGCACTGCCGCAGCACGATCGCGCGCTACAAGGCGCCGCGCTCGGTGGAGTTCGGCCCGCTCCCGAAGACCTCGACCGGCAAGATCCGCAAGCACGTCCTGCGCGAGCGGGAATGGAAGGGCCGCGACAAGCGGATCCACTGACGCCGCCGCGGACTCACGGCGCGGGGATCGGCTCTCTCCGGATGTCGGCCATGGGGTGATGCGACGGGACGGCGGACTCGACGCCGACCTGGCTCCATGCGTCCTGGACCGCGCGGTGCTCCGGACTTCCCGGGCCGTGGAGGCGCGCGGCGACCTCGATCGTGGCGGCGGCCGCGCGCGCGAAGCCCGACGTGCGGCGCAGGCGGTCGCGCAGCGCGAAGTACCAGATCCTCCCCGCCCGCTCCCACGCGCGGCCTCCGATGACCATGGCGGCGAGATAGAACGCGTGGTTCGGGATCCCCGAGTTCACGTGGACGTTGCCGTTGTCGTCGTCCCCTTCGAGGTAGCCGCGCATGTGCGAGGGCTGGGGATCGCGGCCGAGGACGTCGTCGTCGTAGGCGGTGCCGGGCGCCGCCAGCGAGCGGATCGCCTTGCCGCGCACGGCCTTCGTGAAGAGTCCCTTGCCGATGAGCCAGTCCGCTTCCTTCACGGTCTGGCCGAGAGAGCGCTGTTTGACGAGCGAGCCGAAGACGTCGGCGAAGGACTCGTTGAGCGCGCCGGGCTGGTCGCGGTACTCGAACGCGGCCTCGTGCTGGATGACGCCGTGCGTGAGCTCGTGGCCGATCACTTCCACGGCGGCGGTGAACCGTCCGAACAGGCGGCCGTCTCCGTCGCCGTAGACCATCTGCGATCCGTTCCAGAAGGCGTTGTTGTAGTCCACGCCGAAGTGGACCGTCGCGTCGAGGCGCATGCCCCGGTCGTCGATCGAGCTGCGGTCGTAGGTTTCCTGGTAGAGATCGTAGGTCGCTCCCGCCCCGTCGTAGGCCTCGTTGACCGCGTGATCGCGCCCGCCGGGGCCGCCTTCGCGGCGCACCGCGCGGCCGGGAAGCTCGAAGCCTCCGCGGGCGTCGAAGACGGTGCGGCGCTTCTCCCCGGGGGGCGCCTCGACCTCCCATGCGCCCAGGGTCTCGCGCCGGCCGCGCAGCCGCTCGGAGACCGCGAGGGTCCGCAGCGCCGCTTCGCGCTGTCCGGCATCGCCGCGCTGCGCGATCGCGCGCAGCATGTGCGGAGGCACGATGCAGTGGAGGGGAAAGGTCCGGGTCGTCATCCGCGGCCTCCATGGAGACTCGCGCCGCGCCCCGGCGTCCCCGCCGCGGGCGCCCGCGCGCATCGCCTCCTCTACGGGGCGCGCCCGGCGACCGTCTATCGGGGATCGGCGGAAGCGCGCCGCGCGCGGCGGACGCGGATGCGCACCGGGCACTTCGGGCAGTCGAGCGCGTCGCGCCCGTGCAGGCAGCGGTCGAGGATCCCCAGACGCGAGAGCGAGAAGTCGTACTTCACGGGGTCCTCGGGATCGAAGAGCGCGAGCGAGCGGGTTGACTCGACCGCCATCCGCCAGCCGGGCGACTTGCGGCTCGACAGCCCGAGCGCGCGCACGAGCCGCGCGAGGTGGGTGTCGAGCGGCAGGACGAGCTGACGGCGCGAGACGCCGCGCCAGAGACCGACGTCGAGCCCGTCGCCGTCGCGGACCATCCAGCGCAGGTAGAGATTGAGGCGCTTGCACGCGGACCCGTCGCGCGGCGAGGAGAAGAAGCGCTCGACCGATCCCGGCCGTTCGCGGCGCGGCGCGGGGATCTCCCCGTCCCGCGCGAGCGCGCGCGCCCTCTCGCTGAAGGACGCGAGCGCGGGTCCGACGTCCTCGTCCCCCTCGCCGTAGCCCTGCATGAAGAACCCGCCGACCGACCCGGCCTCCTCGCGCATCCGGCGCAGCACGAGCATCAGCGCGGCGAGATCCGGGCTCCGGATCCAGCGATGGTAGAGCCCCGCGAAGGCGGCGCCGTCCGCGCGCGGACTGAAGCGGTCCACGCGCGCGTGAAGCGACGGGCCCATCGCGACGAGCACGCCGCCGACGCTCGCCTGGATCGCGCGCACGTTGCCGAAGGCCAGGGTCGAGGCGATGAACCCCGCGATCTCGCGGTCGGCGTCGTCCTCGTAGCGGTGGACGAACGCGAGCGGATCGGTCTGGAGGAAGCCGCGGTCGAACGTGCGGTAGAGATGGTCCAGGCGCCGCTTGAGTCCCGCGCGATGCGCGGAGGGCCGGTCGGCGAGCGGCGGCGGAGAGGGCATGGCAGCGATGCTACGGCCTGGACCGGGGCCGATCAAGGCGAAGGGCGGCTATAATGGGGCGATTTCCGGGCTTTTCTCGGGGACGCCTTCAGGAGCCACCGTCATGGAGCACAAGAGCCGCGTCGGATTCCAGGAGCTGGTCGACGCCCGCATCGCAGAGTGGGAGAAGAACATCACCAACCTGGAGCACCGCCTGTCGAAGAAGGACGATGCCGACGCACGGGAAAAGGTCGCGATGATGAAGGCGCGCCTGCCCCAGCTCACGAAGAAGAGCTCGGAGGTCTTCGACATCTCCGAGGACGGGTGGCCGAACTACAAGTCGGAGACGGACCTGATCCTCGAGAACCTCGAGTGGCTCTCCGGGTACGTGATGCGCCGCATCGGCGCCGCCTAGGGCCCGTCTCCCTCTGGGAGGGACCTCATGATCCGCAAGCTCCCCGCGGGCGGATACCGCCTCTACTCCAGGAAGAAGGACCCGAAGACCGGCAAGCGCCGCAACCTCGGGACGTTCAAGACCAGGGCCGCCGCCGAAAAGCACGAGCGCGCCGTCCAGTTCTTCAAGCGCGCCTGAAACGCGGCCCCCGGCCGCGCGTATCCATCTCAGATGAGGCTCCTGATACTCGGCGGGACGGTCTTTCTGGGGCGCCATGTCGCCGAGAGCGCCCTCGCGCGCGGCCACTCCGTCACCCTCTTCAACCGCGGCACGCGGGACGTCTCGTTCGGCGCGCGCGAAGCGGGGGTCGAGCGGCTGAAGGGCGACCGCTACACCGACCTTTCCGCGCTCGACGGGCGGCGCTGGGACGCGGCCGTCGACACGAGCGGGTTCATTCCGAGCGCGGTGCGCGCGTCCGCGGAGCGTCTCGCGGAAGCGGTCGAGCACTACACGTTCGTCTCGAGCGGATCGGTCTTCGATCCGATCACCTCCCCCGGATACGACGAGACGGCTCCCGTCGGGTCGATCGACGACGCCGCGCTCGCGGCCGTCGAGGCGCGGGTCCGCGCGCAGGGCGCGAGCCAGGCGACGCTGGGCGAGGCCTACGGCCCGCTCAAGGCGCTCTGCGAGTCCGCCGCCGAGGCCGCGATGCCGTCGCGCGCGCTCAACGTCCGCGCCGGGCTGATCGTCGGACCCTTCGACCGGTCGGACCGGTTCACCTACTGGGTGCGGCGCCTCGCGCGCGGGGGGGACGTCCTCGCGCCCGCCCCCGCGGAGCAGCCGGTCCAGTTCATCGACGTGCGCGATCTCGCCGCCTGGATCGTGCGCATGGCCGAGGAGCGGCGCGCCGGCGTCTACAGCGCGACAGGCCCCGCCGAGCGGACCGGTTTCGGCGCGATGCTCGAGGAATCCGCGCGCGCGCTGGACGCGCATCCGCGCATCGTGTGGGCGGACGAGGGCTTCCTGCTGGAGCAGGAGGTCGCGCCCTGGATGGGGCTCCCCCTCTGGCTGCCCCAGGAGAACCCGGCGGTGCGCTACATGCTGACCGCCGATTGCGCGCGCGCGATCGGCGCGGGCCTGACCTTCCGTCCGCTCGCCGAGACCGTCCGCGCGACGCGGGAGTGGGACGCCGGACGCGGCGAGCCGCCGCTCCAGGCGGGTCTCGCACCGGAGCGCGAGGCGGAGATCCTCGCCGCCTGGAGGGCGCGCGGTCCCGCCGCGCCGCAAGTGAGCCGCGACCCCCGGCCCTAGATGTAGCGCTTGAGCTCGGGCCAGAGCGCGCGCAGCGGCTTTTTCAGCCGCCGGCCGACGTAGACGGGCATGTCGCGCTCGTACGGCATGCAGAGCGCGCACTTCACGAGGTCCACCTGCTCGAGCTCCTCGAAGACCTCACGGTTGTCCTCGAGATCCCCGCCCACGACGATCATGACCTCTCCCGTCGCATCGCCGGGTCCCCACATCCAGTAACTGTTGTGCCCACTCAGCGCGCGCGGCAGCCCCCGCGCGCGGCCGAAGAAGTCGATCGCGCCCGCCTCGCCGTAGTTCTGGGCGAAGACCGAGCAGCGCGCGCGGTCCTCGGGCGGCAGGCTGCGGTAGGCGCGGGCGACCGCGTCCGCGAGCTCCTCCCAGCCAAACATGTCCGCGTAGTGCTGGGGCAGCTCGCCCAGCTCCTGGCGCTCCTCGGTCTTCGGCGCGACGCCGAGCGCTTTCGCGTACCGGATGTAGCTCTCGACGGGGAGGAGAGGGAGCGCGAGCGGCGCCATGAGGATCCCGCTCGCCAGCAGCAGGACCAGCAGCGCCGGACGCGTCCACCCCAGCCCGCGCCGGCGGGTGAGCCGCTCCCAGGCCACCGCTCCCGCCGCAAGTAGCGGAGGATACGCCAGCGTGAGGTAGTACGCGCGGCTGCGCCCCAGGAAGAGCAGCACGCCGAGCACGGTCAGGTAGACGACGCCGAGGATCCTCGCATGGCGCGCGCGCTTCGCCACGAGGAGCCAGACGAGCCCGCCGATCCAGAGCGGCGCGAGCAGCGGGTTCATGTCCAGGACCTGGGACGCGAGGAACCCCGCGATCGAGACCGCGGCCATCTTGTGCGCGGCCGCGTTGCGCATGAACTCGAGGGTGGGCGCTCCGTTCACCGCCTGCCAGAGCAGGTGCGGCGCGAAGAGGGCCAGCGAGAGGGCCGCTGCGATCCAGGGTCCCTTCGTGAGCAGGACGCGCCGGTGCGCGGTCAGCGCGAGCCCGGCGGCGATGCCCGCGCCGAGCCAGAGAACGCTGATCTTGTTGAGAAGGCCGGCGCCGAGGAGCAGCCCCAGCGGGATCCACAGGCGGGGATCCCGCGTGCGCGCGAAGCGGGCGAGGATCCAGAAGGCCCCGCTCCAGACGAGCAGGTCGAACGCGTTCATCGAGTAGTAGTGATCGAGCGCCAGGTAGATCGGGGAGACGATCGCCGCGAGCCCCGCGAGCGTCTGCGCGGCGCGTCCGCCCCCCAGCTCCCTCGCGATGAGCCCGGCGATCACGACCGTCGCCACGCCCGCGAGCGCCGGCAGGAGGCGCAGCCCGAAGAGCGACGTGCCGAGGATCGGCCGCGCCGCGGCGAGGATCCAGATCGAGAGCGGCGCCTGGTCCACGTACCCGAGGGCCGGATGGTCCGCGCACGCCAGGTAGTAGAGCTCGTCGCGGAAATAGCCGTAGCGCGGGATGGCGGCGAGCTGGACGGCGAGCTTGAGGAGCGCGAGGAGCGCGAGCGGGAGGGCCGCCAGGGGTTCGAGATCCCGCGGCGCGGGCATGGACGCGTGCGCGGGCGCGGCGACGGGAACCGGCACGAGCTCGGGACGAGGCGCGGACTCCGCGGTCACGGCCCCATCGTATCCGACTCGCCGCCTCGGGGGGAGCGGACCCTTCGCCGCCTGCACTACAAGGGCGTCGATCAGAAAGGAGCGCGCGGCCGCTGCTTGCGCCCCCGGCCGGGCGCGATCGGCGAGGCCTCTCCGGCCGGCCCCGCGCGGGGCGGCTCCACCGGGCCGGGCGCGCCTTCTTTCCCGATGGCGTCGCGGGCGCGTCCTCGGTAAGGTAGAGGCATGGCGCGGCTGAGCGAGCGGCTCGTCGAGAACGTCCCGGGCGAGTTCTTCGTGGATGCGACCTGCATCGATTGCGGGATCTGCCGATGGGTCGCCCCCGCGTCGTTCTCCCGCGCGGCCGGCAACGGGCTCTCGTTCGTGCGCCGCCAGCCCGACGACGGCGAGTCGCGCAGGCGCGCGCTCATGGCGCTCGTCGCCTGCCCCACGAGCTCGATCGGGACCGATCCCCGCACGGACGCCTCGGAGGGGGTCGCGGCGTTCCCCGAGCCGCTGGGCGCGGGACTGTACTTCTGCGGGTTCGCGTCGCCCGATTCCTACGGTGCGGCGAGCTGGCTCATCCGGCGCGACGCGGGGAACGTCCTCGTGGACAGCCCGCGCGCCGCCGCCCCGCTCTTGCGCCGCTTCGAGGCGCTCGGCGGGATCCGGCGTCTCTTCCTCACGCACCGTGACGACGTCGCCGACCACGAGAAGCTCCGCGCGCGGTTCGGCTGCGAGCGGATCCTCCATGCGCGGGACGTCGGCCCCGGCACGTCCACGATCGAGCGGAAGATCGAGGGGGACGACCCGGTCGCGCTCGCGGACGATCTCACGGTCATCCCCGTCCCCGGTCATACGCGCGGCAGCGCGGCGCTCCTCTACCAGGACGCGGTCCTCTTCACGGGCGACCATCTCTGGTACGACCTCGAGGACCATCGGCTCGACGCCTCGCGCGGCGTCTGCTGGTACTCGTGGCCGCACCAGATCCGCTCGATGGAGCGCCTGCTCGACTTCCGTTTCGAATGGGTCCTGCCGGGTCACGGGGACCCCTGGCGCGCCCCTTCCGCGGAGGCCATGCACTCGGAGCTGGAGCGGCTCGTCGCGCGCATGAAGGAGGCGGCGTGAGCGCGCGCGCGGGCTCGCCGGCTCTTCGCACGGTCCGATTCGGGAAGACGGCCGAAGCTCCGGTCCTCGGTCTCGGGACGTGGCGCATGGGCGAGGACGCGCGCCGGCGGCGCGCCGAGATCGACGCGCTGAAGCTGGGGATCGACCTCGGCATGACGCTCGTCGACACGGCCGAGATGTACGGTTCGGGGACCGCCGAGACGATCGTCGCGGAGGCGCTCGAGGGACGCCGCGATCGGGTCTTCCTCGTCTCCAAGGTGCTCCCTCAGAACGCCTCGAAGACCGGGACGGTCCGCGCGTGCGAGCGGTCGCTCGCGCGCCTGAAGACCGATCGGCTGGATCTCTACCTGCTCCACTGGCCCGGCGCGCATCCCGTCGAGGACACGCTCGATGCCTTCACGCGCCTGCGCGACCAGGGCAAGATCCTGCACTACGGGCTCAGCAACTTCGACACCGACGAGATGGAGAGCGCCGCCGCCTTCCCCGGCGGGGACGGCATCGTCGCCGACCAGGTGCTCTACAATCTCGGGCGGCGCGGGATCGAGCGCAGTCTGCTTCCCTGGTGCCGCGCCCACGGCGTCTTCGTGATGGCGTACTCCCCTCTCGAACAGGGCCGTCTCGGGACGAAGAAGGCGCTCGCATCTGTCGCCGCGCGACACGAAGTCTCCGCCGCGTGCGTCGCGATCGCATGGACGATCCGCGAGAAGGGCGTGATCGCGATCCCCAAGGCCACCTCCCCCGAGCACGTCCGGGAGAACGCGCGCGCATCGGCCCTCGTGCTGTCGGAGGAGGATCTCGCCGCGCTGGACGCGGCGTTTCCGGCCCCCTCCCGCGACGTCCCTCTCGCCGTCCTCTGAGCTACGCCGCCGGCTTCTGTTTGGCGATGACGAGCGGCGCGATCTTCTTGTAGGTCGCTTCCGGAACGATCTTCCTGTTCACGAGATCGTTCTTCGCGCGGTACGGGCGTCCCGCGATGATCTTGTCGGCATAAGCCTCGCCGACTCCCGGGAGCGCGATGAGCTGGTCGCGCGTCGCCGAGTTGAGGTCCAGAAGCTCGGCCGGTTTCGCGGGCGGGGCCGGGGCGGGCTTGGCGGGCGCGGCGGCGGTGGCCGTGTCTTCGGCCGCCGTCCTGCCGGCGCTCGAGGTCGCGGCCGACGAGCACGCGAGGCTCGCGATCATGAGCGCGACGAGGACGAGAAGCGTGCGGCTGGTGGGCTTGGATCGGGTCATGGGCTCTCCCTTCCCGGATGCGGACTCCCAGGAATCTCCGCCGTTCCGGCTGGACGATTCTGTCACGGTGCGGGAACTTTCCGGCGCCCGGCCTGTCTCATCGGTTGTGGCGGGACCGATCCCCGCCCCAGACCGCGCCGGAAGCGCGGGATTCGATCGCCGGGCCGAAACCCGAGCGCGCCCGCAGGAGGACCACCGTGTCACGCACCGAGACCTCTCCCTCTCCCCGGACCACCTCCCCGAACGCCCCCCGTCACGCTCTTTGCGCCCTCGACGGCGCGCCGCGCACGAGGAGAGCCGCGCGCAGCCGGGCCCGCATCGCGGGGATCGCGCTCGCCCTCGCCCTGGCGCTCGCGGCGCTCGCCGCCGGAGATCCTCCCGCCCTCGCTCTGGGGAGCGGGCCCTGCACCATCGAGATCCTCGTGGACGGCCGTCCCGTCCCCGAGTACACGGCGCGCGGGGCGTCGTACGTCGAGGCGCTCGCGGGACGCGAGTATTCCGTGCGGCTCACGAACCGGAGCGACCGGCGCATCGCGGTGGCGCTCTCGGTCGACGGGCTCAACTCGATCGACGCGAAGACGACCACGGCCGCGGACGCGACCAAGTGGGTCCTCGGGCCCTACGAGTCGATCACGATCGACGGCTGGCAGACGACCGCCCAGACGGCGCGCAAGTTCTTCTTCACGACCGAGGCGCACTCCTACGGCTCGTGGCTCGGCAAGACGCGGAACCTGGGCGTCATCGCCGCCGCGGTCTTCCGCGAGAAGCTTCCGCGGCCGCGGCCCCTGTGCGGCGACCGCATCCCCTGCCCGTACGGGGGCGGCGCGCGCGACAGCGTGGAGGGATCGCGCGAGCGCGGCAGCCTGGACAAGGAAGAGTCGCGGCCGCAGAGCGCGCCCGCGGAGAGCCCCGCAGCCGGCGCCCCAGCGGCCGACGAGCCCGAGTCCGACCAGCGGGCGGAGGCGCACGAGAAGCAGAAGGCCCTCGGCTACATCGGCTCGGAAGGCGGGCGCAAGGACACCGCGAAGCGGCCGCTGTCCGACGAGCTCGCGGCGACCGGCATCGGCCGCGAGCTGGACCACCGCGTGATCCGCGTCCCCTTCGAGGCGGAGGAGAAGCCGGCCACGCTGATGGAGGTCCGCTACGAGTATCGCGACGCGCTGGTGAAGCTCGGGGTGCTGCGCTGCTTCGAGCCGGATTGCGGCGACCGTCTGGCTCAGCGCGAGCGCGCGCGCGGCTTCACGGACGGCGACTTCGCTCCGGATCCCTACCGCGGCGGGCGCCGCTGAGCCTCACGTCAGCTTCGCGAAGAGGTTGTTGAACGACTCCGACAGGCACGGATGGGCGAAGGTGGCGTCGCGCAGCGCCGTGTACGGCACCTTCCCCATCATCGCGATCTCCATCATCGACATCAGCTCGCCCCCTTCCACGCCGAGCGCGACGTAGCCGAGGATCGCGTCGTCCCGGGCGTCCACGACGGCCTTCATGAACCCGCGCGTCTCCCCCAGCTCGATGGCCCGCGCCACGTGGGTCATCGGCAGCTTCGCGATGCGCACCGCGCGGCCCTGCGCGCGCGCCTCCTTTTCGTTCAGGCCCACGCGGCCGAGCTGGGGATCCATGAAGACGGTGTAGGGGACGAGACGCCCCGTCACGGACGCCCCGCCTCCGTCCAGGAGGTTCTTCGCGACGATGCGGTAGTCGTCGTACGAAATGTGCGTGAAGGCGGGCCCTCCCTTCACGTCGCCGATCGCGAAGATCCCGGGCGCGCTCGTCTCGAGCCGCTCGTTGGTCCGGATGAACCCCTTGGCGTCCGTCGCGACGCCCGCCGTCTCGAGGCCGAGGCCTTCCGTGTTGGGCACGCGCCCCACGGCGGCGAGCAGGTGCGAGCCGTCGATCGTCCGCGCTCCCTGGGGCGTCCCCACCGTGAGGCGCAGGCGGCCCTCCTCGCCGGAGATCCCGCTGGCCCGCGCATCCACGAGCACCGTGACGCCGTCCTCCTCGAGGATCTTGCGGACCTCCGCCGCGACGTCGGGATCTTCCAGGGGAAGGAGCTGCGAGGCGCGCTGCACGATCGTGACGCGGCTTCCGAACCGGCGGAACATCTGGCCGAACTCGAGCCCGATGTATCCCCCTCCGAGCACGAGCAGGTGCTCGGGCGTCTCCTCGAGCTCCATGATCGAGGTGGAATCGAGGACGCGGACCGTGTCGTCCCCCGAGATCCCCGGCGGGGCCGGCCGGCACCCGACGTTGAGGAAGATCCAGGGAGCGGCGAGGCGGCGCGCGCCTCCGTCGTTCAGCTCGACGCGCACGCCGCGCGGCCCCTCGAGGGTGGCGCGGCCGAAGAGCAGCTCGAGGTTGGGCGAGGATTCGAGCCGCTTGCGTCCCCCGTTGCGAAAGAGCTCGACGACCCCCTGCTTGCGGCGGCGCACCTCCGGCTGGCTCACCATGACGGAACCGACATGAACGCCGTAGTCGGCCGCGCGCCGCGCCAAATAGGCGATCCGCGCGCTCGCGACCATGGTCTTGGTGGGGGTGCACCCGACGTTGACGCAGGTGCCGCCGACGGGACCGCGCTCGACCACCGCGGTCTTCTTCCCCGCCTCCGCGAGCCGTCTCGCCAGCGGGACGCCCCCCTGGCCGGTGCCGATCACGATCGCGTCGTAAGTCGTTTCGCTGCGGCCCGCTTCCGCCATGGTTTCCTCCGCGCGAGCGCCCTTTCCCGCGGACCCTTCTTATACCCGAATCCGAGCCCGACGAGGTTGAAACGGCGCGGGGATGCGCTTTTTCCCGTCCGGGCGCATTCCAGAGCGTATACTTTCGGCCGCTTCCCACGCAGAAAACGAGCCCGGAAGCCCAGGAGACATCCGCCCATGCGAGCACGGCCTCACCTGCTGCAGCGCCTGTTCACCCTTGCCTTCATTCTCGCGGCGCTCGGAGCCCGGTCCCCCCGCCGGACCCTCGCCGCCGAGTGCGCCGCCGACCTCGCCGCCGATCGCTGGATCGTGGTCTTTCCGTCCGAGCTCGAGCGCGACCTCCGCGCCGAGGGCATTCCGATCTGGGATCGCGACGAGGGCGTCGTCATCGGCGGCGCCGATGCTTCGGCGCTCAAGTTCCTCGCCGATCAGGGGATCGTGCCCAGCGTGAAGGCGCACGACGACGGCCAGTGGATCTACATCCTGTCCCACAACGAGGGTTTCGCGGCGCCGAGCGTCGCGGACGCGCCGGGCTATGCGCTGACCTCCACCAGCACGCTCTATCTCGTCCCGTCCGATCAGAGCTTCGAGCTGCCGCGCGTCAAGCCGTTCGGCGGCTTCCGCGGCGTTCCTCGCGCGGGGCTTCCCGAGATCAAGCCGCACGCCGCCGACGTCGACGCGGACATGCCCGTGCAGGGCTTCGCCGCCAACCCGCTCGTCACGCAGATCGTGAACGCGACGAGCCAGGCGCTCTGGTTCCAGGACGTCCGCGACATGTCCGGCGACAGCACGGTCACCATCGCCGGCGTGCCGCGCACGATCGCGACGCGCTGGTCCAACGTGATGTTCCCGCCCGGAGGCCCGGCGGCCAACGCCCTGGCCAGCGAGTACATCCTCGAGAAGGCCGCGAACTGGGGCTACACCGGCGTGCGCGAGCCCTACACGACCGCCGATTCGGGCTGCTCCCAGAACACGACCTGGCAGAACATGGTCTTCACGCTGCCGGGACAGGTGGACTTCGGCGGGCACCAGCAGGTGATCTTCGTCACCCACTACGACTCGCTGTCGTACAACACCACCGAGAACACGAACTTCGCGCCCGGGGCCGACGACGCCATCTCGGGAGGCTCGGCGCTGTTCGAGGCCCTGCGCCTGTTCCGGAACTACGGCTTCAAGAACACCGTCAAGATCATCTTCTTCTCGGGCGAGGAGCAGGGCCTGTGCGGGTCGATCGCCTACACGCACCAGTCCGCGCTGCACCCGGCGGCGGACATGTGGCGCGTCGTGAACATGGACCAGACCGCCTACGACGGGAACAAGAACGGCGTGATGAACGACTACAACTGGGACGCCGTCAACTCCCCCGGCAGCGTCGCGCTCGGGCAGGCCTTCGTGGACGCCAACAACGACTACGGCCCGATCATCGCCCCGGCCAACATCTACCGGCCGACGAACAAGATGTGCCAGACCGACCACTGCCCCTTCTGGAACGTCGGCGTCGCCGCGATCGCGATCTGCGAGGACCTCGGCCACAGCGAGATCTGTCCCTGCTTCGACCAGTCGCAGAACTCGACCTGCCACGACACCGTGACGCAGATCGACCCGACCCACCCCGCGCAGCTCATGTTCGACCCGGACTTCTCGTGGAAGACGCAAAAGACCGCGATCGCGACCGTCGCGCACCTCGCCGAGCCCCTCTACACGTGCCCGGCCTCGGCCCCGACGCCGACGATCACCCCCGGTAACAACGTCCTCCACGTGAGCTGGCCCGCGGCCGTCGGCGTCACGAACTACGTCGTCGAGAAGGCCGCGACGTGCGCCGGGCCCTTCACGCCCATCACTTCCGCGACGGGCACCACCTACGAGGACCAGGGCGTCGCGAACGGCAACAGCTACGCCTACAGGATCCGCACCTGTCCCACCCAGACGTCCGCGTGCGTGACCGCATCGCCCCTCCCCGGTCCCAGCGTCGTCTACCAGCCGGGGTCGGCGACCGTCACGGCGGACAGCGGCGATCACGACAACGTGCCCGACAACTGCGAGCTCGCCACGGTCTCGGTGAATCTCTTCAACGACGGCAACACGCCGCTCACGAACGTGAAGCTCCAGGAGATCACCTCGTCCCATCCGGGCGTCGTGGTGGCGAACACGGTGCCGCAGACGATCCCGAGCCTCGGCGTCGGCGCGAGCTCGCCGGCGCTCTTCAAGTTCTATCTCGGCCGCAACGGAAATGCGGCTGCCTGCGGGGACACGCTCCCCTTCACCGTGACGGCCAGCTCCGACCAGTCCCCGACCAACACGCGCAGCTTCAGCCTGACCGCCGAGCGCGACCAGACGTCGGGGCCGCAGAGCTACGGGTTCGAGAGCGACTTCTCCGGCTGGACGGTAACGACGGGGAGCTTCACGCGCGTCGCGGGCGGCGCCCCCGGATCGACCGGATTCTCACTCCATTCCCGCAACGCCAACAACATCTGCGACGCCGCCGCCTCGCCGATCCTCACCCCGGGGCCCGGCGCCACGATGACGATGTGGGTCAACTACAGCATCGAGGGGAACGGAAGCACGACGAACATCTACGACCGTGCCGTCGTGCGGGCCATCAACGTCTCCACAGGAGTCAAGACCCTTCTCGTGCCGACCGGCGCGCCCTACACCACCACAGGCGACAACGCCACGCTCTGCGACGGCATCGACCAGCTCCAGGGGTGGGCGTTCCACAACGGACCCTCCTGGCAGCAGGCGAGCTTCAACCTCTCCGCGTTCGCGGGCATCCCGATCCAGATCGAGGTCCGCTTCAGCACCGACGCGTCCGTCACGGGATCGCAGGGCTTCTGGTTCGACCAGGTCCAGATCTCGAGCGCCTCGCAGATCGGCTGCGATGCGCAGCCGAACATCTGCTCCGCGCTCCCGGCGGAAGTGTCGGCGCCCGCATCCCCCGTGCCGTTCACGATCCAGCCCAACGGCGGCAACTACGATCTGCGCTTTTCGGAGGTATCCGGCGCCACGCGCTACAACCTGTACGGCGGCACGCTCGCCTCGCTGACGGCGGGCATCTACGACCACGCGTCCACCGGCGGGCTCTGCGCCATCACGGACGGCATCGGCGGCGACGGTCAGGTGCTCTACAGCCTCCCCTCGGGATCGCTCCCGGCCAACGACTACTTCCTCGTCGCCGCGCAGAACGCCGCCGGCGAGTCCGCGTACGGCCAGAACTCGTCGGGCAGCCCGATCCCTTCTGCCCTCGCCGCCTGCCCGTAGCGCCGCGCGAATCTTCCCGTTATCCCGACCCCCTCGCTCCGGCGAGGGGGTTTTTTGCGCCACCTGCGGCAGACGTCGAGCGCCGCTGCGACGAGCCCATTCCCGGGCCGATCGGCCGCCCTTCAGCCCAACGATAGGCCCGCCAGAGCCCGTTCCAGAGCGTATACTTTCGGCGGCTTCCCCTGAAGAAAACGAGGCGGGAAGCCCTGGAGAACCCCGCCCATGCGACCACGGTCTCACCTGCTGCAGCGCGCGCTCACACTCGCGTTCATCCTCGCGTCTTTCGGAGCCCGGTCCCGCCGGACACTCGGCGCCGAATGCGCGGCCGAGCCCGCCGCCGAGCGCTGGATCGTCGCCTTTCCGTCCGAGCTCGAGCCGACGCTGCGGTCCGAGCGCGTCGAGATCTGGGATCGCATCGAGGGTGTCGTCATCGGCGGCGCGGACGCCTCGGCGCTGAAAGTCCTCTCCGATCTCCAGATCGAGCCCAGCCTGAAGATCCACGACGACGGCCAGTGGATCTATATCCTGTCCCACACCGAGGGATTTGCGGCGCCGAGCGTCGCGGACGAGGCGGCGTATGCGCTGACCTCCGCCAGCACGCTCTATCTCGTTCCCTCCGATCTGAGCTTCGAGCTGCCGCGCGTCAAGCCGTTCGGCGGCTTCCGCGGCGTTCCGCGCATCGGGCTTCCCGAGTCGAAGCCCCACGCGGCGGACCTCGACAAGGACGAGCCCGTCCAGAGCTTCGTCGCCAATCCTCTCGTCACGCAGATCGTGAACGCGACGAGCCAGGCCCTCTGGTTCCAGGACGTCCGCGATATGTCCGGCGACAGCACCGTCACGATCGCCGGCGTGCCGCGCACGATCGCGACGCGCTGGTCCAACGTGATGTTCCCGCCCGGGGGCCCGACGACCAACGCCCTGGCCAGCGAGTACATCCTGGAGAAGGGCGCGAACTGGGGCTACACCGGCGTTCGGGATTCCTACACCTCGGCGGACTCGGGCTGCTCCCAGAACACCGCGTGGCAGAACCTCGTCTTCACGCTGCCGGGGCAGGTGGACTTCGGCGGGCACCAGCAGGTGATCTTCGTCACCCACTACGACTCGCTGTCGTACAACAACACCGAGAACGCGAACAACGCGCCCGGAGCCGACGATGCGATCTCGGGCGGCTCCGCCCTCTTCGAGGCGATGCGGCTCTTCCGCAACTACGCCTTCAAGAACACCGTCAAGATCATCTTCT
>Ga0070671_100001402_pt1 | contig 18009 bp, 15 predicted proteins | sample KBSS73metaG_FD_65341 | JGI IMG/M metagenome (GOLD analysis project Ga0070671, IMG submission 65341) | Switchgrass rhizosphere microbial communities from Kellogg Biological Station, Michigan, USA - KBS S7-3 metaG | ecosystem: Host-associated > Plants > Roots > Rhizosphere > Soil ...
GTGACCTGGACCGGGTTGCCGTCCGCACCGACCTGCACCGGGCCCGTGACCTGGACCGGGTTCCCGTCCGCACCGACCTGCACGGGGCCCGTGACCTGCACGGGGTTCCCGTCCGCGCCGACCTGCACGGGGCCCGTGACCTGAACCGGGTTCCCATCCGCACCGACCTGCACGGGGCCGGTGACCTGAACCGGGCCGCCGTCGTTCCCACCGACCTGTACGGGGCCGGTGACCTGGGTCGGGCCGCCGTCGGCCGCCTCGACCTGCACCGGGCCGGTGACCTGGGTCCCGCCGTCGTGCCCGCCGCCGACCTGCACCGGACCGGTGACCTGCAGGGACTCCTGCGCCCCGGAAACCATGACCGGGCCGGTGACCTGCGCGGCCGCCTCCGTCGCGGAGGTCGCGGCCGTGGAGGGCGCCACCTGCACCGGGCCGGTGACCTGAGTGGCCCCGCCGTCCCGGCCGCCGACCTGCACCGGGCCGGTGACCTGCACCGGCTGACCGTCCTCGCCGATCTGGACCGGGCCGGTGACCTGCACCGGGTCGCCCGCCCGGCCGACCTGCACCGGACCGGTGACCTGCACCGCGCCGCCGTCGTTCCCGCCGACCTGAACCGGGCCCGTGACCTGCGTGGCGCCCCCGTCGGCCGCACCGACCTGAACCGGGCCCGTGACCTGCGTGGCCCCACCGTCGGCTGCACCGACCTGGACCGGACCGGTGACCTGCGTGGCCCCACCGGTCTCGCCGACCTGCACCGGGCCCGTGACCTGCACCGGACCGCCGTCCGCCGCACCGACCTGCACCGGACCCGTGACCTGCGTGGCGCCCCCGTCGGCCGCACCGACCTGAACCGGACCGGTGACCTGCGTGGCCCCGCCGGTCTCGCCGACCTGGACCGGGCCGGTGACCTGGGTGGGCCCGCCGTCCGCGGCCTCCACCTGTACGGGGCCGGTGACCTGGATCGCGCCGTTGTCGTCGTTGGTGGGGGTGTCCATGTGCGTGGTCATCTCGTTCACATCTCCTTGGTGGCCGTCGTCGGCCGTGTGCTGGCTGTGGTCGCTCTGCTGCTCGTGCTCGGCTCCGTCGGCCCAGCCGGGCCCGCCCGCCTCCGGTCCCGCCGCGGGGAGTGCCTCGCCGGGCACCCTCGTCGCGTCGGCGTACCGGTGATCGAAGAGGAAGACGGGGCCCACCGGGGCGGGTTCGTCGATGCCGTCGCGACCGAAGATCGTGAGCGGCTGTTCCTGACTGTCGCCGGTCCAATCGACCAGGTCACCGTCGCCGAAGGGTGAGTCCGTCATGTCCCCGCCTCTTCGCTCGGTGTCCGTGGTCTCGGCCGAACCGTGGTGCCGTCCTGCCGATGACCAGAAGTCTGCTGCGATGACCTCGTAGGGACATGAGCAATCGCTACTCAAAACCTCCCTGTGGATCTCGGCGGTCCTACTCCCTTGAGCACAGCGAGCACTCACGAAATACGGCGGCCGCCCCCCTGAACAGGGGGACGGCCGCCGTCGGGGCTGCGGAGAGGGTCAGCCCTCCACGGTCAACCCGCTCTCACGGGCCTCCGCGATCTCCTCCTCGCGCTCCTCCGCGGCGATCCGGGTGAGCTCCGCGCCCGCATCCGGGTCGCGGGTGAGGTTCTCGCCGGTGGCCGGGTCGAAGACGTGCACCTTGCGGGCGTCCAGCCAGAACTCCGCCTCACGCCCGGAGCGGATCCGGCTCGTGGAGTCGATGGACACGATCGCCTGCGTGCGCAGCTGGTCCGAGTCCAGCTCCCGGGACAGGTCCTTGAGCTGCTCGACGACCTCGTCCGGCGCGTCGTACGGGATGTAGGCGAACTGCGAGTCGCCCAGCCACTCGGTGACGTCCACCTTGGCCCGGAACGTGCTCCCGTGCTGCTTCTTGTCCCCCTCGACGAGGGAGGCGTCCTCGAAGAACTCGGGCCGGATCCCGACGAGCACCAGGTCCCGGTCCCCGATGTCCGCGGAGCGCTTCGGGTCCAGCGTGATCTCCCCGAAGGGCGTCGAGAGGGTGCCGTTCCTCAGCTTCGCCGGCAGGAAGTTCATCGGCGGCGACCCGATGAACCCGGCGACGAACAAGTTGACGGGCTGCTCGTAGAGCTCCCGCGGCGAGGCGACCTGCTGGATCACCCCCTTGCGCAGCACGCAGACCCGGTCGCCGAGGGTCATCGCCTCGGTCTGGTCGTGCGTGACGTAGATCGTCGTGATGCCCAGCCGCCGCTGCAGCCGGGCGATCTCCGTGCGCATCTGCCCGCGGAGCTTCGCGTCCAGGTTCGACAGCGGCTCGTCGAACAGGAAGACGTCCGCGTCGCGGACGATCGCACGCCCCATCGCGACGCGCTGGCGCTGCCCACCGGAGAGGTTGGCGGGCTTGCGCTCGAGGTGCTCGTGCAGCTCGAGGACGTCCGCCGCGGCGTTGACCTTCTCCCGCACCTCCGCCTCGGGCGTCTTGGCCAGGCGCAGCGGGAACGCGATGTTCTCGAACACCGACAGGTGCGGGTAGAGGGCGTAGTTCTGGAACACCATCGACAGGTTGCGCTCGCGCGGAGCCTTGTCGTTGACCCGCTGGCCCGCGATGATCATGTCCCCGGACGTGATGTCCTCCAGCCCCACGACCATCCGGAGCAGGGTGGACTTCCCGCAGCCCGAGGGGCCGACGAGGATCATGAACTCGCCGTCGGCGATGTCCAGGCTGATGTCGTTCACGGCCGGGAAGCCGTCACCGTACTTCTTGACGATGTTCTTCATCTCGACTGAAGCCATGACTGTGTCTCCCCTAGCCCTTCACAGCGCCGTTGGTGAGGCCGGAGACGATCCGGCGTTGGAAGATCAGGACGAGGATGATCACCGGGATCGTGACGACGACCGCGGCGGCCGCCGTCGCACCCGTCGGGTCCTCGAACTGGGATGCCCCGGAGAACAGCCCCAGTGCCGCCGGGACCGGTCTCGCGGCGCTGGTGGACGTGAGCGAGATGCCGTAGACGAAGTCGTTCCAGGCGAGGAAGAACGCCAGGATCGCCGTGGTGAACACGCCGGGTGCGGCGAGCGGCACGATGACCTTGCGGAAGGCCTGCCAGGAGGTCGCGCCGTCGACCTGCGCGGCCTGCTCCATCTCCCACGGGATCTCGCGGAAGAACGCCGACATCGTCCAGATGGACAGCGGCAGGGTCAGCGACAGGTACGGGATGATCAGCCCGGGCCAGGTGTCGTAGAGCCCGATCAGCCGCCAGAGGTTGAACAGCGGCGTGACGATCGAGATGACCGGGAAGATCGCCACGGCGAGCGCCGTGGACAGGATCAGCTTCTTGCCCCGGAAGTCCAGCCGGGCGATGGCGTACGCGGCGAACATCGACAGGATGCAGGCCAGGAACGTCGCGATCAGGCAGATGCCGAACGAGTTGCGCAGCGCGGGCAGGAAGAGCGCGGCCGCGTCGCCGGTGAGGATCTGCGAGTAGTTCTCCCACGTGAACACGGACGGCAGGAACTGCCCGTTCGCGACGTCGGCGGGCGCCTTGAACGACAGCGAGACGATCCAGGCGATCGGGAAGAGCGCGTAGAGGACGATGACGATCCCGGCGACGATCCACCAGTTGCGTTCCTTCGCGGACATCTTATTTCTCCCCCCGCGCCTGGGACAGGTCGACCTTGAACCCCTTGATGAAGCCGAAGGCGATCACCACCACGGCGATGAACAACAGCACGGACACCGCGGAGCCGAGGCCCACCTCCAGCCGGGCGATCGTCTGCCGGTAGGCCAGGAACGAGACGGACTCCGTGCCGTTCGCCCCCGCCGTCATGACGAAGATCGAGTCGAACACGCGGAAGGCGTCCAGGGTGCGGAACAGCAGGGCGACCATGATGGCCGCCTTCATGTTCGGGATGGTCACCTTGAACATCCGCTGCCACCAGGTGGCGCCGTCGACCTTGGCGGCCTCCTGCAGCACGTCCGGCACCTGCGCCAGGCCTGCGAGCAGCAGCAGCGAGATGAACGGCGTGGTCTTCCAGATCTCCGCCAGGCAGATGACCAGGATGGAGCTGCCGAAGTCGCCGAACCAGTCCGTGTCCGCGCTGATCCCCGGGATCCAGGAGAACCAGCTGTTCACGAAGCCGGAGTTCAGGTCGAAGGCGAACTGCCACGCGAAGGCCGAGACGACGGTGATGATCGCGTAGGGCAGCAGGATCGCCGCCCGAACCACGGGCCGGATGGACTTCAGCGCGTTCGCCATGACCAGCGCCAGCAGGAAGCCGAGCACCAGCTCCACGGCCACCGTGACGACGGTGATCAGGACGGTGGTGGCGATGGACTGCCACCAGATGGCGTCGGACAACACGACGCCGTAGTTGCTCAGGCCCACGAACCGGCGGTTCTCCGGGTCGGTGAGCCGGTAGGCGAACAGCGACTGGTAGACGGCCTGGCCGATCGGGTACGCCGTGACCAGCAGCATCACGACGAACGCGGGGCCTGCGAGGTACCAGCCGAGCTTCTGCTCGGCTTTGGCCCGGTCGGTGGCGCCGCCGCTGGGCGCCCGATGGGCCGGTGTCGTGGTCGCGGCGGGAACGGTGGTCGTCACAGCAGCTGCCTCCCCGAGAGCACGGCCTCGATCAGTTCGGTGGCGCTCTTCCCGGTCACGCCGGGCGTGACGCTGCCCGGCGGGTGGTACTCGCGCTGGATGCTCCCGGAGACCTCGCTGTAGTACGGGGTCTGCGGCCGCGGCGCGGCCAGCTGGAGGGACTGCTCGATGGTCGGCGCCATCGGGAAGTCGGCCAGCACCTCGGGATCGGAGAAGACCGACGACCGGGAGGCCGGGTTGCCGTTGGTCAGGAAGTACTCCTTCTGGTTCTCGGTCGAGACGATGCACTCGGTGGCCGCGTAGGCCAGGTCCGGGTGCGCGCTGAACGCGCCGACGCCGAGGTTGATGCCGCCGTACGGCGGGGCGGCGGGCTTGTCGGCGTCCACCCGCGGGTAGATCGCCCAGCCGTAGTCGTCCACGACGGACTGCTCGAGGGTCCCGCCCTCGACGCCGCTCTTCGCCTTGCTCCAGACGAACGGCCAGTTGACCATCCAGCCCGCGGTGCCCGCCTCGAACGCCGCCACGCTCTCGTCCTCACCGGCGGTGGAGAACGCTGCGCCCTCGCGGCCGCTGTTGGCGAAGGAGTTCATGACCTCGGCGGCCCGGTCGCCCTGGGGGGTGTCGAGTCCGAGCCGGATCTGCGTCGGGTCGGTCGAGTTCTGCGCGATGACCGCGCCGCCCGCGGAGGCGATGAGGGCGTTGAACCACACCGTCAGCGACTCGGCGCGGCGGCCCTGGGCCGCGATGTTGGTGTTCGCCTTGCCCGCGGCCTCGACCAGCTGGTCCCAGGTCACCGGCTGCGACATGTCGATGCCTGCCGCCGCTGCGGCGGACTTCTTGTACCAGAGCAGCTGGGTGTTGGCCCAGAACGGGACCGCGACCAGCTGTCCGTCCCAGGTGGCGCCGTCGATGGCCGACTGCACCGTCCCCTGGGTGACGCGCGCCGCGACGTCCGGCGGGATCGGCGCCAGGAACCCGGCCTGCGCGTACTCCGGGATGTACGGCGGGTCCAGGCTCATGATGTCGATCGAGCTGTCGTTCGCCGCGAGCCTGCGCACCAGCTGCTGGCGCTGCTCGGACGCCTCACGGGGCAATGTGGACGTCGCGATCGTGTAGCGGCCCCCGGACGCCTGCGTGCACTTCTCGGCGATCGTCGCCTGCCCACCGTCGTCCGGGTTGATGTACCAGGTCAGCACCGGTGGTCCGGCGGGTCCGGAACCGCAGGCCGCGAGACCGCCCATCGCCACCATGGCGAGTGCGGCCGCGGCCAGGCGGCTCCTCCAGGGGCGTCGCATCGTCGTCGACCTCCGTTGGTCGCAGGGCATGCGGAACTGGGGCTGGAAGCGCTTCCAGCCGTCACTCTGCGCATGTGACCCGTAAGTGTCAAGGCTCACAGAACGCTAGAACAGTTCCGGACATCCGGCAGCTCCAGATCGAGAACTGGGCGGTGAAAAGTTATGCAAGCGCTTCCGGATGCGGCGTTATGCTCCTGACGTGTCCGCCCCGACGGAGCGTGCGGTCAACCTGGCCGACGTGGCGCGTCTGGCGGGGGTCTCCCCCGCGACCGCCTCCCGTGCGCTGGGCGGACACCCGCACGTCGCGCCCGCCACCCGCGAACGGGTGCTGCGCATCGCGGACGAGCTGTCCTATGTGGTCTCCCCGGACGCCTCGCGGCTCGCGGGCGGGCGCACCGGCCGGGTCGCCGCGCTGGTCCCGCACCTGTCGCGGTGGTACTTCGCCACCCTGGTCGACGGGCTCGCCGGGGCGCTGCGCTCCGCCGGGCTGGAGCTGCTGCTGCATCCGGTGAGCGACGCCGAGGACCGGGCCGAGTACTTCCGGAGGCTTCCGGTACGGCGCACGGTCGATGCCGTCGTCGCGGTGGCGTTCCCGGTCGACGACCACGAGCGGGAGCGTCTCGAGGGACTGGACGTCACGGTCGTCGCGGTGGGGGGCCAGCTCGGCACCCGGCCCTTCGTGACGATCGACGACGAGGCGGCCGGGCGCCAGGCCGTCGACCATCTGCTGCACCTGGGGCACACCCGGATCGGGATGATCGAGGCGCTCGATCCCGAGCAGCGCGGCGACCAGCCGGTGGGCAGGCGGCTGGCCTACGAGCACGCCCTCGCCGACGCCGGGCACCGGGTCGACCCGGACCTCGTGGCCACTGTGGAGTGGGGCGGCGAGGAGGGCGCGGACGCCATGGCCCGGCTCCTCGGGCTGCGGCGGCCGCCGACCGCCGTCTACGCGCACTCCGACGAGGTGGCGCTCGGCGCCATGCGAACCCTGCGGCGCGCAGGCCTGCGGGTCCCCCAGGACGTGTCCGTGATCGGGATCGACGACGACCCGCTGGCCGCGCTCACCGACCTGACCACCGTCCACCAGCCGGTCCGGGAGCAGGGGACGCTGGCGGGCCACATGGTCGCCACGGCCCTCAGTGGCGGAGACCCCGGCACGGGCATCATGCTGCCCACCCGACTGGTGGTGCGGGGCAGCACGGCCCCGCCGCGGGGGGCACGATGAACCACGCCGCCCAGCGGTGAGGAGAGCGATGAGCGAGCCTGCGAGCGAATCATCGACACAGCGCCTGCGCGAAGCGCCGAGCCCGCGCAGCGGGGGACAGCGATGAGTGCGCCCGAGCTGATCCTGCGCGACCTGTCCCCCGGGCTGCTCGCCCTGCCCTGGGACCTGCCGCTGGCCGACTGGAGCCCGGCCGAGGTGCCGCTGCGCGACATCGCCGTGGGCCCCTCGCGCCACCTCGTGCGGTTCGTGGAGACCGACGGGCGGCGCTGGGCACTCAAGGAGCTGCCGCACCGGATCGCCCGCCGCGAGTTCACCGTGCTGCGCACGATGGAGACCGAGGGCCTGCCCGCCGTCCGGCCCGCGGGCGTCGTCTACCAGTCCGAGTCGACCAAGCCGGACACCGCGATCCTCGTGACGCACTACCTCGAGGGCTCCTGGCAGTACCGGCGGCTGTTCATGCGGCTGCCCCCGAACCGGCCCGCGCACCGCGCCCGGCTGTTCGACGCCATGGCGAGCCTGCTGGTGGAGCTGCACCGCCACGGGATCTTCTGGGGCGACTGCTCGCTGGCGAACACCCTGTTCAGCCGGGACGGCCAGACCCTGCAGGCCTTCATGGTCGACGCCGAGACCAGCGAGATCCACCCCCAGCTCTCCGAGGGCCAGCGCCGCTTCGACCTCGACATCCTCGTGGAGAACGTGGCGGGCGGGATGATCGACCTCGCCGAGCGCCTGGAGCGGCCGCCGGAGATCCATCCGCAGCTGATGGCGGAGGCCTTCGCGATCCCGGAGCGGTACTACGCCCTCTGGGACGCCCTGCACGCGGCGCCCACGTTCTCCTTCGGCGACCGCTACCGGGTCGAGGGCAAGATCCGCGAGCTCAACGACCTCGGGTTCGCCGTCGAGGAGGTCGCGCTGCAGCCCGCGGGGGACGCGCCGGGGAAGCTGACGCTGCAGGTCGGCGTGGGCGACCGCCGCTTCCACGCCCGCAGGCTCCAGGAGCTGACCGGGCTGGAGGTCGGCGAGGGGCAGGCCAGGGTCCTGCTCGGCGACCTGCAGGCGCACCACGCCTGGTTGGCCCGCCGCAACGGCCGCGACCCCTCCGACGCCGAGACGGCCGCGAGCTGGCTGGAGGTCTGTCTGCGGCCCGGCACCGCACGCGCGCACAAGGCGGTCGGCGGGGTGGGGTCGCCGGTGCAGGCCTACTGCGACCTGCTCGAGGTGCGCTGGATCCTGTCCGAGCGGGAGGGGGCGGACATCGGCGACGCCCGCGCCCTGGCCGCCCTCGCCAGCCGCGCCCCCGCCGACTCCGCGGCCAGGGCGGCGGTGGTGGAGCCGAGCACGGGCTGGTTCACGGTCCCCGACCAGGACCCCGCCGACCCGTCCTGACGGCGTGCACCCCCGTCAGCCGCCCGCCGGAGCCGCGAGGCCCTCGCCCCTGAGCGGTCGCTCGTCCAGTCGAGCGCGGAGGGCGTCGGCCGTCTCCCGGTAGGCGGGCTCGATCCAGTACTCGGAGTGGCCCTCGCGCTCCGGGTCCACCAGCGCCGAGAGCCGCTCCACCCCCTCGACCGGGCCGCCGATGGGATCGGAGTCCCGCCAGAGGTTGGTCCACCGACCCCCGACGCGGTCGCTCACCCCCGTCGTCGCCGCCCGGGTGACGTGGGCGGGGAAGAACTCCGCGTAGAGGTGGCCCCAGGGCGAGCCGTAGCTGAGCAGGGCGACGTGGCCGAGCGGCTCGTCGTCGAGCAGGAGGGCCGCCTTGGCGATCACCGCGCCCTGGCTGTGCGGGGCCAGCAACAGCGCCTCCTCGGCCCGGATCCGTTCGGCCAGCGCCGGGACGGCCCGGTCGGAGTAGGTCGGCGGGGCGAGCGGGTGGAACCAGCGCGGCCAGAAGGTGCCGACGTCCCAGAGGATCCCGACGCCCCGGCGCGCACCCTGGCTGGTCAGGCCCGCGTAGATGCGGCCGAGGATGGCGGCGGTCGGCAGCACCACGGCCACGGCGAGACAGAACTCCGCGAAGGTCGGGGGCGGGACGTCGATGCCGGCGACGCGGAGGCTCTGCCCGGCACGCACCGCCCACCCGACCGCGCCCCCGACCACCAGCGCGCCGGCGACCAGGCCCGCGACCACGGCGGGCCTGCGCGCGAGCAGCACCCCCGCCACCACCAGCGGCGGGAGCAGCAACGCGAGGACGACGACGAGGGCGAACCACCCCGGCAGCGCCGAGACCGGGGCGCCCGTGCGCACCTGCACCGCCAACACGACGGTGAGCGCCAGGCCGGTCGCCCCCATCAGTGCCGTCAGCCACGACGCCCGTCCGGTGAGCACGTGCCATGCCGCGGCGGGCCCGATCCGACGCACCGCGACCAGCCACCGCACGGTCCCGACCACCAGCACGACGGCGAGGCTCGTGGTCACCGCGACCGCCAGCCAGGCGACGAACTGGTCGACCTCCGGCCGGAAGTCGCCGAGCCCGCCGACCAGCCCCGCGGCCCGGCTGATCAGGCCCGCCCCGAACGCCGCGGCGATGCTCGCGGAGAGCAGCAGCACCGCGGCCGGGGTGACCGTCCGCCTGCCGTGGCCGGTCAGCGGCAGGAGCAGCAGGACCAGGACGACGACCGCGACCGTCACCCACACCGCCGTGCCCCGCAGCGCGGGCAGGCTCGTCCAGGTCCGGACGACGGGCTCGGACCAGCTCAGCGGGAGCAGGGCGGCGATCGCCAGCGCGGCCACAGCGGGGACCACGATCACCCACCTGATCAGGGCGAACGGCAGCCGCAGTCCGGGGTCACCGGCGTCGGAGGACGGTCCGGCGGCGGCCGGGTCGGGCCCGCGGCCCACGTCGAGGCCCCGGCGCAGTCCGATCCACGCCGCCAGCACCACGACCGCGGCCAGCGCGACGACCGCGAGCACCAGCGCGGTCAGCCGCAGCTCCGGCTGCGACGTCCCACCCACCGGCAGCGCCGCCAGCAGCCCGACGACCGCGAGCCCCGCCGTGAGGTGCAGCCGGCGCAGCGCGACGTTGATCGAGCCGCTGTTCCACAGCACCCACTGGGCCCGGCCGAGGAAGCCGATGCCGACGGGATCGCGCGGGGCCCTCCACTGCTCGCGGGCCCGGTGCATCCAGCCGAGCCCGTCGGCCCGCCGCGGCCGGATGCGCGTCAGCCCGACCAACCCGCCGAACACCGCGGCCGTCAGCGCCGTCCCGAGGCCGACGAGCCAGAGCGGTGCGTCCTCGGCCAGGTAGAGCCACTGCCAGACCACGAGATCGGCCACGGCGATCTGGACCGACACCACGAACACGGCCGTGACCAGCAGCCCCACCAGCCGCACGAGCAGTGTCGCCAGGCGCAGCCGCAGCGTGCGGTACGGCGGGGGCCCGGTCGGATCGCCGCCGCGGACCGGCGCCCCGGGGTCGCCGGGAAGCATCCAGCCCGCGAGGTTGGCGATCATGAACGGCAGCAGGAGCAGGTAGAAGGCCTGATACCAGCGGCCCGAGGTGAGCGAGCTCCAGCGCCAGGCCCGCAGCCGGTCGTCGGTCGGCGGGGTCCGCCACTCGGTGATCTCGTCGACCACCGGACGGCCGGACCGCGGCCGCACGGGCACGGCGTCGAGCTGCAGCATCGCCTCGGGCGGCGTGCCCGCCACCCCGTGCACCCGCAGCTCGTGCGCGCGGTCGCCGATCGCAGGCCCAGACCCGTTCATCGTCACAGACCGTAGGAGGTCCGTGGCGGGGCCTGCGATACGGCCTCACACCAGGAAGCGCCCGATGCCCACGACCAGGGAGAGCACCGCCAGGACCCCGGCGGGCACGGCACCCTTGGCGTCCCCCATCCGGACGTGCACGACCACGGCCCCGATCATCGTCGCCGCCAGCGCGAGCGCGGCGATCGGCGTGAGCACCGGCACGATGCCGAGCGCCGCGGGCAGCACCAGCCCGAGCGCGCCCAAGACCTCCGCCGCGCCGACCAGCTTCACCTGGCCGTCGGTCGCGTGCGCGGCCCAGCCCTGTCCCTTGTCGACGAGCACCTTCCGCTCGCTCGTCAGCTTCATCAGGCCCGCCCCGGCGAACGCGAGGGCGAGCACCCCCTGCAGAACCCACAGCACGACCGACATCCGGACCTCCATGACTTGACGCTTCAACTCATTGTTCAATCACTTGAAGCGTCAAGTCAAGGGCTAGTATTCCCGCGTGCCGGACGACGACACCCCGTGGCTCGACGCCGCCGAGCTCGACGACTGGATCCCCTTCCAAGGCATGCTGATCACCCTGCCCGCCGCGCTCGACGCCCAGCTCCAGCGCGACGCCGGGCTGTCGCTGTTCAGCTACTCGGTCCTGGCCGGGCTGTCCGAGTCGCCGGACCGCACGCTGCGCATGAGCGATCTGGCGCAGGTCGCGTCCGGCTCGCTCTCCCGGCTCTCGCACACGATCGCCCGCCTGGAGCGCAAGGGCTGGGTACGCAGACACCCGCTGCCGGAGGACGGCCGGATCACCCTCGCCAGCCTCACCGACGAGGGTTTCGCGGCCCTGCGCGCCGCCGCGCCCGCGCACGTCCGGACCGTGCGCGCGCTGGCGCTCGACGCCATCGGCCCCGACGGCCTGCGCGAGCTGGGCGAGGCCTCCCGCGCGATCCTCGACCGGCTGGGCATCGCACTACCACCCCGCTGACCGGCGGTCTGGCAGGGTCCCCGGGGTGACGTCCCCTCCCGGCGGTTGGCTCGACGCGGACGAGCAGCGGGCCTGGCTGGCCTTCATGCGCCTGAACCTGCGGATGACCTACGAGATGAACCGCCAGCTGCAGGCCGAGACCGCGTTGTCGCTGTCGGACTACCACGTGCTGACGGCCCTGGCCGGGGAACCGGCGGGCACGCTGTCGGTGACCTCGCTGGCCACGGTGATCGGCTGGGAACGCAGCCGGGCCTCCCACCACACCAAACGCATGGGCACGCGTGGGCTCGTCGCGATGCGCCCGGCCGCCCGCGACCGGCGGGTCACCGAGGTCTCCCTGACCGACGACGGACGGGAGGCGCTGGCCGCCGCCGCCCCGGGGCACGTCGAGCTGGTCCGCAGTCTGTTCTTCGACGGCCTGCCGCCCGAGCTGGTGGCGCAGCTGGCCGGGGCCCTGGAGACGGTCTACGGGAACGTGGTCGGCCGGGGGACCCTGCCACAGGTGTAGCGTGACATGTCACGTGTTCGGCGAGAGGACCCGCCATGACCAAGGCTGTCACGATCTCCGGCTACGGGCCTCCGTCCGTGCTGCGCGTCGACGAGGTCGAGGTCGGCCCACCCGGCCCGCGGCAGATCCGGGTGGCCGTGACCCACGCCGGCGTGGGGCCGACCGATCTCGCCATCCGGGCCGGGTACCTCGACGCCGTCTACCCGGTGCGGCCGGGCGGCGTGCTCGGTTTCGAGGCGGCAGGCACGGTGGACGCCGTCGGTGCCGAGGTCCGAGACGTCGCGGTGGGTGACGACGTCGCGGTCCACCTGCCGGGGCCGCTCGGCGGGTACGCCGAGGCCGTCCTCGCGGACTTCTGGGTGCGCAGGCCCGCATCGGTGTCGGCCGCGGCGGCGGCCGCGCTGCCCGCGTCCGGGGAGGCCGCGGTCCGGGCGCTCGCGCTGCTCGAGGTGCAGGCGGGCGAGACGTTCCTCCTGTTGGGCGGCAACGGCTCCGTCGGCGCCCTCGCCGCTCAGCTCGCGCTCGCCCGGGGTGCCACGGTGATCACCACGGTCCGACCAGCCGACTTCGACGCGGTCGCGGCCCGGGGAGCGCAGCCGGTCGACTACCACCGGCCGCTGCGCGAGGTCGTCACCTCGCCCGTCGACGCCGTGCTGGACGCCTCGGGCCGCAGCGACCTGCGGGCCGCGGTGGAACTCGCGGGCGGCCCGACGCGGGTCCTCACGCTCTCCGACCCGCGGGCGAGCGAGCTCGGCGTCGCCCTGTCCAGCCCGGACCGAGCCACGCTCACCGCACGCCTGCAGGAGGCGATGGACCGGGTCGCCGACGGCTCGCTGGCCCTCTCGGAGCCGACGGTCCTGCCCTTCGACCAGGCCGCCGACGTGCACACCCGACTCGAGGACGGGAGCCTGCGGGGCAAGGTCGTCCTGGTGCCCTGACCCACCGCAGCCCGGCTCAGCGCGGCTCACCCGTCCTTCCGACTCCGCTCCACCGCCGTGTCCGACTCCCCACGGTGATCGTCATCTGACCGGTGTGGGTGAGTGACCCCGCGGCGTCCGGTTCGTTGCACCTGTCAGAGGCCGCGCGCACGGCCTCTGGAGGGTTGAACGACCTCGGGTCGGGCATCGCTCGCTCCTCGCCCCAGCCATCGCGGCTCGACCCGGCAGGACGCGTTCCCGACCCGAGGGCCCTCCCCCTCGACCCGCCGCTCGTGTGGCTCGAGCGTCGGTCAGTGGTCCAGGTACCTCACCACGGCGAGGACGCGGCGGTGGTCGTCGAGGCTCGGGGGGAGGCCCAGGGCGTCGCAGATCTGGGCGGCGTCCCGCCGGAGGCCGAGGGCATCCCGATCCCGAACGGCCGCCGGGGTGATGCTCACCTCGGGCACCCTCCCCGCCCCGGGCGCGCTCTGCACGACCTGAGTCACCCGTACCGGGCGACCATCGTCGCCACCGCCTCGTCGACGACGTGGGCCGCGGCCTCGTCGGACAGGGCGTAGTCCAGCAGCAGCAGGCGTGGCCAGAAGACGTGGTTGGCGATCATGCCCAGGAACTGGGTCGCGGCGAGCTCGGCGTCGGGGACCCGGACGGCGGGCTCCACCTCCAGGTAGCGGCGGACGGAGTCGAAGTACGGCATCTTGCCGCGGGCGAAGTGGGCCTCGCCGAGCTCGGGGAAACGCGGCAGCTCGGCGATCACGATCCGGAACAGCGCCACCATGCCCGGCCGGGTCAGCAGCGCGACGTAGCGGGTGCCGAGCGCGGTCAGGCCGGCGCGCAGGTCCCCGGTCGGCGGTTCGGCCCCGTCCTCGGTCCCCGTCCGCCAGGCCTCGGCGACGATCGCGTCGAACAGCGCGGCCTTGGTGGGGAACTGCTTGAACAGCGTCGCCTTGGAGACGTCGGCGGCCTCGGCGACCTTCGCCAGCGACGTGTGCGCGTAGCCCGCCTGCAGGAACAGGGCGGTCGCCGCCTCGACGATCGCCGCCCGCTTCTCCTCGGCGACGCGCTGGTGATAGGTGCTCGGCACCCCGCCAGCATAGTGAGGTGAGTCGCTTGACTCACCATGACGCCCAGTCCTACCCTGACCGAGTCGAGTCACTCGACTCACCATTGGATCGAAGGGATCACCGTGGGACGTTTCGACGACCGGACCGTGCTCGTCACCGGGGCCACCGGCGGGCAGGGAGCGAGCCACGTGCGCGCCTTCCATAACGAGGGCGCGCGGGTGGTGATCGGGGCCAGGGACCTCGCGGCGGGCCGGGAGCTCGCCGCCGAGCTGGGCGACCGGGCGCTGGCCGTGGCGCTGGACGTGACCGACGAACAGGCCTGGGCGGCGGCCGTCGAGGCGGCCGAGACCAGGTTCGGGCCGCTGTCCGTGCTGGTCAACAACGCGGGCGTGCAGAACCCGGCAGTGCCGCTGGAGACCCTCGACCGCGCGGTCTGGGATCGCACGCTGGCGGTCAACCTGACCGGCACCTACCTCGGCATCAAGGCCGCGACACCGTCCCTGCGCAGGGCGGGCGGCGGCGCGATCGTGAACATCGGCTCGACGATGGCCTACGGCGGCACCGCCCTCTACGCGCCGTACGTCGCGAGCAAGTGGGCGCTGCGCGGCCTCACCCGCTCCGCCGCGCTCGAGCTGGGCCGGGACGGCATCCGGGTCACCGCGGTCCATCCCGGCGTCATCGCCACGCCGATGATCACCGAGTCGATCGCGGGCGGACCGCCGATCTCCGACTTCTTCTCCCCCGCGCCCTACGCGGTCCCGCGGCTGGGTGACCCGGCCGACATCTCCGCGATCGTGGTGCACCTCGCCTCGGCGGACTCGGCCTTCGTCACCGGATCCGAGTTCGTGGCCGACGGCGGCCAGACCCTCGGGCCCGCGCTCCAGGCCGTCGGAACCTGAACACCGCGACCTGACCACTGCGTCAGGGTGGGCCCCCTCCGTCGTCCGACCCGTGGCAGCATCCGGGCATCCCTGCTCCAGGAGACGACGATGCCTTCACCCGGGAAGCCCAGTACCCGTCCACCGAACGGCCCGCGTTGACCAGCACCACGCCGGCGCGGCCGGAGATCGTCTCGTCCTGGCGGCGCACGCAGGAGCACGGGCTGGCGCCGCAAGCCCACGTCGACCCCGAGGCCGTGGCCCCCTACGACCCCGAGAGCAGGCTGCTGCGTGCCGCGGGCCCCGTGCTCGACGAGCTGGCGGGCGCCCTCGACGGCTCGCCCTTCACCCTCGTGCTCGCCGACCACGAGGCCCGGCTGGTGGACCTGCGCTTCGGGACGGCGGCCGCGCGGCCTGCGTTCGAACGGCTCGGGGTGGTGCTCGGCCGGACCTTCACCGAGGCCGAGACGGGCACCAACTCGATCGCGACGGCTTTCGAGACCCGCAGACCCATCGCCGTCCACGGGGACGAGCACTACCTGGAGTCGTTCCGCGAGTTCGCCTGCTACGGGCTGCCGATCGTCGACACGGCCACCCGACGGGCGGCGGGCGTCCTGGACATCACCTGCCTCGCCGACGACGCCAGCCCACTGCTCGGCCCCTACCTGCTGCACGGGGTGCGGGACATCGAGACCCGGTTGCTCGGCGACACCCGACGCGCGCACCGCGTCCTGCTCGACGCGTTCGACGCCGCCGCGGGGGGAGGCGCGGGGGCACTGATCGCCCTCGGTCCCGATCTCGTGCTCACCAACGACGCCGCCGCCGATGTCCTGCAGCCCGCGGACCACGCGGCGCTGCAGACGCTGGCAGGCGAGCTGGGGCGCGCAGGCGAGTCGACCTGGCGGTGCGTGTTCGACCTGCAGTCCGGCGGAACCGTCGGCCTGGAGGCCGCCGCGGTCGACGGCGGGGTGCTGCTCCGACTGTCCCCGCCCTGGCGTCGGGCCCCGGTCCCGCGCGCCCGACCGGGGGGCGCCCCCGCGCGCGCGGACTGGCAGGCCTGGCCGGTCGCGGAGCTGGAGCGCTACCGCAACCAGGGGACGTCGGTGCTGGTACGCGGGGAGCCCGGGACCGGCCGCCGGACCGTGGCCCGGGTGCTCGCAGGCGAGTCCGTCGCGACGGTCGACGGGGCGAACGCCGGCAGGGACGAGATCGACGCCCTGCCCGAGGAGGCCACGACGGTCCTGGTCACGGACGTCGACCTGCTCTCCGACCCCCTCGCCGTCCGGCTGGAGCGGCTCTCCCGGACCCGACGGCTGGTGCTCACCTCGTCCGAGACCACGCTGACCGGGCGGGTGGCGGCGCTCGCGGCGTGCTGCCCGGTGCACCTCGACCTCCCGACGCTGCGCGCGCGCCGCGACCGGATCCCCGCCGTCGCCGCGGGCCTGCTGCACCGCCGCAGCGCGGGCCGCCTGCGGTTCACCCCCGGGGCCCTACGGGCGCTCGCCGCGCTGGACTGGCCGGGCAACCTCACCGAGCTCACCGCCGTCGTCGAGCACGTGGTGGAGCGGCGGCGCGCGGGCGACGTGACCGAGGCGGACCTGCCGACCGGGCACCGCGAGCGGCGGGCCCCGCTGTCCGGCGCGCTGCCCCAGGCCGAGTGCGACGCCGTCGTCGACGCCTTGCGGACCTGTTCCGGCAACAAGGTCCACGCCGCGCGGATGCTCGGGATCAGCCGGACCACGCTGTACCGCTACATCCGACAGTTCCGTATCGACGCGTAGCGCGTGTGTCACATCTGCACAGATAGCGATGCAGCCACGCGACGAGGGTGGGAGATCAGAACCCCCCACCTGTCGAGGAGGACATGTGAAGACGAAGGCCGCGGTCGTCTACGAGACCGGCAAGCCCATCGAGATCGAGGAGCTGGACCTGGACGGCCCGAAGGACGGCGAGGTCCTGATCCGCTACACCTACGCGGGCCTGTGCCACTCCGACGTGCACATCTCCCACGGCGACCTCGAGGCCCGGCTGCCGATGGTGCTCGGCCACGAGGGCGCGGGGATCATCGAGGAGGTCGGCCCCGGCGTCACGCGCGTCGCGGCAGGCGACCACGTCGTCTGCTCGTTCATCCCGAACTGCGGCACCTGTCGCTGGTGTGCCACCGGCCAACAGGCCATCTGCGACATGGGCGCCACGATCCTCGAGGGCTACCTGCCCGGGGAGCGGTTCCCGTTCACCGGCCCCCAGGGGAACTACGGGGCGATGTGCATGTTGGGCACGTTCTCCCAGTACTCCACCATCCACCAGAACTCGGTGGTCAAGGTCGACGACGACCTCCCACTGGACAAGGCGGTCCTGGTGGGCTGCGGCGTCCCGACCGGCTGGGGTTCCGCGGTCAACGCCGCGGACGTCAAGCCCGGTGAGACCGTGATCGTCTCCGGCGTCGGCGGCATCGGCATCAACGCCGTCCAGGGCGCCCGCTACGCAGGCGCCAAGAACCTCATCGCCGTCGACCCGCTGCAGAACAAGCGGGAGAAGGCCATGGAGCTCGGCGCCACCCACGCCGTCGCGTCCATCGAGGAGGCGGGCGACCTGGCCCGCGCGATGACCAACGGCAACGGCGCGGACAAGGCCGTCGTGACCGCGGGCATCGTCACCGAGGAGATCGTGACCGGCGCGTTCAACGCGATCGGCAAGGGCGGCACCGTGGTGCTGACCGGCCTCAACAAGCTGTCGACGCAGAACGTCAACCTGCCCGGCTCGCTCATGACGCTGTTCAAGAAGACCGTCAAGGGCTCGCTGTTCGGCGACTGCAACCCGACCACGGACATCCCGAAGATCCTGGGCCTG
>Ga0070671_100001403_pt1 | contig 17993 bp, 16 predicted proteins | sample KBSS73metaG_FD_65341 | JGI IMG/M metagenome (GOLD analysis project Ga0070671, IMG submission 65341) | Switchgrass rhizosphere microbial communities from Kellogg Biological Station, Michigan, USA - KBS S7-3 metaG | ecosystem: Host-associated > Plants > Roots > Rhizosphere > Soil ...
TTCATGCTCCTCTCCCTTCCGCCTCGACATGCAGCAGCATGTCGTCCACCGCGCGCACCCGCACCCGCGAGCCGCGCGTCACCGATCCGGTCGCCCGGGCGTTCCAGCGCTCCCCGTGCACGAAGATCTTCCCGTCGGGCGACAGGTCGGTCTCCGCGACTCCGACCTCCCCGATCATCCCCTCCCGCCCCGTCGCGATCTTCTCCCGCTGCGCCGCCACGACATAGTGGATGATCCAGAACATCAGCGCGCCGAGCGCGAGGCTCGTCGGCAGGACCGCCAGAAGGGGCAGACGCATCTCGGGGATCGGACCGTTGAAGAGCAGCAGGAACCCCGCCGCGAGCGACACGATCCCCCCCAGCCCCAAAAGCCCGTGCGACGTGATCTTCAGCTCGAGCAGGAACAGCGTCAGGGCCAGGGCGATGAACGCGAGCCCCACGAAGTTCACCGGAAGCAGCCGCGAAGCGTAGAAGAAGAGAAGGAGGGAAACGCCCCCGACGATCCCCGGCACGACGACTCCGGGGTGGGTCACTTCGACGTAGATCCCCAGGATCCCGAGGCTCAGCAGGAGCGAGACGATCAGCGGATTGACCAGGAAGCTCTGGAAGTGCTCCATCGTGGTCATGGCGCGCGAGGCCACGACCGGGCCCGTCACGTGCAGGACCGTCGTCTCTCCCGACCAACGCTTGATGGTCCGCCCTTCGAGCTGGCGCAGGAGGTCCGCACGGTCCTTGGCGATCACCTCGATGAGCTTGCCATCGAGGGCTTCCTTCTCGGTCCACGCGGCGCTCTCGACCACGCCCTTTTCGGCGAGGCTCGCGTTGCGTCCGCGATTCGCCGCGGCCGTGCGCGCGAAGGCCGCGAGGTCGGACTCCATCTTCTGGACCAGGATGTCGTCCTTGTGGGTTTCGCCCGCGCCGTAGATGGGGTGCGCGGCTCCGGTGTTCGTCCCCGGGGACATCGCGGCGACGTCGCAGGCGATGAGGAGCATGAATCCGCCCGACGCGGCGCGCGCGCCGGACGGCGTCACGTAGCCGATCACGGGCGTCTTGGCCGCCCAGATGTGCTGGACGATGTCCTTGGTGTCGTCGACCACCCCGCCGGGCGTGTCCATCTCGAGGATGAGCGCCGCCGCTCCGGCCGCGTCCGCCTGCTCGATGGCGCTCTCGATGTAGGCGGCGCTGATCGGATGGATGGTGCCGCGCAGCTCGACGACCTGGACCTCGGCCGAGGGCGCAGCCGCCGCCGTGGCGGCACTGGGTGCCGCAGCCGAGGCTGCGGTCGCTGGTGCAGTCGCAGCCGCAGCCGCCGCCGCAACGGCAGCCGCAATCGCGGACAAGGCGAAACCGATGGATGCGAGAGCGGTCGCACGCCGCTTCATGGCGCCATTATACGCGGCGCCGCGCTTGCGACGTGGAATACGCGCGCGGGACCTCAGCGGCGCCGGGCGACGAGGGCCTCGATCCGGGCGACTCCCTGCTCGATCACGGGCAGGGACGCCGCATACGAGATCCGCAGGTAGCCGGGCGCGCCGAACCCCTCGCCGGCGACGGTGACGACGCCGGCCTCGCGCACGAGGAGGGCCGCCGCCTCGGCGGAGGAGCGCACGCCCAGCGGCGCGTACAGCCCGCTCACCCGCGGGAAGGCGTAGAACGCGCCGCGCGGCTCGACGCATGCGATCCCCTCGATCCTCTGGAGCGCGGGGACGAGAAACGCCCGCCGGCGCGCGTACTCATCGAGCATGAGCCGCAGCGGCTCCTGCGTGCCGGTCAGCGCGGCCAGGCCCGCGCACTGTGAGAGCGTCGGCGCCTGCGAGGCGTCGTGCGCCTGCACGGTGGCGGCGGCGCGGATGAGGTCCCTGGGGCCGAGCGCGTACCCGAGCCGCCAACCCGTCATCGCGTAGGACTTGGACAGGGAGCTGACGATCACCAGTCGGTCGCCGAGGACCGGCTGCAGCACCGCCCCCGACACGAACGGGAGCCCGTCGTAGACGAAGGCCTCGTAGACCTCGTCGCAGATGACCGTGAGCCCGCGGGCCGCCGCGAGGGCCGCGAGCGCGCTCCAGCCGTCGCGGCCGAGGACGGACCCCGTCGGGTTGCACGGAGAGTTGACGATGACTGCGCGCAGGCGTGGTGTCAGCCGCGATTCGAGAGCTCCCGCGGACGGGAGAAACCCGTCGTCCTCGCGCGTGGGGATGACCACCGGGTTCCCCCCCGCGAGCTTCACCTGCTCGGGATACGAGGACCAGTACGGGGCGAAAATCGCGACCTCGTCCCCGTCGTCGATCAGGGCCTGGATGATCGCGTAGAGGGCGCCCTTCGCGCCGCTGGCGACGAGGACCTGGTCCGCGCCGAACGTCGCCCCGTCGCGGACCCTGTAGCGGTCGGCGATGGCCTCTCGCAGGACCGGCATGCCCTCGACGCTGGTGTAATGGGTCTGATTGCGGCGCATCGCGTCGGCCGCCGCCTCCTTCACGTGCTCGGGAGTGTCGAAGTCCGGCTCGCCCAGTCCGAGATCGACCAGGTCGGCGCCTGCGGCGCGCAGCCGGTCCGCCTCGGCCTTGGTGGCGAGGGTCGCGGAGGGAGCGGCGCGCTGGACGCGGCGGGAGAGGCTCACGCGCGCTTCCCGTACTTCGTGGCCAGAGCCCGCGCGACCGCCTCGGGGACGATCCCTTCCACCGAGCCTCCGAGCATCACCACCTCGCGCACCAGGCGCGAAGAGACGTACGAGTACGACTCGCTCGGCATCATGAACACCGTCTCGACCTCGCCGTTCATCCTCCGGTTCATCATCGCCATCTGCATCTCGAACTCGAAGTCCGAGACCGCACGCAGGCCGCGCACGATGACGCGCGCGTTCTGTCCGCGCGCGTAATCGACGAGGAGGCCCTCGAAGGCGTCGACCCGGACGTTGCCGAGATCGGAGGTCGCGTTCGCGACCATCGTCGTGCGCTCAGCGAGAGAGAAGAGCGGGTCCTTCGCGGGATTCTGGAGGATCGCCACGACGACGCGCGAGAACAGCCGCGCGCCGCGATGGATGATGTCCAGATGGCCGTTCGTGACCGGGTCGAACGTGCCCGGATAGACGGCGGTGATCTCGCTCACGGCGACCTCCGTGCGGGGCGCCCGCCCGAGCGGCGCAGCATGTCCGCCGCGTGGCGGCGCGCGAGGGGCGTGACGTCCTTGCCGCCCATCATACGCGCGATCTCCTGCACCCGACCCTGCGCGTCGAGCTCGCGCACGAGCGCGCTCGTGCGTCCCCTCTCGATCCGCTTCTCGACGACGAAGTGACGGTCCGCGAGCGATGCGACCTGCGGCAGGTGCGTGACCACGATGACCTGATGCGTCCGCGCGAGCGCCCGGAGCTTTTCGCCCACGACCGCGGCGGCGCGCCCGCCGATCCCCGCGTCCACCTCGTCGAAGATGAGGGTCCGTCGCCGGCGCTTGCCGCCGAGAGCGGCGTTGACGGCGAGCATCACCCGCGAAAGCTCCCCCCCCGAAGCGATGTCCGCCAGAGGACGGGGCGGCTCGCCCGGATTGGGGGCCAGACGCAGCTCGACGCGGTCGGTGCCGTGCGCGCGGAACGGGGATCCTTCGCGCCACTCCTCGCTCTCGACGGCGACCTCGACGACGCTCTCGACCATCGCGAGCCCGCGCAGCTCCGCCGCGAGCGCCTCGGACAGACGCCGGGACGCCGCGCGGCGCTTCGCACCGAGCGTGCGGGACGCCGCGAGCCAGGCCTGCGCGCGTCGCTCCGCCTCCCGGCGAGAGGCGCGCAGCTTCCCCTCGCCGTCTTCGAGGGCTCCCGCTTCCTCGCGCAGGACCTCGAGAGCCGCACCCAGCGCTCCCGGCTCCACGCGGTGCTTGCGCGCCAGACGCTCGTACGCGGCGAGGCGCGCCTCGGCCTCCTCCAGGCGGCCCGGATCGGGCTCGGCCTCCTCGCGGTAGTCGCGGACCTCGAGTGCGGCGTCCTGGAGGATCTCCCGCGCCTGGGAGAGGCGGGCCGCGAGAGCCTCCGAATCGGGATCGAGCTCCGCCAGGCGCTCGAGCTCGGTCAGCGACCTTCCGAGCGCGCCGAGGATCGAGGGCTCTTCTTCGTAGAGCGCGCGGTACACGCTCTCGGCGAGCTCACGGCGCCGCGACGCCTGCGCGAGGCGTCCGCGCTCGATCCGCAGCGCCGCCTCGTCGGCCTCGGACGGCCCCAGCTCCTCGATCTCGGCGATCTGGAACCGGAGCCAGTCGAGCTGCGACTCGGTCCCGCGGGCCAGGTGCGCCTCGAGCGCCTCCACCTCCGCCGCCGCCTCGCCCGCCGACCGCGCCGCTTCCGCGACCGCGCCGCGCTCCGCCTGGGCGCCCGCGAAGCGGTCGAGGGCGTCGCGCTGCGTCTCGGCTGCGAGCAGCGCATGGTGCTGATGCTGACCCTGGATCTCCACCATCAGATCGCCGAACTTCCGGAGCGTTGCAAGAGAGACCGGTGTGTCGCACAGGAACTGCCGCGCGCGACCGCCTCCCTCCGCGATCTCCCGCCGCACGATCACCTGGTCCCCTTCCGGGCCCAGACCCGTCTCGGCGAGCAGCGCGCGCACCGAAGACGCGTCCTGGGCGAGATCGAACACCGCCTCGATCTCGGCGCGCGTCTCCCCCGCGCGGACGAGCCCCGCATCGGCGCGATCCCCGAGGGCCAGACCGAGCGCGTCGACGAGGATGGACTTGCCCGCGCCCGTCTCTCCGGTGAGGAGGTTCAGACCCTCGCCCCACTCGAGGGCGAGGTCCTTGACGATGGCGAAGTTCTTGATTCTCAGGAAGCTCAGCATCGGGCGTCTCACCCGTCCCAGGGCACTTCGGGAACCGAAGTCTACAGCAAAGAACGCGCGACGCGGCGTGCCAGGGCCGCGCGCCTCGGCTATCATGCCGTCCGATGACACATTCGGAGCCCCTCCTCGCCTCGACCCTCGCCGCGACACCCATCCCCGGCATCCTCGATCTCCTCAGCCAGTCCGGTCCCATGGCGATGGTGGTGCTCGGACTTCTGGGGGTGCTGTCCGTTCTCTCGTGGGCCATCATGATCGAGCGATGGCGGCGCTTCCGCGCGGCCGAGCGCGAGAGCCGCGCCCTGCGCGAGCAGCTGTCGGTGGACGCGGGGAACGGCGGTGCGCGCGAGCTCGCCCGCAACCTGGCGCACAGCCCCCTGGCCGCGCTCTACACCGCCTTTGCCGAGGAGTCCGACCGGCTGCGCGCGCGCGGCATCCTTCCTCCCGCGGGACGGGCCTCCGCCGAGATCGCCGCGTCCTCCGACGCGCGCGCCCACGGCGCCCTCCTTCGGGTCCTCGAGCGGACGTCCCTGCACCAGCGGCGGCGCTTCCAGCGCCTGCTCGGATTTCTCGCGACGACCGCGACCGTCGCGCCCTTCATCGGGCTCTTCGGCACCGTCTGGGGGATCATGAACGCCTTCCGGACGATCGGCGCCGTCGGAGGGGCGAGCATCGCGGCGTACGCGCCGGGGATCTCCGAAGCCCTGGTCACGACCGCCGCGGGGCTGGCCGCCGCCATCCCGGCGGTCGCCGGATACAACTACTTCATCGCGAGCGTGCGGCACATCGACGACGACATGGACGATTTCGCCTCGGACCTTCTCGCGCGCCTGGAGGTCAAGGGGCAGTGAAGCTCCACGGGGACCGGGAGAATCAGTCGGCTCTCTCCGAGATCAACGTGACGCCCCTGGTGGACGTCATGCTCGTCCTCCTCATCATCTTCATGGTCGCCGCCCCGATGATGAACCGCGGCATCGATGTCGACCTTCCCGCCACGGCGAGCGCCGAGTCGCTCGACGAGCAGCGCATCGAGATCACGCTCGACACCCGCGGCCAGCTCTGGCTGGGGCAGCGCCAGGTGCACGAAGAGTTCCTGCGCGACGAAATGAAGCGGCTCGCCCAGACCCGGCCGGGGGCCGGCGTCTTCCTGCGCGCGGACGAGAAAACAGCCTACGGCAGCGTGCTGCGCATCATGGACCTGATCCGCACCAGCGGCGTGACCAAGATCGCGATGATCACCCTTCCCGCTCCGCCTCCTCCCGAGCGGAGCGCGCGCCGCTAGCCCCATGGGGATCCCCCGGCCGGTGCGCGAGCGATGAGATCGAGCGGCGTGCGCGTCGTCCTTTCGCTCGGGCGCCCCGATCCCGACCGGCTCTCGACGGCGATGCTCTGGTCGCTGATCGCCCACTTCGGGCTCGTCGCGGGCGCGATCGTCTGGCAGATGATCCCCTCCCCCCCCTCGAGGACGGGCGAGCCGCACTTCGTCACGCTCGCGGCCCCCGGCAGGCCCGCCGGGGGCGGCGGCGGCGGACGCGCCGAGCCGGAGCCTCCCAAGCCCCGCGATACGTCGCCCCCCGCGCCGAAAGCGCCCGCCGAGCCTCCCCCACCGCCCGTCCCTGCTTCCAACAAGGCGACCGTCCCCACGGACAAGCCCGCGAAGCCTTCCCCGCCCACCCATGCGCACGAGACCGCCCCCGCCCCGACACCCGCGCACGAAGCCCACGGCGAGCCGTCGCCGCCCTCGCCGGACGGGCCGCACGGGGACACCGCGGGAGGCGGGGGGAAGGCCGGCGCCGCTCCGGGACCCGCGGGGGACGGCCCCCCCGATGCTGGGGGCGTCGGAGGCACGTCCTTCGGCGAGGGGGACTTCCGCTTCGGCTGGTATCAGAGCGCCATCGAATCGAAGCTGCAGTCCTCGTGGCGAAAGCCGCTCGCGACCGAAGGAGAGACGCAGACCGCGACCGTCTCGTTCGTCATCCTCAGGAACGGAGCCGTGAAGGACGTGCAGGTCGTCACCTCGAGCGGGAATCCCACCATGGACCTCTCCGTGATGCGGGCCGTCTACGATGCGAACCCCCTCCCCGCGCTCCCGCGCGGATGGTCGGGCGACAGCGTGCACGTCTCGATGGAGTTCAGTCTCGAGCCCGGCGCGCCGTGATCGCGTCCGAGGGGCGCGGGCGCCGCGCGTCGGTTACACTGCGGCGATGAACCGGTCCCGAACCCTGATCGCGGTCCTGGCAGCGGCGTCTCTGGCGCCCATGGTCCTGCTGCGCGCGCAGGAGCCGAACGACATCACCGGGCGCGTGATCGGCAAGGCGATACAGCGCACGCCGCTCGCGATCACGCGGGTCGCCGCGGCCGCGGGTCTCGACGACGTCGCGGCGGAGATGCGGCAGGTGCTGGTGGACGATCTGACCTACTCCGGATACTTCGACATCGTCGATCCGTCCCGGTTCGCGGGCTTCACGCCCCCGGACCCCGGCGCGCCCGACCTCGCGCCCTGGCGTCAGATCGGGGCCGATTCCGTCCTCACGGCGAAGCTTCTCTCCCAGGCGGGCGGACTCGCGCTGGAGGGCCGCCTCTTCGACGCCGCCAGCTCCGAGATGGTCCTCGGCAAGCGCTACGCCGGGGAGCGCTCGGTCGCCAGGCGGCTGGGCCACCGCCTCGCCAACGAGGTCATCGCGCACTTCACGGGCTCGCCGGGGATCGCGCTCAGCCGGATCGCCTTCGTCTCCAAGCACGGTGACGCCAAAGAGCTCTACGTCATGGACTACGACGGCAACGCCGTCCAGCGCATCACCAGCAGCGGCACCATCAACCTGAGCCCCGCCTGGTCGCCCGATGGGACCCACCTCGCCTACCTCTCCTACAGGCGCAAGTTCCCCTCCATCTTCGTCTGGAACCTCGACGACGGATCCATCATGTCCCTCCCCACGGCGGGGGGCGACCTCAACTCGGCCCCCGATTGGTCCCCCGACGGCAATAGGATCGCCTATGCCTCCAGCCGCGACGGGAACTGCGAGATCTACGTGATGGAGGGCGTCCATTCTCTCGACGGCTCCGCCCGCCGGGAGCGGCGTTTGACGGCGGATCGCGCCATCGACTCCTCCCCGTCCTGGTCGAACACGGGACGAGAGATCGCCTTCACGTCCGACCGCAGCGGAACGCCCCAGCTCTACATCATGGACGCCGACGGCGGGAACGTCCGAAGGCTCACCTTCGACGGGCATCGCAACGACTCCGCCGCCTGGTCCCCGGTGGGCGGAAAGATCGCCTACGTCTCGCGCCTGGAGGGGCGATTCGCGCTCATGCTGCTCGACCTCGCGACGCAGCAGTCCACCGCGATCGTCTCCGGGAACTTCAACTGCGAGGACCCGCGATGGTCCGCCGATGGACGGCATCTCACGTTCGCCTCCGACCGCGACGGGGGCTACCAGATCTTCACCGTCGACGTCGATGGGCAGAACCTGCGCCGCCTGACGCGCGGTCCGGCGAGCTTCACACCGGACTGGTCGCGCTGACATCGCGAGACGAGGGCACGCGAGCCTGCGCGCGGCGCGTCCTTTCTTTCCGACGGCCCGGGCGCTGCTATAATGATTGCGCCACGCGCTTTGCAAACAGCCCTGCAAGCGCTCGTCGTGGGACGAACGGTTGGTTGAAGGAGAGAACGACGTGAGACGAAGCCTCGGCTACGTGTCGATCGCCCGAACGACGATGCTCATCGCCCTCGGAGCGCTGCTCCTGACAGCGCCGGCGTGCCCGAAGAAGCCCGTGCCCGCTCCGGCTCCCGCTGCCCCGGAGACCCAGGAGCCCGCACCCGAGCCGCCTCAGCAGAAAGAGCCCGTCGAGCAGCCGCTCCCCCCGATCAAGGAGCCGCCCATCGGCGAGGGGGACATCGATGAGACGATCAGGTCCCAGAACGCGAGCCGGTCCCTCCTGAAGACCGTCTACTTCGACTTCGACAAGTTCGATGTGCGCGACGACCAGGTTCCCGTCCTGCAGGCGAACGCGGCCTGGCTGAAGTCGCACGGGCAGTACAAGCTACTGGTCGAAGGGCATTGCGACGAGCGCGATACGATCGAATTCAACCTCGCGCTCGGCGATAGGCGAGCCAAGAGCGTCCGCCAGTACCTGATCGACCTCGGTGTCCCGGCCGACCGGATCCGCACGATCTCCTACGGCGAAGAGCGCCCGGCCGATCCGGGGCACGACGAGGAGGCGTACGCCCGCAACCGCCGCGGGGAGTTCACCCTTGAGAAGTAGACGGCCGCCCGCCGCTGCCGTGCTCGCGGCGTGCGCCGCGCTCCTGTTCTCCGTGCTCTTCGCGGGATGCCTCACTCCCGATCAGATCGCCGCCCTCCAGAAGGACGTCACGGACATGCGCGGCCAGATGGAGCAGATGCGCAAGGAGAACAAGGACACCGCGGCCAGCGTGAAGGCGCTCGAGGCCTCGATGAAGGAAGGCAACGGCGCGGCCGAGCAGAACGCCGAGAACCGCCGGCAGCTCGAAGCCATCCGCGACGACGTACGCACCGTCAACAGCCGTCTCGAGGAGCTCCAGCACCGGCTCAGCGGCTTCTCGCCGTCGAACCCGGGCGGATCGCCCCGGGCCTCCGCGCCGCCTCCCTCGGCGGGCGCCGCTGCGCCCCCCGCGCCCGGCGCAGCCGCCGCAGCCGGGGTCGCCGCAGGTGCGGCGGGCGCGGCGGGGTCCGCGGATCCGGACGAGCTCTTCAACGGCGCCTACGCCGACTATTCCAAGGGCAACTACGCCCCCGCGATCCTCGGCTTCACCGAGTTCCTGAAGCGCTTTCCCACGACCGAGAGGGCCGACGACGCCCTCTACTGGATCGGCCTGTGCCACTACGATCAGGGGGAGTACGCCGAGGCGATCGCGCAGTTCGACCGCCTCATCCAGGAGTATCCGGGCGGGGACAAGCTCCCCGGCGCGCACCTGAAGAAGGGCCTGTCCCTCCTGGAGATGAACCGGACCGCCCAGGGAGTCGTCCAGCTCCAGTACCTCGTCGAGCACTACCCCAAGAGCGACGAGGCCCGGATCGCCAAGGACCGCCTCCAGGAGCTGGGCGTCAAGCCTTGACAGGGGGGGCTCTCCCCCCTAAAATGCGCGTTTGCTCGGACGGCCGAGCGGAGGATCGATAACCCGATGGCTTCGCACAAATCCGCGATCAAGAAGATGCGCCAGGACAAGGTCCGCAAGGCGCGCAACCGCTCCCATGGGAGCCACCTGAAGGGCGAGATGAAGAAGATCCGCTCGCTCATCGCTTCGGGGAAGGCCGACGAGGCCCGCAAGGCGCTGCCGCACGCGGAGTCCCAGCTCGACCACAGCGCGACGCTCGGCATCATCCACCGCAACGCCGCGGCCCGCACGAAGTCCCGCCTCTCCCGCCAAGTCTCCGCCCTCGCCCGCTCCTAACCTCCCTCAGACTGATTGCTTCTTTCGGGGATCTCCGCCTCCGGGCGGAGCTGTCTCTTTGGTCGTCTTTTCCACTTATCCACCTTTCGTCGGGGCGGTACTTCTACAGCTCTCAATCGCGCGCTCCCGCCCACCGAGGCCGAGGGTTGATGGCTCGGTCCTCCGGGACCCGGCTCGGTCCGGACTGGGACGCCGTCCTCTCGCCACCCCTCGGACCGACCATGCAACCCTCGACCTCGGTGACGGGGTCGGTACCCTTGTTGACCATTACTGATACCCCCTCGGGCCCAAGCTAAAGACGCTCCCTTAGCTGGAGACCCTCCTCGGGGCCTTCACCATCACGCGCACCCCTCATGGCGCATTGATTTGGCCCAGTTGGTCGGACGCGAATGTGCCGACCACTTCGCGCGGGCCACATCCCTTATAAGTAAGAAAGGATTGTGCCAAGCGGGAAACATCAAGGGTCCCGCGGTCGTCACCGAGGGCGAGGGTTGCATGGTCGGTCCGAGGGGTGGCGAGAGGACGGCGTCCCAGTCCGGACCGAGCCGGGTCCCGGAGGACCGACCATCAAGCCTCGACCTCGGTGGGGGCGTGCGTGCGATTGAGACGCTGTAGAAGGTGCCTTGAGCGAGCGGGTGGCCCCTTAATGCCGCTCTGAGGTGTACCGCTGGAGGGTGCTAAGAAATGGGGCGGCGGTCGTCGGTGAAGGAGACGAGCTTTACTGATTCGATGCCGGGGCGCTGCGACAGGAGGTCGAGGGTTCCGGCATCCACGGTCGAATCCACGCCCACGAGCGCAAGCGCGCGGCCGCTGGCGCGGTCGCGCCCGAGGTTCATCGATGCGATGTTGACACCGCGGGCGCCCAGCACGCTCCCGATCTCCCCGATCACGCCCGGGATGTCACGGTTCGTGATGAAGAGGTAGAGCCCGTCCGGGGCCGCCTCGACGGTGATGCCGTCGATGCCCACGATGCGCGGCTCCTTCCCCTGGAAGACCGTGCCGGCGGCGCGGTGCTCGCCGCCCTCGCTCACCATGCGGATCTCGATCCGGCTCGTGTACTGCCCGTCCTCGCCCCCCTTGGTGTCCACGACCCTCACCTTGCGCTCCTTGGCGAGGACGAGCGCGTTGACGAAGCCCACGGGGATGTCCAGAACGGGGCCGAGAGCTCCCTGCACTGCGGCCATCGTGAGAGGGCGCGTGTCGAGCCGCGACGCTTCCCCTTCGTACGTGATCGCCAGCTCGCGCGTGGCGCCCGGCGTGATCTGGGCCAGGAGCGCGCCCAGCCGCTGGACGAGCGTGATGTACGGCGACAGCTTCGCCAGCTCCGACGCCGGAATGGCGGGGACGTTGACCGCATCGCGGATCTCCCCCGACTTCAGGTAGTCCCGGATCTTGGCGGCGATCTCGATCCCGACACGCGTCTGCGCCTCCTTGGTGGAGGCTCCGAGATGCGGGGTCGAAACGACGCGCGGGTGCTGGAGGAGCGGACTGCCGGTCGGCGGCTCGGTCTCGAAAACGTCGAGCGCGGCGCCCGCGACCTGGCCGCTGTCGAGGGCCTCGAGCAGCGCGGCCTCGTCGATGAGCCCGCCGCGGGCCGCGTTCACGATGCGGATGCCGCGCTTGGAGCGCGCGAGCCTCTCCTTCGAGACGAGCCCGCGCGTTTCGGGGGACATCGGCAGGTGCAGCGTGACGAAGTCCGCGTTCTCCATCAGGGTCTCGAACGGGACCATCTCGGCGCCCGTATCGGCGGCGCCCTCGGAGGTGACATACGGATCGTAGGCCAGGATCTTCATGCGGAACGCCGCGGCGCGACGGGCGACCTCGCGTCCGATCCGGCCCAGCCCGCAGATCCCCAGGACCTTCCCCTCGAGCTCGACCCCGGTGAAGGCCTTGCGCTCCCACTGGCCGGCTCTCAAGGAGGCGTTGGCGCCGGGGATGTTGCGCGCGAGCGCGAGCATCAGCCCGAAGGCGTGCTCCGCCGCGGCGACGCTGTTCCCGGCCGGGGCGTTCATGACGACGACGCCGCGCCGGGTCGCTTCCTTCAGGTCCACGTTGTCCACGCCGGTTCCGGCGCGCCCGACGGCCCGCAGAGCAGATGCTGCCTCGAGAACGGGCGCCGTGATCTTGCTCTGACTGCGGACGATGAGCGCTTCGTAGGGGCCGACGATCGCGGCGAGCTCCTTCTCGGGAAGGGGCGCGGACTCGTCGACCTGGAGAGCGGGATCCGAGCGGAGGAGCTGGAGCCCCTCGCCGGCGAATGCGTCGAGGACGAGGATCCGGTGGCTCACGCGAAGCTCCGCATGGCGCCCTGGGCGGCGGCGGCGGCGGTTCCGGCCGCGACCGGGCGGCCGGCGCGGCGCATCAGCTCTTCGATCCCGGCAAGGCACGCTACGGTGTCCTCGCCGGTGACCGGCCCGAAGTGCGAGATCCGGAAGATCTTGCCCTTGAGATCCCCCTGACCTCCCGCGATCTTGATCCCGGCGTTCGCCTGCAGGTCCTTGAGGAGCTTCTGCCCGTCGATCCCTTCCGGGACCCACGCGGCCGTCACGCTCTCGGAGACGCCCTGACGCGGCACGCGCCGGATCTCCATCGCCTCGAGCCCGGCCCGCGTCGCCGCCGCGCGGCGCGCCGCGTCGGCCCAGACGCTCTCCATGCCCTGGCGCAGGAAATGCGCGAGCGAGGCGCGCAGCCCGACGACGAGCGTGATGGCCGGGGTGAAACCGATATCCCCTTCCGCCTGCTTCTTCAGCTCGCGCGGCAGGTCGAAGTAGTGGCGCGGCAGGCGCGAGCGCGACGCGACCTCACGGGCGCGCGGGGAGAGCGAGACGAACGCGAGGCCGGGCGGAAGGCTGAGGGCCTTCTGCGAGCCGCAGACCACCGCGTCGAGCCCCCAGGCACCGGTCTCGAAGCGGAACGCGCCGACCGCCGTGATGGCGTCGGCGACCAGGAGCGTCTCGGGAGACGCGTCCTTCGCGGCGCGCGCGAGCGCCTCGAGATCGTTCTTCACGCCGACGGACGTCTCGCTCGCGGTCACGAAGAGCGCGCGCGGGCGCGTGGCGCGCAGCCGCTCGGCGATCAGGGCCGTATCGATGGAATCTCCCACCGCGGTCTTGAGGTGCTCGGCGTCGATCCCGTAGGCCTTGGCGAGATCCGCCCACCTTTCGCCGAACTTCCCGCACGAGGCCACCAGCGCCTTGTCTCCGGGCGAAAGCAGGTTGACGAGCGCCGCTTCCATCCCGCCGCTGCCGGAGGCCGTCAGGATCACGACGTCGTCGGAGGTTCGGAAGAAGTCCTTCAATCCCAGCCGGCACTCGCGCACGATCGCGCGGAACTCCTCCGTGCGGTGGTGCATGATCGGCGCGGCCATTGCGGCCCGTGCCTCTTCCAGGAGGGCCGTCGGCCCCGGAGTCATCAGTTTCACGTCCACGAGATCTCCTCGTCATCGCGGCCCGAAGGCGCCGTTCGGCGAAGATCCGCCGCCCGCGCGCCAGGGCCAGTCATAGTGTGGCGAAGGGCGTGCGCGCCTTCGACGCTTCCTCGACTACGCCTTCACGTCCTGAGTCCCGAGTGCGGTGTCAGCGGCGCCCGCGCGCCCGGCCCCGTGCCTTGCCGCCGCCGTTCTTCGATCCCTTCTCCGCCCGTCCTCGTGCGCCCTTGGAGCCGTATTGTCCTACTTTTCGGGAGGCGGTGGAAACGCCTCCGCCCTCGCATCCGACGAGCGCCAGCTCGGTGCGCTGTGCGATGCGATCGACCCGCGCGACCAGCACGCGGACGCGCTGCCCCGCACGGTAGGTCCGGCCGGTCCTCTCGCCCGCGAGCGCCAGGCGCATCGAGTCGAAAGCGTAGCGGTCCGCCGGGAGCGCCTCGACCGGCAGGAGCCCCTCCGCGAACACCTCGTCGAGCTCCACGTAGAGACCCTGAGGCGCGACCGTCGAGATGGTCCCGTCCATCTCGTCGCCGAGCCTCCCGTGCAGGACCTCGGCCCGCTTCCACGCCAGCGATTCGCGCTCCGCGGCCTCCGACGCGCGCTCGAGGCGCGAGCATTCGGCGCCGAGGAAGTCGAGGGCGTCGGTCGCCAGGCGCGCCTCGGGCGCTTCTTCAGGCCGCTTTCCCCGAGGGGCCTTGCCCCGGCGTCCCCCGCGCCCTGCTCCCGGCTCGGTCCCGGCCAGGTCCGGCCGGCGCGCGCGCGCCGCCCTCAGGGCGCGGTGCGCCACGAGGTCCGGATAGCGGCGGATCGGCGACGTGAAGTGCAGGTAATCCTTTGCGGCGAGGCCGAAGTGCCCGAGCGGCTCGGGCGCGTAGCGCGCCAGCGCCATGGTGCGCAGGAGGAGCCGGCCCAGAGTCCGTTCCTCGGGTCTTCCCGCCATCTGGTCGAGCAGGCGGCGGAAATCCAGCGGGGCGACCTCCTCGGGATCGGGATCGAAATCCAGTCCGAACGCGCGGACGATCTTCCCCAACTCCGAGACCTTCAAGGGGTCCGGCCGTTCGTGGACGCGGTGCAGGACGTCCTGCTCCACCTCCACCAGGAAATGAGCGACGGCGATGTTGGCGGCGATCATGAACTCCTCGATCAGCCGCTGCGCCGGTCCTCGCTGCGTCGGACGCACCCCCGCGGCGGCCCCCAGGGCGTCGAGCACGACCTCGGGCTCGGGAAGGTCGAAGTCGAGCCCTCCACGCGCCGCGCGCCGCTTCGCCAGCAGAAGCGCGAGATCGTTCATCCGCTGGATGTCCGCGAGGAGCGGCTTCTCGGACGCCTCGACCGGAGCGCCCTTCAGAAGGGCGTTGACGCGGCCGTACGTGAGGCGCGCGCGGCTTCGGATCCACCCGTCCGCGAAGCGCACGCGGCCCGGATCTCCCTTCGCATCGAAGGCGATCACCACGCTCTGCACCAGCCGCGGGACGCCGGGCCTGAGGGAGCAGACGTTCTCGGAGAGCGCGGGGGGGAGCATCGGGATCGCGCGTCCGGGGAAGTAGACGCTCGTGCCGCGCAGGCGCGCCTCGATGTCGGTGGCGCCGCCCACGGGAACATAGTGCGCGACGTCCGCGATGTGGACCGTGAGCTGGAACCCACCGCGTGGAAGCGTCGTCACGCTGATCGCGTCGTCGAAATCGCGCGCGGTGTCGCCGTCGATCGTGACGACGGCGTCGCGCGAAAAGTCCTCGCGCTCGGCGAGCACGTCGCGGGGGATCTCTTCCGCGATCGCGGCGGTCTCCTGCAGGACCGTCTCGGGGAACTCCACGCGCAGCGCGTGCTTGCGTACGAGGACCTCGATATCGACGCCGGGCCGCGAGATGGGACCGAGAACCTCCAGAAGCCGCGCCGCGCCGGAGCGGCCGGCCCCGGGGCGCGGGATCTCGATCGTGACCGCGACGCCTTCCACGACCGTAGGGGGCGCAGGCGAGGCCAGGGTGAACACCGCGCCCGCGCGCGCATCGAACGGGACGATCTCGATGCGGGGGGAGACCCGGGCCACGAGACCGACGACCGTCTGCCCCGTGGGAGCCGCGATCCGGACGACGCCGCCCTCGCGCCGTCCGTCGGGCCCGGTCGCGAGCACGCGGTACTCGACCATGTCGCCGTGCAGCGCTCCACCCGTCCGGTGCGGAGGAATGAACACGTCGCGCGATCCGTCGGCCGGGTTGATGAAGCCGAACCCGTCGCGATGCCCTTCGAAGCGCGCGGTGCGGAAGGGGGATCGATCGGCCGCGGGGCTCGCGTCGGCGCGCGATGCGCCGGCCGTCTCCGCGCCGCGTCCTCGCGCCGGCTTGCCCGCATGGCGCACGCGGCGCCCCGCGGCGTCCGCGGGATCGAGCGAGAGCCGTCCCTTGCGGTCCAGGAACAGATCTCCCTCGCGCACGAGGGTGCGCAGGAGCTGGCGATACCGCCGCCGCTCGCCCCGCTCGGCCCCCGCGGCCTGCATCAGCTCGGTGACCGTCGAGGGACCCGCCTTGCGCAGGCTGGTCAGGATCTCGGCGCGATCGGCGCGGTTACGGTTGGAATCGACCAATAGAAAAAAGTGGTGCCGAAGACTGGACTCGAACCAGCACGGGTGTGACCCCACCAGGTCCTGAACCTGGCGCGTCTACCAATTCCGCCACTCCGGCACGGGAACAGGCGCCATGGTAGAGGGAAGCACGCCTCGAGGTCAAGGAGAGCGCTGCGTCTGCCGCGTCGAGACGGAGCCGAGCCGCCACTTCGCCGCTCTGTGGGGACGGCGTCAACGTCTCTTCAGGAGGATCTCCCGCATGCCGCTGCGCAGGAGGTGCAGGGAGACGTTCTCGAAGTTCGTGAACAGCGTGATGATCTCCCGGTTCTCGCGGCGGACGCGCTTCGCCAGAGCGCCGTCGATCACACGGCTCGAGATCCGCCCGTCGTTCTGCACGAAGTAGGTGTGCACCGGTCCGGGCGCTTCCGTGCGGCTCGTCGAGGAGAGGAGATACACCATCCCGCCCGGCTTCATCGCGCGGGCGAGAGAGGCGATGAAGGGCTCCGCTCTGTCCTTGGGAAGAAAATCGATGATGTCCCAGAGCAGAGCCGCTTCGAATTCCCGCTCCCCCAGATGCTCGAGATCGGGGGCGGAACCCGCGAGTCTGTGGTCGCGATCGGCGTCCACGTAGACCCGCAAGCCCTTCCCGGCGAAGAACACGATGTTCCCGCCCGGAGCGGGGCCGACGTCGTAGAGTCTCGGCTTCTCCCGGTGCTTGAGCCGGGAAAGAAACTCCGCCAGGCCGGCGCTGGGGGTACCGGTGGGGAAGACAGCTTCGACTTCCGCGCCAGCACCCCTGTGCGTCGTCACATTCACCGCTAGGCCTTGACGGTGCGGCTCTCCGCGGGTGCCGCGGTCACGGCGGTCCGGACGTCATTGGCCATCGTGGACACGTTCGTCTGAGGACGCGGGCGCGATTCGCCCGGCTTGTCCATGTCGACGCTGCCCTTGAAGCGCGCGCCGTCGGCAATGATGATGCGGGGAGCGACGAGATCGCCCTTGACCGTTCCGCTGGTCGCGATCTCGATGCGATCCTCGGCGCGAACGTTGCCGTGGACCTCCCCCTGGATGTTGACCGTCTTCGCGAAGACCTCGGCCTGGATCTTGCCCGTGGTGCCGACGACGACGTGATGCTCCTTGAGCTCGATCTTGCCCTCGACCGTGCCCTCGATGGTGAGGTCCTCGTGGCCGGACAGCTCGCCGCGGATGACGATCGACTTCCCGATTCTTCCTGTCTGTTCCATCGTTCCTCCAGCACGTACGGGTTCCACGACCGCGCGGGGCGGTTCGGGTTGGGGGGCCGGGCGTGCAGCCGGCTCGGGCTGCTTGAAGTCGTCTTCCTTCTTATTCCACATCCAGGTCCTCCTTCTCGACGTCGTCGCGGTTGCAATCTAAGTCCGAAGATCCGTTCTGGCGACTCCGGCTCCGCGACCCGCGCCTCGCGGCCAACCGCGAAGCACGACAGATCCACTCCGGATCGAGCTCCGGCAAGTCCCAAACACCGCTTCTACGGGTGAGTCTGGGGAATCTTAGTCTCGGCGCCGGAGGTTGTCAAAGGAGGGTGGTAAGATCGCACCCATGGGCGGTGCGTTTCTCCTCGCCATTCTTCTGGCGGCGGCCTCTCCCGCTCAGGACAAGGCCCCGACCCTGTCGCATTGGTACGAGGGGCCGGTCCGCTACCTGCTCTCCCGGCGCGAAGAGAAGGAATTCCGGTCCCTGCCCAACGACGCGGCACGCTCGGAATGGATCCGGATGTTCTGGCGCC
>Ga0070671_100001404_pt1 | contig 17993 bp, 11 predicted proteins | sample KBSS73metaG_FD_65341 | JGI IMG/M metagenome (GOLD analysis project Ga0070671, IMG submission 65341) | Switchgrass rhizosphere microbial communities from Kellogg Biological Station, Michigan, USA - KBS S7-3 metaG | ecosystem: Host-associated > Plants > Roots > Rhizosphere > Soil ...
GGACGCTCGCTCTACTCCGCGTTCTCGAAGTACTACGTGGACCAGGGAACCTTCCCCTCCACCTCTACGCCCGTCTCCCGCGCGTTCAACCCCGACACGCTGGCGCCGCTGTCGAACAACGGCTACTACTCGAACCCTTCGGCCCTGACCCGGAAGCTCCTGAGCAACCGTGTGACCGCTTACGATTCTCCGAACACGGGCGGATCGGATACGCAGTACTGGGCGGTCCTGACCCACAAGCAGGACTCACGCGTCGTCGTCCTCGTCGCGAACACCGATCAGTATCCCGGCCACATCGGGACACAGTACGACGGCGTCTACTTCATCCAGGGATCGAGCATCGTCACGGTCGGCCCCGCCTCCGCGGGAGGTTAGCGTGGCGTCGACAAAGACATCCGAGCTGCTCGCGATGCATCCCGCCGCCGCCGCTGCCGAGCCGCCCAGTCCCCTCGAGCGCGAGCCGGCGCTCGTCGCGATGCTCGCGGAAGCCGAGGCCAGGGTCGATGGCGTCCTCGACGACATGCCCGAGGCGTTCGTCGACGCGCGACGCCTCATCGGGCGCGAGCTGTGGCCGCTGCCCCGCCCCGAAGAGCTCCAGACGATCATCAAGATCGCCTCGGACAAGAAGGCGCAGGGCCCCCGGCGGGACCTGCCCCGCCGGTTCCTCGCGCTGCGCCTCGTCTCCGAGCAGCTCATCCGCGCCTACTGGGACCCCATGCTCCTCGATCCGGGCGCGATCTGGTGCCGCGCCGAAGATCTTCGGACCGTGGTGGAGGCCGTCGAGCGGCTCGAGGCGCTCCTGGAGCCCGGACAGGGCGCGTCCTCGGACGTCGCCTTCGAGGATCGCGTCTATCTCAAGACCGTCGCCCGCGCCCTCGCGCCGCGGCGCGACCTGATCGGCGCGGCCATCACCCTCGCCCACCCTTTCGTCGAGATCATGGAAGTCGCGGGCGCGGACGACGTGCGCGGCCGGATCCCATCGCTCACCCATGAAGAAGCCGAGCTTCTGAGGCTGACCGCGGTCTGCGCGGCGGACGGCGAACTCCCCCCTGCCGCCGCGCCGGAGCCGGCCGAAGATGGAGTCGGCGAGGGTTCCGAGGCGCCGGCGGATCCCGCCTCCGACCCCGCGCGGCGCCACATCGCCCTCGAGGTCCTCACGGTGCGCTGGCTCATCCACGGCGACATCGCCGAGTGGGAGGAGCTCTTCCGCGAGGCCGGACAGACGCACGCCGCAGGGGCGCACGACGCCGGCGAGCGCGCGCACGGAGCGGCGCACGGAACGAGCCCCGCGCAGGCGGAGGCGCGAACCCCCGCCGATTCCGTGGACATGATCGCCGGTGACGAGGCGCAGGACGACGACGCCGTCTGGGTCATCGACGACGCCGCCCCCGGAGCCGAGAGCGCCGCTCCGGTCACCGTCGGCGAGTCTCGGTCCGAGGACGACGCGGACGAAGAAACGGCATCCGCGCCTGCCGCCGCTCCCGGCCGGAGCGTCGCTCTCACGCAGGAGCAGATCGAGCTCCGCCATCAGATCCACACGCGCGCGCTCCAGCACCAGATCCTCTACGGCGTCGTCTCCGAGCGGCTCCAGAAGATCCAGGACGAGGCGCTCCTCATGCGCCAGAAAGAAACGACGGAGTGGCTGGCCGCGTTCCGCCGCCCGCTCGTCGCGTCCTACGCGCGCCTGCTCACGGTCGTCCGCGACCAGGTTCCCGGCGCTCCCGCTCCCGAGGCGCGGACGGATGTTCCCGACGACGAGCCGGGGGAAACCTTCGAGCAGATCTTCGAGAAGGCCGTCTCGGACGTGGAAGAGAAGAAGGCCGCCGACGAGGCGGAGAAGGCCGCAGTGCCCAAACGGAAGCTGCGCAGGGCCCGGATGAAGCGGCTCGCCGTGATGGGCGCCGCGATCCTCGTTCTCGGCTCCGTCGCGGTCGGCGTCCACTTCCTGCTCCCGAAGCCGCCCCCGGATGCGCTGGTCTTCTCGCCGTCGGAGGCGCGCAACGTCATCTCCCTCTCGGAGACGCATCCGATCGGAACGATGCTCTACGCGAAGCTCTCGGGGCAGTGGGACCCGTTCTCCATCGAGGAGCGGCAGCGCGAGATCGAATCGCTCGCACGGATCGCCACCGAGCACGGCTTCACCAGCATCTACCTCGTGGACGAGTCCGGAGAGCCGCTCGCACAGTGGGATCAGACGAACGGCCCGAAGATCGTCCAGCACGAAGCCCCGAGTAAGGTGCCAATGCCGAGCGTTCCCCGGCCCTGATGCCGACGGACGCTTCGCGTCCGCCGCTGATCCTGGGCACTGACATCTCCTGCCCGCGAGCGTGGCGCGAGAAAAGTCACTGCAGCCGCAGGCGCTTCGGGAGCGGAGCCGATCCGCTTGATGATGTGCGTTCCCGGGTCGGCCGGAATGCGCGGCGCACGGTAAGATTCGGGACATGCGCCGACTCCGCGGTCTCGTTGCCTATGCGCTGGCCGGGCTGATCGGGAGCCTGCCGGCTGCGGGGGCGCCGCCTCAGGCCGCCCCGAAGTCCGCGGCTCCCACTGCGGCGGCGAGGACGCCCCGTCCCCCCAATCTCCTCCTCGTGACCCTGGACACAACGCGGGCGGACAGGCTCGGCTGCTACGGGTCCAAGACCGTGGCCACGCCCTACCTCGACGCGCTCGCGGCGCGCGGCGTCGTCTTCGACAACGCGATCTCACCCTCGCCCCTCACGCTGCCGGCGCACTGTTCGATCCTCACGGGACTTCAGCCCGCGGCGCACGGCGTGCGCGACAACGGCTCTCCTCTGGCGGACGATCGCGTCACCCTCGCGGAAGTGCTCGCGGCGCGCGGCTGGTCGACGGCGGGCTTCGTTTCCGCCTACGTGCTCGACCGCCGCTGGGGCATCGCCCAGGGCTTCGAGCACTATCGCGACGACTTCAAGGTCCCCAGGAACCGCGCGATCACCATGGAGGCGGTCCAGCGCCGGGGCGACGACACGGTCGCGAAGGCGCTCGCCTGGATCAAGCAGAAGGCCGCGGGCCGGTTCTTTGTGTGGGTCCACCTCTACGATCCCCATGCGCCGTACGATCCTCCCGCCCCCTTCGCAGCCCGCTACTCGGGCCGTCCCTACGACGGAGAGATCGCCTGGACGGACGCCCTGGTCGGACGCCTCCTCGACGGGATCCAGTCGCTCGGCCTGACGCAGAAGACCGTGGTCGCTGTCATCGGAGACCATGGAGAGGGTCTGGGCGAGCACGGAGAGACCGGCCACGGGCTCTTTCTCTATGAGACCACGACGCACGTGCCCCTGATCCTCGCCGGGCCGCGGACGGAGCTCGCCTCCCGCCGCGTGCGCGAGGTGGTGCGCTCGACCGATCTTGCGCCGACCCTGCTCGAGCTTCTGGGGATCGATCCCACGGCCCCCAAGGGGCTCGCGAAGGGGGCCGGGCAGAGCCTCGTGGCGCGACTCGCGGCGCGCAGCCCCGTTCCGGCCCGCGAGGCCTACAGCGAGACCTTCTTTCCGCGCCTCCATTTCGGCTGGAGCGAGCTGAGAGCCGTGCGCACCGATCGGCTGCATTTCATCGAGGCTCCGAAGCCCGAGCTGTACGACCTCGCCTCGGATCCCGGGGAGAGCGTCAACCGCGCCGCGAGCGATCCGCAGGCGATCTCCCGCCTGCGCGCGTCGCTGGCGGGTCTTGCCGGGGACGCGGCCGGTCCCGCGCCCGCCCCCGCCGAGACCAGCGCGGAGGAGCGCGAGAAGCTCGCCGCGCTCGGATACGCCGGGGGGGCGCCCGCGCCGCGCGAGGCGTCCTTCAAGGACCTGCCCGACCCGAAGGACCGTATCCAGGTCTTCGGTCTTCTCGGACGCGCGACCGAGGCGATCGCCGCGGGCAGGACCGACGCGGGAATCGCGACCCTGCGCGAGACGCTCGTGCAGGATCCCGGGATGATCGAGGCCTGGCTGCAGCTCGGACGCGCGCTGGCGGGGAAGGGCGATGCGGCGGGGGCCGCCGACGCCTACAAGAAGGCCCTCGACCACCGCCCCGATCAGGAGCAGGCGGCGATCGGGCTTGCGGAGGCGCTCGCGGCTTCGGGCCGCGAGACGGAGGCGATCGCCGCGTGCCGCAGATTCCCCGCGGGGGCTCCGGGGGCGGGGCTCGTCCAGCACGAGCTCGGACGTCTCCTCTTCCACGCCGGACGCTTCGAAGAGGCGGAGCCCGCGTTCCGCGAGGCGCTGCGGCTCAGCCCGGATCTCGCCGAAGCGGCGTTCGACCTCGGCGCGATCGCCGAGCGCAAGCCGGACTTCCCCGCCGCCGAGACGTGGTTTCGAAAGGCGGTCGCGATCGATCCCGCCTATCACGAGGCCCACGCGGCCATCGCGAAGCGCCGCTACGCCGCCGGGGACATGGCGGGCGCTGCGGCCGAGCTGCGCGCCGCGCTCGCGGCTTCGCCCGGCAATCCCGCGTACACACAGGCGCTCGCGGATCTCACCCGCGCCCCCGGGCCCAGATAGAGGCCGGCACGCGCGAGCCGCGCGCGCTCAGCGTCCTCCGCTACGGAGCTCCGCGAGCCGCGCCTCGATGCGCGGGTCGTCCGGCGCGGCGGCGCGGGCGCGCCTCAGGGCGGCCTCCGCCCCCGCGCGATCCCCGCCCGCGAGCCGCACACGCGCGAGGTTGAGGTACGGGCTCGCCTCGTCCGGCCTCAGCGCGATCGCGCGCTCGAAGGCGGCCGCCGCTTCGTCCGTGCGTCCCAAGCTCGCCAGGACCGTTCCGCGATGATTGTGCCAGCCCGGGTCCTCGCTCCCGTCGGCGGCCTTCGCCTGCAGCAGCGCGAGCGCGTCTCGCGCGCGCCCGAGCGAGACGTAGACGTCGGAGAGGACGAGACGCGCCTCCATGTAGTCCGGACGCGCGCTCAGCAGCCGCTCGAAGCTCTCGGCGGCGCGCGCGTTCGCGCCCATCCCCTTGTAGGCATAGCCGAGGTTGTAGAGCGCGGTCAGATCCCGCGAATCCTTGGCGAGCGCCCGCTCGTACAGCGCGATGGCACGGTCGTACTGCTTCTCTTCGAGATAGAAGGTCGCGAGATTCGACGCGGATCGCGCCTCGACGTCGGCGCCGCCTCCCACGTAGCCGAGGGCGCGCAGGTTGTCGAGGATCTCGGCGTCCTCTCCGTCGGCGGCCCTCCCTGTGACGGCTTTGCCCGGCGATCTTGCGCCGCTCGCGCCCGCGCTCCCGCCCCTCCCGGCGCTCTCCCTCTTCTCATAGGATGCGACCCGCGGCGGGGCCGGCGGCAGGAATCCCGGCTCGAACAGATCCGCGAGCGCGCCCCCGCGCATCGTCGCGGCGGCCGGGGCTCCGAAGAAAGCGAGCACGGTCGGCGCAACGTCGTCGATGTCCGCGTGGGCGATCCTCGCGCCGCGCCGCACGCCGTTCCCCCAGGCGAGGATCACGCCGGGATCCTTGTGCCACTCGGCGGCGAAGACGTCGCTGCGCAGCGCCTCGTGCCGCGGGCGCTCGTCTCCGATCTTGAAGCCGTGGTCGGAGACGACGATCACCGTCCCGTCCGTCCCCGCGGCGCCAAGGAACTCGCCCAGCCTCGCGTCCATGGCGGCATAGAACCGCTCGACCGCACCCCCATAGAGGCGCGCCTTCACCTCCGGCGTGCCGGCGAGCGCCGGCGGCATCGCGGACCCGAAGAGGTGCATCAGCCGATCGATCGCTTCGTAGTAGACCGCGAGGCACGCGGGCTTTCGCTCCTCCTCGAGACGAAGCGCGACCTTCGTGTAAGTGCGCGCCACGGCTTCGATCACCGACAGCTCCCGCCGCTCGCGCGCGCCGGCGTCCGGAAGGCGCTCCGGGACTCCGAAGGCCGCCGCCAGGTCCGCGCCCGAGAGCGAGGAGGGATCCACCGCGAGAGGGCGCAGCGTCGCATCGAGATCCGAAGGCCAGGTCCTGCCCGCGTCGGGTCCGGGATCGGCGCCCTGGGCGTCGGCGGCGTCCTCGTACGGATGGATCGTGAACCGGTCCGACACGAGGAATCCGTTCACGGGGGTCGCGGGGTAGGTCGCGAGCCATCCCACGATCCCGCAGGAGACCCCCCGATCGCCGAGGATCTCCCAGAAGGCGGGAGCGCGGCGCGAGCGCGACGTGACAGGGACCGTCCGTCCCCGCTCGTCGGTCTCGACGAAATCGAGGACGCCGTGCCGGTCGGGCGTGAGGCCGGTCGCCATCGTGGTCCAGAGGATCGGCGAGAGCATCGGCTGGTGCGTATGGAGGGGACCCGAGACGCCCTCCGCGACCATCTTCCCGAAGTGCGGCAGCGCGCCGGCGGCGATACCCTTTTCGATCAGGCGCAGATCGGCCGCATCGAGCCCGACGAGGATGAGACGCCTGCGGGCGGCGGCGGGAGCCCCGGCGGCGGGAGTGGTCCCCGCCCCGCGCGTCCGGTCCGTCGGTTCGCTGCCTCCCGGGCAGCCCGCGAGCAGGAGAAGGGAGGCCGCCAGAGCCCACGCGCGGATCCGGCGCGGTCCGGCCGCACCTGCGCTCGATTCCCGGGAGCTGCGGAGCACGCCGGCCAGCCTAGGGCCCCTCCGCAGTGCTGTCAATCCGGGCGCGGCCTTTCCCACCTTTTGGAAACTCCGCAGAACTACAGGCAATGCAGGGCCTTCCGTCGCCTGAAAAGCGGGCTTTTGGAGGCGTCGCGCACTAGAATTGACCCTGTCTCCGATGACCGATAGCCCTGAAAGACCCGCCTCGACTGCCCCGGCGAGGGTCGATCCGCCCGCCGCATCGCGCGATGCCGCCCTGGACGAGGCCTGCCGGATCCTGTGCGCCCGCCGGATCAGCGCGGAGGCGCTCGGAAGGATCGCGAGCGACAAGCGCTTGCAAGCCTCCTACGAAGTGCGTCTGCGGACCGTGCTCCGTCCCGAGCTGCCCCTCGCCTCCGGCCTGCCCCTTCTCGGGTCGCTTCGCTGGCGCGACCTCGCGCGCGTGATGGACGACGTGCGCCTGTTCGCGCCTCTTCGCGCGAGGGCCGAGCAGCTTCTCGGCGAGCGGATCGATGAGATGACCTCCGGCGAGAAGGTGACGCTGGCGCGCCTCGCGAGCCGCGTGCTCATCCGCCGCCTGCGCGACACCTACGACGCGCGCGTGGTCGGCGCGCTCCTCTCCAATCCGCGCGCGATCGAAGAGGACGCTCTGCGCATCGCCAAGAACGAGTCGAGCCCGTCCACGGTGCTCGCCGCGCTCGCGCGCAGCGAACGCTGGGCCGGGCGCCACGCGGTCCGGCTGGCGCTGGCGCAGAACCCGCGATGCCCGCCCGCAGACGCGCTGCGCGCCCTGCGCGGGCTTCCGGCGCGCGATCTGGAGAAGATCTCCGAGAACCCTTCGGCGCCGCGGCTCGTCCGGATCGGCGCGGCGCGTCTGTTGTCCGAGCCCCCCCATGCACTCCATTGAGACCTCCCGCGAGGGCGTGCTAGATTCGGAGATTCCGGCCGCTTTCGCGGGAGATGGAACCACCATGGCCTCGTTCGGCGAGGAGTTGCGGCGGCAGCGAGAGCTGCGGTCCGTCAGTCTCCGCGAAATTTCCGACGCCACGAAGATCAACATCCGGTTCCTCGAAGCGCTCGAGGAGAACGACTTCAAGCATCTGCCCGGCGCCCAGTACAACAAGGGATTCGTTCGCGCCTACGCGCGCCACATCGGCGTGGACGGCGAGGACCTGGTGAACGCCTACATCCTCGAGGTGCGCCGGCAGGAGGACGAAGCCCCGACAGGGCCCTCCGCGCCGCGCGAGCGACTCGATCCCGCGGACAAGCGCCTGCTCATCGCGCTCGGCATCCTCGCGGGGCTCGTCGTGCTGCTCGTTGTCGGCGTCTGGTTCCTGTTCTTCCACGGCCGCAAGCCGCGGGCCGCCTCACCGGCCGTCACAGCCTCGGCGCAACGGCAGAAGAGCCCCGCGCCGGAAACGCGGAGCGGCTCCGTTCCCGCCGCGCCGTCCCCCGCCCCATCGGGCTCTCCGCAGGAGAGCCGCGCACCTGCGGTGGGCGCGGAAGGTTCGACGGGCGCCGCAGGTCCGTCCGCCGTGCCGCCTCCGGCCCCGGTGAACGAGCCCTCCTCGCCGCCGCCCGCCGTGGGCGGGGCGCGCGCCGCGGCGGCCGCGTCTTCGGGGGTCGAGATGACATTGCGCGCCGTGCCGCTTCAAAGCGTCAAGTTCGGCCTTCTCTGCGACGGCAAGGAAATGTTCTCCGGAACGCTCGAGCCCGGCCGCGCGCTGAGCTTCACCTGCACGGGCGTGTACGAGATCACGACCGAGGACGCGGGCGCCGTCAACCTGTCGATCGACGGCGACCGTATCTACGTGGGGCGTCGCGGGCAGAGCATCGCGGGGCGGCACGTGAGCCGCGCCAACCTTCCGGATTTCCTGAATCCGCCCTACGAACAGGCAGGCCGATGAACGAACGATCCTTCAGGAGCACAGGCATACCGGTCGTCGACCGGATCCTCGAAGGGAAGGCCCCCGACGCGGCACGGGCCGCGTCCGCCCGCGGGGCCCTACCCGTTTCCCGCGATATCCTGCACGCGGTGCTCGTCTACCTCACCGGCGATCCCATCCCGGAGGTCGCGGCGACCGCGGCCAAGACGCTGCAGGGATTCACGAACGAAGAGCTCGCCGAGCTCCTCGGCGATCCCGGGATCCAGCCCTTCGTCCTGGCCCATTACGCCTCCCTCCCCGAGCTCGCGACCGAGCCCCTGGCGGCGCTCGTCGCCAACCCGGAGCTCACGGACGAGGTCCTGGTCCGCATCGCGTACTCCCGCTCCCCTGCGGCCATCGACGCCCTGCTGCTGAACCAGCAGCGGCTCACCAGGTGTCCCGAGGCGGTGGACGCGCTCACGTCCAACCCCAGCCTGAACGCGGACCAGAGGCGCCGGTTCCTCGACTTCGTCGAGCATCTCTCCGCCCCCGCCCCCGAGCCCGCGGCGGAGCCCGAGGGGCTGCTCGATCCGGAGCTTCTCGGTCCGGTCTCCGAGGAGGAGCTTCGCGCCCTGCTCGGCGAAATGTCCGACCTGCCCTTCATCGATCTCGAGGTCGGCGAGTTCCTCGGCGGGACGAGCGTCATCGAGGGAGCGGACGAGATCGAGGCGATGGGGGCGAACTTCGAGTCCGTCTTCAAGCAGATCCTGCGCATGAACCCCGCGCAGAAGCTGCGGGCCGCGTTTCGCGTGGGGCGCGAAGGCCGGGGGATCCTCATCCGCGATACGAACCGGATGGTCGCCTCGGCCGTCCTGCGCAATCCCCGCCTGACCGAGGAGGAAGTGGTCAACTTCGCGGCGCAGAAGGGTCTGTCCGAAGACATCATGCGCCAGATCGGCGGATCGCGGGCCTGGATGGGATCCTATTCCGTGGTTCACAATGTCGTGCGCAACCCCAAGACGCCGATCGCAATCGCGATGAACAATCTCTCGCGGCTGGTGACGAAGGACCTGACGCGCATCGTCCGGGACCGGAACATCCAGGAGATCGTCCGCAGGAGCGCGAAGAAGCACATCGAGTTGCGGACGCCCAAGCGCGTCGCTTTCAAGAGAGGACACTGACACTCCCCCCATGCGGATCCTCAAAGCCATTCGCGCCGTCCTCGGCAACTACCAGGTCAAGTCGGGGATCTATCACTTCTATCGCGGCGAGTACAAACCCGCGATCGACTTCCTCGGACGGGGGCTCGCCGATACCGCGCACATCGGCGAGTACGACGCGAGCGTCGCTCGCTTCTATCTGACCCAGGCCCATCTCTATGCTGCGGAAGCCGCCGACGCGGAGGGCGCGATCGACCGCGCGATCGAGGAGCTGGAAGCGGCCGCGGCGGTCAACCCGCGCTATCCCGACATCCAGTACCGGCTGGCGCGGGCCTTCGAGCGCGCCGGATTGTTCCCCCAGGCCATCGAGAGGTACCGCCGGGCCTGCGAGATCAATCCGCGCTACGTCGAGGCGCGCACCGGACTCGGGTTCGCTCTGATCACCTCCGGACGCCACGAGGAGGCCTCCGAAGAATTTCAGGAAGTCTTCAAGATCGCCGTCGCGCGCATCGCGCGGCCCTTTCGCGAGGGCCTGCGCTGTCTGGCGACGAAGCAGCCCGAGACCGCCGCGCAGCAGTTCCGCGACGCGTTCTTCGCGGAGCCCCACCGCCAATCGAAGCTCTACAGGTCCGCCGTGTGGCACCTGCACGAGGAGAACTGGGACGCCGCGGCGACGGACCTCAAGGAGGCCATCGCGCTCAGCCCGAGCTATGCCGACCTGCACAACTACCTCGGCGTCGCCCTCGCCGAATCGGAACAGCGCGAGGCGGCGGTGGCTGCGTTTCGCGAGTCGGTTCGCCTGAATCCCCACTATGCGATCGCGTGGCTGAACCTCGCCTATGCGCTCACGGGCCCCGGCGATGCCCGCGAGGCGGAGGAGATCCTCGAGCGGCTGCTGGCGGCCGAGCCCGGGAACAGCGCGGCCCGCGCGCGGCTGGAGGAATTGAGGGGATCGCGCCTGGATCCGCGCCGTCTCGAAGCGCGCCGGACGGGACGGGGACACGCCCGATGAACGCACCCCTGGCCGGCGCGGGACGGACGGACGTCGGCCGCAGGCGCGACTTCAACGAGGACGCGTTCGCCGTCGACCTCGAGAACGGTCTCTTCGCGATCGCCGACGGCATGGGCGGCGCCGCGGCGGGCGAGGTGGCCTCGGGGATCGCGATCGCGACGCTGACGGAGTTCATCGCGCGCACCGCCACCGGCGCGCCGCATGAGAGACCCTATGGCTGGGACGAGCGGCTCTCCGCTCAGGCGAACCGCCTGCGCTCGGCGATCCTTCTCGCCAATGAAAAAATCTACCGCACGATCGAGGAGCACGAGGAGATGAAGGGGATGGGCACGACGCTCGTCGCGGCGCTCGCGCGCGACAGCGGCGTCTGCGTGGGGCACGTCGGCGACAGCCGCGTCTATCTCTGGCGCGACGGGCTGCTGCGCCAGATCACGAACGATCACTCGTGGGTCAACGAGCAGGTCTCGCTCGGCCTGCTGAGCCGCGAGGAGGCTTCACGTCATCCCTTCCGCAACGTCATCACGCGCGCACTGGGGAGCCGCGAGCAGGTCTCGCCGGACGTCACGGAAGTGCCGCTCTCGCCGGGGGACAGGCTGCTTCTGTGCAGCGACGGGCTCACCAATATGCTCGATGACCGGCGCATCCTCCAGATCCTCGACGCGCACCCCGGCGATCACGATCGGGCCGCTTCCGAGCTCGTGGCCCAGGCCAACGAGGCGGGGGGAGAGGACAACGTCACGGTCATCGTGGCCGGGCTGTCCGGGTGAGTCGGACAATCCGGACTATTGTGAACACATGCCCGCCTGCGGCGTTGATACCGCACGGGTCCACGTGGAGGTTGACGCCCCTGGAGTCTCAAGATACATTTCTTAGGCCTTCGGGGAAAAATATGATGCGGAGAATCCTGCTTCCGGCAGCCACGCTCGCCATGCTCGCGACGGCCCTGAGCGCTTTGGCCGCTCCTGCCCCCGCCGCCTCCGCTCCGCGCGGCCGCTCGGGAACGGACATGTCGGGCGGCGACCCGGTCTCCGTGACCGCCTTCGTGGGCCAGGTGCGAGCCGAGGCCGAGCGAACGGCGGTGCGTCCGCACTCCTTGCAGGAATCCATCGCGCGGCTCGTCCCCGACATTCCCCAATCATCGCGCTGTCTGACGCCGACCCTCACCGAGGCGTCGCGGCAAGCTGGCGGTTCGACCGCGCTCGCGCGCCTCGTGGCGCCCCTGTTCATCCGTCCCGCGCTCTCTCACGAGATGCTGTTCACGACGACCGACGGGCGCTTCACCATTCACTACACGCTCGATCGAGCCAACGGGGACGGGGTCCTCGCGGCCGACCGCGACGCGAACGGCATTCCCGACTACGTCGACCAGGTGGCATCGTCCCTCTCGCTCTCCCAGCGCAGGGTCGTGGGCAAGCTCGGCTATCGCGACCTCGGCGGCGACGCGCCCGCCGACGTCTACCTGACCAATCTCGGCGGTCGCGTCGACGGCTACCTCTCGCGTGGGGCGAACGGACAGGCCGCATACCTCGTGATCGACAGCCGATTGCTCGGCAACGACGCGCTGCTGCGCGCGGCGGTCGCGCATCAGTACGCGCACGCCGTGCTGGACGGCTACGACGCGGGCGCTCCTCTCTGGTGGGCGGAAGCCAGCGCCGCGTGGATCGAGGGGCAGGTCGTCGGCTCCTACGCGCACTACACCGAATCCATCCAGACCGCGCTCGACGCCTCCTGGGGCGGGCTGGGGCTCGACGACGCGCGGGTGCTCCAGGGCCGTCTGCTCTGGCCGGCCTATCTGGCGGGCGCGCACTCCCAGACGGGAATCGTGCGGCAGATCTGGGAGACCCTCGATCTCGCGGGGGACGGCTCGGACCTGTGGCAGGCCACCGACCAGGTGCTGCACAGCTCCGGAACGAGCCTCGAGGAGGCCTTCTCGGATTATTCGCTGTGGCTTCTCCTGTCGGGGAACCGCAGCGACGATCGGCACTTCCCCTTCGCGGACCGGCTCGAAGGCGTGAGCTACTCCGCCGAGCTCGATAGCTACCCCGCCGCAGAGGTCCAGTCGCTTCCGCCGGTGGCCCCGCTGGGGGCCGCTTTCGTCCGCTTCCTCGCGGACAGCGACGAGGGCGGCATGCGGCTCGTCTTCGACGGCGACCAGCCCGGACAGTTCCAGGTCCAGCTCCTGCTGACGCCACGCGAGGGCAACTCCCTCGTCCGTGCGATCGTCACCCTCGACGGCAGCGGTCACGGCACGATCGGCATTCCGTGGTCCACCTACAGCGAAGCGGTACTCATCGCGGGCAACGTCGCCCGCACGGGAACCTCCGCTCCCTATTCGTTCTCCGCGAGGCGCGATCCGACGTTCCCCTTCGTCGTCTCGTCCTTCGTGGTGCAGCCGGACCACGGCGACGTGCGCGTCGCGTGGGAGTCGAGCACCGAGAACGGGCTGTTCGGATGGATCGTCTACCGCAGCGAGCACAACGGCGGCGCGGCACGCCGCGTGAACGATCTCCTCGTGCCCGCGATCGGAGACGGCGACGGGCCCGTGTCGTACCAGTACCTCGACGAGGGCGTGAACGCCGGCCGCACGTACTACTACCGCCTCGTCGGCGTGACCCACGACGGTCTCACGAAGGAAGTCCCCGAGACCCGGGTCGACGTCCCCAAGTAGGGCTCTTACCGGGGGCGCACTCTCGCCGCGCGGCGCGCGGACGCCCTTCGCCGATGTGGGCTACACTTTGCGCCCCATGAAGGCGGCCCTTTACCTCGAAACGCACCCCGCGCGATGGTCGCGCGTCTCGCATCGCGCGCGCGGCGGCTGCCTGTGAGCGTGGAGCTGACCGAGACCATCCGGGCCGCGATCGCCTCCCAGGTCGCGGCGATGGGCGCCCCGGACGCTCCCGTCAGCCTCGAAGTGCCGCCCAAGGCGGAGTTCGGGGACCTCGCCTGTCCCATCGCGTTCGAGCTCGCCAAGCGCCTGAAGCGCGCGCCGCGCGAGATCGCGGGGGCTCTGCGCCAGGCGCTCGAGTCCGTTCCCGGCGTGGCGCGGGTCGAGGTCGCGGGCGCGGGCTACCTCAACATCCACTTCGACCGCGAGGCGTTCATGCGCGCGCTCGCGCGGGAGATCGGAAAACCGCGCCCCCCCTCGGGCGCGGGGAAGCGGATCGTCGAGCACACGAACATCAACCCCAACAAGGCCGCGCACATCGGCCATCTGCGCAACGCGGTCCTCGGCGATACGCTCGTGCGGTGCCTCCGCTTTCTCGGGCAGACCGTGGAGGTCCAGAACTACATCGACGACACGGGCGTCCAGGTCGCGGACCTGGCGGTCGGCTTCGTGGCGATCCGCGGCCTCGGTCTCGAAGAGGTCCGCCGCATCTCCGCGCTCTGCGCCAGGGGAGAGCCCTGGTCGGCGCCGACCCGCGCCTTTTCCGGCGGGGCCCGCGCGGCGGGGGCGGCGGACCCGAGCGTCCCTCCCGCGCCCGAAGAGGCGTTTCGCGTCGTCACGCGCGCGTTCGGCTCCGGTCACGCCTTCGATCACTACTGCTGGGACCTGTACGCCGAGGTTGCGCCTTTCTATGAAGCATCCCCGGAGAACGCCGCCATGCGCGGCGCGGCGCTGAAGCAAATGGAGGAGGGGCACGGTCCCTACGCGGAGATCGCGGCCTTCGTTTCGCGTGAGATGGTCCTGCATCACCTCAGGACCATGAGATGGATCGGCGTCCGCTACGACCTGCTCCCGCGCGAGAGCGACATCCTCGCGCTCGGCTTCTGGCAGGCGGCCTTCGGGCTTCTCAAGGAAACGGGCGCCATTCGCTTCGCCACGGAGGGCAAGGCGAAGGGATGCTGGGTCATGGACCTTCCGGACGCGGCCGAGGCGGAGGACGAAGGCGCGAAGATCATCGTCCGGTCGAACGGCACCGTGACCTACGTCGGCAAGGACATCGCGTATCAGATGTGGAAGTTCGGTCTCCTGGGCCGGGACTTCTTCTACGATCGGCTCGATCCCGCGGCTCTTCCCACGAACGAACGGGACCGGCTCTTCTCTCGCGTCGGCGCCGGCCTGGGCGCGTCCGCGGAGCCCGTCTGGCGCTCCTGCGCCGCCCTCGCGGAGGGACGCGCGCCGGGATTCGGCAAGGCCGAGCGGGTCTACAACGTCATCGACGTGCGCCAGTCCTATCTCCAGAAGGTCGTATCGCTCGGGCTCTCGGCGCTGGGTCACGCGCGCGAGGCGGGCGAATCGGTGCACTTCTCCTATGAAATGGTCGCGCTCACGCCGCGCAGCGTGGAAATGCTCGGAGGGATGGGGCTCCTCTCGGGGCCCGCGCCCGCGGACGGAGGAGGCGCGCCGGCTCCCCTGAGCCTCTCGGACGAGGACCGCGCCAGGCCCTACATCGAGATGTCGGGGCGGCGCGGGATCGGCGTCAAGGCGGAAGATCTTCTTGCGAGCCTCGCCAGCACGTCGGGAGCGGAGATCGAGAAGAGGATGGCGGCGGGCGCCCAGGCCCCGCGCGCCGACGCGCCGCCGGCGCTCGACGCGGCGGCGCGCGCGCTCGTCTCGGCGCAGATCGCCGTGGGCGCCCTTCGCTACTACATGCTGCGCTACACGAAGAATCGCGTGGTGGCGTTCGACGTCGAGGACTCGCTCGCGTTCGAGGGGGAGACCGGTCCCTACCTTCAGTACGCGGCGGTCCGCTCGCGGAACATCTTCCACAAGCTCGAAGGGCGCGAGGGTTTCACGCGCGCCCGCGCGGGCGAGATTATCGATCGCGCGCGCTTCGACATCCTGGACGCCGAGGACGCGATCGAGCACTGGAAGATCGTCCGGGAGATCGCCCGCCTTCCCGAGATCGTGCAGCAGGCCGTGGATGCGCTCGAGCTCTCGACGCTCGCGCGATTCGCTTTCTCCGTGAGCCAGATGTTCAGCACCTTCTATCACCGCTATTCGATCCTGAACGAGACCGATCCCGCGCGGCGCGAGCTGCGCGTCGCGCTCAACGAGCTCTACCTGCGCTTCATGGAAACCTGCTTCGCCCTGATGGGTATCCCGTTGCCCGAGCGGATGTAAGGAGCATCGGGCGCGGTCCCCCCACGAGGGACCGCCTCCGATCCTCGTGCCTCTGGTGATCAGGGTCGGGGGTATCCCTTTGCCCGAGCGGATGTAGGGAGCGGCGATAGGGAGCGGACCCAGGGCGCGTTTGACGCCCTCGGGGCTCCACCGTATCATCGCGATCCATGCACCTGAAGAATGTGGCGAATCGGCGCGCGGGCGTCGCCCGCGCGGTGGCCGCGCTCGGGCTCGTCCTGGCGGGCGCGATCGCGGCAGGGTCGCTCGTCCGGGGGGCTGACGCGCCGGTCCCCGCGGCGAGGCCCTCGGTCACGCCTGCCGCACCCCCTGCCGGAACGTCCGCGGCGGCCTCTTCCCCCGCGGACGGTCCGGCTCCCGTCGAGCTGCCGCTCAAATCGCAAGATGGGCACGGCTTCACCGCGCTCTACGCGACGCCCGCGTCCGCCGAGTCGAACGCGCTCCTCATCGTTCCCGACCTCGGCCAGCGGCGCGACCACTTTCTGCGGCTGACCAAGACCCTGCGCGAGCGCGGCTATCGCGTCCTTTCCATGGACAACACCGGCCAGCTCCGGCAGATCGCGCGCGGCCCCAACGCCATGCCGACGTTCACCCCCATCACGACCAAGATCCTCGGTGTCCTGACGCAGGACGTCGCCTCCGGGATCGCGGGCCTGCGCGCGCAGCCGGGGGTGGGACGGGTCGCGATCCTGGGTTTCGGGATCGGCGCCAACGCCGCACTGCTCGCCGGCGGCAGCGATGCCACGATCGCGGCCGTGGGCGCGGTCGTGCCGAACTACGGATGCGAAGGCTTCGATCCCTACGCGGCCTTCGGCGACATGAACTCGAGGCCGGTCCTGCTGCTCGAGTCGAAGAAGAAATACCAGTCGGACCTCTCGAATGCGTTCGAGCACATCATGGCCAAGCGCAAGGACCTTCCCTTCGATCACGTCATGCTCCGCCGCGATCCCGAGGCCGTCACCCAGCAGGACCTCGAAGAAGACTACGAGGAATCGGTCGTCGCCTGGCTCGTCAAGGCCTTCCCCTCCGCCTCGCATTGATCCACGCGCCTGACACGCTCCCGTTCCGGATCCTGATCAGGGCGAGCGCTCTGGGCCTCGCGCTGTGCCTCGCGGCGGGATCCGCCGGGACGGTGTCTCACGGCGCCTCGTCGGCAACGGCTCCGGGGCCGGCGCCGCCTCCCCCGACGCCTCCGGTGGCGGCGAAGCCGGTCACGCCGGAGGACGTTCTTCCCTACGATCAGGTGCGCGCGGGCATGAAAGGCACCGGACGGACGGTCCTCCACGGGGACCGCGTGGAGAGCTTCGACGCCGAAATCCTCGGCAAGCTCGACCGCATCGGACCGGGGCAGAACCTGATCCTCGCGAAGCTCGCGAGCCCCGTGATCGCGGAGACGGGGGTGCTCGAGGGTATGAGCGGATCGCCGGTCTACGTGGACGGCAAGATGATCGGAGCCGTGGCGTACTCGTGGGGGTTCGCGCGCGAGGCGATCGCGGGCATTACCCCGATCGAGGAGATGATCGCCATTCCCGAGACGCCTCCCTCCGAGGGGCGCTCTTCGGGCGTGCCGGCCCTGCGCGTCTTCCCCGGCGCGGCGATGACACGCATGGACATCATGGATCCGGCCCGCGCGGGGGCGCGCTTCGACGCGATCCTGGCGCGCTTCACACGGGGGCAGGTGGCCTCGGCCTTCCCGCCGCTGGGTCTTCCCGTCAGCGTCTCGGGCGTCTCCGCGTCCTGGCTCTCGTCACGGCTTCCGGACAGCGGCGGGGGCGCCCTGCGCTTCCGCGTGGGCGGCGGAGGGATCGTGACGGGCGCCGCAGGGGGCCCGGCGGGGGGGTCCGCCGCGGCGGCCCTCGCGAGCTCCGGAGGCGCGGCGGTGCCCGACGCAACGGCTCTCACGAGCCCCGCCGGAAATGCCGCCGGGGCCCCCGCAGGACTCGCGGCCGGGGACGCCGTCGGGGCGCAGCTCGTGCGCGGCGACGTCGATTTCACCGCCATCGGCACGGTGACCCGCGTCTCCGGCGGCCGCGTGCTGGCGTTCGGCCATCCCTTCCTCCAGCTCGGTCCGGTCGACTTCCCGATGACGCGCGCGCGCGTCGAGACGCTCCTTCCGTCGCTCTCATCATCATTCAAGATCGCCTCGCCGACGGACGTCGTGGGCGCCTTCCGGCAGGACCGCGCGAGCGGCATGGTCGGACGGCTCGGGGAGAGCGCCCGGATGGTCCCGGTCAAGATCACGCTGCAGTCCGAAGGGCGGCCGGCGCGCACGTTCTCGTACGAGGTCGTGAGCGATCCCGTCCTCGCCCCCGTCCTGCTCTACCTCACCCTGGGCGGCGT
>Ga0070671_100001405_pt1 | contig 17987 bp, 17 predicted proteins | sample KBSS73metaG_FD_65341 | JGI IMG/M metagenome (GOLD analysis project Ga0070671, IMG submission 65341) | Switchgrass rhizosphere microbial communities from Kellogg Biological Station, Michigan, USA - KBS S7-3 metaG | ecosystem: Host-associated > Plants > Roots > Rhizosphere > Soil ...
CGCGTTCGCGACGCACGCGGCATCTTCAGTTCTACCTGGCGTTCGCTCAACGCGCGCGGCCTGGAATCGTCGGACCGGAACAATCTCAGTGGCTCGTTCGCGTGGACGCCGAGCGGGAAAATCTGCTCGCTGCGCATGCGTGGTCGTGCGAAGCGGACCTCGCAAGCGAATGCGGGTTGCCGCTCGTGTCCGCGCTTCGGCGTTACTGGGTGTTTCGGGGGCTGCTCGGCCTCGGATATCGGGTCACGCGCGAAGCGCTCGCCTGCCCCTCGGCACAGAAGACCCGGGAACTGCGCTGCGAGGCGCTTCTCGACGCGGGCCAGCTCGGATCGTTCATGGGCCGCTACGCCGAGGCGCAGGAATATCTCGAGAAGTGTCTCGGCATTGCACGCGATCTCGACGACAAGGTCCGCATCTCGGCCGTGCTCCAGCCGCTCGGCCTCGCACTCCTCGGACGTGGGGACCTGCGCGCAGCGCGCCGCGTCCTGCAGGAAGGACTGGGTCTTGCGGAAACGCTCGGAATCCCGCGCGAGATCGCATGCGCACTCAATTCGCTGGCGCAGACGGCACGTACCGAAGGCGATCTCGCGACGGCCGATCCGCTGTACGAGCGCGTCCTCGAGATTGGCCGCAAGAGCGGAGACGCGGATATTCTCGCCGTGAGCCTGCTGAATCTCGCGATGGTGGCAATCGCCCGCGAGGCCAACGAGCGTGCGTGCGGCCTGCTGTGCGAAGTCCTCGAGATCGTCGACCAATCGGGCCTCAAGCCTGCCGCGCAAAGCCTGCTGGAAGTTTCAGCAGGGCTCGCCGCCGCCCGTTCCGAGTGGCAAGAGGCGGCGCGATTCTTCGGTGCGGCCGAGTCGCAGACGGCCGAGACCGGGCTGCACCGCGATCCGGCCGACGAGGCCTTCCTCGCGCCATTCATCGCCCGCGCACGGGAGCGTCTGGGCGCCGCGACGTTTGCGCAGGCAGACGCCGCGGGCCGGGCGCTCGATTACCCGCAGGTGATCGCGGAATTGCGCCGCTGGTTGCAGAATCCGACGGCGACGTCAACTCGAGTCAGCGGTTGACGATCCACGGGTCGAGCGACTGCACGCCGCGCGGTCGCCGTGGAGTCAGCGGTTGACGATCCAAACGTCGGGCGACTGCAATGCCGCGTGGTTCCGTTGGAGTCAGTGGTTGACGATCCACGGGTCGAGCGATTGCACGCCGCGCGGTCCGAACGGACTGTCCTTCACCGTCAGATTGATCGCATATTTGAAGACGCCGAAATCCGGGTGCTTGTCCCGGCACACGAAGGCGTCCTTGCCCTCCGCCCTGCACTCGAACGACGGGTCGTCGAGCACGATCCCGTTGTCCGCGAATTCCGCTTGCCGCTCGCCGGCGATCTTCCACCGAATGTCGACTTGCCGTTTTGGCTCCGGAACGACGATCACGTCGTAGTCGACCGACAAGTCGCACTCGAAGTAGCGCGGGCAGGCGACGGTCACGACGACTGTGCAGTCCCTGCTTCCATCGCACTCCAGTTTCTTCGCGGCCTTCTGCACGCGCGGTTGAATGATCGCGCAGCTCGTGAGCAGCAACGCTGCTGCGAGCGCGATGAAGAAAGTGCGCATCGGCATCTTGTTCCCCGGATCAATTGGTGGCGCAGCATTGTCGCGGAAAGCGTCGGCAGATGGGAAGCGGGTGCGCTGGGACTTACTCGTCGCTCTCGCACAGCGACAGCCTTGTAAGTGTCGCCGACGCTCGCTTTAGGCCTTTCGCTGACATCGGTAAACGCCTTTACACGACGCAGCGGGCAAGCCTCTCCGCCTGACGGGAAAGCGCTTCTCGAATCAGTACGTTACTCCGGCAAAGTCCTTGCATTCGTCAGCGTGTTCCGGCAGCGCGTCGCTGCCCGCGATTTCCAAGGAGGCCCTGATGAATCCCCGTTTGAAAAGCAGGCTGGTTTCCGGCTTGATAGTCTCGACAATCGGCATGACGGGCGCGATGCTCGCCAACGCGCAAAGCACATCGTCCACCGGGACATCCAGTTCCGGCACCTCGGCGGGAACGTCGTCCCTCGGCACGACGTCACCGGGCACTTCGGCGGGAAGCGCGACGACCGCGACGCCGGGCTCGTCGACGTCGGCGACCCCCGGCACATCGTCCTCGTCCACGTCGATGTCGCCGAACTCGACCAGCACCTCCCCATCCGGCGGCAGCACGTCATCGACGTCGTCGACGACGACGGGCAGCGACACCACGATGGCGCCGCGCGGCACGAGCCCGTCCGCATCGACGAACGCCATGGCGAACGGGTCGGCGGCAACCTCCCCGGCGGGAACCGACAGTCCCGCGAAGCGCATCTTCGATCAGCTCGACCTCAATCACGACGGCATGCTGTCGCTCGAAGAGTTCTCGCGCGCGCAGTTTCAGCCCCGATAGCGGCGCCGAGGCCATGCCGCACCTGCCGATGAGGGGGCAGCCGCCCCCCTCGGCGCTTTCATCTGCTCAGTACCGGGCGTTGCCCGGCGTGCGCGGGAAAGGAATGACGTCGCGGACGTTGCCGAGGCCCGTCACATAGGCGACCGTGCGCTCGAAGCCCAGCCCGAAACCGGCGTGCGGCACGGTACCGTAACGACGCAGATCGCGGTACCACCCGTAATGCGCCGGATCGAGGCCGGCCTCGATCATCCGGGTATCGAGGACGTCGAGACGCTCCTCGCGCTGGCTGCCGCCGATGATTTCCCCGATGCCCGGCGCGAGCACGTCCATCGCTGCGACTGTCTTGCCGTCGTCGTTCAGCCGCATGTAGAACGCCTTGATCTCCCGCGGGTAGTTCATCACGACGACGGGACGCTTCGCATACGTCTCGGACAGGTAGCGCTCGTGTTCCGACTGCAGATCGATGCCGAACGCGACCGGGAACTGGAACTTCTGCGTCGACTGCTCGAGCACGCGAATCGCCTCGGCGTAGTCCATCCGCACGAATTGGGATTCGACGATGCCCTGCAGTTTTGCGATCAGGCCCTTTTCGATGCGCTCCTCGAAAAACGCCATGTCGTCGCCGCGTTCGCGCAATACCGTCGTGAAAATGTGCTTCAACAACGCTTCGGCGAGCGTCGCGTTGTCGCCGAGGTCCGCGAACGCGATCTCCGGCTCGATCATCCAGAACTCCGCGAGGTGACGGCTCGTGTTCGAGTTCTCGGCTCGAAACGTCGGCCCGAACGTGTAGACCTTCGACAGCGCGAGGCAGTAGGCCTCCACGTTCAGCTGCCCCGAAACGGTGAGGAACGCCTCGCGGCCGAAGAAGTCCTGGGCGAAATCCACGCGGCCATCGGGCGTGCGCGGCAGGTTCGCGAGATCGAGCGTCGAGACGCGAAAGAGCTCCCCCGCCCCTTCGGCGTCGGATGTCGTGATGATCGGCGTGTTGACCCAGAAGAAACCGTGCTCGTGGAAGAAGTCGTGAATCGCGTGGGCGATCGCGTCGCGCACGCGGGTGACCGCGCCGATGACGTTCGTCCGCGGACGAAGATGCGCGACCTCGCGCAGGAATTCCAGCGTGTGCGGCTTCGGCTGGATCGGATACGAGTCCGGGTCCTCGACCCAGCCAACCACTTCCACGCGGCTCGCCTGCACCTCGTACGGCTGTCCTCGGGCAGGAGACGGGACGACGTTTCCGGTGATGGCCACCGCGCAGCCCGCGGTGAGCCGCAGCACCTCGTCCGGATAGTTGGGAAGCGTGTTCGGCACGACTGCCTGCACCGGGTGAAAGCATGATCCGTCCGAAACATGGACGAACGACACCCCTGCCTTGGAGTCACGACGCGTGCGGACCCAGCCCTTGAGCAGCACCGGCGCGTCCGCCGGAGCGCGCCCGGCGAGGATGTCTGCGCATGTGTGGGAAGCATTCATGCGAGCGATCGTATCAGGGCGGAAAGTCGAGGATCCGGCACGGCGTCTCCCAGAAGATCCTGCGCCGATCGTCCGCCGCAGGCACGAGCCGCTCAAAGAGCTTCAGCAGCGGTCCGACGTCGACGCGTTGCGTTGCGCGCAGAAACGGCCAGTCGGACGCCCACATGCATCCGTCGGGCGTGAACGCGTCGAGCAGCGCGTCGACGCAGGGACGCGCATCCTCGTAGAGAAACGCGGGGCGCGCGAACTTGACGTAGCCGGACAACTTGACGAACACGCGCTTCGTCCTGGCGAGCGCGAGCAGATTGCGGAAGCCGGGCTGGTCGAGTCCCGCTTCGACGGTTGGCCGGCCGCAGTGGTCGATCAGGATTCGTACACCCGAGCGCTCGAGGAGCGGCCCCAGCACGACGAGCTGGTCACCCTGCACCTGCAGCGATACGCACATGCCGAGCCGCTCGAGCATCGCGAGCAGGCCCGCGGCATCGCGGTAGTACGAGGCGCCGTGGAATGTCGCGTTGAAGGCGACACCCACCACGCCCTGCGCCTTCAACCGCTCGAGCTCATGGATCGGGCAATCAAGCGGCACGACGGCGATTCCTTTGAGCCGGCCTTCGCCGCGTGCGATCGCATCGAGCATGCACCGGTTGTCCTGCTCGTAACCGGAGTTCGGCCCGACGAGCAGCGCACGCTCGACACCGTACGCCGAGAACATTTCCATCAGCTGCGCGGACGTGCCGACTTCCTGGCCGGACGGCCGGTAAACGGAGTCGTCGCCGTACGGAAATCGCACCGGGTCGAGCACGTGGCAATGCGTATCGACTTTGGGTTCTGCGTAGATGCCTGCGACCGTCGAGCTCGTCGTGTCGCTCCCCGGCTGTCCATCCGCGCGCGCGCTCACCGCCACTCCTCGATCGATGGCACGCGGATCGACAGGACTTCCGGGAGATCGAAGCCGAAATGGTCATTCAGCATGGCGCGGAGCGCTGCGCGGTCCGCCAGCTCGCTCGATCGAGCGCCGCCGCCATCGACCAGCGTCACGGAGCGATTCATCACCGCAACGTACCCTTCGGACGTCGTTGCGCGCAACAGCAGCCGGTTGACGAACGGCGAAGCCGGGTGCGTCGCCGTGTAGTGGTTGCCGACCTCGAAATCGATGAGATTGTCAGCCTCGAGCGTGCTGGCCCAGCAATCGACGAGGGCACCGGATTTCGTCGTGCGCAATATCCAGTGGTCGTCGTCGCGCGCGAACCAGTGCGACGCGCCGGGCCGCGCATCGGTCGCCGCCACCAGCGGCACGGGGACGTGCGGCGCGAGACCGCCGAAGCCGGGATCGACGACGAAGCGCGCGCCGTCGATTGGCACCGTCAGGAACATGTGCGTGCGCGCCACCGCGGTCCTCGGCGCGTGCTGAGTCACGCGCGCCGTGTGCCGCACGGGAGCGAAGCCGAGATCCTCGAGCACGGCCGCGAAGAGCGTCGCGTGCTCGAAGCAGTAACCGCCACGTCGCGCGCCAACGAGCTTCGACTGCAGCGCGTCGAGGTCGAGCCGCACCGGGCGGCCGAGCAGCACGTCGAGATTCTCGAACGGGATCGCCCGCATGTGGCGTTCGAGCAGCCCGGCGAGCGTGCCAAGCGTCGGCGTTCGGCCACCGTTCCATCCGATGCGCGCGAAGTAGGCCCGGAGGTCGAGCACGAGCGCCGCGTCAGGAAGCGGACCGCTGCATGCACGCGTCGAAGCGCGACTGCACCCGATGCGCGAACCAGTCCGTCGTCAGGGTGCGCGTGATCTTCGGACTCGACAGCACGATGTCGGGTACGACCGCACGCGGCGCCCGTTTGCCGATCGTCTTGTCGAGGAGCGCGAAGACGCGGCCGTACAGCTCGGTGCGTTCGAAGTCCTCGCTGCCCGCGAGCTCGAGATCGCGCCGGATCTCGGCATTGTCGAGGGATAGACGGCGGGCGAGCACGCGCGTCGCCGTTTCCGTGCTGCCGGCCTCGCGTGCCGGCCGTCCGCTCTCGTATCGCAGCAGGTCGCCGTCCTCGGTCAGCGGAATGCCGGAGAGCTGACTCACGGCGCGCTGGAACGCCGCATTGCGGCTCGCATAGCGGCCGGCGTTGAAATCGGCAAACCGGTACAGCAGACGATCATAGGGCGCGCGGTAATCGAGCAGATGCGCGACGCCGAAATACAGCCCGCCGCGACGCGAGAAGACTTCGTCGCGGATCGATCCATTGACCGGGTAGGGATACGGCCTCGTCGCTGCGAAACTTTCCGCGAACGTCACGCTGACCTGCATGGGTCCGCCCGTACGCACGGGATTGCGATCGGCGAAGAAGGTGCGCCCGAGCGGCACGCGATCGATGAAGTCTTCGAACAGCTTGCTCAACTGCAACTCGGTTTTCACGGCGTCGAGCCGCTCGCCGTAGCTCTTGCCGGTCGACGACGGCAGCGCGAGCGCCGCGTCGAGCACGACGCGGGGCACGCCCGCGCGCTCGCGCCTGCGCTCGATCTCCTTCTTCGCGATGTCGGCCAGGTTCGGGACGGCGGGATCGACACGAAAGCTCGACTCCTGCCCGATGATCGCGACGGCCGCGCAAATGTTCTCGGCAGACGGCGCGAGTTCCAGCGACGCGATGGCCGCGTACAGATCCGTCGCCCATCCGCTGCGGTCGCCGATGCCGTCGGGGAGCAATCGCGCGACGAGCGCGCGGCCTTCATTGGCGGTGAGCTTCGGCGGCGCGGGCGCGCCTCGCTCGACACTTGCGCAGCCCGCGATGAGCGCGGCCATCGCCGAGAACGCGATGCAACGAGCGAGCTTCGACACGTCAGCAGCGATCGAAATCGCAGCAAATCGTGTTCTTTGCCGGCTCCGACATGTCACGTCCCGCGGGGGTTGCACGCAATCGGGTCGATCGCGAGAATCTGGTCGGGGTGAGAGGATTCGAACCTCCGACATCTTGCTCCCAAAGCAAGCGCGCTACCGGACTGCGCTACACCCCGCGCGTTCAATTATGCCATTGCGCTCGTCAGCGACCGAACCTGCGGACGACGGCGAGCGCCTCGTCGATGGCATCGGCACCGTTTCCCGAGGCGACGGCGTTTGCGACGCAGCCGTGCAGATGATGCTCGAGGAGCTTCAGAGCAAGGGCATCGAGCGCCGACTGCACGGCGCTCACCTGCGTCAGGATGTCGACGCAATAGCGATCGTCTTCGATCATCCGGCCGATTCCCCGGAGCTGCCCTTCGATGCGGTTGAGGCGCTTCGCGAGCGCGACGCTGTCCGCGCTGTCGCGCGCGACCGCCGACTTATGCGACGCCATACCCTGCGTTTTGCACGGCCGCCTTGAGCGCGTCCACGTTGGTGCGCGCGGCGTCATAGGCGACACTCGCCGTGCCGGGCTGCAGGGTCACGCTTACATCCGCGACGCCGGGCACCGCTTTCAGCACCCGCGTGACGCTCGCGACGCATCCCTGGCAACTCATCCCTTGCACGTTGAATTTCGCGTTGTCCATTCGTCGTTCCTTTCGATTCACGACACCGGCTTGAACTGGCGCAACAAAAGCGCGTTGCCGACCACCGACACCGAACTCATCGCCATTGCCGCACCGGCGATTACCGGGCTCAGCAATCCGACGGCGGCAAGCGGAATGCCGAGCACGTTGTAGGCGAACGCGAAGAACAGGTTCTGGCGGATCTTTGCGCGTGTCGCACGAGAGAGCAGGATTGCGTCGACGACGGCACCGAGATCGCTCCGAATCACCGTGATGTCCGCTGCTTCCACGGCGACCGCCGATCCCGCGCCGATCGCAAAACTGACGTCCGCACTCGCAAGCGCCGGCGCATCGTTGACGCCGTCGCCCACCATGCCGACGATTTCACCGCGTTCCTGCAACGCGCAAATGCGCTGACGCTTCTCGTCGGGCGAGAGGGCGCCCTCGCGCGACTCGATGCCAACCCCCTGCGCGATCGCATCAACCGTTCGCGGGTTGTCACCGGAAAGCATCATTACGTGCACGCCGCTTCCTTTCAATCGCGCAATCGCCGCCGTCGATGTCGGCCGCACGCGATCGGCGAGCGTGACGATCCCAGCGAGCTCCGTGTCGATGGCGAGACCCACGACGCTCTCGCCGCTGCTCGCGTAGCTCGCGACGACCGAGGGAGGAACGACGACACCGCGACTTTCGAGGAAGGCAAGCGAACCGACTGCGACGGTTCGCCGCGCATCGCCGAAGATGGCGTGAGCACCGCGCCCCGCCACCGCGGCGAATTCGTCGACGGCGGGCAACGCCAGTCCCTCGCTTCGCGCCCGCGCGACGATCGCCTGCGCGAGCGGATGCAAAGCGCCCTGTTCCACCCCCGCGGCGAGGGCGAGAACCTCGGCTTCCGAACGCTCACCGAATGGATGGACGTCCGTGACGGCGGGACGACCCTCGGTGACGGTTCCCGTCTTGTCGACGACGAGCGTCGTCAGGCGTCCTGCGGTTTCGAGCGCGACGGCGTTGCGGATCAGCACGCCGAGCTGCGCGGCGCGCCCCGTGCCGACGATGATGGCCGTCGGCGTGGCAAGGCCGAGCGCGCATGGACACGCGATCACGAGCACGGCCACGGCATTGATCAGGGCGGTGATCGCCTGCCCGGTGACGAACCACGAGGCGATGAACGTGACGAGGGCGATCGCGATCACGACCGGAACGAAGATTCCGGCTACGCGGTCCGCGAGCCGCTGGATCGGGGCTTTCGACCCCTGGGCCTCGCTGACCAGACGCACGATCCCGGCAAGCAATGTCTCGCTGCCCACGCCGGTGGCGTCGGAGCGAACGATGCCGTCGAGATTCAACGTTCCCGCATACACATCGTCGCCGGCGGACTTCGGAACGGGTCGGCTTTCGCCCGTCAGCATCGATTCGTCGACCGTGGTGGTGCCCTCGCGTACGCGACCATCGACGGGAATCGCCTCACCCGCGCGCACCACTAAGCGATCCCCGACCGCGACCTCCGCAAGCGGCACGTCGACCTCCGCGCCGTCGCGCAGCACATGCGCGATCGTGGGTTGCAGGCGCAACAGGCCCTCGATAGCGGCCGAAGTCCCGGCACGTGCGCGCGTCTCCAGCGCCTTGCCGAGCAGCACGAGCGTGACGATGGCGGCGGACGCCTCGAAATACACATGCGCGTCCGCTCCCGATACCGTGACGACCGCGCTCCAAAGCCAGGCGATCGACGTGCCGAGCGCGATCAGCACATCCATGTTCGCGCCGCCGCCGCGAAGCGCATTCCAGGCGCCCACATAGAAGCGGCGGCCGACGACGAACTGGATGGGCGTCGCGAGCGCGAGCTGCAGCCAGCGCGGCAGCAGGTCCGCATGCGTCCTGTCTGCGGACGCGAGCATCGCGATCATCTGCGCGATGAAGGGCACGGTCAGCACGACGGCGATGACGAGATCGCGGCGCATGACCCGCCAGGCCTCCGCCTTGCGCGCGCGTTCGCGCTCCCGTTCGGCGGCCGCATCGTCCTTGACGTGCGCGCCATAGCCGGCGCGCGCCACGGCTGCAAGCAGCGCTTCGACGCTCGCACGGGCGCGGTCGTAATCGACGCTCGCGGATTCCGTGGCGAAGTTGACGTTAGCGGCGACGCCCGGCAGCCGATTCAGCGTCGTCTCGATGCGCGCTGCGCACGCGGCGCACGTCATTCCCTCGAGCGCGAGGTCGACGCGCCCCGGCGACGATGACGACGGCGACGGGGGTGCTAGCGAGACAACGGAGTCCGGCATGACGCCATTATATACCCCTGCCGGGTATGGCTCATCCCGAACCGGCGAGTCGATGGGTCCGCTCTAGATGCCGCTGTACACGACCTGCGCCAGGGATGCGCGCAGCGGCGAGAGAAATCAGCGCGCGGCGGGCTCGCCAGCCAGCGCTGCATCGCGCTTCAACTGGGGAAACAGGATCACGTCGCGGATCGATGCGCTGTCCGTCAGCAGCATCACGAGCCTGTCGATGCCGATGCCCTCGCCGGCCGTCGGCGGCAAGCCGTATTCGAGCGCGCGGATGTAATCGGCGTCGTAGTACATCGCCTCCTCGTCGCCCGCTTCCTTGGCCTTCGCCTGCGCGAGGAAGCGCGCCGCCTGGTCCTCGGGATCGTTCAGCTCCGAGAATCCGTTGGCTATTTCGCGGCGCGCGATGAAGAGCTCGAAGCGATCGGTCACCGCCGGATCGGCGTCGCTCGCACGGGCGAGTGGCGAAACGTCGGTCGGATGGGCAACGATGAACGTCGGCTGCACGAGCTTGTCCTCGGTCGTTGCCTCGAACAGCTTGAGCTGAAGCATGCCGACGCCGTCCGTGTCGAACACTTCGACCGGAAAGGGCTCGAGCGCGCGACGCAGCGTGGCGACGTCGTCGAGGTCGAGCGCCGCCGTTTCCGGATTGTGGCGACGGATCGCCTCGGGCATCGTCAGGCGCGCAAACGGCTGCGCCAGATCGATCGTCTCGCCTTGATAGACGAGCGTCGGCGTTCCGCAGATACGCGCCGCGACTTCGCGCAGCAGCGTCTCGGTCAGGTCCATCAGGTCCCGGTAGTCCGCGTAGGCCCAATAGAACTCGAGCATCGTGAACTCGGGATTGTGGCGCGTCGAGATGCCCTCGTTGCGGAAATTGCGATTGACCTCGAACACCTTCTCGAGCCCGCCGACGACGAGCCGTTTCAGGTACAGCTCCGGGGCAATCCGCAGATAGAGATCCATGTCGAGCGCGTTGTGATGCGTGACGAACGGCCGCGCCGCTGCGCCGCCGGGGATCGGCTGCATCATCGGCGTCTCGACTTCCAGGAAGCCGCGCGCGACGAAGAACTCGCGGATGGCCTGCACCGTCTGTGAGCGCTTCACGAACACGTCGCGCGAGACCGGGTTCGTGATGAGATCGACGTACCGCTGCCGGTACCGCTGCTCCTGGTCCGTCATGCCGTGGAACTTCTCCGGCAACGGCCGCAATGCCTTTGCGAGCAGACGTACGCGGTCGCATTTCACGGATAGCTCGCCGGTCTTCGTCCTGAAGAGCGTTCCGGTCGCACCGACGATGTCGCCTAGGTCCCAGTGCTTGAAGGCGTCGAGCACGTCCGCCCCTACGCCGTCGAGCGTCACGTAGAGCTGGATGCGTCCGGACATGTCCTGCAGCGTTGCGAAGCACGCCTTGCCCATCACGCGCTTCAGCATCATGCGGCCCGCAACGGCCACGCGGATGTGTTCCGCCTCGAGCTCGGCGTTGTCCTTGCTGCCGTGTCGCTTGTGCAACTCGCCCGCGAGCGCGTCACGCCGGAAGTCATTCGGATAGGGATTGCCCGCGCCGCGAAGCCCGGCGAGCTTGCCCCGTCGCTCGGCGATGATGCGACCTTCGTCGATCCCTGCGTCGGGCTGGTCGAGCCCGTTCATTCTGGCGAGCCCGGGGTCCGGATCGGCGATGGATCGCGCCGCAAAGCGTTCTCGTGGCGTCGCGTCTTCATCGCTGACATCAAACCCCCTGCTTCAGGCTTGCCGAGATGAAATCGTCGAGGTCGCCGTCGAGAATCGCCTGCGTATTGCCCACCTCGTAGTTCGTCCGCAGATCCTTGATCCGCGACTGGTCGAGGACATACGAGCGGATCTGGTGTCCCCAGCCGATGTCGGTCTTCGAGTCTTCGAGCTTCGCCTGCTGCTCCTGGCGCTTGCGGAGCTCGAGCTCATAGAGCTTCGACTTCAGCATCGCGAATGCTTCGGCGCGGTTGCGGTGCTGCGAACGGTCGGTCTGGCACTGCACGACGATGTTCGTCGGCAGATGCGTGATGCGCACGGCGGAGTCGGTCTTGTTGACATGCTGACCGCCCGCCCCCGATGCGCGATACGTGTCGATGCGAAGGTCCGCCGGATTGATTTCGACCTCGATCGATTCATCGACCTCCGGATAGACGAATACGCTCGCGAACGAGGTGTGGCGCCGCGCATTGGAGTCGAACGGACTCTTGCGCACGAGGCGATGCACACCGGTCTCCGTGCGCAGGAAGCCGTACGCATAATCGCCGTCGACCTTGATCGACGCGCTCTTGATCCCCGCCACTTCCCCGGGCGATTCCTCGAGCACCTCGGTGCGAAAGCCCTTGCGCTCGCAATACCGCAGGTACATGCGCAGGAGCATTGCCGCCCAGTCTTGCGCTTCGGTGCCGCCACTGCCTGCCTGGATGTCGAGGAACGCGTTGCCGGGATCGAGCGGATTGTGAAACATCCGCCGAAATTCCAGGTCGGCCACCGTCCGCTCGAGCCGACCGACGTCGTCTTCGATGGCGCGAAGCGCGGCATCGTCGCCCTCCTCGCGCGCCATTTCGTAGAGGTCGCTGCTGTCGTCGAGTCCCGACTGCAGCGCGGTAAGCGTGTGAACGACGCCGTCGAGCTGCTTCTTCTCCTTGCCGAGCTCCTGTGCGCGCTGGGGGTTGTCCCAGATTTTCGGGTCTTCGAGCTCGCGATCGACGGCGGCAAGGCGCGCGGCCTTCACGTCGAAGTCAAAGATACCTCCGAAGCTGCGCCGTGCGGTCCTTCAGTCCCGAAATGGAGTTCGCGATCGCATTCAGGTCTTCAGCTTCCATTGCTCGCTCTCGAATAGGTGCAGGAATTGCAAATCATTATAGCGGTACCATTCGATCGTCTCGTGCGCCGCAGGCCTCGGCCGCACGCCCGGATCGATCACGCATGCATACGCCCGCCGGCTTCACACCCTCGCATGTAGCGCCGCCGTCGCTTCCGTCCACGACGGTCGCCTTCGCGTTCTCGGGCAACAAGCTGCTGATCGCCGGCGACGAGTCGGCGCCGGTCATTCCCTCGCTCGCGGATCTCGAACGGGCCGGCGTGTCCGGCGCCCGCCACTACCTCGGCGCGCTCGACGGTGGCCATTGCGTCGCTCTTACCTTGGCCGACGAGAGCGAGGCGCCGCCAGGGTTTGCGCTCTGCGGCTTGCGCCCGCTGTTCCTGCGACTTCCCGACGCGACGCTCGCGCTCGCGCAACGCGCGTTCCAGGTTGTCGAATGGGATCGTACGCATCGCTTCTGTGGCCAGTGTGGAACGCCTACGCGAGACAAGGACGGTGAGCGCGCCAAGCAGTGTCCCCGCTGCGGCTACGTCGCCTACCCGCGCCTGTCGCCGGCGATGATGGTGCTCGTGACTCGCGGGCGCGAGTTGCTGCTCGCACGCGCGAACCGGTTTCCCGGCGCGATGTACAGCGCGCTCGCGGGTTTCGTCGAGCCCGGCGAAACGATCGAGGACTGTATCCACCGCGAAGTGCGCGAGGAAGTGGGTGTCGAAGTTGCGGACCTCGCGTATTTCGGCAGCCAGTCGTGGGCGTTTCCACACTCGTTGATGATCGCGTACACGGCGCGTTATGCAGGCGGCGAGCTCAGACCCGATCCCGCGGAAATCGCGGAGGTGCAGTGGTTTCCCGTCGATGCGCTTCCCGCGCTTCCGACGACGGTGTCGATCTCCCGCCGATTGATAGAAACAACGGCCGCGCGGCTCCGCGCCGTGACGCCCGTCGGATGACTCGCGCCTGCTAAAATTCGCGGCGAATCACCCGTTCAACTCGATCACGCCGATGCGTCTCGTGTCGCTCGCCTGCCGTTTCGCCTTCGTGGCCCTTGCGTGCGTCACCGCGCCGGGCTTCGCGCAATCTCCGGCACCCCGAACCGATGATCCGCGCGTGATGAGCGAAGCGGCGCGCAAGGTATACGCGCAGGCGCTGCGCGAGGCGCGCGACCTGATCGATCGCAAGCAATATGGCGACGCGATCGCCCGCCTCGATCGCGTCACCGCCGAGCATCCCCGCGAGCCGCAGGCGCGCTTTCTCAAAGGCATCGCGCTCGCGGACGAGGGACACACGGACGAGGCCATCGCGCTCTTTCGCGCGCTGCTGGCCGATTTTCCGGAGTTGCCCGAGCCGCGCAACAATCTGGCGGTGCTCTACGCGCAGAAAGGCGAATACGCGCTCGCGCGGGACGAGCTCGAGCGCGCGGTGCAGACGGCGCCCGACTATGCGGTCGCGCACGAGAACCTGGGCGACGTCTATGCGCGCCTCGCGGAAGTCGAATACGAGCGCACGGTGACGCTCGACAAGCAGAATCGCACCGCGGCGCCCAAGCTGAAGCAGATTCGCGAAGTCGCGCTTTCCAGGTAATGTCAGACCACGGCGTCGCGGGCACGGTGCGCGCGCCTTTCGCAGGCAACGTTCGAAACGGAGCTACATAGTATGGGTCGGCTGTATTCGCTGCTTTTCGCATTCGCTCTCGGCATCGCAAGCGCAGCCTCGCTCGCGGCCAATCCGCAGGTCGAGCTCGACACGACGGCCGGGACGATCAAGCTCGAGCTCTATCCCGAGGCGGCGCCTAAGACCGTCGAGAATTTCTTGAAATATGTCGACGCGGGCCACTACGCCGGCACGCAGTTCCATCGGGTCATCAAGGGCTTCATGATCCAGGGCGGCGGCTACGACGCGCAGTTTCGTGAGCGGCCGACTCGCCCGCCCGTGCCGATAGAGTCGGAGCAGAGCGTGAAGGCGGGGCTGTCGAACACGCCGGGAACGGTAGCGATGGCGCGCACGGCCAATCCGAACTCGGCAAGCGCGCAGTTCTTCATCAACGTGGCCGACAACAAGCGCCTCGACTTCCGTTCGGCCGACGCGCAAGGCTACGGCTACACGGTGTTCGGCAAGGTGATCGCCGGCATGGACGTCGTCGAGAAGATCGCCCAATCCCCGACCGGCGCAGCCGGTCCGTTTTCATCCGACGTGCCGGCCGAGCGCGTCGTCATCAAGTCCGCGCGGGTCGTGAAACCCGCCGGATGACGGAGAACGCAATGGTCATCCTGCATACGAATCATGGCGACATCACGCTCGAGCTCGACGAGGACAACACACCCGCGACGGTCAAGAACTTCCTGCAGTACGTTCGTGACGGGCATTACGACAACACCGTCTTCCATCGCGTGATCCCGGGATTCATGATCCAGGGCGGCGGTTTCGCACCGGGGATGACGCAGAAGCCGACGCGCGCGCCCGTTGCGAACGAGGCTGCGAGCGGCGTCAAGAACGAGCGTTACACGGTGGCCATGGCGCGCACGTCGGACCCGCACTCGGCCACCGCGCAATTCTTCATCAACGTGGCGGACAACGCTTTCCTCGATTACAAGGCGCCGAGCGCGCAGCACTACGGGTATTGCGTGTTCGGCAAGGTTGCGGCGGGCAAGGACGTCGTGGACAGGATCGCCGGCGTTGCGACGGGCCGTTCCGGCATGCACGAGAATGTTCCCACCGACGATGTCGTGATCCTTCGCGCCGAGGAAGTCTCCTAGGAAAGCCAGACGGACGCGTCGCGAGCCCACCCCCGATGCGGCCGACGCTGCTGCTGTCGGATCTGCACCTCGCCCCCGAGCACGCCGCGGCTGTCGCGGCATTTCATGCCTTCGCGCGCGGCCCCGCACGCGAAGCGGCGGCCGTCTACATTCTGGGCGATCTGTTCGACGCGTGGATCGGGGACGACCAGCGCCGCGAGCCGTTCGCCAGCGCCATTGCAGACGCGCTTCGAGGCATTAGCAGCGCCGGCGTGCCGCTATACATCGCGCGCGGCAACCGCGACTTCCTGCTCGGCCAGGATTTCGCGAATGCGGTCGGAGCAACGCTCCTCCCCGAGCAGACGCTGGTCGAACTGGGCGGCACGAAGACCCTGCTGTCGCATGGTGACGAGTTCTGCACCGATGACGTCGGCTACCAGCGCTATCGCGCCTGGTCGCGTGATCCTCGAAAGCAGGCACGGCTCCTGAAGCTCCCGTACCGCGTGCGCCGCCTGGTCGGTGCGTGGCTGCGCCGGCAGAGCCGCGCTGCAACCTCTCGCAAGCCCGATGCCATACTGGACGTCAACAGAACGGCCATCGAGCAGGCATTCCGCCGTGCCGGCGTCATGCGGATGATCCACGGGCATACGCACCGGCCCGCACGTCACTCGATGACGGTCGACGGAAGTGCGCGCGAGCGGATCGTGCTCGCCGATTGGCACGAGCGGGGGACGTTCCTCGAAGTGGACGCCGACGGCGCGCGCACGCGCGAGATCGTCGTCGACGCGCGCGAGACGCGCGATCCCGAGCGCACGGCGCGATAAGCGCGACCGCTGCGGCCGGTTCTAAACCGCCGCTCGCGCGCGACCGAAACGTCGCGTCAGGTCTTCGGCGTCGGCTTCTTCGGCTGCTTCGGCTTCTTCGGTTCCTTGCGCTGCCTGTCGCGGTTACCCATGTTCGACCTCCGTTGGCGGAGCGGACATTATGCCCGGATCACGCGGCCCTATCACGAGCGTCAGGCGAGCGCCTGCGCGAAATCCGCGATCAGGTCTTCGACGTCCTCGATGCCGACGGAAACGCGAACGAGCGAATCCGCGATGCCCATCTCGGCGCGGCGCGCGGGGCCCATCTCCCAGAAGATCGTTTGCGCCACAGGGATGGCGAGAGTGCGGTTGTCACCGAGGTTCGACGACAGCACGACGAGCCGAAGGCGGTTCAGCACGGAGAGCACGTCGGCGTCCTGCGTGAGTTCGAACGCAAGGAGCGCACCTGGCGCGCGAAACAGCGCCCGTGCGCGGTGATGCTCGGGGTGGATCGGCAGGCCCGGATAGTAGACGGCGCCGACCTTCGGGTGACTGATCAGGTATTCAGCGAGCGCCTGCGCGTTCGCGCATTGTCGCTCCATCCGCAATGCCAGCGTTTCAGCGCCCACGGCGAGGTGGTGAGCCTGCTCGGCCGCCAACGTGCCGCCCCAGTCGCGCAGTCCTTTCTTGCGGATCTGCGTGATGCCCCAGAGCGGCGGCTTCTGCGTCTTGTACACATCCGCGATGTTCGCGAATTTCGTCCAGTCGAAGCGGCCCGTATCGGTCACCGCGCCGCCCAGGGCATTGCCGTGGCCGCCGATGTACTTGGTCAGCGCGTTGACGATCAGTCCGGCATCGACGGTCACCGGCCGGAACAGCCAGGGCGAGGTCATCGTGTTGTCGACGACGTAGAGCAGGCCGCGATCGCGACACAGTTCACCGATGCGCGCAAGATCGGCGACCTGTGTGCGCGGATTGGCGATCGTCTCGACGAAAACCAGCCGCGTCGCGGGCGTGATCGCGCGCTCCACTGCTTCGGCACGCGTCGCATCGACGAACGTCACGGGCGTTCCGTGGTCCGCGAGAGTTGCAAGCATGCTGTTGGTGTTGCCGAAGATGTACGAGCTCGCGACAATGTGATCACCCGCGTGCAGCAGCGCAACGAGCGTCGCGCCGATCGCCGCCATGCCGGTGGCGAAGCAGATGGTCGCAACGCCGGCTTCCATCGCATTGACCTTCGCTTCCAGCGCGGCAGTCGTCGGATTGCCCTGCCGTCCGTACGCGTAGCCAGACTTGCGGTTCTGAAACACGCCGATCAGGTCGGCGACGTCGCGGTACCCGTACGCCACCGACAAATGCAGCGGCTTGTGCAGGGCGCCGTGCTCGATCTGCGCGTCGCGGTCGCTGTGAAGGATGGCGGTGGTGAAGCCGCGTTTGGGGATGTTTTCGCTCATGGCGCTGGCCTCGAAAAAAGGGCACAAAAAACCCGTCGGGCTGCCGCCAAACGGGTTTTGTGTGCCCCGCCCGATATCTTCGGGCTGGAGCGAACCTCGCTTTAGCGGAATTTATTGAGCGCCCGCAAGCTGAAGCTCAAATCGGCGCGGTAAAACTATAGCACGCGACGCCCGCGCGCGCCATGGCTGCATGGTCAGTCCGCGGTCGCCTGGGCGTCCTCGGCGACGTCCGCGTCGGCCTGGCCGCGCGCCTGATCGCGCTCGACGGCGAGATGCGTCAGATAGTCCGCCGTTATGTCTCCGGTGATGTACTTGCCGTCGAAACACGACGCCTCGAAGTCGACGATGCTCGTATTGCCGTCGCGCACCGCATCCTTCAACGCATCGAGGTCCTGATAGACGAGGAGATCGGCGCCGATCTCGCCGGCGATCTCCGCTTCTGTCCGGCCCGTCGCAACGAGCTCCTGCTGGTTCGGCATGTCGATGCCATACACATTCGG
>Ga0070671_100001406_pt1 | contig 17976 bp, 19 predicted proteins | sample KBSS73metaG_FD_65341 | JGI IMG/M metagenome (GOLD analysis project Ga0070671, IMG submission 65341) | Switchgrass rhizosphere microbial communities from Kellogg Biological Station, Michigan, USA - KBS S7-3 metaG | ecosystem: Host-associated > Plants > Roots > Rhizosphere > Soil ...
AAGACCGCGGCCCACGTCGCGCTGGAAACGGTGCTCGTGCGGCTGTCGGTCATCATCTTGTAGGCGGCGAAGTTGAAGATGCCGCTGTTGGTGTGGACGCCGCCGTAGTCGGCGGTCCCGGTGTAGCGGTTGGCGTAGTTCGTCGGCTGGCCGTACTTGGCGGGATTGGACATGTCTCGGATGGCGCAACCGGACCAGCTGCCGCATCCGTAGTCCTCTGCGATCAGCCACCTGCCCGTGCCCGTCTTGTTTTCGATCAGGCTGCCGATGATGTCGGCATAGGACTCGTTGAGCGCGCCCGATTCTCCTTGGTAGATGAGTCCATTGCCTCCTGCGACGGCGTACTGCACGACACCGTGGGTGTATTCGTGGCCGACCACGTCGAGCGCCGCCTCGAAGTCGTGGCCGAACACCAGGATCTTCAGGCTCGGGTCCCAATAGGCGTTGTTGTACGTGTTGGGTAGCGTGCTGACGCGCAGCGCGGAGCCAAGCCCGTCGAATGCCGTGCGTCCCAAGTTGTTTCGGTAGTAGTCATAGACCACTTCGGTGTTCGCGTGGGCCGAAACCGCCGACTTGCTCCAGCCGGCCCACCACGCCTTGGTGACCAGGGTGCCCGGAGCACTCGATGTCGACGACGCGGAGTACGTGCTGACGCTGCGGGTGACATCGTTGAAGCGGTAGCTGTTACTGCTCTGCTGGTACTCGACGGTGATGGTGCGGCTCTTGCTCTTCAGGTCCGTAGCGGTCTTGGTGGTCGTCACCCATGCCGTCGATGCGTCCGCCAGATTGGAGATCGCCGCGAACACATCGCCCGCGTTCTCGCCGTTCGCGTAGACGTAGTACGTCGTGCTGATGACTGGCACCGTGGCGTCGGGATCCGTCGGAATCACGGTGGTGTACACCGTGATTCGGTGCGCCAGGCTCGGCGCCACATCGGGGTCGACGTCGTAGATGACGCGCTCGCTTTGCATTGCCACCTCGGCGAGGATGGCAGCCACCTCGGCGGAATCGTCACCCTGGGCGGCCAAGCTGTCGGCCAGCGCAGCACGCGCCGCCGCCAAGGCCACTGTGTCGTCGTCGACGGTCGACGTGGTGTCGACGTCGGTGATGCCCTTGCGGTAACTGCTGAAAACACCTGTGACCGTGCCATTTTCGTCTGTCACCAGCACCACCTGGCTGGCCAGGGTCGGCACTCCGTCGACGGTCGGCTGCAGGCGATAGATCACTTCCGTTGGTGCGCCGGCGTCGCCAAGCTGCAGGGCCTGGCTGGTGATGTTCGTTTCATCGGCGAATCCGGCGGGCGCACCCAGCAGCCCGGCGACGTAGTTCATCGCCACGGCGGCGCCTGCGTTGTCTGCGACGGTGGTGTTGGTGAACGCGCCGTCGATGGCCCGCACTGTGCCGTCTTTGTTGGCGTTCAGACTCGCCTTCCCGTCGGCGACCAGCCGGACCAGTTCGGCGGCGTCCAGAGCCTCGTCGTTGGCTTCGGTGGTACCGGCGGGCAGCACGGAGACCAGGACCGTCGCCGTCGTGGTGCCGACGCCGTCCGCATGCCAGTGCGCGTGAGCGTTGAGTTCGCTGACGGCGACGGTGAAAGTGTCGACGCCGCCGGACGCGGCCAGCCCCTCATTGGGGGTGTAGACGAAACCGCCGGTGTGCGGATCCACCGTCACCGTGCCGTTCGCCGGTCCCGTGACCACGCGCATCGTGAGCGGGTCCCGCTCGGCGTCGGCGGCGGTGATGGCGCCGGTGACGACTCCGGTCTCGGATTGGCTGGTGGTGACGGGGCCGAACCCGACCTGCGGGGACCTGTTGAAGAGCGCCTGTTCGAACTGGCGTCGCACCCACGCCAACATCACCCACAGCGTGGGTGGCTCGACGGGGGCCAGCGGTTGGTCCGTCAGCGTCGGCGACAACCCGACCAATGAGGCCAGGCCTGCGGCCAGGGACACGACCTGGTGCGCGACCGCGGCGATCGGGTCGGCCGGTGCCGAGACCGCCGCGGTGGACTCCGATGCAGGGCTGATCAGAGCGGTGGTCGTGACGGTGCGTGGCGCGGGTGCGGTGGGCTGTGGGGTGGTCGAGAGGGTTTGTGCACTGTTCGCCGCTGTGGCCACGGCGGTCGGCGTCGAGGTCACCGTGTCGGCGGCGACGGTCGAAGTGGGACGGATGGTCTGCTCGGCTTCGGCGTCGGTTGACCCGCTCCGCTTTGCGGCCTTCGCGGTTTCAGTCGATGTCTTCGTCTCGGTCTCGGCGTCCGCCGTGCCGAGCGCGGCGTCGGACGCCACGGTGGTGTTGGCGCCCCCGCTTGCCTGCACCGTCCCATCGCGGGGATCTGAGGCCACGGTCGCGGATGACGAGACGGTGTCGGTGGCCTCCGAACCCGACGCCGGAGTCGGGGCCGCCGTGTTCGCTGTTGTCGAATCCTGTTGACTGTCAGTCGATTCCGAGGTCGTACTGCTCTGCGTCGACCCGGTGGTATCGGGTTCGGCCATCGCAACGCCGGGTGACGTCGCCACCGCCGCGCCGATACCCAGCGCGATCGCCAACGCGCCAACCCGCCCGACGTAGCGCGCGAACCCCCCGGGCGACTCCATAATGACGGCAAGGATAATATTTTTCCCGCCGTCAATTCTTCTTTTCCACAGTTTGCTCGCCTGCGCTCGGCAAACTGGGGGAGCCGGCCGCTGGACGCCGAACTCCCGAGTAGGCGCGGTACCTGAGATACTCCGTGCACAGACCCGGATCAGCCGAGAGGAACTTGAAATGCCCATCGCAACGCCTGAGGTTTATGCAGAGATGCTGGGCCGCGCCAAGGAGCACTCGTTCGCGTTCCCGGCGATCAACTGCGTCGGCTCGGAGAGCATCAACGCCGCGCTCAAGGGCTTCGCCGACGCGGGTAGTGACGGCATCATCCAGTTCTCTACCGGCGGCGCAGAGTTCGGTTCCGGTCTCGGCGTCAAGGACATGGTCACCGGTGCAGTGGCGCTGGCTGAGTTCGCCCACGTCGTCGCCGACAAGTACCCGATCACAGTCGCACTGCACACCGACCACTGCCCGAAGGACAAGCTGGACACCTACGTCAAGCCGCTGCTCGCCATCTCGCAGGACAGGGTGTCGCAGGGGCGCAATCCGCTGTTCCAGTCACACATGTGGGACGGGTCGGCGGTGCCGATCGACGAGAACCTGGAGATCGCGCGCGAACTGCTCAAGGAGGCCGCGGCCGCGAAGATCATCCTCGAGATCGAGATCGGGGTGGTCGGCGGTGAGGAGGACGGCGTAGCGCACGAGATCAACGACAAGCTCTACACCACGCCCGAGGATTTCGAGAAGACCATCGAGGCGCTCGGCGCCGGCGAACACGGCAAGTACCTGCTGGCCGCGACGTTCGGCAACGTGCACGGAGTCTATAAGCCGGGCAACGTCAAGCTACGCCCCGACGTCCTCGAGCAGGGCCAGCAGGTCGCCGCCGCCAAGCTCGGATTGCCGGAGGGCGCAAAGCCTTTCGACTTCGTGTTCCACGGCGGGTCGGGCTCGCTGAAGTCCGAGATCGAGGACTCGCTGAAGTTCGGCGTGGTGAAGATGAACGTCGACACCGACACCCAGTACGCGTTCACCCGTCCACTGGCCGGGCACATGTTCACCAACTACGACGGTGTGCTCAAGGTCGACGGCGAGGTCGGCAACAAGAAGGTCTACGACCCGCGCAGCTACCTGAAGAAGGCCGAGGCCGGCATGAGCGAGCGCGTCGTCGAGGCCTGCAAGGATCTGCATAGCGCGGGCAGGAGTGTTTCGGCGGGCTAGGATGGTCGGCGTGAACCGTCGAATTCTGCTCGCATGCTGCACGTTCGCGACCGCCATGGGATCGATCGTCGTGGCCGCGCCGGCTTCGGCTGACACCTGCCCATGGGGGACTGTTGCTCGGTTCGACGGGGTGTGCACCCAAGGGCAGTCCGGCGGCGCTCCGCCGGCCGGCATCACCGTTCCCCCGCAGGGCGCGGACATCGTGAGCCTGCCTGGCCAGTACGCGACGGTCAACGGCGTCCCGTGCAATCAGGAGCACTTCGCGACCTGCTACGCGATGTCTCAAAACGGCTAGCGTTGGGCTAGCTTTCGGGCGCCTGGCAGATCTTCCACTGATCGTCGCGGAACTGTAGATCGAAGCTGCGCGTCGAGCGCGTCTGCGGCGCGTAGGCCATGAACGTGGTGACGTTGGCCTCGGCGTGATCCCCATTGACCACCACCTGGTCGATGCTCGCGACCACCGGATACTGCTTGGCAGCGGCGACCCTGGAATGGGTTTCCTTCCACGCGCTCTCGTCGTAGTTGACGTAGCTGTCGCGGGTGGTGCCGCAGGTGATGCTGCGCAGGGTGGCCAGGTCGCCGTTTTGGACAGCGACGTCGAAGTTCTGGATGGTTGTGCGGACCTTGTCCTGTTCGGAGGCCTTGGGTGTGGACTCGCGGGTCAACAGCACAGTGCCGAGGATCGCGACGGCCACCAATGCGGCGAAGACCAACAGCACCGCGATGACCCAGCCCCAACTGCGACGGTTGCGTGGCGGCTTGGATGTCTCGACGCGCGGCGGAATCTGCTGCGGCGCAACAGGTTTCGGGCCAGGAATCGGCGGCATCACCTCGGTGGCCGGATCGGCAGGAGTGTCGATCCGCTGTGTCGAGCCGTCGAATCCCGACGGGGCGGTGTACCGGCGCTCTGCGGGCTGGCTGGTCTCCTCGGTCGGGAGTTGAGCCTCGGCCTCCGGCGACAACAGGATCTCGGTGGCGGGCTCGTGCACCGGGTCGGTGACGGCCTCGGCCGGTTGGGTGTTGTCCGTCTCAGATTCTGCCGCAGGTGTTCCTGCGTCATCCGGTTGCTGCGGCCCTGATGGGTTCGACATCCGTGCTGCGGTCCCTCCCTCTGCGAACTACCGGTGCAGCGTACCGGCACAATGTGGGCATGACGCGCATGGGAGATCTCCTCGGACCCGATCCGGTACTGCTACCTGGTGATCCCGCGGCGGAGGCCGAACTCGCCGCCTCCGAGAATCCGTCGATCGTGGCGGCCGCACATCCCTCGGCGTCGGTGGCGTGGGCCGCGCTGGCCGAGGATGCGCTTGCCGACGACAAGGCCGTCGCCGCCTACGCGTACGCCCGCACCGGCTATCACCGCGGGCTGGATCAGTTGCGCCGCAACGGATGGAAGGGCTTCGGGTCGGTGCCGTACAGCCACGAGCCCAACCGCGGTTTCCTGAGATGTGTGGCCGCGCTTGCGCGCGCTGCGGATTCGATCGGTGAGACCGACGAGTATCAGCGCTGCCTTGATCTGCTCGACGACTGCGATCCCGCGGCCCGCGGCGAACTGGGCGTCGGGTAGCTCAGTAGTCGGCTTCACACTCGCAGTCGGCGGCCGCCTCAGGCGGCTCCACCTGAACTGTCGAGTGGTCGAGTCCACGGGCGCTCAACACGGCGCGGGCGTCGTCGAGCACCAGCGCCGAATCCCGACTGCTGGTCAGATGTGCGGTGACCATGTCTTTGCCCGGCACCAACGTCCACACGTGCAGGTCGTGCACCTCGGTCACGCCCTCGACGGAGCACAGCGCGCTGCGCAGTTCGTCGACGTCGATGTGGCTCGGTGACGACTCCGAGAGGATCCGCAGGGCGGCGCGGGCCAGCGACACCGCGCGGGGCAACACCCACAGCGCGACGAACACCGCGACCACGACGTCGGCGTAGGGCCACCGCGTCGTCACGGTGACGATGCCGGCGATCAGCACGCCGATGCTGCCGACCGTGTCGGCGACGACCTCCATGTAGGCGCCCTTGACCGCGAGGCTGTCCTTGGAGTGCGAGCGCAACAGCAGCACCACGATGGCGTTGGCCACCAGGCCGGCCACCGCGACAACGATCATCGGCACCCCGGGAACCTCGGGCGCGTTGCCGAGGCGTTTCAACGCCTCGTAGAGGATGAACACGGCGACGCCGAGCAGCAGTACGGCGTTGGCGACCGCGGTGAACACCTCGGCGCGATGCCAGCCGTAGGTCCGTTTGGGTGACGTGCTGCCGTGACGCGCGAGCAGCACCGCGGTCAGGCCCATGAACATCGCGACGAGATCGGTGAGCATGTGCCCGGCGTCCGACAGCAGTGCCAGCGAGTTGATGACGAGCGCCGTGGTGAGCTCGAGGGCGAAGAACGCAGTTAGGATCCCCGCCGCGATGACCATGCGGCTGACACGGGCGTCGGCATGGCTGTGGTCGTGTCCGGCACCCATGACTTGCAATCTATGCGTAAAGACGCATATGTCGCAAGGTTGCTGTCAGAACCAGGCGGACCAGAACCGGGTGAGCAACATGCCGACCTTCCACAGGTCGGGATTGACCCCCGACAACCCGAACAGCCAGTCGATGACGCCGAAGAACCAGCTGTTGACCTGGGGTGTGAACAACAACAGCAGCAGGACGAAAAACGCCCAGCCCTTGGCGGGTTCCAGCATGCGCTGGGTCTGCGGGCTCAGATGAGGTTCGAGCGCGCTGTAGCCGTCGAGGCCCGGCACGGGAAGGATGTTGAGCACGAAGGCGGTCACCTGCAGGAAGCCCAGGAACGCCATCGCCGCCCAGAACACCAGGTGTTCTTGCTCGGCGAGCAGACTCGTCACCACCAGCACGACGACGGCGAACACCAGGTTGGTGGCCGGTCCGGCCAGGCTCACCAGGGTCTTCTGCCGCTTGGTCATCCACGAGGTGCGCACGTACACCGCACCACCGGGCAGGCCGATGCCGCCGAGCGCGATGAACAGCGCAGGCAGCCCAAGCGAGAGCAGCGGGTGCGAATACTTCAGCGGGTTCAGCGTCAGGTAGCCGCGCACCTCGACATCACGGTCGCCGAAGCGCCACGCGGTGTACGCGTGCGCGAACTCATGCAGGCACAGCGACACCAGAAAGCCGGCGATCACGAAGACGAAGACGCCGATGCGGGCCAGCGGCTCGCTGGGGTCTGCGGCCAGCCAGGCCAGCACGCCACCGACGACGGTGAGCGCCACGATCGCCAGGAAGACCGGGCTGGGCCGCACCGACTGGCGCAGCGGGCGGATGTTCACGTCACGAAGCTACCTAACGCGCAGCCAGCCTTGGGTGTGTCGATAGAAGGTCGACCGCCGAACCGGCCGCGGCGCGGGCACGCCGTCGCGCACCACCAGCGCTGCGTCGGTCCCGAGCTGGGCGGCGCGACCGGTCACCCAGCGCTTCGGGCGCATGCGGGGCGTCAGCACACTGGCGCGCAAACCGGGCATCGTCTCGGTCGGCTCGATCCGCACCCCCGTCACGTGGCCGTCGAACAGGACGGTGTCATCGGTGACGGCTTCGCCGGAGATGGTTCGGGCTGCTTCGTTCGGCGGCAACCAGTGCGCGGCGCCGACGATCACGCTGCCGGTTTCGTCGCGGATCAGCGGAACCAGTTGCGCCCGGCCGGCCAGGACCCGCCGCGCCTGCCACGGTCGACGTACGTGGCCCACCTCGACGTCCAGGCGATCGGCCTTCAGCAGGCGCGTCAGTACGGCGGCCAGATCGGCGTCCGAGCCCACCACGATGGCCCTGCCGTGGTTGCTGACATCATCGATGTCGACGGCCGGCAGATCCCGCAGCGCACGGGGCACTCGATGGCCGCCGAACAGCAACACCACAACGTCTGCTGTGGTCAAGACGGCTCCTCGCGGCGGGCTGGGATAGGGTGGGTCACCGGCTGCCACAGTTTTGAGGCAGATAAAGCGGGAGACTATGCCATGCCGGCAATCGTGCTCATCGGTGCCCAATGGGGGGACGAGGGCAAAGGAAAGGCGACCGATCTGCTCGGTGGCCGCGTCCAATGGGTGGTTCGTTATCAGGGTGGCAACAACGCCGGTCACACGGTGGTGCTGCCGAGCGGCGAGAACTTCGCCCTCCACCTGATCCCCTCGGGCATCCTCACCCCGGGCGTCACCAACGTGATCGGTAACGGGGTCGTGGTCGATCCGGCCGTTCTGCTCACTGAGCTCAAAGGCCTCGAGGATCGCGGTGTCGACACCGAGCGGCTGCTGATCTCCGCCGACGCGCACTTGTTGATGCCTTACCACGTGGCGATCGACAAGGTGGTCGAGCGCTATGCGGGCAGCAAGAAGATCGGCACCACCGGCCGCGGTATCGGCCCGTGCTACCAGGACAAGATCGCGCGCATCGGGATTCGCGTCGCCGACGTGCTCGACGAGTCGGTGTTGGCCCAAAAGATCGAGGCCGCACTGGAATTGAAGAACCAGATGCTGGTCAAGATCTACAACCGCAAGGCGCTGGACGCCGCGGAAGTGGTCGAGAATCTGCTGACCGAGGCCGAGGGGTTCAAGCACCGCATCGCCGACACCCGCTACCTGCTGAACAAGGCACTGGAGCAGGGCGAGACGGTGCTGCTGGAGGGTTCGCAGGGCACGCTGCTCGACGTCGACCACGGCACGTATCCCTTTGTCACGTCGTCGAATCCGACCGCGGGCGGCGCTGCTGTCGGATCGGGTATCGGCCCGACCCGGATCACCACCGTGCTCGGAATTTTGAAGGCCTACACCACGCGGGTCGGTTCGGGCCCGTTCCCCACCGAGTTGTTCGATCAGTTCGGCGAGTACCTGTCGAAGACGGGTGGCGAGTTCGGCGTGACGACCGGACGGCGCCGCCGCTGCGGATGGTTCGACGCGGTCATCGCACGCTACGCGACCCGGGTCAACGGGATCACCGACTACTTCCTGACCAAGCTCGACGTGCTGTCCAGTCTGGAAACGGTGCCCATCTGCATCGGCTACACCGTGGACGGTAAACGCACCGATGAGATGCCGATGACGCAGAGCGACATCGCCCGCGCGGAGCCGGTTTACGAGGAACTGCCCGGCTGGTGGGAAGACATCTCCGACGCCCGTGAGTTCGACGATCTGCCTGCCAAGGCGCGCGACTACGTGCTGCGGCTGGAAGAGCTTGCCGGAGCACATGTTTCGTGCATCGGGGTCGGACCGGGGCGCGAGCAGACGATCGTGCGTCGCGACATCCTGGCGGCCCGGTGAGCGAAGATCCGCATCTCGTCGACCCCGATTACGACAAACACGGCGGTTTCCCGAATTTCGAAGCAGCCGAGCCCGGTCCGGGATTCGCACGGTTTCTGACTGCGATGCGCCGGGCTCAGGATCTGGCGGTGTCAGCCGATCCCGACAGCGACACTTGGGAGCTGGCCGCCGATCGTGCCGAGGAACTCGTCAAGCTGCTCGGCCCGTTCGAGGCGGCCGAAGGTGTCGGCCCGGCCAATCGGGTGCCGTCGCTGCCCGGCGCGGGCAGCCTGTTGATGCCGCCGTACCGGGTGACCAAGTTCGAACCCGACGGCGTCGAGTTGAGCGTGCAGTTCAGCAGGTTCTCGGTCGGTGGTAACTATGCGGTGCACGGCGGCGTGCTGCCGCTGCTGTTCGACTCGGTGTTCGGGATGGTGATCCACGCGGCGGGTCGCCCGATCAGCCGCACGGCCTTCCTGCATGTCGACTACCGCAGGGTGACGCCGATCGACACGCCGCTGACCGCACGCGGTTGGGTGCGTGAGGTCGAGGGCCGCAAGGCGTTCGTCAACGCGTCGCTGCATGATCCTGAAGACAACGTGCTCGCAGAAGCCAACGGGCTGATGATCAGATTGCTCCCGGGCCAGCCCTAGCCGTGTCACGATGACGGCGTGACGAATCCGCCAGCCGACCGCCTGCGCAGTCTGTCGACGCCGCGCGCCGCGGCCGTGGCGGGCGTGTTGTTCGCGCTGCTGTTCGGTACCTCGTTGGTGCTCATCCGTCTTGCGCTGCCGGAGGGTGAGCAGCCTGGCGCGCAATGGCTGCAAACCGGAAGCACGAACCTGAAGATCGCTGCGACGATCATGCCGTTCGCGGCCATTGCGTTCCTGTGGTTCATGGGTGTGGTGCGCGACGGGCTCGGCCGCTACGAGGACAAGTTCTTCTCGACGGTGTTCGTCGGCAGCGGCCTGTTGTTCTTGGCCATGATGTTCGTTGCCGCCGGCGTGGGCGCGGGGCTGGAGCGCAGTCATGCGGCGGCTGACCCTCATGTCGCGTCGTTCGGGCAGATGGTGCTGTTGACGGTGTCGAAGACCTATGCGCTGCGGATGGCGGCGGTGTTCATGATCTCCTTGGCGACCATCTGGCTCAAGACCGGGCTCATGCCGCGCTGGCTGGTCGCGGTGAGTTACCTTGCCGCGGTTGGCCTTTTGGTCGCCAGTGACGTGACGATGTGGCTGGTGCTTGCGTTCCCGGTGTGGGTGCTCGTGGTCAGCCTCCTGCTGCTGGCGCGTGCCGGCGTCATCGACCTCGATCGCGACGACTAGTCCGCGGCCGTCAGTCGGTGATCCGCAAAGCCTCTGACGGACACAGCTTTACGGCCTCGCGGGCGTGTGCTTCTTCACTCTCGGGTACCTCGTCGACCAGCACCACGACGATGCCGTCGTCGTCCTGATCGAACAGCGCACCCGCTGCCATCACACAGTTTCCCGCGCTGATGCATACGTCGCGATCCGCTGAAACTCTCACCAGGTCACCTCCAGCGATTTCAGACCGTAGATGAAGTGAAACGACCGAAACGGCACATCGGCGAAGTCTTCGGCCAACGCCAACGACGGGAAGCGACGTAACAGCGCCGGGAACGCGATCCGCATCTCCATCCGCGCCAGCGGCGCACCAAGGCAATGGTGCACGCCGTGGCCGAACGCCAGATGCCCCGGAGCCCCGCGCCGAATATCGAACACCTCCGCCGATTCGATGAAGTCCGGATCGCGATTGCCCGACGGCAGCGAAACGAACACCAACTCACCCGCGGGAATCGGCACACCGGCAATCTCGACGTCCGTGGTGGTGATCCGCGGAATCGCGCTGTGCACTATGGACAGCCAGCGCAGCAGCTCCTCGACGGCGGGCCCCACCGCGTCCGGATCGTCGCGCACCGCCGCCAGCTGGTCGGGATGTCGCAGCAGCGCAAGCGTGCCGAGGCCGAGCATGTTCGACGTCGTCTCGTGTCCGGCGAGCAGCAAAAGGCTTGCAATGCCGATGAGTTCGTCATCGGTCAACTCGTCGCCGTGTTCGCGCACCAGCATGCCGAGGATGTCCTCGCCGGGCTGTCTGCGCGACCGTTCGACAAGTGAGCCCATGTAAGCCCGGCTCTGGCGCTGCAACTCCAGTCGCTCGGGAATGGGAATCGACAGATCCAGCTGGCGGGCGCTGCGCTGCTGGAAGTCGTCGCGGTCGTCATACGGCACGCCGATCAGCTCGCAGATCACCAGCGACGGGATCGGCAGCGCGAACGTCTCAACCAAATCGACTGGCGGACCGGTCTTTTCCATCAGATCCAGCTGTCCGTCGACGATCTCGGCGATGCGAGGTTCGAGCAGCCTCATCCGTCGGATCGTGAATTCGGCCGTCAGCATCCGCCGCAGCCGCTGATGCTCGGGCGGGTCGAGGCTCAGCAGGTTGCCCGCCCGCGCGCTGGCCACTTCCTGCTCTGAAATCTGCGGCGCACCTGGCAGGACGAAACCGGGGGGCCTGCCGTTGGAGAACCGCTCGTGGTCCGACAGCACCGCCTTGATGTCCTCGTGGCGGGTGACCAGGTACACCGTCATGCCGAACGAATTGACCATGGTGCGCACACCGTCGGTCTCGCGGATCTCCCGAAGTGCGGGGGTGGGATCGAACGCGTCGCGCCGCATGTGAAGGGGCGGCAACTCTGGCGCTTGGGTCATAGAACGACGCTACTCGCGGGGGACAAACGCCCCGATCAATCGCGATTCAGCCACGGTTGAGCGTCGCCTCTTCCAAGTCGAGCCCGCGTAATACTTCCCGCAGCACTTCGTCGTCGATCCGACCGTTGTCGCGTTCTGCGATGAACGCGGCACGTTCGGCCGCCAGCATCTCCAGTCGCAGCCGCCGAAACGCCGCGGCCGGGCTTTCGCCGATCTCTTCGGCGTCGCGGCCCAGTCGTTCCCACGCCGAGTTTCGGCGCCGAGTGTTCCAGCCGCGCAACACATCTGCGGCCCGCTCGTGCACGTCGGAGACTTGTTCCTCGGCCAGCAGCTCGTCGAGCCGCTCGGCCGCCGCCCGTGCCGCCTTGTCCTGAGCGGCCGCCGCCGCGAGCGCATCGGTGCGGGCCTCGTCGCCCTGCACGCCCAACCGACGGATCAGCCACGGCAGCGTCAGACCGTGCAACAGCAGCGTGCCGATCACGACGACGAACGTGAGGAACACCAACTGAGGGCGTCCTGGAAACGGCGCACCCGAAATCGTTGTCAACGGAACACCGAACGCCGCCGCCAGCGAAACCACTCCGCGCATGCCCGCCCACGCGACCACGAACACCTGCGCAGGTGTCGGCGCCGGTTCGCGTTCACGAATAGCGGGGAAAAGGGCTCGTGGCAGATATGCGAACACGAACACCCAGACGATCCGGACCACGATCACCGTCGCCAACACCGCTGCAGACGAGATCGCGATGACTGCGAAGGTGATGCCTTCCAACTCGGCCACCACTGTCGGCAGTTGCAGGCCGATCATCAGGAACGCAAACGACTCGAGAATCAGCTGCAGCGCCTTCCACACCGCGTTGTCCTGCAGCCGAGTGGCGTAACCGGCCCTGGTGGACTTCTGGCCGAGGATCAGCGCGGCGACGACGACCGCCAGCACGCCCGAGCCGTGAATCTCCTCGGCGGCCAGGTAGATGATGAACGGCGCGACCAAGCCCAGCGCGCTTTCCACCAACGGATCGTCGAGCCGCCACCGGATGAACGCGGTGAGCATGCCCAGCGCGAAACCCACCACCACACCGCCTGCCGCGGCCAACGCGAACGTCTCCAACCCGCTTTGCCACGTCGCGGCCGTTCCGATCGCGGCAGCCAACGACACCTTGTACGCGGTCAGCGCGGTGGCGTCGTTCAACAGGCTCTCGCCGCCGAGCAGCGTCATTATCTGACGGGGCAGGCCGAGCTTGCGCCCGACCGCGGTCGCGGACACCGCATCCGGCGGTGCGACGATCGCGCCGAGCGTCAGCGCCGCCGCGACCGTCAGTTCAGGCACGGCCTTGTAGGCCACGAAGCCGACCGCGAACGTCGTCGCCAGCGGCAGGCCGACCGCCAGCAGCCCAATGGGCCGGATGTTGCGACGTAAGCCGTGGTAGCTGCTTTCCAGCCCGGCCGACCACAGGAGCGGCGGCAGCAGCACGTAGAGCACCAGCTCGGGGTCCAGCTCGATCTGCTTGAAGCCGGGGATCAGCCCGCCCAGCAGGCCCGCGACCACCAGCGCCAGCGGGGCCGACACGTCGTAATGCCTGGCCACCGCGGCCAGCAGTACGGACACCACCAACACCGCTAGCAGTGAGGCACCCACACCGACCTCCTATCCTTGGTCAACATGCTGAGGAGATCACGCCGGAACGACGCCGACGCCCCAGCGGTCGCCGATACATGCGAACACCTCGCCGCCGATGCGCAATCCCAGGTCGAGCCGGAGCCGCTGACACCGGGCAAATGCCAGGAGTGCGACGAGCTCGGTGAATCCACCTGGGCACACCTGCGGATGTGCCTGACGTGCGGGCATGTCGGGTGCTGCGATTCCAGTCCACACCAACATGCGAGCGAACATTTTCATGCCACCGGTCATCCCGTGATGCGCTCCGTCGAGCCGGGGGAGGACTGGCGGTGGTGCTACATCGACGTCCGACTGGGCTGAGCATCTGGCAGGCTGGGACGCGCGATGAGTGAAACAACCGAAGAAGCTACCGGGCCGGAACCGGTTGTCTTGCCTGATGGGCAAGACACCTCGACGGGTCCCCGCGGCTCGACCGTGATGTTGCTCGGCTCCGGCGAATTGAGCCGCGAGTTGGCGCTGGCGTTCCAGCGGCTCGGTGCCGACGTCATCGCCGTCGACCGTTACGCGGACGCCCCGGCCCACGGCGTTGCCGACCGCGCCGCCGTCGTCAAGATGAACGACGCCGAGGAGCTGACCGCGCTCATCGAGAAGGAGAAACCGCGCTACATCGTCGCCGAGTCGGGTCTGATCGCCGCCGACGCGCTGATCGCGGTCGCAGAAGGCGACGGCATCGAGGTGTTCCCGACGCCGCGCAGCACGCGGCTGTCCATCGACCGGGAGGGCCTGCGCCGGCTGGCCGCCGACGAACTTGGCCTGCCGACCGCGCCGTTCTGGTTCGCCGGGTCGGTGGAGGAGCTGACCGCGGTCGCCGGGCACGCGGGTTTTCCGCTGGTCGTCAAGCCGATCGCGGCGCCGCCGGGTGAGGGCCAGTCGGTGCTGGTGCGCGTCGACGACGTCGAGGCCGCCTGGCACCGCGCCATCGCCGCAGGCCGCATCCCGCACAGCCGGGTGATGGCCGAGACGGTCGTCGAGATCGACTTCGAGGTCACGTTGCTGACGGTGCGCACGTACGGTCCGTCGGGTCCCGCGGTGTCCTTCTGTGAGCCGATCGGGCACAACCTGACCGAGGGCGATGTGCTCGAGTCGTGGCAGCCGCAGAGCATGTCGCCTGCCGCCCTTGACGCGGCGAAGTCGATTGCGGCGCGCATCGTGAACTCACTCGGCGGCCGCGGCGTGTTCGGGGTGGAGCTACTGGTGCGTGGCGACGAGGTGTATTTCGCCGACGTGCGGCCGCGGCCCTACGACAGCGGCCTGGTCACCCTTCGCTCGCAACGACTTTCGCAGTTCGAGCTGCACGCCAGGGCGATCCTCGGGCTCGCGGTGGACACGATCATGATCTCGCCTGCAGCGGCGGAGGTCAGCTATGCCGGTGCCGAGTCGACTGCGACCAAGGACGTCGATCTCCGTGTGGTCGGCGAGGCCTTGGCCGTCGCCGAAAGCGACGTGCGGTTATTCGACCGGCCCGATGAGACCGACGGCAGGCGGCGGCTCGGCGTGGCGCTGGCCACAGCCCCCGATCCGATCGTCGCGCGCGACCGGGCCCGGCGGGTGTCGGCGGTATTGCGCAAACTCTGGTGACCGACGCCGATTCCGATGCGGACCGGCCGACGATGGCGCCGTTTCTGGGTGCGTTGGCAATCATTGCCCTCGTCGTGATCGCAATCGTGCTGTTCAACGTCTTCGGTGATGACGAACCGCCCGCCGGTCAGCAGGTGGGGCGCGCCGCGGTCGGCCAGAACGACGCGCTGCAACGGCAGAACTTCGCCGACTTCCGCACCTACACCTGCCGTGGGCAGCAGGGAGTAGAAGCCGATGTTCTTGCCCGGCAACGGGATTCGGTGGCCAAACGTGGTGAGCGGTTCGTCGACGACGTCACCGATATCAAGGTCGACGGCGATCGTGCCACCGCGAAGGTGACCTATCATTTCGACAAGGCGCCGGACGCCAAAACCGGTGTTGAAATGACGTTTGTGCGCGAGGACGGAGCATGGAAGGTCTGTTCGACCGGCCCCAGCTAGCTGTGCAAGACTTCCGATCGTGAGCTACGCGGGAGACATCACGCCTGAGGAGGCCTGGAAGCTGCTGAACGACAATCCCGACGCCGTGCTGGTCGACTGCCGCACGGACGCCGAGTGGCGCTTCGTCGGGGTGCCGGATCTGAGTTCGTTGCAGCGTGACGTCGTGTACGTCGAGTGGAACCGCACCGACGGGAAGCACAATGACGACTTCGTCGAGGACCTGAAGTCCGCCGGCGTGACGCCGGGCGAGCGGCCCGTGGTGTTCCTGTGTCGCTCGGGCAACCGCTCGATCGGGGCCGCGGAGGCCGCGACCGAGGCGGGCATCGCGCCGTCCTACAACGTGCTCGACGGGTTCGAGGGCAACCTCGACGAGAACAAGCATCGCGGCGGCACCGGATGGAAAGCCGTCGGCCTGCCATGGAGACAATCTTGAGCAATCACGATCAGGTTCCCTCGGTCCGCAGGCCGGCCCAACTACCCGACGGGGTCAGCCAGGCCACCATCGGTGTGCGCGGCGGCCTGCTGCGGTCGGGCTTCGAGGAGACCGCCGAGGCGCTGTACCTGACGTCGGGGTACGTGTATTCGTCGGCGGCCGAGGCGGAGAAAGCCTTCACCGGCGACATCGATCGCTACGTCTACTCGCGCTACGGCAACCCGACAATCTCGATGTTCGAGGAACGGCTGCGGCTGATCGAGGGCGCGCCTGCATGCTTCGCGACGGCGACGGGCATGGCGGCGGTGTTCACGTCTTTAGGGGCGTTACTGGCCGCGGGCGATCGATTGGTCGCGGCGCGCAGCCTGTTCGGGTCGTGCTTCGTGGTGTGCAGCGAGATCCTGCCGCGCTGGGGCGTGGAGACGGTGTTCGTCGACGGCGACGATCTGTCGCAGTGGGAAGAGGCGCTGTCCGTCCCGACCCAGGCCGTTTTCTTCGAGACGCCGTCGAACCCGATGCAGTCGCTTGTCGACATCGCCGCGGTATGTGAAATGGCGCATGCGGCTGGGGCAAAAGTGGTGCTGGACAACGTCTTTGCCACGCCCATCCTGCAGCAGGGTTTTCCGCTTGGCGTCGACGTCGTGGTGTATTCGGGCACCAAGCACATCGACGGGCAGGGCCGAGTCCTCGGCGGCGCGATCCTCGGCGACAAGCAGTACATCGACGAGCCGGTGCAGAAGCTGATGCGGCACACCGGGCCGGCGTTGAGCCCGTTCAATGCGTGGACGCTGTTGAAGGGTTTGGAGACGCTGGCGGTCCGGGTGGACCATCAGAACGCGTCAGCGCAGCGCGTCGCGGAGTTCCTGGAGAATCATCCCGCGGTGAGTTGGGTGCGGTATCCGTTCCTCGAGTCGCATCCGCAGTACGACTTGGCCAAGCGCCAAATGACCGGCGGCGGAACCGTTGTCACGTTCGAGCTCAAGGGTGGCAGCAAGGAGCGCGCGTTCGAGGTGCTCGACAAGCTGCAGATCGTCGACATCTCCAACAACCTGGGTGACTCCAAGTCGCTGATCACCCACCCCGCCACCACCACACACCGGGCGATGGGCCCGGAGGGCCGCGCCGCGATCGGACTCGGCGACGGCGTGGTGCGAATCTCGGTGGGGCTGGAGGGAACTGAAGACTTGATCAACGATCTCGATCAGGCTTTGAGCTAGGTGTCGCGGCGGTCCGAGTCGAAGAAAGCTCGCCGGAACAAGCGGCGGGCGGCCCGGGGCGTGGGATGGGTGCCTGAAAGCGTCATGGCGGACCTGGTGGCCACCGAGGCGGCCATTGCCACCGACCTCGAAGCGTTCGATGCACGAATCACTGAGCGCGGCTGGACATTTGACGAGGACGAGTCGGACGAGGACTTCGTATTCTGGTTCTACGAGCCGTCGGCTGCGGAGGTCGACGAGGGTGAGATCGCGCCCGTGACGACGATCTGGATGTCGGCGGCCGAGGATGCCGAGATCATTCATCTGATGTTGGCCGGCGCCTCGGAATCAAGCGAGTTCACGCCCGAGGAGTTCTTCGGTCACGTCGAGGCGATTGAGGCTTACCGGACCGGCGACGTCCCTCCGGAGTTCAACACCCCGTAGCGCCGCTTTGAGCGCAATGCGCAAAAGCCGTAAATCGCTTCTTACGCGGTTTGCGCGCACAAGCGAGCCATGGCGAGTGTGGACACATAGCTTGTTGGCACCCAAACGACCACGCCAACAGGAGAATTCAGATGACTTCCAACACCAATGCCGAACACGACTGCGCGGATCACGGCTGCTTGGCCGCGATGCTCGGGCTCGACCTCGATGACGCCACAGAGGTCAACACCCGTAGTGCCCGGCTCTTGGCGACACTGTCGCCCACAGCGACAAAGTCGCTCAGAGCCGGGCAATTCGACTAGACCTTGTCCGAGCCCTCCACGACGCCAAGTGCCGCCTGCGCGCGCTGCTCGTAGCTCTGCCGCGCCGCGTGGTCGAAGTCCAGGAACACGCTGTCCAGCCCCAAACGTTTGTTGAGCCAACGCCTTCCG
>Ga0070671_100001410_pt1 | contig 17957 bp, 17 predicted proteins | sample KBSS73metaG_FD_65341 | JGI IMG/M metagenome (GOLD analysis project Ga0070671, IMG submission 65341) | Switchgrass rhizosphere microbial communities from Kellogg Biological Station, Michigan, USA - KBS S7-3 metaG | ecosystem: Host-associated > Plants > Roots > Rhizosphere > Soil ...
GTCGTGACTCCTTCGGCGGTGCAGAAGCTGGTCGACAAGCTCCGGACCCAGCGTCACATCACGATCAATTATGAGACGGTCCCCCACGCCAACCATTTCTTCGAGCGCGAGATGCCGCAGCTGATGAAGATCGTGGACGATTATCTCGACTTCCGGCTCGATCCGTCCTGCCCGATCAAATGATCGCCTGATCCGGGTTACGCGACCCAGATCAGGACATTGGCAATCAGCACCAGCGCCGCAGTCGCCATCAAGCCGGCGCGTTTGCGCTCGCCGCGCCGGAACATGCGCACCGCTCCGCCGATCAGCAGGAACGCCGCGATCATCCCGATCGACATCGCAATGGGTGCAAAGCCGCTGGTCATTTCCCGGCCATGCCATCCAGCGCGGCTGCGGGAAAGCGTGAACCAGCGTTTACCACTGGTTAAGCGTGTCTTCCTACGCCGGGAGGATGATCGACGATCGCCAGCTTCAACTCGACGGCGCCCTCAGCCAGATCGAGGATTCTATCCTTCCCACCGTCACGATGATGCTCGATACGTTGCTCGACGCGGCGGTGCTCGGCCGCCCCGGCATCGACGCCGAAGCCTATGCGAGCGAACTGCGCATATTGGCACTCCAGGTCGATTTCCTGACCCGGCGCTTCGGTGGCGTGATCGGGCGCAGCGATTCGATCGGCTATTCGATCACCTCGGCCGCGTGAGACCGGATGATCTCCGCGTAAAGCAGCGGATCCACATTCCCGCCGGACAGGACGATCACCGTCCGCTCAGGGAGCATTCCGATTTTCCCTGCCAGTAATGCGGCGAGCGCTGCCGCACCGCCAGGTTCGACGACCAGCCGCAACTTTCGCGCGGCAAAGGCAACCGCTGCGGAAACCTCGGCATCGCTGACTGCCAGCGCCCGGGCGTGACGGTCGCGAACCACTTGCAAAGTGAGTGGCGAAACCTGCCGTGTCTGCAGGGCATCGCACAGGGTCGGCGCGAACGGGTCGGCGACAGGAACGGGCTCGCCCCTCGCGATCGAATGGCCCATATCGTCCCAGCCCTCGGGCTCGACGACGACGATATCGGCATCCGGCAGTGCAAGCGTGGTCCCCGCCGCGAGACCGCCACCGCCGCACGGCAGGATCACCAGCTGCGGCCTGCCGCCCGCCAACTCCACCATCTGATTCGCGATTTCCACACCGACGCTGCCCTGCCCTTCGATGATGTGCGGATCGTCGAACGGCGGCACGAGCGTAGCGCCACTTTCCGCGACCAGTTGGGCACCGATCGCCTCGCGATCGCCGGTCGCGCGATCATATTCGACAACGCGCGCGCCTGCTGCGCGCGTGCCGTCCTTCTTCACCGACGGCGCATCGGAAGGCATGATGATCGTCGCAGCTATGCCGAGCCGCTGCGCCGCGATCGCGACGCCCTGGGCATGGTTGCCCGAGGAAAAGGCGACCACTCCGCACCGTCGCTCTTCGGGGGTGAGCTGCAACAGCCGGTTGGTTGCACCGCGCAGCTTGAACGCGCCGCCGGTCTGCAGGCATTCGGCCTTCACCCAGATCGTCTGACCGCGCCAGGTGAAGGGCAGCAGCGGGGTGTGAATCACCAGTCCTGCGATGCGATCCGCCGCTGCTGCGACACCGCCCGGCGTTGGCGCTCTCTTGATCATATCACCCTCGGAAAACAGCAGGACTTTACAGGGGGGTCCAACGACCATATATCGCGCTTCCGCTGCCCCATGGGGACTTCCAACCGCAAGGCAGCTTTTTCGTCAACTGACTGTTGGAGGTCCCTTGAGTTGCACAAGCATCATAGCGCGCTGGGGCTAGCTACCGCCCTTCGACCTGTACAGCCGGTCACGCTCATTCGTCCGCACGCCGCACGGCGCGCCGCCCGCTTCTTTGCCGAGAAGTTTCCGGGCCGGTCGCTTTATGCGGTCAAGGCCAATCCCTCGCCCGAGCTGCTTCAGCTTTTGTGGGAAGAAGGCATCACGCATTTCGATGTCGCCTCCATTGCCGAGGTGCGGCTCGTTGCCGAGACGCTGCCCGAGGCAGTGATCTGCTTCATGCACCCGGTGAAGGCCGAGGAAGCCATCGAAGAAGCCTATTCGCGATATGGCGTCCGGACCTTCTCGCTCGACACGCTCGAGGAACTCGCCAAGATCCTGCGCGCAACCGGCAACGCGACCGACCTTAACCTGTGCGTACGCCTGCGCGTCTCCTCGGAGCACAGCAAGCTCAGCCTTGCGTCCAAGTTCGGTGCCGATCCCTTAGAGCTGAGGCAATTGCTGTTCGCCGCCCGGCAGGCGGCGGATGCGCTCGGCATCTGCTTCCACGTCGGCAGCCAGGCGATGTCGCCGGCAGCCTACAGCGAAGCCATGACGCGGGTTCGCAATGCGATTGTCGAGGCTGCGGTCACCGTCGACATCATCGATGTCGGCGGCGGCTTCCCGTCGAGCTATCCGGGCATGGAGCCGCCGCCGCTCGAGGCCTATTTCGAAGTCATCCACAACGCGTTCGAAGCGCTGCCGATCAGCTATTCGGCCGAATTGTGGTGCGAGCCCGGCCGTGCGCTCTGCGCCGAATATGCAAGCCTGCTGGTCCGCGTCGAAAAGCGTCGCGGCGACGAACTGTATATCAACGACGGTGCCTATGGCGCGTTGTTCGACGCCGCGCATATCGGCTGGCGCTTTCCGGTGCAGCTGGTTCGCGAGCAAGAGTCCGAAGCCCGGCCGATGGAATTCAGCTTCTACGGTCCGACCTGCGACGATATGGATCATATGGCCGGCCCGTTCCTGCTTCCCGCGGACATCGGTGCCGGCGACTATATCGAGATCGGCATGCTGGGCGCTTATGGCTGCGCGATGCGAACCGGCTTCAACGGCTTCGGCACGACTGCCAAGGTCGTCTGCGAAGACGAACCGATGGCGACGCTGTACGCCGGCGTCGAGGAACGGAAAACCGCCTCGGGCGTCATTCAGCGGTAACCGCAACACTGCATTGGATGTGAAGATTGTGCGCGCCGGCCAGTCCGGCGCGCTGGCCACGCTTCATTGGTGAGGAACAGACATGAACGACACTGCGCCGATCAACGACACGCGCAAGGCCGAGCTGCTTTCGAAGCCGGTCGAACATATCGACATCAAGAGCTTCGATGCGCGGCCGATCGTCGATGCGATGAAGAAGATGAGCTTCACCAGCCGCGATCTCGGCCGCGCCACGGAGCTCTACAACCAGATGCTCGCGGACCAGGATTGCTCGATCATCCTGGTGATCGCCGGCTCGACGTCGGCCGGCGGCTGCATGGATCTTTATGCCGATCTGGTGAAGCACAATATGGTCGACGCGATCGTCGCGACCGGCGCCAGCATCGTCGACATGGATTTCTTCGAGGCGCTCGGCCACAAACATTATCAGGCGCTTGAGATTCCCGACGACGACACCTTGCGCTCGCTTTTGATCGACCGGATCTACGATACCTATATCGACGAGGAATCGCTGCAGGAGACCGATCACACCATCGCGCTGATCGCCAACAGCCTCGAACCCCGCCCCTATTCGTCGCGCGCCTTCATCCGCGAGATGGGCAAGTGGCTGGTCGACAACGGCAGGAAGGACAACAGCCTGGTCAAGCTCGCTTTCGAGCATGACGTGCCGATCTTCTGCCCCGCCTTTACCGACAGCTCCGCGGGCTTCGGGCTCGTCAAGCATCAGGTCGATGCGATGAAGGCGGGCCGGCAATATATGACGATGGATTCGATCGCCGATTTCCGCGAGCTCACCGACATCAAGATCAAGGCCGGTACGACTGGCCTGCTGATGATCGGCGGCGGCGTACCCAAGAATTTCACCCAGGACACCGTCGTCTGCGCCGAAATCCTTGGCTATGAAGATGTCGAAGTCCACAAATATGCGGTCCAGATCACCGTCGCCGACGTTCGCGACGGCGCCTGCTCCTCGTCGACCCTCCAGGAAGCCGCAAGCTGGGGCAAGGTCTCGACCGCGCTCGAGCAGATGGTCTTCGCAGAGGCGACCAGCGTGCTGCCCTTGCTGGCGTCCGACGCCTGGCATCGCGGCCATTGGCGCGACCGGGCCAAGCGCGCGTTCAGCAAGATGTTCGACTGAACTTAACGAGTCAGCGAGGCGACCAGCTCGACGTGCGTAGACCAGCGGAACTGACCGACCGGCCTGATCCATCGTATATTGTACCCACCGTCGATCAGCAGCTTCGCATCGCGCGCGAAGGTCACCGGATTGCACGACACGTAAGCGATCGCAGGCACGTTTGATCGGGCCAGCAGCATCGCCTGCTCTTTCGCGCCGGCGCGCGGCGGATCGACAACGACCGCGTTGAAGCGCGTGAGTTCGCTTTCGTCGAGCGGTCGCCGATAGAGATCGCGATGTTCCACGGCCAACGGAAGCTGCGCGCGATTGGCGGCTGTCTTGAGCGCAAGCACGGCGTCGCGGCTTCCCTCCGCAGCCAGCACCTGCGCGTCGAGCGCAAGCCCGAATGTCCCGAGCCCGGCGAACAGGTCTGCGACCGCGGACGCTCCGTCCACCGCTTCGCGGACGCCCGCCACGAGCGCCGCCTCGCCCTCGCAGGTTGCCTGGAGGAATGCGTTGTGCGGCAGCGTGACGGCGAGCTTTCCCAATGTGATCGTGACCGGCTCCGGCTCCCACTGCGTTTGCGGACCGATGCCGTCGTCGATCGAGAGGCGCGCGAGCCCGTGTGTCGCGGCGAATCCCGTCAGCGCCTCGATCGATGCAAGGTCATCGGCACGAACGCCTTCGATCAGGAGATCCGCGCCCTGATCGGCCAGCGTCATTCGCGCGGTCGCGCCGCGCTTCTTCGGCAGGAGCGCGGCGAGCAATCGCCGCAGCGGCTCGACCAATGCAAACAGCTCGGGACGCAGGATCAGGCATTCCTGCATGTCGATGGTGCGGTGGCTGGCTTCGGCCTTAAAGCCCGCCAGTACCCGGTTTCCCTGCCGCTCCACGCTCAGCGCGGCCCTCCGGCGGCTGTATGGAGGAGAGATATGCGCCGCGAGCAGTTCAGGCGCGCCGATTCCCTGCGCCGCCAGGGCCCAAAGGATCCGTTCGGAAAGAAAATCCGCATAACTCATGTCGTCGAGATGCTGCAGCTGGCAGCCGCCGCACTCCGGGAAATGCCGGCACGGCGGATCGACATGATGCGGCCCAGGCACGATCGTCCCGTCGGTCAGGATCGAGTCTCCGGGCGCGGTTAGCGCAACGAAACGGCCGCTCGCCGTCACGCCCTCGCCGCGCGCTGCCACGCGTTCGATCATCTCCTCACCGCTCATCGGCAGGCTTTGACGCTGGCCGTAAGGCACTCGATCAAATCGTCGGCGATCATGCCGTCGCTCGCACGCGCCGCGGCGTCGCCATGCAGCCAGACGGCGGCGCAAGCCGCGTCGAAAGGCTCCAGTCCCTGGGCCCGCATCGCCGCGGTGATGCCCGAAAGCACATCGCCGGTTCCGGCAGTAGCCAGCCAATGCGGCGCGGGCGGAGCGATCGCCACCCGCCCGTCCGGACTTGCGACCACGGTATCCGGACCCTTGAATATGATTACTGCGCCGGCACGGCTTGCGGCGGCGCGCGCCTGGTCGATCTTGCTTCCTTCGATCGCGCCGAACAGGCGCGCGAACTCGCCGGCGTGCGGCGTCAGTATCGGATAGCCTCCCCCGCGCTCCAGCAGATCGAACCGGTTGGTCAGCAGCGTCAGCGCATCGGCATCGAGCACGAGGCTGCGGCCGGCCGAGAGCAGGTGGTTCAAGCGTCGGACAGCATCGGTTCCATGGCCCAGTCCAGGTCCGATCACCACCGCACCGATCCGCTCGTCCCCGGCATCCCAACCCCCGCCCTGGACGACGGCTTTGGGGAGCGATCCCACCATCGCATTGCTGATCAGGCGCACGTAGCCGGCACCGGCGCGCGCCGCCGCGGCTGCCGATAGCGCTGCTGCCCCCGGCATCTCTCCGGCCACGACCGCGACATAACCGCGGCTATACTTATGATCGCCGGCGCCCGGGACCGGCAGCCGAGGCCTTACGATCTCGCATACCTCGGCATGCGTTTCGACACCAATATCGGCGACGACCAGGCGACCGACATGGCTCGCGCAGGGCTCCAGGAAATGCGAGCGCTTTGGCGAAGCGAAGGTGACGGTCATGTCGAAATAAGGAACGTCCGACAGCAATTGCCCATCGTCGGTCGCAGCGCCGCTGGGGAGGTCGATCGCGATCCGCACCCTGGCTTCGTGCGCAAGGCGCATCAATGCCGCGCTTACCGCATCGTCCAGCGGCCTGGTCAAGCCGGTGCCGAATAGGGCATCGACGAGCACGGGCGCACTTTTGGCACTATCGAGCGTCTCGACTGCGCCCGACCATTCCGACCGCGCCCATTGCGCCGCGCCGCTTTTCGGCTCGGCCAGCGCGGCGACACGCACGTCGATGTTCCGCATCCGCAGGTGACGGGCGATCACATAGCCGTCGCCGCCATTATTGCCCGGCCCGCAGAGGATCAATGTCGGCCGCGTGCCCGCGAAGCTGACAATCGCCTCGGCCGCGGCTGCGCCGGCGCGTTCCATCAGTGTCTCGACGTCCGTCCCGGCATCGATGACCGCGGCTTCTGCGGCACGCATCTCTTCGGCCGTCACTATGGCACGGCCGGACATCCTCAGTTCGACCCTTTGGCCGGAACCGCCCCTTGCGCAGCATCGAACAGATAATGGTCGTCACCGATCGCCACTTCGATATAGCGTTGGTCGCGTTGCTTAGCCGATGCCGGCTCAGCCCCGTCGGCGGCAACGAAAAGGCGCGCGTCGCCGGTGCGCAGCAGTCGGCGGAAACCACCGTCGGGTCCGCGCACGACGTAGAGCTGCCCCTGCGGCGTCTGCGATACCGCGAGCGAGCAATCGGGCTCGTAGCTTTCCGATCCATGCAGCGCGCAAAGCACCTTTACGCCGGGTGTCGCCGCTTGGCCGCCCGGTTTGGGGTCCTGTTGGCCGGTCGATCGGTCGCATCCGCTCATGAGCAGCAAGGCCAGCATGAAAGGAGCGAATGAGTTCATGTCGGCTCTGTGATCCAACACCGCGGATCAGGCAAGGGCGGCAGCGACATCGGCAATCACCGGCGCCAGGCGATCGGCCCAGAGTTCGACTCCCGGCCGATCGCCGATCAGGTCCTGGCGCACTTCGATGCCGAGATAGGGCAAGCCACGCGATTCGGCGTGGCGATTCATCGTCGCATTGAGCTGGACCCCTGAATAAGGCTCGTTGTCGCCGGTCACTATGCCTCGCGCGACGAGCATCGGGATCGCGAGCCGTGCGGCGCGATCGTCTTCGTTGTAGAGAATGCCGATCTGCCACGGACGCGCCTCGTCCGGAGACGACGCGAGCCGCGGCGTGAAGCTGTGGACCGATAGCAGCAGGCGAGGTTGCAACGCGCCGATCTTGCCGTCGATCAGCGCATGATACGGCGCCCAGAAACGCGCGACCCGCTGTGCGCGATCGCTCTCCTCAAGCGTGGCATTGCCCGGGATGACATAGCCGTCGCTGACCGCAGGGATCAGGTTTGGCGCATCATCGTCGCGGTTGAAGTCTACCACCAGGCGCGAGACACCAGCCAGGATCGCAGGACAGCCAAGCCGCGCGGCAAGCGCGCGCGATAACGGCCCGGCTCCGATATCGACGGCAATATGATCGTTGAGCAACGCTTTCGGAATATCCAGATCAATGCCGGGCGGGACATGGTTTGAGGCGTGGTCCGTGATCAGCAGGATCGGCGCATTGCCATCGATATATTCAGCGACCTCGCTCATATTTCATCGTCCCGATCGACAGTGCGAAGGCGCGTGGCAAGCTGCCACCAGGAGGGATTGCCGGCGGCGATCAGATCCGCGGCGCGGTCCCGATCCTGCTCATTGCCGTACAGTGCGAAACAGGTCGCCCCCGACCCGGACATGCGCACGAGCTTTGCCCCGTCTGTCGCGGCGAGTGCCGTCAATATGTCCCCTATCTTCGGCGCAATCGCCTGCGCCGCTTGTTCGAGATCGTTGCGACCGTGACGTGCCAGTCCATCGATCGAACAATCCTCGAGCGGGCCCCGATCGACTCCGTCCCAATGTGCGAAAACCTCGCCGGTCGATGCTGGAATGCCCGGATTCACGAGCAGCGCCGATATTGCGCGGAGCGATGGATCGTCCAATATGGTCAGTATCTCGCCTCTTCCTGACCCGAACTGAGGGCGCGACAGCAGGCAGGCGGGAACGTCCGCGCCAAGTCGGCCGGCGATATCGCGCAGCAGCCCGGCGGGCGGGAAGATGCCCCAAAAGCGGGTGAGCAATCGCAGCGCCGCCGCTGCGTCGGCCGAACCGCCGCCCAATCCGGCGGCAACCGGCAGGCTTTTATCGAGGGTGAGCGCGACGCCCTTTGCTACGCCGCACCGCCTGCGAAGCTCGTTGGCAGCGCGAAGGACGAGATTATCGCTGCCGGCCGGTATCGCCTCCGCAAACCTGCCTGTCACCGATAGCGATATGTCATCACCTGGTTCGGCACTCAGCCAGTCGCCGTCCTCGACGAAGGCGAACAAAGTCTCGATGCGATGATAACCGTCCGGCTCGCGCGCCCGCACGTGCAGGGCGAGGTTGAGCTTCGCAAAGGCCCGTTCCCGCATCAGGGTGATGTGAGGTCCGCTGTCAGTCCCGACGCAATCTTGGCGCGTATTCGCGGCGCATCGCCCGCCTCGGCGGTCAGCAGCGCTGCGCTCCACGCATAGCGCGCCTCGAACCTTCGCCCCGCACTATAATAGGCATCGCCAAGATGCTCGTTGATTTCGGCATCGGTCGGCTCGCCAAGCACAGCGCGCTCGAGCAGCTGGATCGCCGATGGCAGGTCGCCGCGCAGATAATGTGCCCAACCCAGCGAGTCGGTGATCTGCGCGCTGTCCGGCTGTAGCCGGCTTGCCTCGGCGATCAGATTCTCCGCCTCGATGAGATTCTCGCGCCGCTCGAGCTGTGCGTAGCCAAGATAGTTGAGCACCAATGGCTCCGTAGGGGCAAGCTTATAGGCCTGCTCCAGCGCATCCTTGGCTTCCTTCCATCGGCCCGCCTGTTCGCGCGCGCCGCCGAGCAACAGCCACAGGGTCCATTCGGGCCTTGGATTCGCCTCGCTCGGGTTCGCCTTGAGCGCCTTCGAGTAAGCATCCGCAGCGTCGTCATATTTCTCGAGGCGCCCGTACAGGTCGCCGAGCCTGGTCCAGTCGCCGACTCCGGCCTTGCTGGACTGCACAGCCTTCTGCGCTTCCTTCAGCGCCTCGACCCGATCACCGATGTTGGTCAGCAGCTCGATCCGGACATCGTTGGCGAGCGCGGCCGCAGGATCGCGGCTGGAGACCTTGCCAAGCACCGCCAGCGCCTGCTTGTCCTGCGACTGCGCCGAAAGCAGCGAGCTGGTGACCAGCCAGCCTTCCGCCTGCTCGGGCGCGAGGAACGTGCTCAGGCGGGCGAAGGACAGTGCGAGCGGAAGCACGTCCTGCCGCTGGAGATCGATCGAAATGCGCAGGAAGAATTCGGCGATTCCGTCGGTCGGAGTCCTGATCTCTCCGGTCAGGTCATCATGCGATTCGAGCCATTTGCGCGCGCCGACAAGCCGCGCTCCCGATCCCTCGAGCAATTGCTGCGCCTGCTTGCGCTTGCCCTTCCGGACCAGATAGGCGGACGCCGACACGAGCAGGCGTTGCGCGCGCGTGTCGCGCGCCTCGACCCGGTTGCGGATCTCGATCAGCCCTTCCTTCTCCTGGCCGATGGCGAGCAGGATGAGCGGACGATGCTCGGCGATGTAAGAGCCCGCCAGCGGATCGCTGGCGCCGGCGGCAAGATATTCGTTCGGGTCGCGTTCCTTTGACCCCACCGCGATCCAGGCGCGCAGCAATGGCGTCATGAACGAGAATATCTCGTCCTTCGAAACCGAATCCGCCTCGCGGCTGGCCTGTTTCCAGTCGCCCGTACGGATAGCTTCTCCCAACAGGACGAAGCGCACTTCGGGCGTGACATTACCCGATGCTTCGAGCACGCGTGCCGCTTTGACGGCCAACACCCTGTCGCCAGCAGTCAGCGCCTGGCGAAGCGCATTCGCCGCGACGATCTGGTTCCCCTGCGACGAGTCCAGCGCCATGCCATAATCCTGCACGGCCTGCTCGGGTGCGCCGAGACTGTCTGCCGCGCGCGCGCGGACATAGGCGCTGAGGTCCGCCTGATCGGAGCGGCCGGCACTTGCCGGCGCGGCCGACAGGAGCAGCGCCAGGATCGTGGCCGTGCTGACAGCGGGGCTACATATTTGGATAATTCGGACCTCCACCACCTTCGGGCACCACCCAGTTTATGTTCTGGGTCGGGTCCTTGATATCACATGTCTTGCAATGAACGCAGTTCTGGGCGTTGATCTGAAGGCGCGGCGCACCTTCCTCTTCGCCGACGATCTCATAGACGCCGGCGGGACAATAACGCTGCTCGGGTGCGTCGTAGAGCGCGAGATTGACGCTGATCGGCACGTCGGCGTCTTTCAGCGTCAGATGCACCGGCTGGTCTTCCTCGTGGTTGGTATTCGAAATGAACACCGACGAAAGCCGGTCGAAGCTGATCACCCCATCGGGCTTCGGATAATCGATCGGCGACACCAGGTCTTTCCGCCAAATCGAAGTGTTGTCCGGATGGTGCTTCATCGTGAACGGCAGACCTATCCTGAGATAGCGCATCCACATGTCCGTACCGGCGAGCAATGTGCCCAGGAACCCGCCGAACCGCGCCACCAGCGGCTCGACGTTGCGGACCATGGCCAGCTCGCGGGCGATCCAGCTCGAGCGGACCGCCGGCTCATAGTCCGCCAGCAGATCGTTGCCGCGCTCGCCTTCGATGGCGGCAAAAGCAGATTCCGCCGCGAGCATTGCGGACTTCATCGCCGTGTGGCTGCCCTTGATCCGGGGAACGTTGACGAACCCTGCCGCGCAGCCAATCAGCGCCCCGCCCGGAAAGGCCAGCTTCGGCACCGCTTGCCACCCGCCCTCGTTGATCGCGCGGGCGCCATAGCTGATCCGGCGACCGCCTTCGAGGATCGCGCGAATCTCGGGATGCTGCTTCCAGCGCTGGAACTCCTCGAATGGCGATAGATACGGATTGCGGTAGTTGAGCGCGACAACCAATCCGAGCGCGACCTGGTTGGCCTCCTGATGGTATAGGAAGCCTCCGCCCCAGGCATCGTCGAGCGGCCATCCCTGCGTGTGGATCACCCGCCCCGGTTCGTGCTTGGCGGGATCGATCTCCCATAATTCCTTCAAGCCGATGCCATAGACCTGCGGCTGGCTGTCGGCGTCGAGCGCGAAGATGCGTTTAAGTTCCTTGGTCAGATGACCGCGCGCGCCTTCGGCGAAGAACGTATATTTGCCGTGCAGCTCCATTCCCGGCTGATAGTCGGGTTTGTGCGTGCCATCGCGCGCAACGCCCATGTCGCCGGTCGCCACGCCTTTCACGGCGCCGTTTTCGTCATAGAGGATTTCGGCTGCGGCAAAGCCGGGGAAGATCTCGACTCCCAGCGCTTCGGCCTGACCCGCGAGCCAGCGGCACAGATTGCCGAGCGACAGCGTGAACGTGCCCTTGTTGCTCATGAACGGCGGCATGATCAGGTGCGGCATGGCGAACTTGCCTTTGCGGCTCAGCACCCAATGATGGTTCTCAGTGACCGGCACGGTCAGCGGGCTGTCCAGATCGCGCCAGTTCGGAAGCAGCTCGTCGATCGCGCGTGGATCCACGACCGCGCCCGACAATATGTGGGCGCCGATCTCCGATCCCTTTTCCAAAATGCAGACGCTCAGCTCGCGTCCGGCCTGTTCAGCCAATTGTTTGAGCCGGATGCCGGCGGCAAGACCGGCCGGGCCTCCGCCTACGATCACCACATCATAGGCCATGGATTCGCGATCAGCCATGCTTCTCAATCACTCCTGTCGTCGCAAACAGCCAACGTCTGGCAGATAGGCGGCTATGAAACAGTTGACCACCTCCGAAAAGCACGACTCAGGATAGGGCAGTGCAAAGTGTAATCGAGTCAGTGTCACGCGAAGATGCGGCAAGCGTGCTCCAATGGTGGAGCGATGCGGGCGTGGATTGCCTCGTCGACGAGGCGCCCCGCGACTGGCTTCGAACAGCAGCCCCACCGCCGCCGAAGGTCGCCCGCGTCGTCACCGCTCCTGCGCCCGACCTTCCCGATCAGCTCGAGCTCTTCCATCGCTATCTGGCCGAAAGCGATGCATTGCCCTTTGCGGCGCCGGGCGCCCCACGCATTTGCCCGTCGGGCGACCCCACCTCGGAGCTGATGATCCTGACCGACATGCCGACCCAGGAAGATTGCGAGAGCAACAGCCTGCTGTCGGGACAGGCCGGCATTTTATTCGACAATATGCTCGCCGCGATCGGACGTAATCGCGACTCGATCTACCTCGCCACCTTGTCCTGCCTGCGCCCCTCCGGCGGCCGATTCGATGAAGCCGGCGCGCGGCAATGCGCGATCCTGGCCCGTCATCACATCGGGCTCGCCGCGCCAAAGGCGCTACTTGTCCTCGGTGACAATTGCACCAAGGCTTTGCTCGGCGCCGGAGTGATCGACGCCCGGCTGCGATGGCATGAAATCCAGATCCAGGCCGGCCAGACGGCCGCGATCGCGAGCTTCCATCCGAACTATCTGCTCGAACAGCAATCGGCCAAACGTCATGCCTGGGCGGATCTTCGCATGCTCATGGGGCGGCTCGGCTGATGAGAGGCGCAAAGCTCTTGCTGCTCGCTGCGGGCGCCGCGCTCATTCCGTTTTCCCCCGCGGCCGCGCAGAAGGGCGCAAGCGCATCTCCCTTCGCGGCCAACCGAACGAGACCGGCGCCTGTGCTGACCCCAGCCCAGCGCGCCGATTATTCAGCGATATTCGACGCGATCCAGGCGTCGGATTGGACGGGTGCGAACGCGAAACTCGATGCGATGCCTGACGGCCCATTACACGCCGTGGCGCGCGCGGAACTGTATCTGGCCAAAGGATCGCCCAAGGTCGAACTGGCCCCGCTCCTGGCGTTGGTGAATATTGCGCCGGAAATCCCGCAGGCGGCGCAACTTACACGCCTTGCCCAGGTGCGCGGCGCTGTCGAACTGCCGCTGATCCCGCAGGCGCAGCGGCTCGTGTGGACCAATGGGCAGCCGCGCCGTTTGCGCGCGAAGAGCGTCAAGGGCGATTCAGTCGCCTCCGATCTCGACGCAAAAATCCAGCCGCTGATCCGCGACAACCAGCCGGCGACCGCAGAAGCATTGCTCGGCGATCGGGACCCTCTGCTGCCCCCCGAATCGCTCACCGAATTCCAGCAAAGGATCGGCTGGTCCTATTACATCATCGGCGACGATGCCTCGGCACGGCGTCTGGCCGACAAGGCCCGCGGCGGCATCGGCGAATGGACACTTCAGGCCGAATGGCTTGCCGGGCTTGCCGCCTGGCGAAGCCTTGATTGCAATGCGGCCGGGGCGGCGTTCGAGAATGTCGCCCGCCGGGCCACCGATCTCGAACTGTCCGCCGCCGGCCATTATTGGGCGGCGCGCGCCGGTATGATGTGCGGCCGCCCGCAGACAGTGCAGGCGCATCTGCGAACCGCTGCGCGGATGGACGAGACTTTCTATGGGCTGCTTTCCCAGCGCGCCTTGGGGATCACTTCCCCTGCTGTGAATGCGGCAAGCAATGTCGGAGCGTCCGATTGGCGTTCGATCGCCACCAGGCCGAATGTGAAAGATGCAATCGCGCTCGTGGAAATTGGCCGGACCGGCCTCGCCGACGAAGCGATCCGGTATCAAGCCGCGATCAACCCGGCTGATCACCCGGCGCTGATTCGGCTCGCCGCCGATCTCAACCTGGCAGCAACCCAGATGTGGCTCGCCCACAATATCCCGCGCGGCGTACGGGTGGCGATGGGCGCGCGCTATCCTGCTCCCGACTGGCAGCCGACGCGCGGGTGGCGCGTCGATCCGCCGCTCGTCTTCGCACATGCGCTGCAGGAATCGGGATTTCGAACCGATATCGTCAGTCCGGCCGGTGCCACCGGGCTGATGCAGGTCCGGCCGGGGACCGCCGGCGACATCGCCAAGGGTCGCGGCGAGATCCTCGACTCGCGCGAGCTGACGCAGCCTTCCGCGAACATCGAATATGGCCAGGCCTATCTCGAATATCTTCGCGACGATAGCTGCACGGGCGGACTGCTGCCCAAGGTCATCGCCGCTTATAATGCCGGGCCGGTTCCAGTTTCCGAGTGGAACATCCGCGAGTTCGATCGTGGCGACCCCCTGCTCTACATCGAATCGATCCCTTATTGGGAAACGCGGGCCTATGTGCCGACCATCCTGCGCAACTATTGGGTCTATGAGCAAAAGGCCGGACGGCAGCAGAGCCCGAGCCGCGACGCGCTCGTCCAGGGGCTCTGGCCGCGCTTTCCCGGACTACCGGGACCTAGCGGCATCCGCGTGAAGCCGCGCAACTTCGCCGCAGTGCAGGGGCGCGTCGAATAATCCGTTCTTGATTTGTTCCGTGTTGCGCTGCATCTTCATCCGATGAAGAGGCACGAGGCACGCCGTGGACGCGGCGCTCCCGAAAATCGAACGCCGACGCGGTTCGCTTTGCCCGAGCGCGAGGCCGACGGGGATTGGCTCGATTCGCGCGAAACCCTGGACGGCGACCCTCCCCCGCTCCGGACCACCGTCACCGTCGAACGGCCGAAGACGATCATCACCCGCAACAAATCCCCCGACATCGGTTTCGATCGTTCGATCAACCCCTATCGTGGCTGCGAGCATGGCTGCATCTACTGCTTCGCCCGTCCAAGCCACGCGTTTCACGATCTGTCTCCGGGCCTCGATTTTGAATCGAAGCTGTTTGCCAAGCCTGATGCCGCCGCGCTTCTTCGCGCCGAACTCTCGAAACCCGGCTACCGCGTAGCGCCGATCGCAATGGGCACCAATACCGACCCCTATCAGCCCATTGAGGGCCATTGGCAGATCACCCGGTCGGTCATCGCGCTGCTCTGCGAAACCGATCACCCGTTGATGATCACCACCAAGTCCGATCGGGTCCTGCGCGATCTCGACCTGCTGGCGCCGATGGCGGCAAAGCGGCTGGCATGCGTCGCATTGTCGATAACCTCGTTGACGCCAGAGATTGCGCGCACGCTCGAACCGCGCGCGCCGTCCGCGCGAAAGCGCCTTGCTGCCGTGAAGGCTCTGGCCGAAGCTGGCGTCCCGACGATGGTCGGCGTCTCCCCGGTCATACCCTCGATCACCGACCATGAGCTTGAAGCAATCGTCGAAGCGGCGGCCGAAGCCGGAGCCTCGGGCTGCTTCTGTCTCCCGGTGCGTCTTCCCTATGAAGTCGCGCCTTTGTTCCGCGCCTGGCTGGATGAACATTATCCGGAGCGGGCCGAGAAGGTCATGGCCATCATCCAGTCGATGCGTGGCGGCCGCGACAACGACCCGAACTGGTTTTCGCGCATGAAGGGCTCGGGGCCCTGGGCAGAACTGCTCGCGACCCGGTTTCGGATCGCACTCGCCAGGCACAGTTTCAAGGAGAGGCCAAGGCAGCTTCGCACTGATCTCTTCCGCCCCCCCGAAGGCGCCCAACTTCGCTTGCTTTAGGGGGAATATAGTATGCGGGATGCTTGACGACGGCTTCGAATGGAGTGACAAAGACCCGACAAAAGGGGGACTTATTATGAAGCAACTTGACTGGACGCGACTGCTCGGGTTCGAACAGATTGTCGACCGCCGCCAATCTTTGGCCTTGCCGGATGCTGGCGGACGGATGGCCGGCAAGGTCGGTCAAAAGGAAGGTCTGAAGAAGGGCGCTTAGACAGTTCGCCGGCTCGATTCGCGTCGGGCCAACAGCATGGAGACACACATATGAAAAAGCTCGACTGGACTCGTCTGCTGGGATTCTCACAGGTCGCGACGGGACGTGATCGCAAAGTGCTTCAGGACAGCCGAATCGGCGGCAAGATCGGCGGCAAGGGCATGATCGCGCCTACCCAGGACTAGGCTCCAAGGTTGCGAAAACGGCGTCCGCGAGAGCGGCGCTTTGGACAGCTTTGAACCCAGCTATGAACGCGCGGCTGCGCTCGATTGCCGGATGCGATCGCGCCTCGCCGACAGCCTCGCTTATATTTTCGCCGAGGTTGGCGAAGATCTCGGGGTGGACGCCTGGTCGGCTGAGCGGCTTATCACCAGCGCGCGCCGAGCCGCAATCGCCGCAGGTCTTTGGCGCTTATTACGACGTGGTGCTCGCGCTTGAAGGCGACCGCCTTAAAGATGCCCTGCAGGCTGCCGCCCAGATCGTCGAAGAACGCCCCACATTCACCTTTCGAATCAGCAAGTTGCAGGACCGTCCCACCGATGAGCTTGAGCGGACGTTGCGGCTGCTGCTCGGCGGGCCCTTGCCAAACATGTCGAAGATTTTCGCGGCGGCGACGCCACCATTCGCGCGCACGCTCGGCTGACCGCGATCGGCGGGCGAGTAATGGATCTTGCACGGACGTATATGAGATCGGCCGCGGCCCCATAATTCTCGGCTGTCATCCCGCGAAGGTCGGAGCCGGAATCAAGCGGGAAGGAGCACGGTCTTCAGATTCATGAACTCGTGGAGGCCATGGCTTCCGAGTTCGCGCCCGTAGCCCGATCGCTTTATGCCGCCGAACGGTGCCTCAGGCGCTGAAGCCAGCATCTGGTTGATTGCGGTCATGCCCGCCGAAACACCAGTCACGAACTTCTCCTGTTCGGCAGGGTCGTTCGTCCACACGGACGAACCAAGCCCGAATGGAATCGCATTGGCGAGCGCGATCGCATCGTTGGCGTCCGCGGCGCGGAAGACCATCGCCACCGGACCAAATATCTCTTCGTGCGTGACAGCGCTGTCCAGTGGCACGTCGACCAATATGCCGGCCGACATGAATGCGCCGGGCCCATCGACTTTCTGCGCACCGGAGATCAGCCGGGCACCGGCTCGCTGTGCCTTTGCAACCTGATCCAACACCGTCTGGCGCTGCTCGAGGCTCGATAGCGGTCCCATGTCCACCGCCGGGTCGAACGGATCACCCGTCGTCACCCGTCCCATCAGATCGGCGAACCTTTCCAGGAACGCATCATAGATGTCCGCGTGGACGATCATTCTTTTGGCGCAAACACAGGACTGACCGGTGTTCTGCACACGTGCCGTCACGGCCGTGCGCGCCGCCACTTCGAGATCGGCCGACGGCATGACGATGAACGGATCGGAGCCGCCGAGCTCGAGCACCAGCTTCTTGAGCGCGCGGCCCGCCTGCTCGGCAACCGCCGCGCCCGCCCCTTCGCTCCCGGTCAGCGTCACCGCAGCGATCCTGTCGTCGGCAATCAATCTTGCGATTGGCGGCACGCCAATCGGCAAGGTCTGGAACAGGCCCGGCGGCGCTTCGGCGGCAACCACCATGTCTTCAATCAGCTGGGCGACGCCCTGGACGTTGCCGGCGTGCTTCAACAATCCGACGTTGCCCGCCAGGATCGTCGGCGCCAGGAAGCGTACGACCTGCCAATATGGAAAATTCCACGGCATGATCGCCAATATCGGGCCAAGCGGCAGCCAGCGCAGCTCCGCGAAGCCGCCCGACTTTAGCGCCTGACGCTCGGTCGCCAGCAGCGCCGGGCCCTTGTCGGCGTAATAGTGGAATCCCGCTATGCACTTCTCGACCTCGGAGACTGCCGACCTGAAGGTCTTGCCCATTTCCAGCGTCGCCATCCGCGCGAGACGATCCTTGTTGGCTTCGAACTGCGCGGCGATGCGGCGAAGCAATTCGGATCGTTCCGAATATTCGGTTGTTCGCCATTTGCCGAACGCCCGCGCCGCTGCGGACAATTT
>Ga0070671_100001411_pt1 | contig 17952 bp, 16 predicted proteins | sample KBSS73metaG_FD_65341 | JGI IMG/M metagenome (GOLD analysis project Ga0070671, IMG submission 65341) | Switchgrass rhizosphere microbial communities from Kellogg Biological Station, Michigan, USA - KBS S7-3 metaG | ecosystem: Host-associated > Plants > Roots > Rhizosphere > Soil ...
ACGAACCGGCCGAGCAGCGTGTCCGCGACCGCCGCCGGCTGCTCCTGGATCTCCTTGAGCATGAAGTAGTCGAAGCCGCCCTTCTCGGCGGCGGCCAGGTCCCAGTCGACCCGGAACGGCGAGACCTCGACCGGGTTGCCGGCGAAGTCGGTCACGGCGTAGCCGTCCGGGGTGATCTCGACCACCTGGTCCTGGCCGAGCTCGACCGCGTCCCTGGTGTGCTCGACGAACGCGGCCACGTCGCTGGCCAGGAACGTCTCGCCGGCACCGACGCCGAGCACGAGCGGCGAGTTGCGACGGGCGGCGACCAGCCGGCCCGGATGGTCCCGGTGCGCCACGACCAGCGTGAACGCCCCGTCCAGCCGCCGGCACACCCGCCGCATCGCCTCGGCGAGGTCGCCTGACCCGGCGGAGCCGGACGATGACGGAGCCGAAAGCTCCGCGGCGACCAGGTGCGCGACCACCTCGGTGTCGGTCTCGCTGCGCAGCTCGACGCCGGCGGCCTCCAGCTCGGCCCGCAGCGGCGCGAAGTTCTCGATGATCCCGTTGTGGATGACCGCCACCGCGTTCGCGCCGTCCAGGTGCGGGTGGGCGTTGCGGTCGGTCGGCGGGCCGTGGGTCGCCCAGCGGGTGTGGCCGATGCCGGTGCTGCCGGTGATGCCGCCGGGGTGGTCGGCCGCGATCGCCTTGTCCAGGTTCTCGATCCGGCCGGCGCGCTTCTCGACCACCAGCTCACCATCGAGCACGGCGACACCGGACGAGTCGTAGCCGCGGTATTCGAGCCGGCGCAGACCTTCCAGCACCACGTCCAGCGCCTGCCGGGAGCCGACGTAGCCCACAATGCCGCACATAGCCAGCAAGCCTACGGGAGGCGTCCGTTCGGCCGGCCCGGTTCAGCGGGCCCCGCTCGCGGCCGGCTCGCCCGGATCGATCGGGTGCGGGACCAGCGGCAGGGTGAAGCTCGTGCCGGTCGGGCCGGACCGCACGGTCAGCGCGGCGCCGTGCTGGTTGGCGACCTGCTTCACGATGGCCAGGCCGAGACCCGACCCCGGTCGGGATCGTGCGGTGGAGGACCGGTAGAAGCGCTCGAAGACGTGGGGCAGGTCCTCGGCTGGGATGCCGGGGCCGGTGTCGCTCACGCACAACCGGCCGTCCCGCAGCGTGACCGCGATGTCGCCCTCGGCAGGAGTCCAGGCCACCGCGTTGTCGAGCAGGTTGACGACGGCCCGGTACAGGGCCTCCTCGTCCCCGACGACGAGGGTGGGTTCCAGGTCGAGGGACAGCGTCCGCGGCGGGGTGGTGCGGTCGCGCGCGCCGGTGGCGACCGGCTCGCTCGCCCGGACGAGCCCGCTGCCGGTCCCGGCCATGGGCATGGTCACACCTCCGGTGGGCCTACCCGGTCCGTCCGGGCGCCCCTCCAGCGCAGACCTGCCGGCTCTCGGCGACCTCCCGGTCACCTGAAGACCGGCTCAAGAAGCAGAGGCGGCGGCCCTCAGCCGGCCGCGACCGCCGCCGCCACCCGCCCGGCGATCGCCTCCGCGGCGTGCTGGGTCGGCGCCTCGACCATGACCCGGACGATCTGCTCGGTGCCGGACGGGCGCAGCAGCACCCGGCCGTCGTCGCCGAGCTCGGCCGCCGCCGCGTCCACCGCGGCCACCACGCCCGGTGCGGTCGCGACCTTGGCCCGGTCCGCCACCGGCACGTTGATCAGCACCTGCGGCAGCCGCTGCAGCACCGCCGCCAGCTCGGCCAGCGACGCGCCGGTGCCGGCCACCCGGCCGAGCAGCTGCAGCGCGGTGAGCAGCCCGTCGCCGGTGGTGGCCCGCTCGGCGAACACCACGTGCCCGCTCTGCTCGCCGCCCAGGGACAGGTCGTGCTCGCGCAGCGCCTCCAGCACGTACCGGTCGCCGACCGGGGTGGTGAGCAGCCGGATGCCGGCGTCGCGCATGGCGTGGTGCAGGCCGAGGTTGCTCATCACGGTGGCGACCAGGGTGTCGGACTTCAGCCGGCCCTGCTCGCGCAGCGCCAGCGCGCAGATCGCCATGATCGCGTCGCCGTCGACGATCTCGCCGTCCGACGACACGGCCAGGCAGCGGTCGGCGTCCCCGTCGAACGCGATGCCCGCGTCCGCGCCGGTACGCCGGACCGCGTCGACCAGGCCGGCAAGGTGGGTGGAGCCGACGCCGTCGTTGATGTTCCGGCCGTCCGGTGCGGCGGCGAGCGCGGTGACCTCGGCTCCGGCGCGGGTCAGCACGGCGGGGCCGACCGCGGACGCCGCCCCGTGCGCGCAGTCCACGACCAGCCGCATCCCGTCCAGCTTGCACGGCAGCGTGGCGAGCAGGTAGTCGGCGTACCGCTCGCCGGCGTCGGGCAGGTCGCGGGCGCGGCCGACGCCGGCGCCGGTCGGCCGGGTCCAGGTCTCGCCGATCCGGGCCTCGATCTCGTCCTCGACCGCGTCGGCCAGCTTGTGGCCACCGCGGGCGAACAGCTTGATCCCGTTGTCCGGCATCGGGTTGTGGCTGGCCGAGAGCACCACCCCGAAGTCGGCGCCGAGCTCCGCCACCAGGTGCGCGATCGCCGGCGTGGGCAGCACGCCGGCCCGCAGCACGTCCGCGCCGGCGCTGCTGAGCCCGGCGATCACGGCCGCCTCGAGCATCTCGCCGCTGGCCCGGCCGTCGCGGCCGACCACCACCGTCCGCCGGGCACCGCCGGAGCGCTCCGAGAGCACGTGCGCGGCCGACACCGCCACGCCGAGCGCCAGCTCGGGGGTCAGGTCGGCGTTGGCAAGCCCTCGCACGCCGTCGGTACCGAACAGCCGTCCCATACACAACCTCCGTCACCAAGCGTCCGGGCGCTGCTCCTGGTCATCTGCGGCGACCAAGAGCAACGCCCTGTGTGCGCTCGGGCAAGTCGGGGGGGACGACCTACCGCTTGCTGTACTGGGGGGCCTTGCGGGCCTTCTTGAGACCGTACTTCTTCCGCTCCTTCACCCGCGGGTCGCGGGTGAGAAAGCCGGCCTTCTTCAGCGCCGGGCGGTCCTCGGAGTCGGTCTCGATCAGCGCCCGGGCGATCGCCAGCCGCAGCGCGCCGGCCTGGCCGGTGATGCCGCCGCCCTTGAGCAGCCCGATCACGTCGTACTGCTCGGCCTTCTCCAGGGTGACCAGCGGCTCGCGGATCAGCTGCTGGTGCACCTTGTTCGGGAAGTATTCCTCGAGGGTGCGGCCGTTGAGGGTGAACTGCCCGGTCCCCGGGACCAGTCGAACCCGGACGATGGCCTCCTTGCGGCGGCCGACGGTCTGCACGGGCCGCGAGGTGTCGTACGCGTAGGAGGTCGCGGTCACGGTGGGGTCGGTCACGGGAATCCTTACTGGGCGATCTGGGTGATCTCGAACGGCGTCGGCTGCTGCGCCGCGTGCGGGTGCTCGGGACCCGCGTACACCTTGAGCTTGGAGAGCATCTTCCGGCCGAGGCTGTTCTTCGGGAGCATGCCCTTCACGGCCTGCTCGACGACCCGCTCGGGGCGCTTGCGCAGCAGGTCGGCGTAGGTCTCCTGGCGCAGACCCCCGGGGTAACCCGAGTGCCGGTAGGCGAACGTGCGCTCGGCCTTGTCGCTGGTCATCACCACGTTGGCCGCGTTGACGATGACGACGAAGTCGCCGGTGTCGACGTGCGGGGCGAACTGCGGCTTGTGCTTGCCCCGCAGCAGGATGGCAGCCTGGCTGGCCAGGCGGCCGAGGACCACGTCGGACGCGTCGATGACGTGCCACGCGCGGGTGACCTCACCGGGCTTCGGTGTGTACGTGCGCACGGAAATGCCTTCTCAATCTGCTCGGAGCGGGGAGGCACACCTCGTGCGCCAGCAAGCGAGGGTACCTGTGCGCCGCCGACCGGGTCAAAGCAGCCCGGGGGCGGCCACCGACACCCGGGTCGACCCGTCGCGGCTCGGCGCCCCGGGCGGCGCCCTCAGCCGGGTTCCCCTGGCACGGGCGCCAGGGGAACCCGGCCGGCCTCGGATCGTGGCCGGCGGCAAGGGTCAGACGGACCGCTGGTAGGAGCTGAACGAGCGGGCCGCCAGGGCGCCGGCGACGAGCGCCAGCACGGCCAGGCCGGCGAACCTCGGGCCCACCACGCTCCAGTCGACGTCGGCCGAGAGCGTCTGCCGGCCGATGACGACCGCCCAGTCCACCGGGTTCCACCGGGCGATCGCCGCGATCCAGCCCGGCAGCGACCCGGTCGGCACCAGCATCGAGGACAGGAACGACAGCGGCAGCACCACGAAGTTGACCGCCCCGATCACCGACTCCTGGCTGCGCAGCAGCAGGGCGAGCGCGTTCGAGTACGACGCGAACGCCACCGCCAGCAGGATCACCGATCCGACGAACATCAGCATGATCCCGACGCCGCCGGGGAACCGCGCCCCGGTGGCGAAGCCGAGCGCCAGGATCACCAGCGTCTGCACGACCGTGGTCACCTGCTGATGGAGCAGCGACCCGGTCATCACCGACCCGCGCCGCACCGGCGAGACCAGCAGGCGGTCCATCACCCCGCGCTCGGCGTCGGTGATGAAGCCCATCCCGGCCCAGCCGCTGGAGAACAGCGCCGACATCACCACGATCCCGGGTGTCAGGTAGGCGATGTAGTCGCCGTTCGGGGCCGGCACGACGTTCTGGAACAGCGCCCCGAACAGCAGCAGCCAGACCACCGGCTGCACCAGCGTGATCGCGACGAACCAGGGCTGCCGCAGCAGCGCCCGCACCCCGCGCCCGGCCAGGTGCACCGGGTCCGAGACGAGACCGCGCAGCGCCCGGTCCGGGGCCGGCCGGGTCGGCGCCCCGGCGGTGACAGGTGACTGCACGAGCGCGGTCATCGCGCCGCTCCTTCCAGCTCGGAGGTGGCATCGGCGGCGAAGGCGCGGCCGGTGTGCCTGAGGTAGACGTCGTCGAGCGACGGCCGGGCGACCGTCACCGAGGCCGGCACCAGGCCGGCGGCCTCCAGGCCGGCCAGCACCGCCGGCACCGCGCGGGCGCCGTCGTCGACCCTGGCCCGCAGCGTCCGGCCGTCCAGCGTCACCTCGCGGACGCCCGGCAGCTGCGGCGGCACGGCCGGAGCGGCGCCGAGCTCGACCACCAGCGCGTCACCGCGCAGCTCGCTCTTCAGCTGCTCCGCGGTGCCGGCCGCGACCACCTGGCCGCGGTCGACGATGACCAGCTGGTCGGCCAGCCTGTCGGCCTCCTCCAGGTAGTGCGTGGTGAGCAGGACGGTCAGCCCCTCGTCCCGGCCCAGCCGGCCGATCTCGGCCCACAGCTCGGCCCGGGCCTCCGGGTCGAGCCCGGTGGTCGGCTCGTCCAGGAACAGCACCGACGGGCCGTGCACCAGCCCCATCGCGACGTCGAGCTTGCGCTGCATGCCGCCGGACCAGGTCCGGACCAGCCGGTCGGCCGCGTCGGCCAGCCCGAACCGGTCCAGCAGCTCGCCGGCGCGGGCCCGCAGCGCGCTGCCGCGCAGGCCGTAGAGGTGGCCCTGCAGCAGCAGGTTCTCCCGACCGGTGGCCTCGGGGTCGACGGCGTGCTTCTGGAACACGCAGCCGATCGACCGCCGGACCGCGTCCGGGTGCCGGTTCACGTCGTGGCCGGCGACGACCGCGGTGCCGCTGGTCGCCCTGGTCAGCGTGGTGAGGATCTTGACGGTGGTGGACTTGCCGGCCCCGTTCGGGCCGAGCAGCCCGAACACGGTGCCGGCGGGGACGGCGAGGCTGACGCCTCGCACCGCCCGGACGTCGCCGGGATACGTCTTGACCAGATCGCTCGCGGCGATCGCCAGGTCAGCGGACACGTGCGCTCCTTCTTACGGGGGAGCGCGCTGGCTATCGTGAAGGTGCGGCCTCGCGGCCAGCGTCGCTCCGGTGATGGTTGATCGCGGGTACCGGTCCGGCGGGGTGTTGCCGCACCCCGCCGGGCTCGCCTAACTCGTGCTGCGCAGCCGGAAGGGCGTCACCTCCTCGCCCGCCGCGTCCTGCTCGTGGATCCGGCGCCAGTAGTCGACGCCGTCGAGGCTGCCGTCCGCGATCGACGCGGCCAGCTTGTCGACGAACTCGATCTCGGCCTCGATCTGGCCGCGCCGGTAGTCCGCCTCGACCAGGAACAGCTGCGGCACGCCGAGCTCCTTCGCGTACCGCTCGAGCTCGGCGCCGCCGTGCAGCTGGGAGCGCAGCAGCGCCGCCCGTTGCTGCAGCAGCCGGACCGCGTCGTCCGGAGGAAGGCCGCCGATCAGCGACAGCCCGGCCTCGAACGTCGGGTATTCCTTCGCCGGCGTGCCGATCAGCTCGGCCAGCCAGTCGACGTACTCGAGCCGGCCGGCGCTGGTGATCTCGTAGACCGTCCGCTCCGGGCGGCGGCCGTCCTTGACCGTCTCCCGCGGCGCGATCAGCCCGTGTTTCTGCAGCGACTCGACCACCGAGTAGAGCGAGCCGTAGTTGAGCTTGATCGACTCGTGCTTGCCGCGCTCCCGCATGGTCGTGCTCATCTCGTACGGGTGCATGGGCCGCTCGGCCAGGCAGGACAGCACGGCGAGCGCCAACGGGTTGCTCACCTTCCGGCGCGGCATGGCATCTCCTCGGGCTCGATTACTCGATCCCGAGTATCAGAGCCCAAGTACTCGATGTCAAGAAGTTAGTCCGCGCACCGCGGGCGGGCCGAAAAGCGGGCGCGGTGGGGTCCGTGGCGTAGGCCGGGCCCGAGGTGGGCCGGGGCGCCGGTCGGTGGCGCCGGGGCGGCTTGCTCTCCATCCCGGTCGGGTGCGGTATGTGACGCGGCTCCGCCGGACGGCGCGGGGCCGTGGGCGGCCGAGGCGGATGTGTAATCTGCTCGCGGGCCGCGGCCGCGGTGTCCTCTTCCTGCCTGCGACCGCAGCTTTCGTACGGTCTGGAAGAGACTGATCAACCTCTTTGTGTACGCAATCGGTGACGCAGCGAAGTATCCTTCCGATCCGATTGCAGGACCGCGTTCACAGGCGAAATATTCGCCCTTTCCCAGAATAAGCCGCGCGTGTGCGAGGAGGTCTGGCGTGTCCGCGGTGCTCGACTACCTGCCCAAGGGCAACACTCTCAGTGACAAGGAGTGGCACCGTCGACACAGGCTCCTGCAGTGGCTGCTCGCCGCCCACCTGCCGGCCCTGTTCGTCTTCGGCGTGGCCCGGGGCTTCAGCCCGAACGACGTCACCGAGGCGCTGGCGCTGCCGCTGGCCTGCCTGCTCATCGGCCACCTCATGCGGTCGCGGCGGCTGGCCGCGTCATTCATAACGCTCGGCTTGGTCTACTGCTCCGCCGCGCTGGTGGGCTTCTCGAACGGCGCGATCGAGGCCCACTTCCACTTCTTCATCATCATCGGCTTCATTGCGCTCTATCAGGACTGGGTGCCGTTCCTGCTCAACATCGTCTTCACGGTGTTGAGCCACGGCATCGGTTCCAGCCTGGTGCCGGACCTCATGTTCAACCACGCCTCGGCCCAGGAACACCCGTGGCAGTGGTCGCTCATCCATGGTGGCGCCGTGCTGGCCGCCTCCGTCGGCGTGGTGCTGTTCTGGAAGAACACCGAGGAGGAGCAGAACCGCTCGCTCGCCCTCACCAAACAGCTGACCGACGCCGAGATCAGCCGCCGCCGGTTCACCTCCGAGCTCCTGGTGAACCTGGCCCGACGCAACCAGAACCTGCTCTACCGGCAGCTCGACCTGCTCAACGACCTCGAGGACAAGGAGCGCGACCCGGACGCGCTGGCCGACCTGTTCCGGCTCGACCACCTCGCCACCCGGATCCGCCGCAACGCGGAGAACCTGCTCGTGCTCTCCGGCGAGGAGTCGCCGCGCACCTGGCGGGAGCCGGTGGCGCTGGCCGACGTGATGCGGGCGGCCATCGCCGAGATCGAGGACCTCGACCGGGTCGACGAGTCGGTCGACGAGATGCTGTCGGTGTCCGGGCGGAGCGTCGCCGACCTCACCCACCTGTTCGCCGAGCTGCTGGAGAACGCCGTCCACTTCTCCCCGCCGGGGGTGACGGTGGTCGTCCGCAGCCGGCCCCAGCCGGCCGCGACCGGCACGCAGCTGGTGACGATCGAGGACTGGGGCGTCGGGATGACGCCGGCCGAGCTGGTCGAGGCCAACGAGATCCTGCGCCACCCGCGTGAGGTCGACCTGTCGGTCTCGCAGCGGCTCGGCCTGCACGTGGTGGCCCGCCTCGCCCAGCGCTACGGGATCAGCGTCGAGCTGACCGGAACCCCCGGAGGCGGGGTGACCGCGGTCGCGACGCTGCCGCCGTCGGTCTTCGAGCGATCGGCGGAGCTGGTCGGCGCGGCGGCGGGACGCGCCGGCGGGACGGACGCGGGTCGATGGCCGGCGTCCCCGGCGGCGTTCACCCCCGGTTACGACGACGCCTCCGGCCCCGACGGGACCGCCGACCTCCGCCGTCCCACCCCCTTCCAGGAGCCGCACCCGAGCTCGCCGGAAGGCTTCGACCTCGGCGGCCGGACCGGTGGCGCGCCGGAGGTGCAGTTCGCCGCTCGGCCGGCGATCGAGGCCCCAGCGGCCTCACCGGCCCGGCCGAGGCCGCCGCTTCCGCCGGACCCGATCGACGGCGCGGCTCCCCTGCCCCGCCGAGAACGCGGCGACGCGATGGCCCGCGGCCTGCGCGGCACCCCGGAGCCGTTCGCCCCGGACCCCGGCCGGGCCAACGGGCACGCCGGCAACGGGCGCGTGGTCGACGGCAACGCCGCGGCCGAGGACGGCTGGTCGAGCTGGTGGACCCGGTCCGCCGCGCCGGTCCACGTGGAGCCCCACCGGACCGCGCCGGTCCAGCTCGAGCCCCAGTCGAGCACGCCGGTTCAGGTCGAGCCCTACCCGAGCACGCCGGTCCAGGTCGAGCCCCACCCGACCGCGCCGGTCCAGGTCGAGCCCGCGGGGATCGAGCCGTCGCCCGAGCCGGCCACCGGCTCCGTGCCGGTGCCGGAACCGCGACCGCCGGTGGACGACGGCGGCACCCCGCAGCTGCGCCGCCGCGTACCGCAGGCCAACCTCGCCGCCGGGCTGCGCCGCGAGGCCGGCGCCCAGCCGGACCACGACGAGACCCCGGTGGTCCGCGACCCGATGGCCGCCCGCAACGCGCTGTCCCGTTTCCAGGCGGCCCAGCGCGCGGCCCGGGACGAGGTGGACGGCGACCGGACCGAGGGCGGCCAGCGATGAGCTACCCGGTCGCCGCGGCGGCCGGCCGCCAGCTCGACTGGCTCGTCGACGACTTCGTGCGCCGGGTGCACGGCGTCCGGCACGGCCTGGTCGTCTCCGGTGACGGCCTGCGGCTGGCCGCCTCCGACGGGCTCAACACCGGCCTGGCCGACCAGCTGTCCGCGGTCGCCTCCGGGCTGGTCAGCCTCACCCGGGGTGCCGCGCAGTGCTTCCGCGCCGACCCGGTGCGGCAGACGATCGTCGAGATGGCCGGCGGCTACCTGTTCGTCACCTCGATCGCCGACGGCTCGGCGCTGACCGTCTTCGCGGACGCCAGCTGCGACATCGGGATGGTCGGCTACGAGATGACCATGCTCGTCAATCGGGTGGGGCAGCTGCTCACCCCGGCGGTGCGGGGGTACGGGGCGCCGTGACCGAACCCAGTGGCGGCCGGATCGTCCCCGCCTACCTGCTCACCCGCGGCCGCACCCGGTCCCAGGGCGCCGAGCTGCCGCTGGAGGCCCTGGCCACGGTCACCGACACGGGCCGGGACCGGTACGCGTCCCTGCCGCGGGAACGCCGGGACATCCTCGACCTGTGTGCGCGGCCGACCTCGGTGATGGAGGTGGCCGCGCACCTGCAGGTGCCCCTCGGGGTGGCGCGGGTGCTGGTCGGCGACCTCGCCGCCGGCGACTACCTGGTCGTGCACCTGCCCAGCCAGGCGGACGGGCCACCGCCCGCCGAGATCCTGGAACGACTGCTGGAGGGACTCCGTGGGCGTTGAGCGGCGCGAGCCGCCCGTTCCCGTCAAGATCATCATCGCCGGGGGGTTCGGGGTCGGCAAGACGACCTTCGTGGGCGCGGTGTCGGAGATCCCGCCGCTGCGCACCGAGGCGCTGATGACCGAGCTGTCCCAGGGCGTCGACGACCTGACCCACGTCGCCGGCAAGACCACGACGACCGTGGCGATGGACTTCGGCCGGATCACGGTGGACGAGCAGCTCGTGCTCTACCTGTTCGGCACACCGGGGCAGGACCGGTTCTGGTTCATGTGGGACGACCTGTCCCGCGGCGCGGTGGGTGCGGTCGTGCTGCTCGACCTGCGCCGGATCGACGACTGCTTCGCCGCCATCGACTACTTCGAGGACCGGCGGGTGCCGTTCGTCGTCGCGATCAACAACTTCCCGGGGTCGACCGCGTTCAGCGAGGCGGCGGTCCGGGACGCGCTCGCGCTGCGCCCGGACCAGCCGCTGCTGCGCACCGACGCGCGGGACCCGGGCGCCGCGCTGGGCACGCTCATCTCGCTGGTCGAGCACGCCCTGGCCCGGGTGACCGCCGCCTGACCCGCTCCGGTCCACTTCGGACGGATCGCGCTAGCGCGCTCTGTCCACTCTGGACACGTCCCAGACCGGCTCCGCGGTCTCGACGACCGCGCCGTCGTCCCGGAACACCAGGAACCGGTCGAAGGAGCGGGCGAACCAGCGGTCGTGGGTGACCGCCAGCACCGTCCCCTCGTACGCGGCCAGCGCCTGCTGCAACGCCTCGGCACTGATCAGGTCGAGGTTGTCGGTCGGCTCGTCGAGCAGCAGCATCGTGGTGCCGGACAGCTCCAGCAGCAGCACCTGCAACCTCGCCTGCTGTCCGCCGGAGAGCACGTCGAAGCGCTCGTCCGCCTGCTCGTGCAGCCCGTACCGGCGCAGCGCGCCGATCGCGCGCCCTCTGTCCAAACCGGACCGTCGCCCGTCGCCGCGCCAGAGGATGTCCACCAGCGTCCGGCCGGCGAGGTCGGGCCGCTCGTGCGTCTGCGCGAACAGCCCCGGCAGCACTCGCGCGCCGAGCTTCCAGGCTCCGGTGTGCGCGATCGGCTCGCCGGCAAGCAGCCGCAGGAAGTGTGACTTGCCCGAGCCGTTGGAGCCGAGCACCGCGACCCGCTCGCCGAAGAACACCTCCAGGTCGAACGGCTTCATCAGGCCGGAGAGCTCGAGCCCGACACAGGTCAGCGCCCGGACCCCGGTCCGCCCGCCGCGCATCCGCATGGCGACCTGCTGCTCGACCGGACGCTCCGGCGGCGGCCCGGCCGCCTCGAACTTGGCCAGCCTGGTCTGCATGGCGCGGTAGCGGGAGGCCATGTCGGGGCTGATCTTCGCCTGCTGCTGCAGGGTCCGGACCAGCTCCTTGAGCCGCTCGTGCTCCTCGTCCCAGCGCCGGTGCAGCTCGTCCAGCCGCTCGAGCCGGTGCTCGCGAGCCGCCGCGTAGGTACCGAAGCCGCCGCCGTGCACCCAGGTCGAGTGCGCCTCGACGGTCACCACCCGGTCGGCGGTGCGGGCCAGCAGCTCCCGGTCGTGGCTGACGAACAGCACCGTCTTCGGCGTCTCCCGCAGCCGCCCCTCCAGCCAGCGCTTGCCCGGCACGTCGAGGTAGTTGTCCGGCTCGTCGAGCAGCAGCACCTCGTCCGGCCCGCGCAGCAGCGCCTCCAGCGCGAGCCGCTTCTGCTCGCCGCCGGACAGCGTGCGGACCATCCGGTGCTGGGCCCGGTCGAACGGGACGCCGAGGGCGGCGACGGTGACGGTGTCCCAGCCGACCTCCGCGGCGTAGCCGCCGGCGTCGCCCCAGTGCGCGAGCGCCGCCGCGTAGCGCAGCTGGGTCGGCTCGTCCTCGGTCTCGGCCAGCGCCCACTCGGCCGCCTCCAGCTCCTCGCCGGCCGCCTGCAGCGCCGGCGGGGCGAGCCCGAGCAGGAACTCGCGGACCGTGGTGGCATCCCGCACCGAGCCGATGAACTGGCGCATGACGCCGAGACCGCCGGAGCGGGCGACCGTGCCCGAGGTCGGCCTCAGGTCGCCGGCGACGACCCGCAGCAGCGTGGTCTTACCGGCGCCGTTCGCCCCGACGAGGGCCGCTTTCGTGCCCTCGCCGACCCGGAAGCTCACGTCGTCCAGCAGCACCCGGCCGTCCGGGAGCAGCACGGACACGTGCGCGACGTCGACGTACCCCATGCCTGCCAGTGTCCGGCCGGCGTCACCCGGTTTTCCCGGCCCTGGCGGCGGCGCGGGCCAGGATCGCGCCGACGTTCGACTCGGCGAAGAAGTCGGCCGGCGAGTCGACCCCGGCGGCCATCCGGCAGAAGCCGTCCATCGCCTGCTGGTCTCCCGGCATGGCCCCGAGCAGCACGGCCAGCTGCGGCGAGGGCGGCTCCAGCGTCGCGATCTCGGTGGTGAACTCGTACATCGGCAGGACCGCCGCGTCCCGGGCGCTCTGGTAGTCCTTCATCGCCACCTCGTACGGCCGGGCGCCGGTCAGCGCCTCGTGCAGCGCGCTGGCGCAGAGCTCGGCGTCGCGGAACGCGTCCTGCATGCCCATCGCGGTGACGAAGTCGCGGTTGTAGCCGGCGTCGCCGACCAGCGCCCAGCCCGGCCCGTACGGGGTGCGGAAGTAGTTGTGCACGGACGCGCCGGCGAACCGGCTCTCCCGCCGGGCGGCCTTCACCCGCGCCGCGAACGGCGGCGCCTGGTCGAGCATGGCGAGGAAGTTGCCTTCCACGTCCGCCCGGTTGGCCTCGAACTCCGCGTACGGCCAGCCACCGACGAGCAGCGTCTGCCCGTGGTTCGTCGGCCAGGCCGAGAACGCCCGGTCCTCCCGGACGTACGTCTCGTACCGGCCGGACATCGGCAGCCCGCCCCAGTAGGCGTAGTAGCCGGCCAGCAGCGGCGGCTTCTCGTGATACTGCTCCGGCCCGACCGCTCGGGCGACGGTGGAGTGCCGCCCGTCGGCGCCGACCACCACGCCGGCCCGCTCGACGCCGCCGGGACCCCGGATGCCGGTGACCCGGTCGTCCTCGACGAGCAGCTCGTGCACGGCGAAGCCCGGCCGCACCTCGGCACCCGCGGCGGCGGCCGCGTCGACCAGCAGCGCGTCCAGCACGGTCCGGCGCGGCCCGTACGCGGTTCCGGGCCGGCCCTCGATCTGGACCGGGCCGAAGTCGAAGAAGTAGCTGTCGATCGGCGGGCAGCCGGTGGCCACCACCTGGTCGAGCAGCCCCCAGCGGTCGAGCGCGGCGATGCCGGGCTGGTGGATGAGGTGGGTGGAGACGGTGTCGCTCGGGAACGTGGCCCGGTCGACCAGCAGGACCCGGTGTCCCTGCCGGGCCAGCAGCATCGCGGTGGGCGCGCCGGCGCAGCGGGCGCCGACGACGATGACGTCGTAGCTGTCGGTCATCTCCCGCTCCTCGATCGGACCCGGCCTCGTCCCTCGCCCGGCTCAGCTCTCGTCGCTCCCCGCTCGCGCTGCGGGCCCTCGCGCTCACTCATGCGGCCAGGGTGGCGGCCGGGACGCCGCCGAGTATCGGGGAGCTCCCGGAGTCAGCGGCTGATCTCTTCCCGGGCGGCGAGCGCGGCGGCCTCGGCCCGGTTGCGCAGGCCGAGCTTGGCCAGCAGGTTGCCGACGTGGGTCTCCACGGTCTTGCGGGTGATGAACAGCCGCTCGGCGATCTCCCGGTTCGACAGGCCGGCGCCGAGCAACCGCAGCACCTCGACCTCGCGCTTGGTCAGCCCGCCGACTCCCTTGGGCCCGGTGCGGACCGGGGCGCCGAGCGTGCGCAGCAGGGCGCCGGCCTCGTCCGCCTGCCGGGCCGCCTGCAACCGCTCGAAGTCGGCCAGCGCGGCCCTGGCCTCGGCGACGGCGATCTCGGGGGCGGACCCGGCGAGCAGCCGGGCCAGCTCCAGCCGGGTCTGTGCCACCTCGGCCGGCAGCAGGGCCGCGGCGAACGCGTGCCGGGCGTCCTCGAGGCAGGTCCGCGGATCGCCACGACCGGTCGCGACGCAGACCCGGCCGCGGGCCAGGGCCGCGGTGGCCCGCAGGTACGGGCCGCGGCGGGTGGCGGCCAGCGCGGCCAGCCGGTCGGCCGTCCGGTCGGCCTCGGCCAGCCGGCCCTCGGCCAGCTGCACCTCGACCAGGAGGGACAGCAGCGGCGCGACCGACACCGACTCGCCGACCGCGGGCACCTGGTCGTCCGGGCGGGCGGTGGCCCGCTCCAGCAGGTCGGCGGCCAGCGCGGTCTCGCCCCGGGCCAGGTGCAGCGCGGCCAGCGTGCGGACCGCGTCCGGGTGCTGGTCGAGGCCCCGCAGCAGCTCGGCCGCGTCCTCCAGCCGGCCCTGCCGGAGCCGCAGGTCGGCCAGCCGGATCACCGCGGCCTGCCGGCGGGCGGGCACGCCGCGGTCGAACTGCCTGGCCGCGGCCAGCAGCTCGGTCTCGGCCTCGTCCCAGCGGCCGGCGGCGGTGAGGATGCCACCGTAGTGCGCCCGGCAGAACGCGGCGACGACCGTGCTGCGCTCCATCCGGCCGGCGATGGCCCGCATCCACTGGTCCGCCCTGGCCACGTCGTTGACCAGCTCGCAGGCCCAGAAGAAGCCGCAGAACATCGAGTCGACGGCGGCAAGGTCGCTCATCTCGCCGGCGCAGGCCGCGGCCATCGCCTCGTCGAAGTGCACCAGGCCCTGCTCGACCCGGTCGGTGAGGATCATCAGCCCGCCGAGATAGCCGAGCGCCTCGAACTCGACGTCCGGGTCGCGGCAGCGCCGGCCGGCCGCGATCGCCTGGCGCAGCAGGGTTTCCCGGGAGGCCGGGTCCGGCTCGCCGAACGAACTGAGGATCAGCAACCAGCCCTGCTCCGGGCCGTCCGGGCCGGCGTCGGCGAGCTCGGTGCGGGCCCGGGCGAGCCAGCCGCTCTCCACCGCCCACTCGCCGAGCACGCCGCCGCTGATCCAACCGAGGGTTCGGGCGATCCGGCCGGCGTCACCGGGCCGCCCGGCCCGCCGGTACGCCGCGTACGCCTGCTCGAACCGGACCGCCGCCGCCTGGTAGTCGCCGCCGAAGTAGAGGCCCTCAGCCTCCCGCTCGAGGGCCTGCCCGGCGTCGGCCGGCGCGGTCACGCCCCCGATGGTGGCACGCCCTAGCCGTCCTCACAGCCCAGTCCGTCGTGGTCCCGGTCGAGGCCGAACGGGTCGCTGCCGACCACCCGCACGGTGCCGTAGACGTAGTTGGGTCCGTTGCCGCTGCCACTGGAGCAGTCGTAGTCGCCGATGCCGTCCTTCAGGCACTGCCCGGTGTAGTTCGGGTCGCATGTGGACGGAGCCGGTACGGCCGGCGGCGGGCTCGGCTTGGGCTTCGGTGCCGGCTTCGGTGCCGGCTTCGGTGCCGGCTTCGGTGCCGGCTTGGGTGCCGGCTTGGGTGCCGGCCTGGGCGTGGTACGCCGCGCGGTCGGCGTCGGCGTGGCGGTGCTGGGCAGCGCGGTCGGCGAACCGGTCGCCGTCGGCGCCGCGATCGTCGGGACCACGGTCGTGCTCCCGATGCTGGACTCCGGGGCCGGCGGCTGGGCGGTCGACGCGTCGACCGGCGTGCACGCCGCCAGAAACACAACCCCTGCCGCCGCAAGCGCGATCCGGGCACCACCAGTCGGACGGAGCCGGGCAGCGCGCAGCCCGGCGAGAACGTGCTTCATGAACAACTGCCTTCGTGTCGATCCTCGCGGCCCAGGACCGGACCGCCGATCCCCCAACGGATCTGGTGGAACGGTACGAGTCTGCGTCAGCGGAGCGCAGCAGAATCGACTAGGTCTGACTTTCAGCGGGCCCGGCTGGGGCCGTGCTCGGCGATGCGCTGGCGCTGCGGCTCGACGACGTACTTGGGGTCCTCTGTGGACTGGATACCCGCGTGCAGCAGGCCGAGCCGCTCGAACAGCCCGCCGGCCAGCAGCGCCAGCCCGCTCGCCGCGGCGGCGATCCGGGAGCGGCGGCCGAGCAGCACCGAGCCGAGCACCCCGGCCGCGGTGAGCGTGCTGGCACGCTGCAGGTAGCGGGCGGCGGGCCCGGTGCTGTACACCTCGCCCACCACGCCGACCCGGCGCTCCAGCCGCTGCGACGCCGCCAGCTCCACCACGGCGCCGTAGGTGGCCAGCCGCCGGGCCGGCGCCGCCTCCGAGACCGGCGCGACGATCATCCCGAGGCCGCCCGCGCTGGCGGCCGAGCTGGCGGTGAAGATGAACGGCATCTCCTCGTGCCCCGCGTTCCAGGCCGGCACCGCGGTCTGGGACAGCAGCACCGCCCCGTACGAGGCGACTCCGGGCGCGAGCGCGGCCGCGGCGAGTCCCGCCGGCCGGGCGAGCGCGCGGACCAGCCGCCCCGGCACGGTGCCCTGCCACCGTTTCGGCACCAGCTCCGCGGCGGCCGCCAGCCCGATCGCCGGGCCGTACCCGGCCAGCATCCAGGTGCCCATGCTCATCGGCGAGGTCGGCTTGGCCACCCGGAGCATGTGGTGGAACCGCTCCGGCCGGCCGAGGTCGGCGATGAGGAAGTAGGTTCCGGCGGCCAGCGCGGCCAGACCGCCGACCCGGGCGCCGCGGCGCAGCGCCGGCCGGCCGGTCAGGTCGGCCCCGGCCGCGAGCAGCGCGGACCCGCCGGACAGCCCGCCGGCGAAGAAGTAGTAAGCGATCTTGTCTTCCCAGGCCGGCGTCTTCAGGATCTGCCGCCCGTAGTACGAGCGGAACTCCGCCGCCGGCACCATCGCCTGCTCCCGCGAGCCGTCGGCGCGGACCAGCGGACCGAGCTGCCCGCCGCCGGGGCCGCGCCGTTCCACCGCATCGCCGATGCCGGCCGCGCTCGGCCGGTAGTCGCCCTGCTCGCGAGGCTGTGCCCGGTTCCCGTCGCTGCGCCGGCTCACCCCTCGCCTCCGAACACCGCGGCGGCCACGGCGGTGAGCGCGGCGGCGGCCAGTCCGGCGAACGTCCACATGCGACGGATGTCGCGGGTCGGCACCACCGGGTCGGGCGGGAAGCCGTACACCTCCGGCTCGTCGAGCAGCAGGAAGAACGCGCCGTTGCCGCCGACGCCGTCGTCCGGGTCGGCGCCGTAGAGCCTGGCCTCGGTGACACCCTGCTCGTGCAGCTGCTCGACCCTGGCCGCGGCCCGCTCGCGCAGCTCGTCGAGGTCGCCGAACTGGATCGACTTGGTCGGGCAGGCGTGCGCGCAGGCCGGCTCCAGCCCGTCCTTGAGCCGGTCGTAGCACAGTGTGCACTTCCAGGCCCGACCGTCGCCCTCCCGCCGCTGGATCACCCCGTACGGGCAGCCGGAGACGCAGTATCCGCAGCCGTTGCAGATGTCCTGCTGCACGACCACCGTGCCGAACTCGGTCCGGAACAGCGCTCCGGTCGGGCACACGTCGAGGCAGCCGGCGTGCGTGCAGTGCTTGCACACGTCGGAGGACATCAGCCAGCGGAACTGACCCTCCGGGGGCTCCGCCCCCCGAGCACCCCCCGCTCGACTGGCCGCACCCGGCGGCCCGGACCCCGGCATCCCCAGATCCACCACCGACCCCGGACCGGCGCTCCCGGGCGGCCTGCCGCCCGCCGCCGAACCCCGTTCGGCGGAACCGACTGGCAGCCCGGCGAAGCCCGTCCCCGCCCTTCCTGGGGGGTACTCGGGGGGCCCGCCCCCCGAGGGTTGCTCGATGAAGGCCACATGCCGCCAGGTCGAGGCGCCGAGCGCGCCGGTGTTGTCGTAGGACATGCCGAGCAGGTCGAACCCGTCGTCCGGCACGTCGTTCCACTGCTTGCAGGCCACCTCGCACGCCTTGCAGCCGATGCAGATCGAGGTGTCGGTGAAGAACCCCTTGCGCGGCGGGTGGTCCGGGCCGTAGCCGGAGTCGCCGGCCGGGTCGGTCTCCGGCCCGTATACCCGATGGTGGTCAGCCACGGAA
>Ga0070671_100001412_pt1 | contig 17944 bp, 21 predicted proteins | sample KBSS73metaG_FD_65341 | JGI IMG/M metagenome (GOLD analysis project Ga0070671, IMG submission 65341) | Switchgrass rhizosphere microbial communities from Kellogg Biological Station, Michigan, USA - KBS S7-3 metaG | ecosystem: Host-associated > Plants > Roots > Rhizosphere > Soil ...
TGACGGCTCTTGAGGTCGACTAGCGGCTGGAAGAACGGAATGAATTCGCCGGCCTTGATGCCGAGGCGGATGTCCTCCTCCAACTTCAGCCGGTCCGTGATTTCGCGCTCAAGTTCCTTGTCGAACCAGGCGTAGGAGTTCCGGCCCGCGCGCTTGGCGGCGTAGAGGGCGACATCGCTCTCGCGCAGGGCTGCCTCCTCGTCGCGGCAAGTCGCGATCCGGGCGAGACCGATGGAGGCAGTCACTTGCATCTGCGAGCCTTCGATGAAGACCGGCGCGGCCAATGCTTCGAGAAGCTTGCCCGCGATCTCCTCGGCCCCTTCATCGCTTGTGCCGGGAAGAAGGATCGCGAACTCGTCGCCGCCCGTTCGCGCGCAGCAGGCATTTTCCGGAGCGAGCTTCTTCGACGCTTCGGCAACACGCATCAGGACCTTGTCGCCCGCGAGATGCCCATGAAGATCGTTGATCCGCTTGAAATGGTCGAGATCGAGCACGAGGAAGACCCCGCCCGCCTTGGCATCGAGCGCGTCGGCGATCGAGCGCATCAGCTCGCGGCGGTTGGCAAGACCAGTGGCCGGATCGGTGTTCGCATTGCTCTGCGCCAGGCGTTCCGCAGCCTCATAGGAGTCGAGCGCATCCTTCAGATCCTTCGACCGGCGCCAGCCGAACAGGATGATGGCGATATTGAGCAGGAAGGCGACCTTCAGCGTGCTCGCGGAGTCCGGCAGCGGCGTCGAAAAAAGGGCCGCCGGAACGATCTGACTTCCGAGGACGACGAACAGCAGCAGCGCGGCGATCGTCGCGCAGGTCGTGATGACGTGGCTGCCAGCGAGGCGAACCGTCTTGCTCCGAGCTTTACGCAATGTACTTGAGTCCACTTCTTGCCCGGCGCGTTTATGCCGCGAAGAAATGAAAATAATCCTACGTCAGGTAAACGACTCAGGATCAGGCTAGCGCAAGCCGCTCCTCGGTCATCCGTATCGCCTCGGCGATCGCCTCCTCGGGCGTCAGATAGCTGGTGTCGAGCAACAAGGCGTCGGACGCCTGCTTCAGCGGAGCGACATCGCGGTTCGCGTCGCGCTCGTCGCGGGATCGAATATCGGCAAGAACCTCGTCAAAATGGGCGCGCATGCCGCGCCGCTCGAGCTCCTTGAGCCGGCGCTGCGCCCTGATTTCGGGCGAAGCGGTAACGAAGAGCTTCACTTCGGCGTTTGGCGCGATGACCGTGCCGATGTCGCGCCCGTCCAGCACTGCTCCGCCGGCCTGCTCCGCAAATTCCTGCTGACGCTTCAGCAAGGCGGCGCGCACCGACGGATAGGCCGAGATCATCGAGGCGATCTTCGATACCGGCTCGCTGCGCAATTCCTCGTCCGCCGGATCGAACCCAAGCTCATCGCAGGCTCGAAGCGCCTCGAACTCATTCCCCGGGTCTCCGCCCCACCGCCACAAGTTGAGCGCCACGGCCCGATAGAGAAGGCCCGTATCCATGTGCGGCAGGTTGAAATGACCGGCGAGCGCGCGGGCAATGGTCCCCTTCCCGCTCGCCGCCGGCCCGTCGACCGCAATTATGCGATCGCGGTGCGGGCTGTTCCGGGATGTCGGTTCCTCTGCCAAGGCGGCCGCTTTGACAGGGGCATATGCCTATGGCAAGGCGCGCCGCCGAACGCAGGCATACGTTCGCCCGCAAACGACATTCTACTGGAGTTGAACCCAAAATGGTGAAGCCCGAATGGGGCACCAAGCGCACTTGCCCCAAGTGCTCGACCCGCTTTTACGATCTCGGCAAGGAAGATCCTGTGCACTGCATTGAGTGCGGCACGGATTTCGTTCCTGAGCCGGTGCTGAAATCGAAGCAGCCGCTTGCTTTCGAAGCGGCGCCGGTCGCCGCCAAGGAGCCGGCAGCAGCCGATTCCGAGCTCGAGGCCGAGGATCTCGCGGTCGACGAAGACGCCGAAGTCAGCGCCGACGAGGAAGTCGACCTCGAAACCGGCGATGACGATCTTGGCGTCGAGACTGCGGGCGATGACGACGACAGCTAGTCGAAGGCTCTGCGGAGCCTGTATTCGATAAAGGTTCGGGAAAGCCGGACGATGATATTCCCCCTTTTCCAGCGGGGGAAAGTTCGCCTAAGGGCGACAGGCAAGTGGGGCCGTAGCTCAGCTGGGAGAGCGTCGCAATGGCATTGCGAAGGTCAGGGGTTCGATCCCCCTCGGCTCCACCAACCTCCTCAAAGACTTAGTATTAGTGCCGCCACCGTCCCCCTGAACGAGGGACTGTCGTGCCAAAGCCAACTCCTCGACCCATTGCGGACATCCCGCTTCGCTGCCATCAACAATAGCTGGGATGCGAGGACCATTGGATGGAACAGCCCGCAATCGAGATCCTGCGAAACAACAGAATCATGACGATTGCCACAGTGAGGCCGGACGGTTGGCCGCAGGCGACGATCGTAGGCTACGCCAATGAGGGCTGGTCGCTCTATTTCCTGATTTATCGCGACAGCCAGAAATTCGCGAACATCGCTCGCGACAATCGCGTGGCGATCACTGTGGGGAGCGAACCCGCCGAGCTAAAGCAGATCCGTGCCGTCTACGCTGGATGCGAAGTCTCGGAAGTCTCCGATCCTGCCGAGCGCAGTCGTGCCTGGGACCTGCTTGCGCGGAGACACCCGAACCTGACCGACCTGGCGCCACCGCAAAAGAGTGAGGTCGCGACGATGGTCGCGATATGTGAGCATGTGTCCGTCCTCGATTATAGCCAGGGGCTTGGGCACACCGAGTCCGTGACGGTGCCCATGTCCGAACCGGGCTCAGCCTGATCATTCGGCAGGCTGGAGCGCGAGATCGCCGGGAGTCCTGGCCGAACCGCTTGTCCGGGCCCCGAAAAGAGCCCGGATCATGAAAGCGCGTCGAAGGCGGCCTAGTTGACCGGTCGGCTGGATGTGCCTTACCGACCGTTGGTAATGAACCTCAACGTTGCCGCTGCTCACTCGCACAGGCGCCTTTGGTGGCGTGCCGCGACCTTTGCAGCGCGATGGCGCGACTGATCGACACGAACCGATCATCGACTGCCCGCCCGCGAACCCGCGGGCTTTTTTGTTTCAGGTGACATTTATGACATTGACGGCACTGCCATGCTGATCGCGCTCCTCATTCCGCTCGCCCTGGCGATCCTCGTTTATGCGTTCGTGCTGGCGCGAGCCGCGATTGCCCGACGGGCGGTCCCGACCACGGAAGCGCTGATCCTCGGCGCCGTGGTCAATTTCTTCGACACATTCGGCATTGGCTCATTCGCCCAAACCACGGCGTGGATGAAATTCCGCAAGATGGTGCCCGACCACCTGATCCCGCCGACGATGATCGCCGGTCTCACTCCTCCGGCCATGGTCGAAAGCATCATTTTCTTGATCCTCCTCGGGGTGCGCGTTGATCCTGTGCTGTTGTTCGGCGGCGCCATGGCGACCTTTGCCGGCGGTGTCGTGGGCGCCCCTCTTGTCGTCCGCGCGCGAGCCTGGATCGTGCAGATGACGGTCGCGATCGGGCTGACCATGGCGGGAATTGCGTTCGTGCTGGCGATCCTTGGCATGCTGCCGGCGGGCGGTACCGCCTCCGGCCTGCCGATGGGACTGACGGTCATCGCGATTGCCGCGAGCTTCCTGTTCGGGCTGCTCGCGAATTTCGGCGTCGGCAATTACGCCCCGACCCTGGCGATGCTGAGCCTCATGGGAATGGACCCGCATTATTGCTTCCCGATCATGGCGTCGGGCGCGTCGCTAATGGGCGCTGGGTCGAGCATCCGCTTCATCAAGGTCCCCGAGATCGATCTTCGGATCGTCGTCGGGCTGGCGCTCGGCGGGATTCCCGCAGTGCTTGTCGCGGCGCTGATCGTGAAGAAAATGGACGTCGACGTCCTTCGCTACGTGATTACTTTGGTCGTGTTCTATACGGCCGCAGTGATGGCGCGCGCGGCGCTGAAGGGGTATCGCGAACATCGCGCGCTGGGCGCAACGGCACCGGTGGCGGTCTTATGAGCGACCTCGACGCGATCAATCGCGACTTTCAGAAATACGATCAGGTGCGCAAGGCGCACACCTATCGGCTGGCCGAGAGTGAAGCCGACGAGTTCGACGAAGATTATGAAATCGCGACGCTCGACTTCGGGCGGTTCCTTCATGGAAGCGCGGATGAAAAGGCTCGCTTTGCCGACGAGTTCGCAAGCGCGCTGAAGGAGATCGGCTTCGCGGTCCTGACCGGGCACGGGGTGGATCCAAAGCTCTACGACGACATGCACGAGGGCGTGCTCGACCTGTTCACGTCGACGACCGTCGATGACCGAATGCGGTTCCGCGCCGCGCGACACGGTTCGGTGGCGCAAGGCTATTTCCCGCTGGAAGAGACCAGCGACATTCATCCCGACCTCGTCGAGGGTTGGGTATGGTGCCGCCGCGCGTTCGACATCCCGCAGGAACGCGATGCGCCGTTCCATCCCAAGGACTTCTGGCCCCGAGCCGACGATGAGCAAAGATTCCGCCGGCTCGTCCTTGCTCACGAGCCGTTGTTCAAGCCGATCGCCCAGGCGATGTTCCAGGGGCTGGGCGTCGATCCGCACGTCTACGACCGGAAGCTGACGGAGACGAACTTCGGCCTCAGGCTAAATTACTATCCGCCAATGACCCGCGAACAGGACAGCTCTGGGGCCGGACGGTTGTTCGGCCATGAGGACGTCGACCTGTTCACCATCCTCCCCGCGACGCGCGTCGACGGCCTTCAGGTCTGGAATCACCTCAGCGGCAAATGGGTTCGCATGCGCGCGCCTTATGGGTCGATCATCATCAACACAGGCGATTACATGCAGCGCATCACCAACGATGCGCTGCCTTCGACCTCACACCGGGTCGGCAAGCCTACCGACCGCACGCACCTCACCTCCGCGCGCGTCTCGTTCCCGATGGCCGTCTATGTGTGGGAGGACGAGATGCTTGAGGTCCTCCCTGGCCTCGGCGAGCCTCGATATCCGCCGGTAAAGGCGATCGCGTTCCACACCCGGAGCACGAGCAAATTCTACGGCGACGATTACGCCGTCGACCCCGAATGACGATCGCATTTTTCGACGCGGCCCGGGTGGAGGCGCTGCTCGACTATCCCGGCTGCATCGATGCGATGCGCGTCGCGATGACCGCGCTGTCGAGCGGCGAACGGCCCCAGCCATTGAGGCAGATCTTCACTGTCGGTCATGACGAGATGTTCGGGACCATGCCGGGCGAACTTCAGGCATTGTCGACCTTTGGAGCGAAGCTGGTAAGCGTCTTCAGTGACCCGGAAAGGCCCGGGCGGACCCGGCACCAAGGCGTCGTTGTCGCTTATGACGGGGTGACCGGTGCGGTCAGCTGCATCGCTGACGCAGAGCCGGTGACCAGGATCCGCACCGCTTGCGCGACGGCAGTCGCGACCGATGCTCTCGCCAGGTCCGATGCCGAGGTTCTCGCAATCTTCGGGACAGGCGTGCAGGCCGAAGCGCATCTGCAGGCCCTGCCTTTGGTCCGAGAATTCCGTGAAATCCTGCTCTGGGGTCGCTCACAGGACACGGCCGACAAGTTCGCCGAAGAGATGAGCCGACGGCTGGGAAGGAGGATCACGCCCATTTCCAACGGACGAGAAGCCGCCGGAAGGGCCGATGTCATCTGCACCGTGACCTCTTCCGCGGAGCCCGTCCTCCTCGGCGACTGGGTGAAGCCCGGAACCCATATCAATCTCGTCGGCTCGAGCCACCTCGGGCCGGTCGAGGTCGACACCGCGCTCGTTGCGAAAGCGCGCTTCGTCGCCGATTATCGCCCTGGCGTACTGGCTCAAGGCGCGGAACTCGACCTCGCGCGGAAAGCGGGGGTGGTCGACGATAGCCATGTGGTCGGGGAAATCGGCGAGGTTCTCGCCGGACGAATCCCGGGTCGTCGGACCGACGAGGAGATCACGGTCTACAAGTCGCTTGGCCACGTCGCGCAAGATTTGGCTGCGGCAGCTTATCTTCAGAAGCGGGCGAGCCGCTGAAGTCTTACCGCGCTTCCAGGCCCAGGCTGGCGAAGTGTGCAACCCGGCGCGGCGCAATGATCAGCCCGCCCAGGCCGGGTGTGTCGAGCACGAAACGGAGAGCGGCCTCAGCCATGCTCTCCCCACGCGCTCCGGCTGACTGCCTCAGCCGTTCGATCTCCGCGAATGCCTGCTCGCTGGAGTATCCGGCGCAGACCTGAGGCGCATGAGCGAAACGGCTGTCGGACGGGGCCGGTTCGCCAGGTCGGTATTTGCCGGTTAGGAAGCCCCCGGCGAGCGGGCTGAACGCTATGTAGTTCAGGCCCTTGTCGGCGCAGCAGGGGATCAGCTCATCCCTGTCCCCGCGGCTCAACAGGCTGTACTCGTTCTGCACATATTCGAACCGCGCGCCGAGCGTGCTGCCGACCAGATCCATGACTGCCCTCACGTCGGACAGTGAGGCATTGGAGATCCCGACGCGATCTATTTTCCCTGCTTCGACCGCCACCGTCATCGCAGCCAGCGTCTCCTCGAGCGGCGTCACGCGATCGAATTCATGGACGTAGTAGAGATCGATCCTCTCCACCCCGAGACGGGTCAGCGACATATCCAGGTGATGACTGACCTGCGCCCGGCTGAGCGGCGTTTCGCCGGGAGGACAGCCGTGAGGATTACCCACCTTGGTCGCGATCTGGGTGCCCTGGCGAAAGGAAGAGCCCTGCAAGCGGAGCCACTTGCCGAGGAATATCTCGCTGGCTCCGCCGCCATAGGTGTTGGCGGTATCGAATCGGCGCAGGCCGACGCGGCGAGCCTCATCGAGCAGTTGCAGGGCCGTTTCTTCGTGATCGCCCGCGCCACGCAGGCTGGGCGATGAGCCGATCCCGCCGAAATTGCCGCAGCCGAAGAAAATCCGGTCGACGTCGCGGGCGCTCAACATTTTCCGTTCTGGCCCATGGTCGCGATCCTGACGCTTCGGCGACCGGTGCGCAAACCCGTGTGAAAGCCTAGCGCCGCCCTCGCGTCACCAGCGAGGTGTTGCGAATGCAATTCTCATAGCCGATCCAATCGACCCGATTGCGCCCGCGGCTGGCATTGCGATTGCAAAGCTGGATCCGAGAATGTGGCGGACGGCGAGTCTCTACATAATAGAGCGCGCGCTTCATCGCGTTGCGCTGCTTCCCCATGCACTGTTGCTGCCATTGGCAATTGACGCCGATGTTGAGGGCGACTGCATCGTAAAGCATCGGGCGCGCCTCAGCGAGCGCACCAGGCGGCACTATGATGAGCGCCGTTACTGCCCCCAGAAACCACTTCATCCCCGTCCCAAACGATACAACGGCCTTCGAGTGCCAGCCATCCGCTTTTTTGCTGCCCAAAAAAGAAAAGCGGCGATGCCTTGGGGCACCGCCGCTTTCCTTGAGCCAAGGCTGAGCAGTCTTAGCCGAGGTTGTTAGAGACGTTGTTGAACGTCGTGTTCAGCTTGTTGCCGATCCCTTGCATCGCGCCAATGGCGGCAACGGCAATGAGCGCGGCGATCAGGCCATATTCAATGGCCGTCGCGCCTTCTTCGTTCTTCAGCAGCTTCAACATCTTCGCCATCTCTGGTCTCCCATCGAATCCACAGTCAGGATTGAACACACCTGCGCAACCCAGACCCGGCGTAGGCAAAGGGAAATCTGCTCTTCTTTGGTTGATAAAATGCTAATTTTCAGAGGGTAAACATGAACTTTCGTTAAGGACGTTCAGCGGGCAATTATATACTTGAGAAAGCAGCTTGTTGAGTCGTACAGATGAGGTCGATCCGGGTGATCTCCGGCTCTGGAACGAGCTGGTCTCCATGCTTCTTGAATGGGAAGATGGTGAGGGTGATGAGAGCGCTGGGTCTCTAGCGCGCCGGATTATATCGAAGGTCAGGCAACGGGAAAAACTCCGGGACTAGATCATGGCCTAGCGGCCATGCGTCCGGAGGCTGTGGGCCAACTGAAACCCTCGTGCGATTGCCTTGTTAAACTCTAATACGGTTTTCGCGACCATCGCCTTCGACTCTAGTCCGGGTGCGGGGCCTGCTTCCCATCCCGCCGCCCTTTGCTCCGCTGTCATCTTCTCTTCCGTCGTGGTGCGGTAGGCGGTGTTGGTTACTCGCGGCGGCGTCGGTTTTGGCGTGAAGCAGAACGGAACCAGGAGTGTGAACCGTTTGAATTTTACCTCTGCTTGAAGGAATGGCCCCGGCTGTTTTCCAAGAGTGGGGGCGGCGATCCAAATCTGGTAAAACATCGTCCATCGGCTTGGGTCATATTCAGGCAGGTCAATAACTGGACCCTTTGCTTTTTCTAAGACGTTCAACGACCTCGGATGGGCAACTGAACTGATGATGATAGGCTGATATTTCCCATTTTTGACCGCGTACGTTGAGAGATAATTGTGCGTCTCCGAACCGTCCATGTGGGCGGTCGTGTGATGGATTGTATTGCTATCGCTGTTCGGTGAAAGGTGAATTGAAAACCGACTTTCACTGATCTCTTTCGGGCGCGGATTGTCGCGATGCTCGCTGTTCAGAAGCCGATTCACATGACAAGTTATGTTCAGCGCGCCGTTGGTTTTTTCGCGAATGGAAACGAGCCGCATCAATCGCCCCTGACACGGGACCACAAACCTAGTTTGGACTTTGTGAGACGACATGACAGAAGCCGATCAAAAGCGAGAGGATGAAGTGTTGCGGCGGCTGCTCAACACGAAGCCCAAGCCGCACAAAGAAGAGCCGAAGCGGCGCCCTAAATGAATGCCGTTTCTTTTGGCGGCCTAGTTTGGGCGACTTACTGGCGCCCAGAGCTGCTCCACGACATCAAGAGCGGCGCCCGTAAGTTCTCTTGGTGCGACAGGACCCGCCTTAGCAGCGATGACATCGACAAGGTGATCGCTTGCGTCACGGGCTTGTATGAGCGCCTCCCGCAGCGCTGGAACTTGCACGGCAAGAGCCCCGATGAGGCCGCCAAGAGAACACTGTAGGCCAAGGACTTGGCCTTGAAGCAACAGGAAGTCGGATTCTTCCGCCATAACTAACTCCACGGCAGATTCGGCGGGCGCGAAGCTGACTCGGAAACGGCCGTGAGTCGACTCACCAAGCGTTGTTGTTGGCCCAGCACTGATCGCAAATGTCGGTATCTGCAGGCGTCTCGCACTGACAGTAGCGGCAGACGCCGCGCGTCATCCTGCGCTTATTGAACTCTGACAGCACGACGCCAGTGGCGACGATGGAAAGCAACGCAACAAGGCACACGGACTCGTTCCCGTCTTACGCAACACCGAGAAGCGGCTTTAATAAAACAAGTTGCTAATGAGTCCAGCGCATGAAGAAGTTCAAACTCGCCAAACTTCCGAAGCTAACGCGTCCCCGACTCGGCGACTCGGAGCTGACACAAAAAAGGCGACTCACTAGGAGCCGCCCTTCTCTGGCTTTCATGCCGTTCAGGGGTGAACCGGCACTCGTTTGTCTAACAGGTCAATGGAGTGCTTTGTTCCTAGCGCGTCCAGCGCTTGCGGCGCTCACCAATCCAAGGCGGGGGATTGTGCGATTATACGCTTGCTTTGCCAAGTATATGATTGCCGTTCAGCGGGCCGCTCAGCGCTTGTCGAACAGGTCCTCAATCTGCTTCGCGAGATCGCGAAGCGGCCTCGTCGCCTGGCTCCATTCGGGCGGCAGCGGACTTTTCTGCTGTTGCTGCTGCGGCTCAGGCCGGCGGAACTCGATCGGAAGTGCAGGACCGCGCTGATGGTCCATCGCCAGGGCAGCGGTCATGAAGCTGCGCCAGATGTCCGCGGGCACTGTCCCACCGCTGATTCGGCCAAGCGACTTGTCGTCGTCGCGACCGACCCACACTCCGACGACCAGATTGCCCGCGAAGCCGATGAACAAGGCATCACGATTTTCCTGGGTCGTTCCGGTCTTGCCGAAGGTCGGAACGGCAAGCGCCGCGCGGCGTCCCGTGCCGTTGTTGGCTGCGGCATAGAGGAGGTCGAGCATGGGGGCCCAGTCGCGGCCCCGATCAAGCGAGCCGTCTGAGCGGAAGAAGGCCTTGAGGCCCTCAACCGGCTGTTGTTCCGGAAGTCCGCGCGGGACGATCGGATAATGGCCGCCGGCGACCGCCGCGTAGGCAGAGGTCAGCTCAAGCAGGCTGACCCCCGCAGTGCCCAGCGCCAGGCTCGGCTTGTCCGGAAGCGGGGTCGTGATTCCAAGGTCGCGGGCCGCGCGGATGACATTGGCGCGGCCGATCTGCTCGCTGAGGCGTACCGTCGCCGCGTTACTCGATCGCGCGAAGGCCTCCCGAAGCGTGATGTCGCCGCGATAGACGCGGTCGCTGTTGACCGGCGTCCAGCCGCCGATCGTGATCGGCTTGTCCGCGATAAGGCTGTCGGGCGTCCATCCGGCGCGCAGCGCGGCGAGGTAGACGAAGAGCTTGAATGCCGATCCGGGCTGCCGCCGGGCCTGTGTCACCCGGTTGAACGGGGAGGCCGCATAATTCTTGCCACCGACCATGGCCACGACCCGCCCATCCGGCCGCATCGCGACCAGGGCGGCCTGGCCGTCGCCGATCGGCGCCCTGCCGATGGCACGAACCGCAAGTCGCTGCAGGTCGCGGTCCAAGGTCGTGCGGACTTTCACCTGGCCGAAGTCGGATTCAAACGCCTGGCTCGCGGACGGTGCAACCCAATCGGCGAAATAGGTGCCGGCGGGCAACTTCGCTTCCTGGCTGACGGGCCGTGCCATCGTGACCGATGCCGCGCGCGCGGCACTGACGACGCCCGTTTCCGCCATCGCCCCAAGCACGAGGCGGCTCCTCTTCTGCGCAGCGGGGAGATGCTGGGTCGGCGCGAGCCTCGACGGCGCCTGGACCATTCCCGCCAGCATCGCCGATTGCGCAAGGGTCAGATTTTCCGGCTCGCGGCGGAAATAATGATGCGAGGCTGCGCGCAGGCCATAGACGCCGTCGCCGAAATAGACGCTCGAGAGGTAGCGCGAGAGAATGTCCTGCTTGGTCAGCCAGGCCTCGAGCCAGAAGGCGATGATGACCTCCTGGGCCTTGCGTTTGATCGTCCGGTCGCCGGACAGGAAGCTGGTCTTGGCGAGCTGCTGCGTAATCGTGCTGCCGCCCTGTCGTACACCGCCGCCGCGAAGGTCCGCATAGAGCGCCCGGCCGATGCCGCGCGGGTCGATGCCCCAGTGACGGTAGAAGCGACGATCTTCGATGGCGACGAAGGCGGCCGGTGTCTGCGGATTGAGCTTAGTCACGTCGACCGGCGCTTCCTTGATCGCACCGCGCAGGGCGATCGGGCGTCCATCGTCGCTCGTCAAAAGGAGCGCGGGGTCGGCCAGCGGCTCCAGTGCGCGCGACAAGGGCGCGGTGATGACCAGCCATACGATCGTGACGAATATCAGTCCGGCGATGGAATAAAGGACGAGCGGCCAGCGCCTGCGGCGGTTTGGCTGCTCTTCCGTCGCCTCGGCGGGAGGCATCGTCGGCTCGAACGGATCGGGTAGGTCCTCGACCGGAATGCCGCCGCGAGTCCAGATTTCGTCCCTGTCGACTCTCATCTCACTCGCCGGACTCGCTCAACTGACTTATTCTACTAATACAGCGTGACCGAGATATCCAGATGCTTGCTGAACGGGCCATTGCGGGTAAACGAGCGGTCATGCGGCGCTTCCTCGCACTGTTGCTCATCCCGGCGCTGGCGTTCGTCCCGGCGTGTCGCCCGCAGCCGCAAGGCGCCGTCAAGGCGATCGTCATCGGCGGGGAACCGAAGCTTCGCGATCCCGCGCTCGGACCATTGCCCACCGAAGATGCGATGCTTCTGCAAAATGTCGCGCAGGGGCTCGTAAGCTTCGACGCCACCGGCAATATCGTCCCGGGTCTCGCCGAGCGCTGGAACATGAGCGATGACGGGCTCAGCTACATCTTCCGGATCGCGTCTATCAAATGGCCCGACGGCGAAAAGATCACGGCACAGCAGATCGCACGCCTGCTCAAGCGCCAGATTACCGGCCGCAGCAGGAACCCACTCCGCGACGCTTTGGGCGCAGTGGAGGATGTGGTGGCGATGACGGATCGGGTCATCGAGATCCGCCTCATGGCCCCTCGCCCGAATCTCTTGTCCCTCCTTGCGCAGCCGGAATTCGCCATACTCCGCAATCGCGATGGAACCGGGCCGTTCGCGGCGACGACAACAGGCGGTCCCGGCGGCGAAGTGCGGCTCGTGCGAGCGATCCCGGGAAGCGACGACGAGCAGCCGCAGAAGGAAACGGTTCTCCTCGCAGGCGCCGCAGCTCCCGAGGCGGTCGGTGCTTTCGCCGCGGGCAACGCGGATCTGGTTACCGGCGGCACGTTTCTGGATCTGCCATTCGCGCAACGCGTGAAGCTTCCGCGGAATGCGCTTCGTTTCGATCCGGCATCGGGCCTGTTCGGCCTGATCCCCGCTCGCAAAGGATCTGGGGTCGACGATCCCGCCGTACGGCAATTACTAAGCCAGGCGCTCGACCGTACGAATTATGTCGGGTTGATCTCGGTTCCCGGGCTTTCGGCTCGCGCCACATTGCTCGAGCCCGGTCTCGACGGCCTGACTGCTCCGCAGCAGCCCGCGTGGACCTCGACTCCCCTCGGAGAACGGCAGACCCAGTTGAGGGCCGACGCGGATCGCCTGTTCGGCAAGGACCGGCCGCCCATCCGGGTGACGCTTCCGGATGGCCCCGGGGCGGACCTGTTGTTCCAGGAGCTCGTCCGCGACTGGGGCGCCATCGGTCTCAGCGTCGAACGCGCGCCAAATGTTGCGACTGCCGATTTCTTCCTGATCGACGAGGTCGCACCGTCGACGTCAGCCGCCTGGTTCATCAGGCGATTCCGCTGCGGCGCGGTGAACGTCTGCGATCCGCAGGCGGACGAGATGATGGATGCCGCTCGCACGACCCCCATCCCGGCCCAGCGCTACGCCCTCCTTGCCCAGGCGGCGTTGCGGATAGAAGCCGCGCAGATCTTCATTCCGATCACGGCGCCGGTACGCTGGTCGCTCGTATCCAATCGTGTGCAGGGCTTCGCCGGGAACCGTTACGCGCGTCACACGCTCACGGACCTGGAGCAACAACCAGGCCGGAACTGATGGCGACACCGAACGAGGAACGATTTCCCCTCCCCAGCATGGGCACCGATCCCCAATCGGTGCGCCAGCGCGTGGAAGCGATGGAGAAAGTCCTCGAGCGGATGTTCGTCATTCCGGGCATCAACAAGCCGGTCGGCCTGGACGTGATCCTCGACCTCATCCCCGGCATCGGTGACGTCGCCGCGGCAGCGCTCGGCGCCTACATCGTGTGGGAAGCGAGAAACCTCGGCATGTCGCGCTGGCAAATAAGCCGGATGGCAGGCAACGTCGGCTTCGACTTCCTGCTCGGCCTCATCCCGTGGATCGGCGCGGTTCCCGATTTCTTCTTCCGCTCCAACTCGCGCAACCTGAAGATCATCAAGCGCCACCTCGACACGCATCATGCCGCCGGTGCGACCGTCCAGGGCGAGGTCACAAAGCGCGGCTAACGGCCGTGCGGAATCCATTCGTGCTCGCCCTCGACATTGTCGGCAATGGGCCGGCCGTAACGGTCGGTGCTCGGGCGATAGCGGAATCGCTGGACGATGAGGCGGCACGTCAGCGCGTCGAGCTCGGGGACGCCGCTTGAACGCGTGACCGTGCAGCGGCTGACGAGTCCTGTGGGTTCGACCCTGAACACGATGCTCACGATGCCTCCAATTCCGGCGTCGGCGAGGTGGCGGGGATAGTCGCGCCTACCGATTTCGCCGGCGATCTGCTCGAGCTCGCTACCGCCTCCCCCGCCAGCGCCATAGCCGTAACCGCCAGTACCGCCGCCGGCGCCCGCGCCGATTGCCGGCCCGATGCCCGTTCCGCCGCCCGAGGGCGCGGCGTTAGGCTTGACCGCAACGGTGGGCGCAACGGACGGTGGGGCATGCGCGGGCTTCGGCCCGGGCGAGCCGCCCAGCTTTTCCGGTGCAGCCTTCGGGGCTGATTCCTTATGCGGTTGCGGCTTCGGGGGAGGCTTGGGGACCGGTGGAGGCGGAGGCTTCGCGAGCGTGACCTCGACGAGGCGCTGCACGATGTCCGCGGTGTGGCGAATGTCTACGCGCAGCCCGGTCACCAGTGTGAACGCGAGCGCAAGCTGAACGGCAACGACCGCGGCAAGCGCATAAGCGCGCTCCCGCGGTCGCGTTATCGATTTGCCTTGGACGTAAGCGGGCATGTCAGCGCCCGCTTAGCAGTCTAGCGGTAGTAGCAGCGGTGATTTGCGCTCAGCGTACGGTCGACCGCGCCGCCGGCAACAACGCCGCCCACTGCGCCAGCAGCCGCGCCGAGCAGCCCGCCGCCGAGCACATGGGCCCCGACGACTGCGCCGGTCACGCCGCCAACGACCTTGCCGGTCGCCGCGGACGAATGGCGGCAATACTTATGGGCATAATGGGTGCTGCCCTTATAATGATGGGTGTGCGCATAGTATGTCGTATGCGCCTGGACGGGCGCCACGATCGGGACGCCGCTAGTGGTAATCAGCGCTGCAGCGCTCATGATCCTGATGAATTTTTTCATTGCCAGTCTCTCTCGTTCTGTTTCGTCAATCTAACGAGTGACGCCTGATCCGTGTTGCCTGTTTGCCGCCGGTAACGACGAACCGTGCGCCATGGACGACATTCGGCTGAGGCTAACCATCTATTTAACGGCAAAACTCCATTGCCGTTCCGTTATGGTGCCGAAACAGCCGTTCAATGGTAGAAAAGCCCTTAACGGGAGCGGCAAATGACCCAAGATCAGAAGAGAGTCGCGATCGGCGCCTTGTCGGGCATTTCGGGAATGGTGCTGATGGTCTGGGCCTTTTCCACCGCCATCGCCGCGCCCTTGATCGCCGACACCGCGGCGGACCGTCTGGCCTATGCGCTGCGCTGGGCCGTGCCCCCCGCGCTGCTTTTCTTTGTCATGGTCGCGGCCGTGGGCAACGCGCGCTTCAACAGCGAAGCGATCGACCCGACGCTCGGCAGGGAGAGCCACAAGATGGTCGTCGACGGCAGGGTCGCCGACAACACGCTTCAGCAGCTGATGCTGTTCCTGGTTGGAATGCTGGCGCTTGCCGTCACCTTGCCGATCCATCGCCTCAGCATCATCGCGGCCGTCTCGATCACGTTTGTGATCGTCAGGATTGCCTTCTGGATCGGCTACCGTATCCAGCCCGTCTATCGCGCCTTCGGCTTTGCTTCGACCGCGTACATGAATCTCGGGATGCTGATCGCCGCGCTTTGGCTGTGGTTGCGCGGGTGACCGCACCGCCAGAGCCAGTTGGCCTCTACGAACCGTTCACGCGAAGCGGAGATCTGGTCTTCCTATCGGCGATCAGCTCCGCCCGGGACGGCCACATGATCACCGGGAAGGTCGGTGCCGAACTTACTCTCGATCAGGGTCGCGAGGCCGCACGGCGGGCCGCCGAGAATTTGCTCGCTGTGCTCGAGATTGCGGCGGACGGCCAAGCCGTCGAAGGCATCCTGCTCCTGCGCGGCCAGGTCAACGCGGCGCCCGACTTCAGCCAGGTTCACAAGGTGATCGACGCTGCATCCGAGCTGATCGTCGAGCGGCTTGGAGACAAGGCCCGCCATGCGCGCACGGCGCTCGGCTGTGCGACCTTGCCCAATGACAATGCGGTTACCCTCGAAGCGATTGCGCGGGTGAGCGCTTGAACTAGTCGCCGCTGATGGCGGGATCGATTTCTTCGGGGTGATCGATGATGGGCTTGCCGACATCGCCCTGCCCGACCGTGCGCCCCGCCATTTCCAGCATCCGCTCGAGCGGCACGCGGGCACGGTCCATCACTTCCGGCGACAGCTCGATCCGCGGCTCGAGATCGCGCAGCGCAACGTAGAGTTTCTCGAGCGTATTGAGCGCCATGTATGGGCACATGTTGCAGTTGCAGTTCCCATCACCGCCTGGGACCCCAATGAAGGTCTTGCCCGGCGCGGCCTTTTCCATCTGGTGGATGATGTGCGGCTCGGTCGCGACGAGGATCGTGTCGGCCGGGCTGCTCAGCGCGAAATCCAGGATCGCCTTGGTCGACCCGACGAGGTCCGCATGATCGACGATATGCGGGGGGCATTCGGGATGAGCCGCGACCGGCGCGTCGGGATGCTCGGCCTTGAGCTTCAAAAGCTCGGTCTCGCTGAAAGCCTGATGGACGATGCAGATGCCCGGCCACAGCAGCATCTCGCGCCCCGTGGTACGCGCCAGATAGCCGCCGAGGTGCCGGTCGGGCCCGAAGATGATCTTCTGCTCTTTCGGGATCTGGTCGAGGATGATCTGCGCGCTGCTGCTGGTGACGATGATGTCGGACAGCGCTTTCACAGCCGCGGAACAGTTGATGTAGGTGAGCGCGATATGGTCCGGATGTGCCGCGCGAAACGCCGCGAACTGGTCGGGCGGGCAGCTGTCCTCCAGGCTGCAGCCAGCGTCCATGTCGGGAAGGATGACCGTCTTTTCGGGCGACAGGATCTTCGCGGTCTCGGCCATGAAGCGCACGCCGCAGAAGGCGATCACATTCGCGTCCGTCTGCGCCGCCTTGCGCGACAGATCGAGGCTGTCGCCGACGAAGTCCGCGAGGTCCTGGATCTCCGGCTTCTGATAATAATGAGCGAGGATGACCGCATTGCGCTCGCGCTTCAGCCGACCGATCTCGGCGAGTAGGTCGACACCCTTCAAGCTCTCAGTCTGAAACGTCATCTTCGCCCCTGAGCGCGCCTGCGCTCCGCTTCCTTGATTGCCTCGTCATATGGTGTGGAAAGGTCGAGATAGGAAGGATCGTCCGTGCCCTCCGTCGGGAAGCGCGCGACGACCTTCACGTCCTTGAAGCCCGCCGCCAGCAGCGGCATCGCGAAGCTGCGCTCGATGGCCTGTCGGGCCGCCTGGTGCGCCAGCCGCATCTGCGTCGCGCCCTGCGCCTGCTTGCGAAGGTCGGCAACGGCCTTGGCGCGGTTGGCTGAATCCATCTGCTGGTCCGCGTTGGTCAGCGCCGACAGCACCCCGCCTTCACCATATTCCTGCGCCGAGGCGAGATCGACGTCGGGGCCGGCGATCTCAATCTCCGGAAGTTGTACGCGAAGCGTCTTCGCCGACGCGTCCCACGTCACGTCCTTCGGCTGCAGCTTCGACAGGTCCAGCTCGTAGCGCACGTCGCCGGGCATGATCAGCGTGCGCTTGGCGGAAAAGCCGAAACGGTTGGTCTCGCTGGTGGTGACGGAAACGTAGCGCGCAACAAAGGCGATCAGCCGGTTCTGGGCGCGCATCGATTCAAGGCTGGAACTGGCTATGGTCTTCGGATTTGCCCCGCCGAACAGGCGGTCGGCAATGCCGGTCGAAGTCCCGACGAGGACGCCGAGCAAGAGCGCGACGGCCACCATCGCGAATACCAGAGGTTTGTTCAGGCGGTTTTCCATCGATCCTGATGCTGTTCAACGAGCCCGCGTCGCTCAAGGTCCAGAAGGTGCGCATAGACGGACCCGCCGGCCGCGGCGGTGAGCCGCGGGTCGAGCCCCGGATAAGCGTTAGCGACAATTTCTGGAATGCTCCGCGGCTCACTGCCGACAAGGCCGAGGATCTGCTTCTCGCGCTGCATCCGGTGACCGACGAGATGACGCACATATTGCTGCGGCTTGGTCACCGCGGGCCCGTGCGCGGGATAATAGATGCGGTCGTCGCGCTGCCGTAGCTTGTCGAGGCTCTGCATGTAGGCGGCCATGTCACCGTCGGGCGGAACGACGACGGTCGTCGACCAGCCCATCACATGATCGCCACTGAACAAGGCGCCGCGATAGGCAAAGCACAAATGGTTCGACGTG
>Ga0070671_100001418_pt1 | contig 17923 bp, 16 predicted proteins | sample KBSS73metaG_FD_65341 | JGI IMG/M metagenome (GOLD analysis project Ga0070671, IMG submission 65341) | Switchgrass rhizosphere microbial communities from Kellogg Biological Station, Michigan, USA - KBS S7-3 metaG | ecosystem: Host-associated > Plants > Roots > Rhizosphere > Soil ...
GGTTCGCCGGGGCTTTTTATTTTTGCAGCATGATATTGACCGACACACATACCCATCAATATTACGAAACCGACCCTGTAAAACGACAGGAGCTGATGCAGCGCTGTCTTGACAACGGTATTCGCCGTCTGTTTTTGCCCAATGTCGATTCGGCATCAATAGATCTTGTTATGAGCCAGGTTGAAACTTTCCCAGAGAATTGCTTTGCCATGCTGGGGCTGCACCCTTGCGATGTGAAAGAGAACTGGCAACACGAGCTGGATACCATTTATAAAGCTATATCGCAGCATAAAATATATGCCATAGGCGAAATAGGGATCGATCTGTACTGGGACAAAAGCACGCTGACCAATCAAATCGAAGCATTTAAAATTCAAATCAATTGGGCAAAAGAGTTGAAACTGCCTATTGTTATCCATTGCCGCGATTCATTTGATGAGGTGCTGGCCGTTTTGGAGGAAGAAAAGGACGACAATTTGCGCGGGATTTTGCACTGTTTTACGGGCAACCTCGGACAAGCTCAAAAACTGACCGACCTGGGCTTTTACCTGGGCATAGGCGGTGTGCTGACCTACAAAAATTCCGGTCTGGACAAAGTTGTACAACAAATTGACTTAAAACATATCGTTTTAGAAACAGATTCTCCCTATCTTACACCCGTTCCATACCGCGGAAAACGCAATGAAAGTTCGTACCTGATCTACGTTGCCGAAAGGGTAGCCGACCTGCATCAGATGAGCGTTGAAGAAGTGGCTGCCGTGACCACCGAAAATTCAAAAATTGTGTTTGGTGTGTGAACCATTTATATTTACATTTTATTAGCTTCACCTGATTCATGAACCAGATACTGATCATCTATACCGGGGGGACAATCGGTATGATGACCGACCCCAAGACCAAGGCGCTTAGGCCCATTAACTTCGAACAGATCATGGAGAACGTTCCAGAACTGGAGAAGTTGAACTGCAAAATTTTGGTTCATTCGTTTGAACAAATTATTGATTCATCCAATATGAACCCTGAAGTTTGGTGCCAATTGGCCCATCTTATCAGAGATAACTATGACAATGTAGATGGCTTTGTAATATTGCACGGCTCGGATACCATGGCCTTTACCGCATCTGCGCTTAGCTTTATGCTGGAGAACCTGGCAAAACCGGTGATTTTCACGGGTTCGCAATTACCTATCAGCGCTATCCGTACCGATGCAAAGGAAAACCTGATGACCGCCATTGAGATAGCCAAAGCAAAGAAACACGACCGTGCGCGCGTACCCGAAGTATGTATCTATTTTGATTACAAATTGTTCAGAGGGAATAGGGCATTTAAATATAACTCATCCAAATTTGAGGCTTTCCGTTCACCAAACTATCCTATTCTGGCCGAGTCTGGTGTGCACCTTAAATTCAGCCTTAATGATATAAGGCAACCGACGGATGATCATTTTATAATTCATAGCGATCTGGCTAATGATGTGGCGGTGCTAAAACTATATCCGGGGATCAGTCCAAAAGTGGTTGAAAATATCCTTTCTGCCGATGTGCGTGGCATTGTGATGGAAACATTCGGCGCAGGTAACACTACAACTGATCAATGGTTTATTGATCTGCTTAAAAATGCCATCAACAGCGGCAAAGTGATACTGGACATTTCGCAATGCAAAGTGGGCACAGTAGAATTGGGCCGGTACGAAACCAGCAAAGAGTTGAAAGACATGGGCGTAGCCAACGGCTACGACATGACCTACGAAGCTGCCATCACCAAAATGATGTACCTGCTGGGACAATATAAAGAGCCTGCAGTAATAAAAGAGTTACTGGAGACTGATCTACGCGGCGAACTTACCATATCGTAAATAGATCTTAAAAACAAAAGCAGCGGGCTGTTTGCCCGCCGCTTGAATACTGTACCTAATTGCATGTGGCAGGTGCAGTGGAAGCTGCACCTCCGTCAGCAATACTGATACTCAGGGGTATTAGCCTCTTTTAGATCCTTCCAATATTTCCTTCTTCAACTCTTTTTTTGTAGGCCCAGTAGAATATGATCGGGAAAATAAACAGGTTAAATGTTGTGTTAGTGATCAATCCGCCTATCACTACTATGGCCAACGGTTTTGATGCTTCTGAACCAATACCGTTTGACATTGCTGCCGGCAGCAAACCTATTGCAGCCATCAATGCAGTCATTACAACCGCGCGCAAGCGTTCTGCGACCCCGAGCTTTAAAGCATCAGAGAAACGCCGGACGGTATGAAATCTTAACCCTTTAATATTGCTCTTAAACTTGGTGATGAGGATCACTCCGTTCTGCACGCAAATACCAAACAAGGCGATGAAACCAATACCTGCCGAAATATTGAAGTTGACACCTGTAATGAGCAAAGCCAGTATGCCGCCCGCAATCGCAAATGGCACGTTATTTAACACCAGCAGCGAGTCCTTCACATTGCCAAACAGGATAAACAAAATGAAGAAGATGATCAACAAGCTGATGGGCACCACCTGAGCAAGTCTCTTCGAGGCCCGTTGCTGATTCTCGAAGTCACCCGCCCATTCCAGGAAGTAACCCTTTGGCAATTTGATTTTGGCATTTACTCTATCCTGTGCTTCCCTAACGGTACTACCCATGTCCCTGCCACGAATGGAGAACTTAATTGCCCCATAACGTTTATGCGCATCGCGGTAAATCATGCTGACGCCAGTAATCTTGGTAATATCTGCTATTTCGCGAAGCGGGACTTTATTACCACTGATAGATGGAACACGCAAATCGCCGATGGATTGGGTATTGTTTCTGAAATCTTCAGGGTACCGGATACGAAGGTCGAATTTTCGTTCACCTTCGTAGATCTGCGTAGCAGCCTTCCCACCGATTGCTGTTTCTATCACTGCATTGGCATCGGCAGCAGTAACACCATATTGGGCCATCTTTACCTGGTTCAGGTTAATCTGCAATTCGGGCTGACCCATGTCGCGCAAAACACCCAGGTCCTCTATACCCTTTACATTTTTCAGAATACTGTAAATACTATCTTCTTTGCTTTCAATGAACTTGTAATCATCGCCAAACATTTTTACAACGATAGATCCCTTCACTCCCGATACCGCTTCCTCTACGTTATCAGAGATCGGTTGCGAGAAGTTGAGGTCGATCCCCGGGAAAAACTTCAGCTTTTCCTGCATCCGTTGTATCAGTTCTTCCTTGGTCTCACCCCTCGCCCATTTGTCTTGCGGATAAATATCAACGTGGAACTCAATATTATAAAAGCCGGTTGCATCTGTACCGTCATTAGGTCGCCCTGTTTGTGATAGTACCTGTTTTACTTCCGAAAAACTCAGAAATATTTTGCGCATCTCGTTAGCCAGTTTCACCGATTCGCCCAGCGAGGTGCTTAGGGGACCAGTAGCCCTAACGTAAATTGATCCCTCATTTAGCTCCGGCAAAAATTCCGTTCCAAGTAATTCAAAACAGGCCAGGCATAGAAATAACGTAACTATAGTAAAGGGCAACATGAACTTCCTGAACTTGAAACACCAGGTGTAAATGCGCATGCAAAACCCGGTGACAAACTCTACAAAAACATTATGCTTTTCCTTTACATTCTTGTTGAGCAGCACACTGGCGAGCGCGGGCACAAAAGTGAAGGTCATGATCAAAGCGCCCAGTAAGGCAAAGCCCAATGTCCACGCCAAAGGTGAGAACATTTTACCTTCTACCTTTTGGAAACTGAAGATGGGAAGCAACCCAGTAATAATGATCAGTTTGGCGAAGAATATCCCTTTACCGTTTACCAGGCAGGCTTCCTTTATCATACCCAGTTTACTCAGCCGGTTATATTTCTCCATGCCCACCTCCCGTGCCCGGTGATCCAGCACAACAAATATCCCTTCCACCATCACCACGGCCCCATCTATGATGATACCAAAGTCAATCGCTCCCATCGAAAGCAGGTTGGCAGACATGCCTTTTAACTTGAGACAGATAAAGGCAAACAATAAAGCCAGCGGAATAATCAGCGATACAATCAGTGTAGTGCGCCAATCGGCCATAAAAAGGAATACGATAACTGTTACGAAGATGATGCCTTCGAACATATTATGAAGCACCGTATGCGTAGCGAAATTTACCAAATCCTCACGATCGTAAAACGTTTTGATCTTTACGTCAGACGGTAATATATTGTAGTTGAGGTCGTGTATTTTCTCTTTTAATGCTTCTATTACCAGGCTTGGGTTTTCACCTTTGCGCATCACCACAATACCTTCTACCACGTCCGGGTCACGGTCACGGCCTACCTGTCCTAACCTCGGCAATGCAGATTCGGTTACTTCGGCGATAGTCTTTACATAAATAGGCGTGCCTTTTACATTATTGATAACCACATTCTTGATCTCATCAATATTGTTCAGCAAGCCGATACCTCGCACCACATAAGCCTGGCCGCTTTGCTCAATTACATCGCCGCCCACGTTTACATTACTTTTCGATACCGCCTCATACAATTCTAAAGCAGAAACACCATACTGCAATGCCTTTTGCGGGTCGACGGTGATTTGGTAAGTTTTCACCTCGCCGCCGAAACTATTCACGTCAGCTATGCCGGGTACTGCGCGTATCTCGCGGTCGACCACCCAGTCTTCTATCGTCTTAAGCTCGCGAACTGAGCGCTTATTGCTCGTGAGTGTAAATCGGTATATCTCACCTGTTGGGCCGTAAGGCGGCTCGATGGATGGGTTCACGCCATCGGGTAAATTAGCATCGCCGATATGGTTGTTAGTCTGCAAACGCGCAAACGCATAGTCTACATCATCGTCAAAAGTTACTTTTACTACCGACAACCCAAATAAGGAAGATGACCTGATGCTGGTTTTCTTTTCCGCCGGGTTCATGGCAATTTCCAGCGGACGGGTTACAAATTTTTCAACCTCCTCAGCACTACGTCCCGGCCATTGGGAAATGATGGTAACCGATGTATTGGTTACATCCGGGAAAGCATCAATACTGATATTTTTAAAGCTTATATATCCTCCGACTGCAAGCAAAGCGGTGACAAAGAATATAAAATACTTATTCTTCAATGCAAACGACAGTACTCTTTTTATGAATCGATTCATGTTGTTATTTCGGATTTCGTCCGCCAGCTGGCGGCTCGATTTCGGATTTAGATTTTTATTATTATTTCACGTTCGCCCTGCACCAACTGCCCTACACCGATCAATCTTTCAGCGATTCAAAAAGGTACACTTGTCTTGACGCCACTATGCGGTCGCCTGGCTTTAGACCCGCACGGATATAGGCGCGGTCTTCTACCTTTTTTGCAATATCAATCTGCTGGACACGAGCATGGGCCTTACCATCAACCAACACAACATAGTTTTTATCATTATCAAAAATCAGAGCGCGGGTATTGATCACAGGCAGATTTTCGCCCGACTTGGCTTTAATGACCACGCTGGCAAACATACCCGGCTTTAGTTTATTACCAGGATTGGTAATTTTCACCCTGGCTTTGATCACTTTATCGTCGGGATCAATCATGTCGTATATCTTGTCTATCTTACCATCAAAAACTTTATCAGGATAAGAGAGGGTGGTTATCTTTACCGGGTCGCCTGTTTGAATATTGGCTATGTCTGACTCATAAATATTGATGAGCACATAAACATCTGAAAGATCAGCTATGGTGAACAGGTTAGTGTTGTTATCCGTCCTTACCTGTGTATTGTCTGTCAGGTTTTTTTCGATGACATAGCCCGAGATTGGGGCTTTTACAATGTATCCCTCCGCGTTGCTTTTGTTGATACCGACAACCTCGCCGGCACGTTTGTTTTCTGCTACTGCTTTCTGATAATCAGACTGTGCTTGTTCAAAATCTTTTTGGGATGCTAATCCGCTTTTATACAAGTCCTGGGTTGATTCCAGAGTCCGCTTTGCACTTCTCAAGTCCGCTTCGGCAGAAATATAATCTTTTGTAAATGCTGCCATCTCCGCACTTTTCATAATGGCTAATGTTTGCCCTTTGCTTACTACATCACCCAATTGCACATTCACATCTTTAGCTACACCGCTTACCATCGGATAAATTTTAACCGACTTATTTTCATCGGGCGCTATACTGCCGGTCAGCCTGATCTCAGCCAGCGCGCTGGCCTCCTTTACGGTGTCTATCAGTAAGCTCCGAAGAAGTGTGTCAGTTACCTGGAATTTTTCGTCCTTCTCGCCGCCTGAATTTTCAGAACGATGACAACTTTGCAGTGTTAACACTGTTGAGACTGCTATAAGAGCAGCAATAATCTGGTATTGCGGTTTTAACATATCGCGCTTTTATAAAATATATTTATCCTTTAATGGGTCAACAAAACAAGCTATTGCCGCGGCGAGTGCAGTAAAATACTGCACTGCCTTTGGCAACCTTAATACGACTAGGGGTATTAAGTATCATTTGTAGGGGTATTTCGAAAGTTGGTGTTCCTGCTGTCCGATCCGGTGCTGAATTATATTCTGATTTTCCGGAAAACAGGTTGATCGCCTGGCATTGAGCTGCCAGGCCAATCAATCCGTTTTTTGCGAACATTTTTTTCATCGCTATTTTAATAGTAGGGGTATGTGTCTTATTTATTAAAAAATGATGTGCCTGTCGCGTAATTCAATTGCTCAAGCGAGAGCACCCGGTTGAGCTGCAGGCTATTCATTTGCAGTGTGTTGGTTTTATAGGAATCATAAAAATCCAGGAATTCCAACATGCTGATATTTCGTTTCTCGTAATTTTTAAATACCTCTTGTATCAGGTGAGTAAAATCTTCTTTAAACTGAGGGTCGAAAGTGTTGTACAATTGTTCAAGTCGCATTGCTCCTTTGTAATTGGTAGCCACATCACTCTCCACTTGATCTTGTTGGCTTTGAAATTGCACTTTGCTTTGGTCGACTGCGATATGAGCCTGCTTGATAGCGCCCTGGTTACGGTTGAAAAATGGCAGACTGAATGCTAGTCCTGCGCTCATAAAATTGTTTCCATATGAGCCTAGTTTATCATAGTTAAAAGAAAGGGATACGTCCGGAATAGCGGTAGCTTTTTGCAGTTTTAGGTTCATATCGTTATAATCAACCGTAGCTTTGGTGTATTTTAAATCGTAACGGTTAGCATAAGCAGAATCCAGTAATTGCTGGTAAGGCAGCTGGGAAACCATCTCCTTGTTATCCGGCGTTACCATGGGTTCTACATAGGTTTTGGATGATGCCTTGATCAACAACTTTAATTCGCTTTCGGTAGTATCTATACCGGCCAATAAACTATTGTATTCCGTTTGAAGCGAGTAAAGCTGTGATTGTATCCGCAGTACTTCCTTTTGCGCGATATTACCCTTCGCATACTGCTCTTTAAAAACGGCCAGTGTTTTTGATAGCGAAGTAATTTCCTCGTTATATACTTTAGCCGATTGTTCGTTATAATAAATGGTATAGAAATCGTTCCTAAGCGTAAACTTCAGCGTGCGAAGCAGATCGAAAAACTGGTATTTGGCTTGTTCAACACCTATTTTGGCTAACTGAATATTCTTATTGCGTTTGCCGGCTGTATAAAAAAGCTGCGACACGCTTACAGATTGCTCGCTGAAAACATTAGGTACACCGGTGGCATGAATACCATTTGAAAAACTAAAATCAGGATTTTGAAATAAACGGGCAGTTATGATTTGCGCACTGGCATTATCAATATTGTATCGTGCAATAATCAAACTCAGGTTATTTTTTATGAATTGATCCTCGGCCTGTCGTACCGTTAGCTTAAGGGTATCGCCAGCCGGGGTTTGTGCAAACGCAAACACAGGGACCCCGGCAGCAACACATGCTATTTGCAGCAATACGATCGTCCGGATATATTTTAACAGCATAATTATTATTTGTGCAAAAATATCCGGGCGGTGTTAGAGCACAATTAAAGCCACATTAGAATGGGATTAGAATTTAACAAAAGCTCCGATGAGTAGAAGTTAAAGGGAACTAACAGCAGGTTTTTTTTCGGAGAAATGAATATGAATGGATGTTCCTTTACCTGGTTCTGATCTTATGTCAAGGTGCCCATTATAAAGGTTGATGATCTTACCTGTAATATACAAGCCGATACCACTGCCCTGGTAATTTTTCACATTGGTCCCCCTGTAGAACGATTCGAAAACCCGTTCCTGTTCTTCGAGGGGTATGCCTATACCTGAGTCAGTTATGCTGATTTTGATCTCGCTGTTATCGGCATATAAGTCGCACTGTACGCGCTGATTATCAGAAAATTTATAGGCATTGCTGATAATATTATTGAAAGCGATGGTAAGCAAAGCCCTGTTAGCAGGAATCTGCAATTTCTCCGGATCTGCGGGCAAATGTTTAACACTTACGGCGAAAAGTCCTTTGCCCAATTTATTGGTCCAGTAATCAGCCAGTTCCCATATGAGTTCATCAATAGCGACCGGATCGAGTGCCGCCTGAGTGTAGCCCATATCTACTTGCGCCAGCTCCATCAACCCTGAAATGGTCTCATTAAGGTCTTCTGCGTCGATTAATACTGATTTTAGAACCTGTTGATACTCTTCGTTGGAACGTACTTTACGAAGAGCAACCTCTATTTCGCCTATGATACTGGTTACCGGGGTCTTTAACTCATGAGAAGCATTGGCTACATACGTTTGTTGCATCTCAAAAGCATTTTCAAGATGTTTTAAAAGTCGGTTGAAATTCTGAGCAAGTACGCTTATCTCATCCTTACCGTTACCTTCTGCAACCCGAAAACTCAGATTTCCCGCGTGTACCAATTGCATCTGTCCTACTACATCGTCCAGCGGTTCAAGAGCCTTTTTAGCGAACCACCGGCCTATGAAAAATAACCCGGTGATTACAAGAACAAACATTCCCAGCATAATTTCAACCAGGTCATCTATGCGGCGGTGTCCCTGAATATCTGCTGCTGAGGTAAGGATCACAAAGTTACCCTGGTTGTCGTTATAATAAATGCCTACTGTTTGCCTTTCCCCTTCAGTAAACTCCATCTCTCTCCGTTTTCTGACCATATCGATCATCTGACTGCTCCAATATTGCTGCCTGTCCTTGATGAATGACGCACTATTGTTGTCACTATAAATACGCGTTACTTCTCCGGGCAGCTGCTTAAGGTAACGTTCGCGAACACTGTTCAATGAGTCGGGTGACAGCTCATCAGCTTCGAGATATAATTGCGCAGCAACCTTGGCACGGTCTACCAGGCGGCCATAAAAATCGCTCTTAGCAAATGAAATAAAAGTGATGAAGATAACAGACAGGGCAATAAACAGGATTACCGCACTAATGATTGTAAAATACAGAGCAAGACGGTTCCTGATCTTCATTATTTACCCGATTGCTTTAAAATATATCCCATGCCTATTACCGTGTGGATCAGTTTGCTTTTAAAATCTTTTTCAATCTTTTTGCGCAGATAATTTACGTACACATCAATAAAATTGGTTCCCGTATCAAACCCTATTTCCCACACCTTTTCGGCGATATATTCGCGCGACAATATTTTATTGGGGTTTTGCATAAACAGTTCCAGCAAAGTGTATTCCTTTGCGGTAAGGGTGATCTTTTTGCCGCTCCGCTCGGCGGTTTTACTCCAGGTATCCAGTGTCAGGTCGTCAAAAGTTAATATATGATTTTCTTTGGCGTTTTTGTTTCTCCTCATCAATGCCTCGATCCGCGCCAGTAATTCGCTGAAATGAAAGGGTTTTACGAGATAATCATCCGCCCCGGCTTTCAACCCGGATACTTTATCATGCACCTGGTTAAGCGCGGTAAGCATTAATATCGGTGTATTAGCATCTTTTTGGCGGATGTTATGGCAAAGATCGATACCATTGGTATCAGGCAGCATCACATCCATTATTAACAGATCGAATTGTTCCTGCTGCAACAGCTTGTGGGCGCTTGCACCGTCGCCGGCTGTTTTCACGCTATAGCCCTGCTCTTCCAGCCCTTTGGTGATAAAAGAAGCTACTTTTTGCTCGTCTTCGATTAAACAGATGTGATTCATAACAGGCAAATATGAAAATATTAAGCTTAATAATTTATCACCACCGATTTACAATTGATGATTATAATTGTATTCTAATGAAGATACGGATTTGTGTATTAAATAACACCATTCCACGTTAAAGTGCCGGTATACGCCTGGTGTGAGCCCGCAAATTTATCGTGAAGTTTTAGGCTGCAATGGGGGTGGGCTCAGGCTAAAATATCCGTTGCTGTATCACCGCCATAAAATCGCCTTTAAATTTGTCGCTTACCGGGATTTGTTTACCTGCAATATGAATATGATTATCCTGGAATTTCTCCAGTTGTTTGGTATTCACGATGTAAGAATTATGCACCCGCACAAAAGGCAGCGGCAACTGCTCTTCGATCTCTTTTAAGCGGCGATAGATTAATAATTGTCCGGTGTTGGTAACCAGGCGCACGTATTCCTTTTCCCCCTCAAAATAAAGTATGTCTTCCAGCCGTATTTTGCTTAATGTTTTGCCCGATTTTACAAAGAAATACTCCTTTTCTGGAGTAGAAACAGCCTTTTCAATTACTTCCTTATTGCCAAAATAAGCTTCTATTTTTTGGGTGGATGAAATGAACCGTTTTAGTGTAATGGGCTTTAACAGGTAATCGATAGTCTGAAATGTATAGCTTTCGGCTGCGTATTCGGAGTAAGCGGTGGTGAAAACAATTTTCGTTTCTTTTGGAAGAATTGCCGCCAGTTCGATACCGGTCAGTTGCGGCATATTGATATCGAGGAAAAGAAAATCAACTTTATTTTTCTTTAAAAATGCCATCGCCTCCAATGCATCATAGCATTTGGCCTTTAGCTCCCATTGCGTAGTCTGGTGGATCAGTATCTCCAGCAGGTTTACCGCGTTGGGTTCATCATCGATAATAATACAACTTAAACTCATGATAATGGCACTTTTAAAAAGGCGGTAAACTGATCGCCCGAACAATCAACATTCAACTCAAATGTAGTTCCGTACAGTAAACTAAGGCGCTTTCTCAAATTCTGTATCCCAAAGCCATGGGAAGCTTCCTGTGTCTGCGGCATTTTTTTATTGGAGGTTTGGAAAAGCAAATGACCATCCTGGTGGATCAGTGACAAGTCGATCTTGTTTTTCCTGCTCGATTTATCTATCCCGTGCTTAAAAATATTCTCTACAAAGGTCATCAGCAGCATAGGCGGGATACGTGCATCCGGATTATATTCCTTTACAAAATTAATTTCCGTATCATGCCGAATACGTATTTTTTCCAAAGCAATATAATTTTCAATAAACTGCACCTCGGTTTGGAGGGAAACCTCATCCCTTGGGCTTTCATCCACAAAATAGCGCATAATGTCGGAAAGACGTTCTATCAGTCCCGCTGTGCGCGGCGCTTCACGATAAGCTTCATAATAAATATTATTCAGCGTGTTGAACAAAAAATGGGGCTGCACCTGCGATTTGAGCAAATTTAATTCGGCCTGGCTTTTTTGCAATAGTATTTCCTCGGCCTGCTGTTTCAATTTAAAATAAGCAATAGCGATCCGAAATATAAAGCTGAGCATATAGGTGAGCACGCCAGCGACCAAAAACTGCGCGATATTATTTGTCGATATTTTTTCTGGATGCACAGCGAAATATTTATTATAGATAAACATGACGAGGAACCCCCTACCCAGTCCCGCGGCGGGCAATAATACCACCACCAGCATCACATACAATGCTACATGCCCCTTTTGATAAAGTCGAGGGTACAGGAACTTAATATTCCCATAGATTACCAATACATAAAAGATAACATTGATACCACTGAATATGCCCGCCTGGTATGGTCCGTCTTCGGGCAGGAAAGAAAAAAAGATAATAAAGTAAACCGCCACCCACACCAGCAACTGTAACTGGCCAATTGTTGCCTTCCCTTTCAAAAGATTCATTTTTAAAAATACAAAGCTTTTCGGTTATGTATAGCCGTTTTCAATAAATAGGCCATTTTATTCAATCATTACCTTTCTGATCTCAATAATCACAGCATATTATCCAAATTAACCCTTTATCGAAAACAATTGAGATTTTTATCTAAATAGTTAAAAATTAATCAGTTGTAATTGAATATTATTTTTTGATAGAAAGATAAAAATGAAATTTATTCTGTAAAATCAATCATAAACTTCCTTTACCGGACATGAAACTACATCCTATAGCAGAGAAATTGGCACCGATAGTAGCTGCTATTTTATTACTGCTGTCGCATTCAAAAAATGTGGTAAAACAAGTGCAGACCATCGATTTACCGGATGTAGTTTCTGTCTGGAAATAGGGGAATGGCATTAAACCAATCATTAATTAAAAAACGCTTACACATGAAAAAATTAATTACCGCCGGTATATTACTGGCTCTTATCCAGATCATTTTTATCCAGTTTGCACAGGCGCAGCTTACCTCCTTACCAAGCGGCGGTAACAAAAGGGCCAGCGTTAGCGAAGGAATAGGCATTACCAATGTGACGATTAATTATAGTCGCCCAACCGTTAAAAAAAGGGACGGGCATATTTGGGGCGAACTGGTTCCGGTAGGTTACGTGGACCAGGGCTTTGGACCTTCAAAATCAGCTCCCTGGCGCGCTGGCGCTAATGAGAACACTACTATTGAATTTTCTACTGACGTGAAGATTGATGGACAGCCACTGGCAGCGGGTAAATATGGGTTCTTCATCGCCTATGATCCAAATGAATGTACGCTCATCTTCTCAAAAAATTCAGCGTCATGGGGCAGTTTCTTTTATAAGCCTGATGAGGATGCTCTGCGCGTTAAAGTAAAACCTGTAAAGGCCGATAATAGTGTAGAATGGCTAAAATATGAGTTTACTGATCAGACCCCATCGAGTGCAGTGGTTGCATTGGAGTGGGAAAAACTGGTGATCCCTTTCAAAATTGATGTTGATGTGACTGGCACACAACTGGCATCATTCCGTAAAGAATTGAGAAGCGAAAAAGGGTTCACCTGGGAGGCATGGGACCAGGCGGCACAATATTGTGTCCAAAACAAAACCAACCTGGATGAGGCATTGATGTGGGCAGATACAGCTACCAGTGTCAATTTTGGTGGTGATAAGAGTTTCACTGCATGGAGTACTAAAGCCAGTGTACTGGATGCTCTTAACCGCTCCAGCGAGGCGGCGGAGGTGATGAAAAAAGCATACCCATTTGCCAATTCCAATGAATTATATTTTTATGCAAGGTCACTTACCCGCCAGAAAAAAGGGAAAGAAGCCTTCGAGGTATTTAAAATGAATTATGACAAACACCCAACTGAATTTCTTCCCAATGCGGGCATGGCAAGGGGCTATTCAGCCATAGGCGACTACAAAAAGGCTTTAACGTTTGCACAAAAAGCCCATGAGATGGCGCCGGATAAACCGAACCGGGATATTACAGATAATTTTATTAAAACCCTGCAACAGGGAAAGGACATCAACTAAATCCAGGCTTTGGCCGGCGCTTTTTCCCGGGCGACCGGCCAATTATTTATCTATCAATTTATCTTATGTATAATTTATTAAAAAGAATAACCATTTGTTCGCTTGTTGTTGCAGGATCAAGTCTAACAGCATTTTGCCAAAACATAATCCCTGCCGGTGCAAAACCTGAGGTATTTACACAGGAAGGCGTTGATTCAACCAGGAATCAATCCGTAGCAGCGCTGCTTCCCAATGGCAAGACCGCTTACCTGGCTGACGGGACAACCATTTATTTTACAAAAAAGAATAATGGTAAATGGTCTAAACCCGTACTTGCGCCATTTTCTGGTCGCTGGAGAGATTGGGACCCTGCGCTCCGTCCCGATGGCAATCGTTTGATTTTTGTTTCAAACCGGCCTGTTGATACTGCCGCAGATCAGGGTAAGCCGCAAAAAAATCATCACCTCTGGTATGTCGACCGTATTTCGGGAGATAAATGGACCGAACCAAAGCACCTGGATGCACCGGTTAATTTGAAGGGGTTTAACGACTATGGACCTTCCATTAGCAGTAAAGGAACTGTTTGTTTTTGTTCGCGCGGGCGCGATGGCCATAAAGGAATGGGTGGTTACGCCGCTAAACTGGTTAACGGGCATTATGAGAAACCAGAACTTCTTGCATTAAATGGCGATAGTGAAATATACGACCCATTCATCGCACCCGACGAACGCTACATCATATTTGTAAGCAACGGCGACCTCTACATCAGTTATCGCAAAGGCAATGATTGGACACAGGGAAAAAAATTAGGCCCGGAAGTGAACAACGGCAAAGGCAACAGCGATCCCTATATTTCACCCGACGGAAAAATACTTTTTTATTCACAAGACAAAGCACCGGGTATTTTGATGATCCCGGTTAATATACCTGCTTCATAAACTAAATATGTTGAGTATGGATATCATGATCTTTACGGGCGTGCTGCTATTAGGCGGCCTGATCAACTTCATAACAGAGGTTGATACAAAAACAGCTATACGTATTGCGGGCATTTATATTTTTATTGCCTGGGTGTCGGTCATTTATACGTGGATACACCTTTTTACCGGCATTAATGATCCTGATCTGCAAAAAGTACTCAGCATATTTTTGCAGATCATAGACCTCATCCTCTATGGCACCCTGGGATACCTGGCGGCTTATATCGCATTAAATTTTCAGGAATTAAAGGGGGAGACCGAAAATACGGCTTTGCAAAGAATTATCCGCAAAACATTACGAGCTGTTTCCATCGTCATAGCGAATACTTTCATGGTTGTAACCCTGGGCAAAACGATTCATACGCCTTATATGCTGGCGTTTTTTAAACAGTCGTGCTATACTATTTGGTTCCTGTACTTTATTATGGGCGCTGAACCGTTAGGTGCCATCGGAATATTATTTCATTCAAAACTAAAGACGGGTCCTTTGGCCACTTTCGGGCTGATTGCCGTCATGCTCGGTGCAGTTTACACTCACCTGTACAATCATGATCCGTTTTCAGATTCGTATGAAGCGTTCATTCAACTGATCACCCTGTCGCTTTTGTTGCTGATTTATTATTACGAAAAACAAGCCGGCAAGAAGCTTACACCTGTTTATATTTAATAATACCTGATTAATCTACGCCACTTTTAAACCAATAATGGCACGATTCTTTGCATAGTGAAGTTTTATATTTGGTCAATAACAACCTATTATAAAACTTCTTTTTATGCTGATTACCCCCTGCAATACCCTGGCCGAATTGAATGAACTGGCTTTTGAAGCTATCATCCACCAAGTGCAGCAAAATTCAAAATCACTGATCTGTGCAGCTACGGGTAATTCGCCAACGGGTGTTTATAAGAAGCTGGTTGAAAAGAAAAAAGGCTTTAATACGTCCGATCTCCGCTTTATCAAACTGGATGAATGGTATGGGTTAGGAATTAACGATGAAGGTTCATGCGAAAAATATTTACATGAACACTTGTTCAATCCGCTTGGCATTTCTAACAAACAATACATTGCCTTTAATGGTAAAGCAGATAATCCTGAGAAAGAACTTCAGAATGCCAACACTTATCTTGATGAGCACGGCCCTATCGACTTATGCATTTTAGGTATAGGTAAAAACGGGCATATCGCTTTTAATGAGCCCGCGGAAGCATTGCAGCCACGAGCCCATATGGCTCCGTTAAGTTCAACCTCGCTGGAGCATGCGATGATAAAAAATACAACAGGCGAGCAAATTAAGTATGGTATGACGCTCGGTATGACGGATATCCTGCAATCGAAGAAAATTATCCTGCTGGTCAATGGAACTCATAAAAATGCCATTATGCAAAAACTGATGGAGCAAAAAATAAGCACACAACTACCAGCTTCTTTTCTATGGCTGCATGCAAATGTGCAATGTTTTTATTGTAACAATGATAATTGAAAATCAGAAAATGAGCTGCAAATTGTTTTTTCTGTCAATCTTGCTAATGATCTCTTTCGGCGTTCAAGCTCAAGTGGAGGTGCGCTATGAACCAAGGCATAAGAACGTTATTGAAAATAAATATTTCAGGGTGCTGGATGTTAATATACCTCCACACGACACCACCTTGCAACATATTCATTCCACACCGTCTGTTATCTTAATGTTCACCAATACCATAACAGCGGAACAATTAAAAGGACACAACTGGGTAAAAGGTAAAAGTGTTGTCGGCAACGCATTTTTCCGCGATTTTTCAAAAGATACAGTGATCCACAAAGTAAGCAATTGGGACACGGTGCCTTTCCATGTTACCGATATCGAGCTTCTTTCCGCATACCATCCGAATGATGGACGCAAGCCGCTGCCATTTACGTTGTTATTCAATGAAGAAAAAGCTTTCGCCTATCGATTGACCGATTCTTCAATAAATAAACAAGTCATCAGCAAACGTGGACCAATGATTGCCGGGCTTGTAGCAGGGGATGACATCATCCTTCACGACACAAAAAATCACCGGTCGATCAATATAAAGGCAGGCAAAGAAACGTATATAGCGCCTGGCACTTCTTTTTACCTAACGACAACCAGTAAAAAAGAAATCAACCTGGTTTTGTTCGAAATTAAATGATCCCCTTCTTTAGAACTTATGATACGGCTTCACAAAAAAATCATTAACTACTTGATTAAACTCATCCCGGTGTTCCTGTAAAGTTGGGTGGCCCGAATTGGGTACCACCCATAAATAGGCCCGCGGTATTGCCTGGTAAATTTTGGTTGTATGTTCAATCGGTATCACATCATGATCGCCGCAAATAATCAACGAAGGGCATTTAATTGCTTTTAATGCGGAGAAAGGAATATTCGGCTGAACATAATCCAGCATGAATATTTTCCAGTCATTTTTTTCTTTATCGGTGACGCGCGGCTTATTCTTATCAAGCTGATATTGTTTTACCATGCCGTTCCATGTCGGCGGCGTAAGACCCAGCGAATCAGGCGTAAGATTTGCCCCGGTTGAGGCCAGTTTGATCACCTTGTCCGGGTGGCGCATGGCCAATAACAAGGCATTGATACCCCCATCACTCCAGCCGATTACATAAGCCGAGTCGATATGCATCTTGTCCAGTAAGGCAGCAAAATCGTCGGCCATCATTTCAAAGCTTAATGAATCTTTTTTGTCGATAGTTTTCCCATGCGCCCGGCTGTCAACGGCAATCACCTTATATTTTTTTGAGAAATATGGAATGGTTTGCGAGAAAGCATGGATACTTCCCCCGTTGCCATGAATCAGCAACAAAGGTTTACCTTGTCCGTAAGTTTCGGCATACATTTTTATGCCGTGTACATCGTAATATTTTCCGGCGGCGGGGTTATCGCCATAATGGATTTGCTGGCAGCAGGCAACTTGGCCCATCATAAGGGCAAATAGAAAGCATAATAAGGCTTTGTTCATATCGGCTTTGATTATCAGGTGCCTAAAGATAACAAGAAGTTTACCGTCGGTACAAACAATAAATTATAGCTGCTTAATTCAGAAAACGCTACCTTTAAACAGTCGAAAAGCGCCCGTTTATTCGACAAAACCAATTATTAATACCAATGGATTCGACAAATACCAAAGCCCCGGAAATTCAAACGACCTATGATGCTATTGTAATCGGCTCGGGCATCAGCGGGGGGTGGGCTGCAAAAGAACTGTGCGAGAGGGGACTGAAAACTTTGGTTCTGGAACGCGGCCGAAATGTAGAACACATCAAAGATTATCCAACAGCCACCACGCCGCCATGGCAGTTCAAGCACCGCATGCGAATGACGACCAATTTTCTTAAAGACAATCCGCTGATCAGCAAAGCGGCGGGTTATGGTGAGGATAATGCACACTTTTTTGTAAAGGATAAAGACCATCCCTATATACAGGAAAA
>Ga0070671_100001421_pt1 | contig 17898 bp, 14 predicted proteins | sample KBSS73metaG_FD_65341 | JGI IMG/M metagenome (GOLD analysis project Ga0070671, IMG submission 65341) | Switchgrass rhizosphere microbial communities from Kellogg Biological Station, Michigan, USA - KBS S7-3 metaG | ecosystem: Host-associated > Plants > Roots > Rhizosphere > Soil ...
AGTTAAAAGCTCATTTTGAGGACATCGTTTCGGCCGGATATAGTGTCAGTTTATTTACCGACTGGCAAAGCAATAGCATCAACGAGGTTTGGATAAAAAGCCGCATGGATGAAAAGGATCATAATCAGCCTGAGTTTTATGGCGCAAAAGCAGCTGCAAAAAACCTGCACCCTATAATAGACCACCCCGCCGAAAGCTGTACCGACCAGATGGGTGTGCCAGGACCATGGTATGAACGTTTGCCACACTTTAAAATGGGCTTCACGCCAAGCAGCGGTAAAGAGCTGCAGTCTGAATATTTCATTCCGCTGAAACATGCTATAGAAGCAATTGAAGCAGTATCAAAATTAGGTAAACAGATCGGGCCACATCTGTTTATAACCGAGATACGCACCATAGCAGCAGATAATTTATGGATGAGCCCCTGCCATAATCAGACTTCGGTCACCCTTCATTTTACATGGAAACAGGAAACTGATGCTGTGATGAAATTGTTACCACTTATCGAAAAGGAACTGGCACCTTTTAGCCCGCGCCCGCATTGGGGTAAAATATTTACAATATCACCCAAAGTGCTGGAATCGAGCTATGAGAAACTGGCTGATTTTAAAAAGTTGGTTGCCGAATATGACCCAAAAGGAAAATTCAGAAATGGGTTTCTTGACCATAATATTTACGGAAAGGTATAGCATCTTTTGGCAAATTACTATCTTGCCCGTTTTAAATTTCATTCATGTACGATATCTGCTGCGTAGGTCATATTACTTCCGATAAAATAGTTACGCCAAAAACCTCCATTTACATGGCTGGGGGCACCGCTTTTTACTTTTCCTACGCTGTTTGCAACCTGGATGTAAAATACCTTTTGATGACTGCCCTGGCCGACGAGGAAATGCAATATGTAGACAGACTCCGGAGTAAAGGCATTGAAATAAAAGTACAGTCAAGTACCCATACTGTCTTTTTTGAAAATATTTATGGCGACAACCCGGATATACGGACACAAAATGTACTGGCTAAAGCCGATCCGTTTGCCATTGAGCCCCTTCAAAATATAGAGGCCCAAATATTTCATTTGGGCCCGCTGTTGGCTGATGATATGTCAACAGACCTCATTAAAGCACTATCAAAAAAAGGCCGGGTTTCACTCGATGCCCAAGGTTATCTGCGTAAAGTCGAAAATCAAAAGGTGTTGCCTGTAGATTGGCCGGAGAAAATAGAAGCTTTGCAATACGTGGATATCCTAAAAGCTGACGAATCCGAAATGGCTGTTTTAACAGGTCACCCGGAGGTAAGCAAAGGCGCAAAACTTTTGACCGATTGGGGTGTGAAGGAAGTCGTCATCACAAACGGAAGCATGGGCTCAACCATTTATAGCGACGGCTCTTTTTATAACATCCCTGCCTACAGACCTCAGGTAGTAGTTGATGCGACCGGTTGTGGTGATACCTATATGGGCGGATATTTGTATCAAAGAGTGAAAGGGAAAGACATACAGGAGTCGGGGGCATTTGCGGCCGCCATTGCCAGTCTGAAAATGGAATCGCCGGGACCATTTAGAGGGACTGAAGATGATGTTATAAACCGTCTGTCACAACCCTTTTGAGCTGAACATCGTTTAAATTGTTAGCGTTAACTATTATTTGCTATTTTTACTTAATTATATAGAACGGATAACGTCCTGATGAAAAGAACCTTTACCATAATTCTAATCCTGCTTTGCACATCTGCTTTCGCGCAGGATTCTCTAAAATATTATAATAACCTTCGCATCAATACAACCTCATCCGGAATGAAAGTACTAGGCGGTTGGGGTATTGTAAATTTGGGCACGGGAGCTGTATGGGGTTGGAATAGTAAAAATGCTACAGTATATACAAATTTAGGTGGGTCCCAGGTTTCTTCTTCTAAAGGAATTAGCCGCGAGGGTCAGTATTTTTTCCAGATGAACACAATATGGGGCGCCGTTGATTTCGGAACTGCTTTATTGGGGTATGCCAGTGTTCAAAAATACAGGAAGAAAACCCTTACCGCTGCCGAAACTCTGGAGCAACAAAAAAGACTCGAAAAGATATTTCTGATTAATGGCGGTCTTGATATTGTTTACATCGGTGCCGGCACTTACCTAAAACTCGTGGGTGATTCGCGGCACTCTCCGATTATGAGAGGTTACGGCGAATCTATTTTGATGCAAGGCGGGTTTCTCCTACTGTTCGACGGTCTGATGTACCATGCGGAAAAAGGGAACGGTACCCGGCTGAGAAACTTTCTTGAAAAACACCCCATTTCTTTCGATGGTCACCGTGTAGGGACTGTCATCACCCTGTGACCTTTAGGTAAGTAACAATTATATTCTTTATTTCATGTATACCTGCTGATGGTTATATTTGAGTATGCATTCGCTCAATCAAATAAACCTGAAATGCCTGCTTTTTGCTCCGATCTTTAGCTGCCAGGCGATACTTTGTTTTTCTCAATCATCTGTAATTGGTGCAACAACTGTCACCGAATGGCAATACGGTAAAAACGGCGCGGTATCCGTTACCTATGATGATGCTTCACGAAACCAATTTCTGAAAGCTTTGCCGGTAATGGAATGGATAAAAATGCCGGCGACCTTCTTTGTCATTACCGGTCCTATTACTGGTTCAAAATACCATGGCAAATTTGTGGGCAGGCCGGTTGCGGAGATCATCAAAGAGTCAGCTGTTATTGCAACAAATGATCAGAACTTTTTAGAGCGATGCTCGGCTGCCGCTTATCTGGGTTATAAAGGCACTATCAGCTTTCATACCAAAGCCGGCGGTTTATATGATTCAGGCAAAAAAGATAAAGCATTTAAGTTGATGGACTCATTATATGCAAAAGTTCGTCACGGCGATTTTAAACCCGGTTATGAGCCGTGCCCGGAATATAAAGAAGCCGTTGGCTCAACATGGGAGGATTTTAAAAAAGATGCTGCCGAAGGTTACGAGATCGCCAGTCACTCTGTCACCCACGCTACAATGCCCGGCCTTGATGAAGCCAATATCAAATACGAACTGGAGAAAAGTAAAGAGGAAGTATTAAACCACCTTGGACCAAAATATACCTTCTCATGCGAAGTACCTTATGGTTATGAAAATGAAAGAGTGATGCAGATCGCTTACAAAATTTATCCCGCCCTGCGCAACCGGATGCCTGAGCCGTGGTTAAAAGAAATTGATCGCGCCAGCAAGGTAACACCTGGACCTAACACCAAAGATTATGTGCAATGGCAACGCGGGGGTACAACTAAAACACCTTTGCCGCTGATGAAATCCTGGGTGGATACTACAGTCAACAGGAAAGATACATGGCTGATACTTGTGTTTCATGGAATAGATGGTATGGGATATGAGGCATTGCCCAGCACTATGCTCAATGAATATTTTCGGTATATCAGGAGTAAGGAACATAACCTTTGGGTAGCCACCTTTGGTGATGTAACCCGCTATATGCGCGAGCGCGAAGCTTCAAAGGTAACTTCAGATATTAAGACTGGAAAGATAACTGTGTCGCTTAATCACTCGCTGGATAAAAGCATGTATTACTTACCGCTAACTCTTAAAACATATGTTCCTGCTAATTGGAAAAATGCGAAAGCAACTCAAGGTAAGCACACGCGTCACTTATCGATTAAAAAAGATGATAAAGGAAGTTATGTGCTATATCAGGCGGAAGCGAACGGAGAAAATATTCTTTTAGAACACATCTAATCTAACCTGTATAAAATATTTATTAAAAAAAGCCCTGAACCCAAATCAAAAAGTTAGTTAGCTAACTCCGAACTCTGGGCTCAGAACTTAAGACTTAAACTACTCGTCTTTAAAGCTATCGTCAGGTATACCAGTATTTACGGTAACATCCTTTACTTTAAATTCTATCGGCTGACCAACGACGGTTGTTTTTTCAGTATAAGGTATTTTCACACCATTTACATCGTGATAATCCGCCCACTCATATACGGTGCTTCCCCCCGCGATATCAATAAATTGTCTAACTTTCAAGCCTGTCTGTGCATCATAATAATACCTCATTTTAACACCATCCGGCTGGGTCACATACAACAAGTAAGCCAGTTCCCCATTTACAACCTGCAATCTTGGGTCTAACTGAACTGTATAATTTTTCTTGCCAAATTCCAATTCCGGAAAAAGGCGTGTGCGCGCTCTCAGGTATTTTTTGCTTAGCGTATCTAACGGAACTTTATTGTTCATTTGCCGCAATTGAACACTGTCGCCATTAACCACAATACGATTGACTACCAAACCATTATAAGATGGCGCGGCCATGTCCAGGTAAACTTTACCTGATGATTTATAGCGTCCGATTTTTTTAATAGGCACGCCCTGAATATCGCCCTCAGAGGTAATGGTCAAATCGTCCACACTTTTCAACTTGCTTTCGCCACCAATGGCATCAAAATATTTGTGGACAACGTTATTTGCTGTTACACCGGGCTCAACCAATACGCTGCTGAACGAGTTATTATCAGGATCAATATCTGGTAGTTTATGCTCAGGATCGATAATAGCATATAGCACCTTTGAAGTTGATTTATACAAGAATGTCCAGGTGTTGCCACGCTGCCATACTTCAGCAGGTAGTTTTACTGTGCCTGTTTTGCCATTTTCTTCTTTTACAAAAACAGTGACAGGCAAGGCCATTTCCTCTAAATTTTCCAAAGTGATCAGCGATCCCTTTTCCGGATTTTTATCCAAGTAGTCGATGCTTTTTACAGACTGATCCAGCTTCCATGTCGTCGTAAACCATTCTCTCCAGAACCAGCCCAAATCTTCTCCGGCTGCATTATCCATGGTATGGAAAAAATCCCAAGGCGTTGGGTGCTTAAAGGCCCACCGTTTAATATAGGTATGGAACGCATAATCGAACCGCTCTTTACCTAATATCTGTTCGCGCAGAATGGTTAGTCCCAATGCCGGCTTATCGTATGCAGCATAGCCCAGGTAATCAGCCTGTATTACATCGGGGATGTTCATTATCGCATCCGCATCCTGCGAAAACATAGCCGGAGCAACTTTTTGCTCGTCTCTTGGCTCGTAATATTCGCCATTATTAAATACTTTGGTATCTACCCGATTAATAAAGGTATTAAAGCCTTCATCCATCCAGGCATATTTGCGCTCGTTTGAACCAACAATCATCGGGAACCAGTTGTGGCCAAACTCGTGATTGGTCACCTCCCATAAGGCGCCGCCTTTATTATTCGAACTACAGAAAACTATGCCGGGGTACTCCATACCACCCACGTTGCAGGAAACATTGGTGGCTACCGGGTAAGTATATTCAAACCACTCTTTCGAGTAAAGTTCGATACACCCTTTTACATACTCAGTCGACCGCCCCCAGGCTTCGCTTCCTGCACTTTCAGCCGGGTAAACAGATTGTGCCAGCACCTTTTTACCACTCGGAAGATTGATACGTGCCGCGTCCCAGATAAATGCTCTTGAAGCCGCCCATGAAACATCGCGTGAGTTTTTGCAGAAGAAATGCCAGGTTAAATTGGCCTTTTGAGGGTAAAAGCTCCTATTGCCTATTTCAGTTGAATCTTTTATCGATACCGTTTTATCACTGCCTTTGGCCTTTGCAAGCCTGCTGATAATTTTAGGTGCCAGTACTTCATTTGGATTTACCAATTCGCCCGAACCTACCACAACCAGATCAGAGGGGGCAGTTACCGTAAAATCAAAGTCGCCATACTCAAGATAAAATTCACCAGCTCCCATATAAGGGATCACGTTCCAGCCGGTTATATCGTCATAAACCTCCATGCGGGGGTACCATTCGGCAACTGCATATATCCAACCGTTTTTGCTTTTCATTCGCCCCATACGGTCGGTGCCATACTCGGGGATATCAAAAGCATAGTCGATCTTGATCTTAATTTGCCCACCGTTTCCGGCCAATGAATTCTTAAGTTTGATTTGCAAACGGGTGTCTGTTACAATATAATCTGCCTTTTCTGCTTTACCATCTTTCCCGGTAATAGTTATCGATTTGATCTCGTCACCATTGGTAAACTCTTTTATGCCGTTGCGGCCACCGTCTACAGTGCTGGTCGCTGCTCCGCGCGAATCGACTTTATAAATATTCTGATCAACCTGTAACCACAGAAATGGTAATGGACCAGGACTGTTATTAGTGTAAGTAATAATATCTGAACCGCTTACACTATGTTTAGCAGTATCAAGGGTGACATTTAATTTGTAATCGGCGCGGTTTTGCCAGTATCTTGGACCCGGTGCGCCGTTCTGCGAACGCTCTTCTCCGTTTTTCGGTGGATAAAACAGCGGATCAAATACTTTGTGTTGGTCATACTTTGGTGGTGTGGGGTCTTCGGTAGTTTGTGCCATTCCCTGGCCTGCAAAACCCAGCGCTAATAGGGTAATAATAACTTTTCGAAATATCATGGTTATAGATAAAGTATGCAAGATATTAAAAAAAACGGCAGCATTTTCCCCAATACCTTTTACTCATCAAAACCATAGTGGTTTTTTTGTATTTTTGCACTCGTTTGGAAAATCCTGATTCATCATACATCCAATCGTGTTCCCATTCAATGGATATATCAGTAGTAGTACCTCTATATAATGAAGTAGAATCTTTACCGGAACTCACATCGTGGATAAGCCGTGTAATGCTTGAAAACCGTTTCACTTATGAAATTGTCCTTGTTGATGATGGAAGCAACGACGGCTCGTGGGATATGATCCTTAAGCTGCAGCAAAGCAATCCGTTCATCAGGGGCATTAAGTTCAGGCGGAATTATGGTAAATCAGCCGCACTGAATGTGGGTTTTGCAGCTACAAAAGGACAGGTAGTTATTACAATGGATGCTGACCTGCAGGACAGCCCCGAAGAGATACCGGCGCTTTACCGCCGCATTACAGAAGACAACTATGACCTGATATCAGGATGGAAAGCCAAGCGTTATGATCCGATAACAAAAACTATCCCCACAAAATTATTCAACGCAGCAACGCGCCGCATGTCGGGCATAAAAAACTTGCACGATTTTAATTGTGGCCTGAAAGCTTACCGCAGCACGGTTGTTAAAAACATCGAGGTATATGGCGAGATGCACCGTTATATTCCGGTAATCGCCAAATGGGCAGGCTTTTCAAAAATTGGCGAGCAGATTGTTGAGCATCGCGCACGCAAATATGGCAAGACCAAGTTCGGCATGAGCCGTTTTGTAAATGGCTTTTTAGACCTCCTCTCGATATTCTTCGTAGGCAAATTCGGCAAACGCCCGATGCACTTTTTTGGCAGCCTGGGTGTATTGAGTTTCTTTACCGGGTTGATCATTGCAATATGGATGATATGGCAAAAATTATATGATATCTCCCACGGTATAAAGATCAATCGTGAGATAACCGCACAGCCTCTATTTTATATTGCCCTTGTCGCAATCATATTAGGGTCTCAGCTATTTTTAACAGGCTTTATTGCCGAACTGGTGTCGCGCAGCTCGCATGATCGTAATCATTATCAGGTAGAGGAAACGATTTAATGAGATTTGAGATATTAGATATGAGATTTGAGACGTTAAAATCCAGGGAGAATTCTCTATTCAATTTAATGATTCTTAATTCACCTCCCTATTCTTTATCTCAAATCTCAAATCTCAGGTCTCACATCTAAAAAAAAAGAATGCTTTTTTCCATCATCATCCCCTTATATAATCGTCCGCAGGAAATAAAAGAACTACTGGAGTCGCTTACTTTGCAGACTTACAGGGATTTTGAAGTGCTAATTTTGGAAGACGGCTCGGTAAATGACGCAGCAGATATTGTCAAAACCTTTGAGGATAAATTGAATGTCCGCTATTTTGTAAAAAAGAACGAAGGCCAGGGCTTTACCCGAAACTATGGTTTTGAACGTGCCACGGGTGATTATTTTGTCATATTTGACTCCGACTGCCTAATACCCGCTGATTACCTGCAAATAGTAAACGATTACTTAAAAACCAACTGGCTGGATGCCTATGGCGGTCCGGATGATGCCCATCCATCGTTTACCCCGGTGCAAAAAGCCATCAGCTACTCCATGACGTCCCCTTTTACAACTGGCGGCATCCGTGGCAATAAAAAAGCGATAGGGCAATTTCACCCGCGTAGTTTTAATATGGGCGTTTCGCGTAAGGTATGGGAAACTGTTGGCGGGTTTATTATCACCCGTTCAGGCGAGGATATCGAATACAGCATTCGCATCCATTCAGCCGGGTTCAAGATTGGGTTGATACCTGATGCCAGGGTTTATCATAAGCGCCGTACCGACTTTATGCAGTTCTATAAGCAGCTCCATTTTTTTGGCAGGGCGCGCATTAACGTCTATAAATTCTTCCCTTCCGAACTGAAGGCTGTGCACTTTTTCCCGGCCATTTTTACGCTCGGAATTTTCTTTACACTGATAGCTAATATTTTGAGATGGCCCATAGCCGAATTGTGTAACTTTGCATACGCCCTGTTCGTTTTGTTGATATTTTTTCATTCGTGGTGGAGAAACAAGTCGGTAAAAGTTGCATTTTTGAGCACTATCGCCGCCTTTACTCAATTAATCGCCTATGGGTTTGGATTTATGCAGGATTTTTGGAAGCGTGTTGTATTAAAAAGATCGTAAACCGAATATGTATCACCCTTTTTCCGTTCTGGAGACTATAAAAACTTCCTGGTTCTTAATAAAGAAAAACTTTGTTGTATTATCGGTTTACTCATTAATTGCATTTGTAACAGTTGCTTTTTTGGCAATTCTAGTCCATTTTATACCGGGAAACCTTGCTACTTCAATAGGAGTAATCGTTCTGTTGATAGCAATCAGCTTTGTCTTTCTGGGATTTATTAAACTCGTTTTTCAATTAATTGACCGGGAATACTATGATTTTGATTTTAAAGACATTGTCCCTACAATCAAAATGCTTTACAGCTATCTGCTTTTGTTAATTCTGGTATGCACGCTCTCGGTTTTATTAACAAATGCCATCAAAGAATTAAATGAGGGACTAACACAAAACATTCTGGGAATAATTGTTTGGGCCTTTTTCCAGGTCTTTTTTCTATTCTATTTTCCGATATGCGCCTGTTTTATTGTCGATGACTCCTCGGGCGCATTCGAATCGGTTATTCAGAGTTTTAAACTGATAAAAGGTAATTTCATCAAGTATTTTACCCTGTTTCTTATTATTGAGGCAATGGTGTTTATAGGATCAGCAATAATAATAGGTATACTGGTTGTCATACCTCTGGTTAATATTATATTAGTTGTGGCCTATCGCAACCTTATTTTCAGTCACCGGGATGTGGATGACGACCTTAACGAAACGAATTGAGTTATGGGATTAAAGGCTGTATTGAGCAAAGTGTTCGCTGCCTGGGTGAATAAGGACTTGAACAAAATCCGGAAAAACTCAGTTGTACTCCAGCAAAAAACTTTTCAGCATTTAATTTCGAGTGCTCAAAATACCGTCTTTGGAAAGGACCATCATTTTGATACGATCAATTCTTATGAAGATTTTAAGAAACAAGTTCCTATCCGCGATTATGAAGATCTTCGTCCATATATCGACCGTATAACACATGGCGATCCGGATATTCTTTGGCCCGGCAAACCTGAATATCTGGCTAAAACGTCAGGGACCACATCAGGCATAAAATATATTCCAATCTCGAAAGAAAGCATGCCCGAACATATTAAAGCAGCCCGTAATGCACTGCTGAGCTATATTCACGAAACTGGGAAAGCCGGCTTCGTTAATGGCAAGATGATATTCCTGCAAGGTAGTCCGGTATTGAGTGAAAAGGCAGGCATTTCCGTGGGTAGGTTGTCTGGTATTGTTGCCAATTTGGTACCCGGCTATCTTCAAAAGAACCGTTTGCCAAGCTACGCCGTAAATTGCATAGAGGATTGGGAACAGAAGGTGGATGCCATAGTAGAGGAAACCATCAATGCAGATATGCGGCTGATATCGGGCATACCGCCCTGGTGCCAGATGTATTTTGACCGGCTGGCGTCAAAAACAGGTGGCAAGAAAATAAAAAATATTTTCCCGAACTTTACTCTATTCGTATACGGAGGGGTGAACTTTGAGCCTTACCGTGCACGGATTGAGGAAAGCATTGGCTTCAAGATTGACTCCATTGAAACTTACCCTGCTTCCGAGGGTTTTATAGCCTTCCAGGATTCGCAAAAAGAAAAAGGGTTGTTGTTGTTGACCAACTCCGGCATGTTTTACGAATTTATCCCGGCGGAGGAATTTTTTAATGAGAACCCTCCCCGATTAAGTTTGCAGGATGTGGAGTTGGATAAAAATTATGCCCTAATACTTAATACTACCGCCGGTTTATGGGGATACAGCATTGGAGATACGATAAAATTTGCATCGAAAGCCCCATACCGGATTGTCGTTACAGGCCGCATCAAACATTATATCTCAGCTTTTGGAGAACATGTGATAGGCGAAGAAGTAGAGCAGGCATTGATGAGCGTAGCCAACGAAGAAGGCATAGATGTTGTCGAATTTACCGTTGCGCCACAAGTGAATCCCGCTGAAGGTGAGCTGCCTTATCACGAATGGTTCATTGAATTTGGCAAAAAGCCAACCGATATCAAAGCCTTTGCGTTAAAGGTGGATAAGGTATTACAAAAGAAAAATATTTATTATTTTGACCTGATTGAAGGTAACATTTTGCAACCTTTGATCATCCAAAGCCTCGCGAAGGATGCCTTTATTGATTATATGCGTTCGCAGGGCAAATTGGGCGGGCAGAATAAAGTACCACGATTATCTAATAATAGGGAAATCGCGGACGAATTGGAGAAGTATATTGTTGAATAGAAAGAATATTGAAGTTGAGTAAAAAGAATATAGCAATATTAGGCTCCACAGGCAGCATTGGTACTCAGGCATTGGAAGTAATTGCCGAAAATCCTGAGTTGTTTAACGCTTATGTGCTAACTGCCCAGAATAACGCAGAATTACTAATACAACAGTCCCTAAAGTTCAAGCCTGCTTACGCCATTATCTGTAATGAAAAGTATTATGATCGCGTAAAGGAAGCGCTTACTTCAACCGAAGTAAAAGTATTGGCGGGTGCAAATGCTATAAAAGATATCGTGACCGATCCTGCTATTGATATGGTGCTTACGGCAATGGTTGGCTTTTCAGGATTAGAACCTACCATTAACGCGATTAAAGCCGGGAAAGACATCGCGTTAGCAAACAAAGAAACTTTGGTTGTTGCCGGCGAATTGATAACCGATCTGGCCAAACAACATAACATCAATATATTGCCGGTCGACTCTGAGCACTCGGCAATTTTTCAGTGCCTGGTAGGTGAAGAACATCGGTCGATTGAAAAAATTATCCTGACGGCTTCCGGCGGTCCCTTCAGGGGCAAAAGCCTTGAATACCTGGCAGGCGTAACACGTGAAGACGCGCTGAAACACCCTAATTGGGTAATGGGCGCCAAGATCACCATTGATTCGGCCTCATTAATGAATAAAGGGCTGGAGGTAATCGAGGCCAAATGGCTGTTTGATCTCACTACCGATCAAATTGATATCATTGTTCACCCGCAGTCTATTGTTCATTCGATGGTGCAGTTCAAGGATGGTTCCATAAAAGCGCAGATGGGCCTGCCTGACATGAAGCTGCCTATCCAATATGCTTTAACTTATCCCGGCAGGGTTAAAAACAATTTCAAACGGTTCGACTTTATTAATTATCCTAACCTGACTTTCGAGAAACCTGACATAAAGACATTCCGTAACCTGGCTTTCGCATTTGAGGCTTTAAAACAAGGTGGAAATATGCCATGCATCATCAACGCTGCCAACGAAATTGCCGTGGCAGGCTTTTTGAACAACGGCATTGGCTTTTTGGCGATGAGTGATGTGATTGAAGAATGCATGCTGAAAGTTGGCTATTATGCCAAACCGACGCTGGAAGATTATTTGAATACCGATAAAGAAACACGCATTTTTGCGCAAAATTTAATTAAACAAATTCCGTTAAAAACGTTTACAAATTGATATAAATAAGAATGAGCATAGTGATCATGGTGGGCCAGTTGTTACTGGGCCTTTCAATTTTGGTAATATTACATGAGTTTGGCCACTTTATAGCGGCGCGTGCGTTTGGCATTAAGGTAGAGAAGTTTTACCTGTTTTTTGATGCATGGGGTGTAAGCCTGTTCAAATTCAATTATAAAGGTGTTGAATATGGTATTGGCTGGCTACCTTTGGGCGGCTATGTGAAAATTGCCGGTATGATCGATGAATCGATGGATACCGAGCAAATGGCCGGCCCTCCGCAACCCTGGGAGTTCCGTTCAAAACCAGCATGGCAGCGTTTGATTGTTATGCTGGGGGGTATCACCGTAAATATCATCCTGGGTATCCTGATTTTCTGGGTACTTACATTAAAATATGGGGAAACCTACACACCAAATGATAATCTGAAATACGGTATCGCACCAGGTATCATCGGTAAAAAAATCGGTCTTCAGCCCGGCGACAAGATTACTGCCGTAAATGGCAAGCACATTGAATATTTTGATGAACTGGTAAGTTCAAAAGTATTACTTGGCAATAGCGTTCTTACTGTTGAACGTGCGAACAAAGAGGTATCAATCGCAGTACCCGGAACTATTCTGAATGACCTTTCCGACTACGGAATCGCCGAATTTGTGAAACCAAGATTGAAATTTGCTATCGACGTTGTAAGCTCTAATACAGGTGCTCAGAAAGCTGGCTTGGTTAAAGGCGACAGTATCTTGGCGATTAACGGTCAAAAAATATCCTTCTTTGATGAACTGCAATCCTCATTGCAGAACAATAAGAACAAGCAGGTGCAACTAACCATTAATCATAATAATACGATAAGGCAACAGCAGGCACAAATATCCAAAGATGGCACGCTGGGCTTCCTTCCTAAAATAATACTGCCTCAGGACAAAACTATCCGTTTCGGCTTCTTTGCGTCGCTGCCGGTTGGTGCGTCAAAAGCATGGGGTACTTTTACTGATCAATCTAAGGCTTTAAGTAAGATATTTACAGGCCAGGTGAAGGCACGTAAAGCCATATCGAGCCCTATTGGTATTGCGGTAATGTTCGGCAGCCATGTGGATTGGGTACGCTTCTGGAACCTGGTGGGTTTATTATCCATGGTGCTGGCATTGATGAACCTGTTGCCTATCCCTGCATTAGACGGCGGTCACGCCCTGTTCCTGCTGATCGAAATGATAAAAGGTAAACCACTGAGCGATAAATTCCTTGAAAGGGCGCAGATTGTAGGCTTTGTCCTGCTGATCTGCCTGATGGTATTTGCCTTTGGAAATGATATTGTAAAACAGATCATGAAGAAATAGATCTGATTTTTATACAGACAAAAAAGCGCCTTGACTTTATACATCAAGGCGCTTTTTGTTGTAATCCTGACCCAATTACACCACTGGATCAGCATCATATGCTGATCGCTCTTTTTTGAATATTGCAGCTGTGATTAAACTGATTATGGTTCCTAGTATAACATACCAAACAACTGATCCAAATGAAATTAGGATAGCGCCAAATCTAGTCATGATCTCTGTCGTCTTATCAATTTGATCCGATGAGGCACCTTTTTCAATCATTGCCTGCTTTTGGGCGTCTAAAATTTGCGTCAAAACTTCACGGCTTAAAAAAGCGAGATACAGATACATAAATATACCTAATAACAGGCCCGAAAATATGCTATATAAAAGCCCTGTTACAAAACCGTCTCCAAAACCAATATAGCCACCACGCAGGCCTTTGTGTTCTTTTTGTGCCAGAACTAAAAATGCCACCCATGGAATATATCCCAAGTATTTTACTGGAGAATTAATACCGAGCTTTATAATCTCAAACAAATAGGTGATGACGATGGCAATTAAAATATAAATCAAAGACCATTTAATAGCAATTTTTGCTGAACTTGGTGCTGCTGTTTGTTCCATTGTGTGAGTTTTAGAGTTTGATAATTTACTCTAAGATACAAAACAGTAGCACATCAAAATATGAATAGCACGAAATTGGGAATTATATATAAACTAATTCCTTTCTGAACCCTGCCGCAAATGCTAATGAAATAACGAATATAAAAATGATTGCCATTAAGAATCCCACTATAGTTTCTGAAATGGATACATTTTTTTGAGCTAAGGGATAAGCTTCATCAATTTTCTTTTGTCTTTCATTAAACTTGGCCTCGTTACCATCTTCTTTAAGCAATTGCTGGCTTGCATTTGTGAATGCGGCGCGAGTGTTTATTACTGTATTTTTATCTATAACTTTTTCAAATAATAAATCTCTACCTGCGAATTGAACGACATAAGCAACCATAAACATTATGAAAATGCCGGCCGTAGCCTGCCTAACGCTCCAGTATCCACCAATTTTTTTACGTAGATTGTAACAAAATAAAATCGCTAAACCAACCCGCAAAAGCCATTGAATATAATCCCCTCCAACAGCGATCATAAAAAAAGACTCTGTAAGCCTGGTTTTGTAATAGTATAAAGAAACACCCAAGATCAATAGAATTATCCCCAGAACAACTCCATAAATAATGCCATTCTTTCTTATTATTAAGTTTATGTTGTCCATTAATTAAAACTGATCAATATTTCTAACACCGCCATATCAAAATCTTTTTCGATGGCACTGGCAGCTATCTTTTCTTTTTCATATCCGCCTGTTGCTGCGCCCTGGAAAAAGCACATCAGCGGATAAAATATTTCCTTGATCTCCGAATCGTCCGGCAACGCTCTGGCAACACGGCCTATCTCTGCTACTGAACTTTCCATCAATATCTGATTTTCTATCACCGGTTCGTAAATGCGGTGCTCATCCTGGAACTCGTCTTCATCAACCAATAAAAACTCCTTCAGATAGTCTTCCAAATCCGGTTCGATATCTTCGTCTTCGCACTCATTTAGGTAAAGTAGCAGGTTAAGCAGTTCAGTTCCTCTGTCTAACGTCTCTTCTTCTATTTCTTCCCACTCTGGTGAGTCCAGGTAATCTTCTTCCAGTTTTTTTACGTCAGCGCTAAAGAAGTTGACCATCAGCAAGTCGAAGAATACTTCACGCAGTGATTCGATGCCTGGATTGTCGTCGAAAGCCTCATCCAGCATATCTGCCTTGCTTAAAAAATCTTCATCCGATGCAAATACGCGAATAAATCTTGTAATTAATGGTGAGGCATCTAAATCATTATAACTCGAAAAAGCGGTCAAAGCAGCTTTTAAAGCTGACTCTATTTTAGGATCGATCATGGCTTAAGATTTAAATTGCTTATTGTTGTTATATGTTAACAAAACTGAGCCCTTAAGTTTTTTCCCGATGAAAGGAGAATTATAAGATTTCGACTTATTGTTTGATTTATCATATGTCCACTCTGCGTCTTTATCCAACACAACCAGGTTTGCTTTCCGACCTTCAGCTATCATCGGCACTTCCACGTTCAATATTTTACGCGGATTGATCGCCATTTTCTCAATGATCATATCAACGCTTAACCCGGCCGCAAGTGCAGTTGCAAAAGCAGTCTGCAAGCTGATCATGCCAAATTCAGCTACTTCAAACTCCACATTTTTAAATTCTACTTCATGCGGGGTATGCTGAGATACGATAGCATCGATCGTTCCGTCTTTCAACCCTTTTAGTAAAGCTTTTACATCCTTTTGTGTACGCAAAGGTGGTTTTACTTTATATTGACTGTCAAAGCCCATCAAAGCTTCGTCAGTTAGCAGTAAATGGTGCACTGCTACATCACAGGTTACCTGCAATCCTTTTTTCTTCGCTTCGCGGATCAGGTCGACTGAGCGCTCAGTTGATATGGTACTAAAATGTATTCTCGATTCGGTGTATTCAGCCAGGTAAAGGTCACGCGCAACCATCAGCTCTTCAGCCAGTGAAGGGATTCCTTTCATGCCCAACAGCGTGCTTACCTCGCCTTCGTGTACCTTGGCTTTTCCGGCTATAGCTGTATCCTCGGGGTATGACAGCACCAGTGCATTAAAACCTTTGGTATATAAAAGCGCACGCTCCATCAATCCTGCATCCTGAATAGGGCGGTTACCATCTGTAAATGCCCTTGCACCGCTTTGATACATATCATACATCTCGGCCAGGTCTTTTCCGTCTCTTTTGTGGGATATGGCGCCTAAAGGATAAAAATCAACCAGGTTATTTTTTGCCCTGTTCATCAGGTATTCGATCTCCGCTTTTGAATGTACAGGGGGTTGGGTATTTGGCATCAAAGCTATTCCTGTAAAACCACCCGCAGCAGCGGCCTGTGTTCCGGTATATAAATCTTCCTTTGTTTCCAGACCAAGTTCACCAATATTACAATTCAGATCAAAAAAGCCGGGAGCAAGATATTTGCCTCCGGCGTCAAAATTTTCGAAATCAGAATGAATAGTAGGGGCAATTTTGGTGATCTGTCCTTTTTCGATCAATACATCAACAACTTGCTGATTAAAAGGCGAGCCGGGGTCAGAGATAGTTGCAGATTTGATAAGCAAATTCATTAGCGCTGCTTTAAGAATGGAATGTTTCGACTCACGGCATGCTTGAAAGTAGCTGTTTTTCAGGCTTATAAAACCTGACGAGCAATACTTCGGCTGCCAGAAAAATCAATGCCAAAATTATACAAAGTTTCCATAATTGAAGGCCAAAATTTAAATCGGATACTTCCCCTTTTATCGAGCCCTGCCCGGGCTGTAAAACATTTGCTGCCGATGGTAATAATTGCTTCAAAGTACCAGCGCTCAAATAACTCATATCAGACTCTTTGCGGTTGTCATTGAACGCCAAGACGGATAAAATACTATCTTGTTTTTTTAGCTCGTAATCGCCTGTTTCCTTCAACTGATCAGAGATATAAAGCAGCGTGCTGCCCTCCTGCTGCCTTACGTCGGGTATAATACTTTGTTCACCTTTAACCAGTTTCAGTATTTGCTTTTCGCTGCTTTGAATTGGAGGTACTTCTATGCTTTGGTCTTCACCAAGTGTATAAAATAAAGGCTGGTCGTGCCCACTTAATAAAGCGATACGGAATAGAACAGGCACCAGCAAAGCATGGCGTTGCAAGTTGCTGAAATCGTCATTTAAGGCAACTGCCGATACATAAACTTTACCTCTGCCACTGCGATATCCTGTCCAGAAAGGTTGCTTGCCGGGTAATTCCATCAAACTCTCCCCTTTGCCCAAAGAGGAACCTAACTGGTAATACTTTTTTACCACGGGCAGATCTGGGTTTTCAGGATAGGATTCGAAAATATTTTTGAAGACCGGGTTTTGCAGATTGATAGTCGATACCTTTGTATCCTCCGTGACTAATTTATCGGGATAAGCAGCGCCCATCGACTGCAAAAAGAGTTTATAACTGATTAGATCAGCATCGGCGGATGGGAAAAAGATCAGCGTACCACCTTTGGAAACATAAGTCTTTAACTGTTGCGCCAAGCCCGTCGAGATGGTCTTTATATCACTTATAACGATTAGCGGGTAAGTATTCAAGCCAGCATAATCTACATTTCCATCATCTGCCTGCTTTGCGGCAAAAAAAGGATCAGTATCAAACACAGCTTTTAAAAAAGGATTTGACGTTTCGCCATAGATCAGTAAAACAGGTAATTGCTGCTGCACGTTAAAGGTGAAGTAAAACTGGTTATCAAAAGTGACCGGGTTATCCTGCAACTGTATTTCGGCGCGTTGCCAGCCGCTTTGCAAGCCTGAAAAAGAAAGCGTATCGTTTTGTACCGACCTCGGGTTGATGGTAAAACTGCCCAATGCTTTTGGCTCTTTATTGATCAATAGTTTTAGTGGTATCTT
>Ga0070671_100001423_pt1 | contig 17885 bp, 18 predicted proteins | sample KBSS73metaG_FD_65341 | JGI IMG/M metagenome (GOLD analysis project Ga0070671, IMG submission 65341) | Switchgrass rhizosphere microbial communities from Kellogg Biological Station, Michigan, USA - KBS S7-3 metaG | ecosystem: Host-associated > Plants > Roots > Rhizosphere > Soil ...
CATCACCAACCAGCGCGAGACCACGGTGGTGTGGGACAAGGAGACCGGCAAGCCGTACTACAACGCGATCGTCTGGCAGGACACCCGCACGGACCGGATCGCCTCGAAGCTCGAGCGCGACGGCCACGGCGACACCATCCGCCGCAAGGCCGGGCTCCCGCCTGCCACCTACTTCTCCGGCGGCAAGATCCAGTGGATCCTGGAGAACGTCGACGGGGCCCGCGAGGCCGCTGAGCGCGGGGACGCGATCTTCGGCAACACCGACAGCTGGGTCGTCTGGAACCTGACGGGCGGGCCGAACGGCGGCGTGCACGTCACCGACGTGACCAACGCCAGCCGCACCATGCTGATGGACCTCGAGACCCTCGACTGGGACGACGAGCTGCTCGCCCTGTTCGACATCCCGCGGTCGATGCTGCCGGAGATCCGGTCGTCGAGCTCACCGGAGCCGTACGGCACCACGCTGAAGAACGGCCCGCTCGGCGGCGAGGTGCCGATCACCGGCATCCTCGGCGACCAGCAGGCGGCCATGGTCGGGCAGGTCTGCCTGGCGCCGGGCGAGGCCAAGAACACCTACGGCACCGGCAACTTCATGCTGCTCAACACCGGCACCGAGCTGGTCCGCTCGGAGTCCGGCCTGCTGACGACGGTCTGCTACCGCTTCGGCGACGAGCCCCCGGTCTACGCCCTGGAGGGCTCGATCGCCGTCACCGGGTCGGCCGTGCAGTGGCTGCGGGACCAGCTGGGGATCATCTCCGGCGCCGCGCAGAGCGAGCAGCTGGCCCGGCAGGTCGAGGACAACGGCGGGGTCTACTTCGTGCCCGCGTTCTCGGGCCTCTTCGCGCCGTACTGGCGCTCGGACGCGCGCGGCGCGATCGTCGGGCTCTCGCGCTTCAACACCAACGCCCACCTGGCCAGGGCCACGCTCGAGGCGATCTGCTACCAGAGCCGCGACGTGGCCGACGCGATGGAGAAGGACTCGGGCGTCCACCTGGAGGTGCTGAAGGTCGACGGCGGCGTGACCGCCAACGAGCTCTGCATGCAGATCCAGGCGGACGTGCTGGGGGTGCAGGTCTCGCGACCGGTCGTCGCCGAGACCACGGCGCTGGGGGCGGCGTACGCCGCGGGCCTGGCCGTCGGGTTCTGGAAGGACACCGAGGAGCTGCGGGCCAACTGGAACGAGTCCAAGCACTGGGACCCGGCCTGGAGCGAGGAGCAGCGCCAGGCGGGGTACTCGCAGTGGAAGAAGGCGGTCCAGCGGACGTTGGACTGGGTGGACGTGGACTAGGTCGTCCGAGTCCGCCGTTCGTCGAGAGGAAAGACACTATGAGATCCGTCGCGCTCTCCCCGGAGGCCCGTACTCAGGCGTTGCGGGACATGGCGGCAGGCGAGCTCGACGTTCTCGTCGTCGGTGGCGGTGTCGTGGGTGCGGGTAGCGCCCTCGACGCCGCCACCCGCGGCGTGCGCGTCGGCCTCGTCGAGGCCAGGGACTACGCCGCCGGGACGTCGTCGCGGAGCTCCAAGCTGATCCACGGTGGCCTGCGCTACCTGGAGATGCTGGACTTCCGGCTCGTCGCCGAGGCGCTGCAGGAGCGGGGGCTGCTGATCCAGCGGATCGCCCCGCACCTCGTCCGGCCGGTGCCGTTCGTGTACCCGCTCAAGCACCACGTGTGGGAGCGGGCGTACGCGGGTGCGGGCGTCGCGCTCTACGACAGCCTCGGGCTGCTCTCCGGACAGTCCCGCGGGGTGCCACACCACAGGCACCTGACCCGTCGCGGCGCGCGGCGGATCGTGCCGTCGCTGCGCAAGGACGCGCTGGTCGGCGCCCTGCAGTACTACGACGCGCAGGTCGACGACGCGCGGCACACCATGTTCGTCGCCCGCACCGCGGCGGCGTACGGGGCGCACGTGGCGACCCGTGCCCGCGTCGTCGGGCTGCTGAAGGAGTCCGGCCGGGTCATCGGTGCCGAGGTCCACGACCTCGAGACCGGCGACCGGATCCGGGTGCGCGCCAAGCAGGTCATCAACGCCACCGGGGTCTGGACGGACGAGACGCAGGGGCTGGCAGGCGAGCGCGGGCGGTTCCACGTCCGGGCGTCGAAGGGCATCCACCTGGTCGTGCCGCGGGACCGGATCCGCTCCGAGTCGGGGTTGATCCTGCGCACCGAGAAGTCGGTGCTGTTCGTCATCCCGTGGGGGCGGCACTGGATCATCGGCACCACCGACACCGACTGGGACCTCGACAAGGCCCACCCGGCGGCGTCGGCGGCGGACATCGACTACCTGCTCCACCACGTGAACGCGGTGCTGGAGCAGCCGCTGACCCACGACGACGTCGAGGGCGTCTACGCGGGGCTGCGGCCGCTGCTGGCCGGCGAGTCGGAGTCGACGTCGAAGCTGTCGCGCGAGCACGCCGTCGCGACCCCGGTCCCGGGACTCGTGGTGGTCGCAGGCGGCAAGTACACGACCTATCGGGTCATGGCGAAGGACGCCGTCGACGCGGCCGTGCACGGGATGGACGCCCGGGTGCCGGAGTCGGTGACCAAGGAGATCCCGCTGCTCGGGGCCGAGGGCTGGGAGGCGCTGAAGAACTCGGTGCAGGTCCTGGCCGCGCAGTCGGGGCTGCACCCGGCGCGGATCGAGCACCTGCTCGGCCGCTACGGGTCGCTGGTCTCCGAGATCCTCGACCTGGTCGCGGAGAACCCCTCGCTGGGCGAGCCGCTCGGCGGGGCGCCGGACCACATCCGCGCCGAGGCGGTCTACGCGGCGGCGAGCGAGGGCGCGCTGCACCTCGACGACGTCCTCACCCGACGCACCCGGACCTCGATCGAGACCTTCGACCGCGGCCTCGGCGCCGCCCAGGAGGTCGCGGACCTGATCGCCCCGGTCCTCGGGTGGACCGACGAGCAGAAGGCCAAGGAGGTCGAGCACTACCGGGGCCGGGTCGCCGCGGAGCGGGAGTCCCAGACGATGCCCGACGACGCGACTGCGGACTCGGCCCGCATGGGCGCCCCCGACGTCGTGCCCGTCGCCTGACCCAGGCCGCGGAACGGTCCGATCCGCGCCCGGGCGGGGCCCGGTGACGCGGACCGGAACCGTTCCGCGGTGTCGGGAGCGGCGGTAGGGTGCCGGGCCGTGACCACCACCACACTGACCGGCGAGCGGGCCGATCTCCTCCAGTCCCTGCGGCGGCATCGGGGGTTCCTGCGGCAGACCGTCGCGGGGCTGTCCGAGGAGCAGGCGCGCAGCCGGAGCACCGTCTCGGCGCTGACCCTCGCGGCCCTGATCAAGCACGTCGCGGACACCGAGGAGCAGTGGATCGCGTTCGCGACGGGCGCCCCCGAGGCGATGGGCGGCGGGGAGGACTGGTCCGAGGGCGAGTGGGACCCGGACGCCCCGGACCCCCGTTTCGTGCTGTCCGACGAGGACACCCTCCCAGCGCTGCTCGCCCGCTACGACGAGGTCGCCGCCGCCACGGACGCCGTGGTGGGGACGAGCGACCTCGACCACGCGACCCCATTGCCGGAGGCCCCCTGGTTCGAGCCGGGCGCCGTCTGGACCCTGCGTCGCACCCTGCTGCACATCATCGCCGAGACCTCACAGCACGCCGGTCACGCGGACATCATCCGCGAGGCGATCGACGGGGCGAAGACGATGGGATGAGCGCAGGCGCCGCGACTCGCGGGTCCGGGGACCGGGTTGACGAACCGGGACCCCGCACTGTCGGATGATGAAGTGAGTGCATCGACGGCGGTGGGTCCCGAGGCGCGGGAGGCGATCGCCCGGGCGGTCGTCGGCAGGGAGCGGGAGCTGACGCTCGTGCTCGCGGCGGTCGCGGCGGGCCGGGACGTGTTGTTGGAGGGGCCGCCCGGCACGTCGAAGTCGACGATGCTGCGCGCGATCACCGAACACTGGGGCGTGCCGTTCGTCCTGGTCGAGGGCAACGCCGAGCTCACGCCGGCCCGGCTGGTCGGCCACCACAACCCCGCCCGTGTCCTGCAGGAGGACTACTCGCCGGACAACTTCGTGCCCGGCCCGCTGGTCGACGCGATGGCCTCCGGTGGGTTCCTCTACATCGAGGAGCTCAACCGCGCGCCGGAGGATACGCTCAACGTGCTGCTCGGCGCGATGGCCGAGCGGGCTGTGACCGTCCCGCGGGTCGGGACGATGAAGGCGGAGTCGACGTTCCGCGTGCTGGCGAGCATGAACCCGTTCGACAACGTGGGCACCGCCCGCATCTCCGACTCGGTCTACGACCGCTGGAACCGGCTCGCCGTCGGGTACCAGTCCGAGGCCGAGGAGGCCGACATCGTGGCCCGCCGGACCGGGTCCACCGACGCGGCGCTGATCGCCGACGGGGTGGCGCTGACCAGGGCCACACGCACCCACCCCGAGCTGCGGCGGGGCTCGTCGGTGCGCGGGGCGATCGACCTCGTCGCGATCGCCGTCGAGCTCGAGCGCATCGACCCCGACGCCGAGCGCACGCGCACCGTGCTCGACGCCGCGCTGCTCGCGCTGTCGGCCCGGGTCGGCGTCGACGAGGCGTCCGACGCCACGCCGGAACAGGTGATCACCGAGATCTGGGAGAACCATTTTTTCTCCGCCCCCGGCGGGCAGCGCCGGGCCCGCACCGCCTGAACGTCCCCAACGCCGTCGCGCTGCCCACCGCCGAGACCGGTGAGCGACGGACCCTGCAACCCCTGCGCCGCAAGCCCAAGAAGCTCGCCGCCGCCCCCGACCTCTTTCAGAAGGGCAAGGGCGCCCCGGTCGTCGCCGAGCTGAACCCGGACCGCGGCGACGGGTCCGACGAGCTGCCAGCAGGCGGCCAGGGAGTCCTGGTCACCGGCCAGAAGGCGACGCAGAAGGACCTGTCGGACCTGCTCGAGGACACCGCCCCCGATCCGGCGGTGGCGTCGATGGCGCAGGCCATCGCCCGCAGGCTGGCGGTCCGCCGCCGCCCCCGGGACGCCCGCGCCGAGCGCGGTACCGGAGCGCTGGCCTCCGTGCCCTACGCCTACCGCTCGGACGACATCGACCTCGACAAGACCCTCGAGATGCTCGCCGAGCGGCCGGTGCCGGAGGACACGGACGTGATCGTGCGGGAGCGGATGAGCTCGCGGCGCGCTGCGGTGCTGATCGTGGACGTGTCCGGGTCGATGCGCGGGGAGAAGGTCCGCATCGCCGCCGCCACCGTGGCCGCCCTGTCGGCCGACCTGTCCGGTGCCGGTGACCAGCTCGCGCTGGTCGCGTTCTGGTCCGACGCCGCCGTCGTCAAGTCGCTGACCGAGCCCGCGACGCCGACGACGCTGCTGGACACCCTGCTGCGGATCCCGGCCCGAGGGCTGACCAACGTCGGGTTCGGGCTGTCGGTGGCGCACGCCGAGCTGGCCCGCTCCGCGGCCCGGCGGCGCACCGCGATCCTGCTCACCGACGCCGTGCACAACGCCGGACCCGATCCCCGCGACCTCGCCCGCCGCTTCCCCGAGCTGCACGTCCTGCTCGAGACCGACGGCGAGCACGACCTCCCGCTGGGCCGCGACCTCGCCCGCCTCGGCCACGGGACCCTGACCCCGGTGCACACCCATCGGGACGTCGCCCCCGCCCTCAATCGCATCCTCAACCCCTAAGGAGTACCGATGGCCGTCGTCGTCGTCGCCACCGTCTCGCCGAAGCCCGGGGAGGAGCAGGCCGTGCGCGAGGCCATCCTCGCCGCGATCCCGCAGGTCCACGCCGAACCCGGCTGTGTGAAGTACGCCCTGCACGAGGCGATCGGGGACTCGACCGACCTGGTGTTCGTCGAGCAGTGGGAGTCGGTCGAGGCCCTCGCCGTCGACGGCAAGTCACCGGCCCTGGCCGAGCTCGGTGCGGCGCTCAAGGGCAGGCTCGCCAAGCCGCTGGAGGTCACCCGCCTCACGCCGGTCCCCGCGGGCACCGACACACAGGGCACCCTCCAGGGGTGACCACCGCACGGACCCTGATCGACCTCCCCGCGATCGAGGAGGCGGCCCGGACCATCGCCGGGCACCTCGTCCGCACCCCGACCGTGCCGAGCCCGGGGCTGACCGCGCTGCTCGGCGTCCCGGTGACGGTGAAGCTGGAGCTGTTGCAGCGCACCGGGTCCTTCAAGGCGCGCGGCGCCGCCGCCAAGCTGCTCTCGCTCACCGCGGCCGAGCGTGCGGCGGGGGTGGTGGCCGTCAGCGGCGGCAACCACGGGATCGCCGTCGCGGAGATGGCGGGCTCGCTGGGGATCGCCGCGGCCGTCGTCATGCCGGAGTCGGCGGCGTCGAGCACGGTCGCCGCGTGCCGGGCGACCGGGGCGCAGGTGCACCTGACCTCGGACGTCGCGGGTGCGTTCGCGCTGGCCGACGAGCTGCGGGCGGCCGGGCGGACGATGGTCCACCCCTTCGACGACCCGGTGGTCGCCGCGGCCCAGGGCACCGTCGGGCTGGAACTGGCCGACGACGCGGGCGATCTCACGGACGTCCTGGTCAGCGTGGGCGGCGGCGGGCTGATCTCCGGGGTCGCGGCGGCGTTGCGCGCCCGGCGGCCCGGGGTGCGGGTGTGGGGCGTCGAGACGGCGGGGGCCGAGGCGATGTCCGCGGCGCTGGCCGCGGGGGCTCCCACGACCGTCGCGCTGTCGTCGATCGTCACCTCGCTGAGCGCGCCCGCGGTGTCCGCGCTGACCCTGGACCACGTGCGGGAGCTCGTCGAGGAGGTGCTGGTGGTCTCGGACGCCGAGGCGGTCCGGGGCAGCCTCGACCTCGCCGCGCACGCGAAGGTCTGGGCGGAGCCCGCCGCAGGCTGCCTGCTCCCCGCCGCCCGACGGGTGCTGGAGCGGGTGGGTCCGGAGGCGCGGCTCGGGCTGGTCGTCTGCGGCGGGAACACGGGGGTGCGGGACCTGGTCGCGTTCGCGGAGCGGTTCGGCGTCGCGCTCTGACCGCGGGGGCGCGGTCCGGCCGCTGCCGGTGATCCACTGGATCTCGCCGCTCCCGGACGACGGATCACGGTCGGGACTGCGGGGGCACCGGGCCGCGTTGAAGCCGGTGTGGACGTGGTGGTGATCGGTGCCGGGCAGGCGGGGTTGTCCGCCGCCTTCGGGCTGCGGCGCACGGGACTGGACTTCACGGTGCTCGACGCCGAGAACGCGCCGGGTGGGGCCTGGCGGCACCGCTGGGACTCGCTGCGGGTCTCCGGGGACGCGTTCGCGGCCCACCGCATCCACTCGCTGCCCGGGCTCGAGTTCGCCCCCGCGGACCCGTCCCGCCCGGCGAACGTGGTGGTGCCGGAGTACTTCGCGGCGTACGAACGGCAGTTCGACCTCCCCGTGGTGCGGCCGGTGCGGGTGAGCGCGGTGCGGTCGGTCGGCCCACTGCTGCGGGTCGAGACCGATCGGGGCGACTGGACCACGCGGGCGTTGGTGAACGCCACGGGCACCTGGACCCGGCCCTTCGTGCCCGGGTACCCCGGTGCGGCGGACTTCCGGGGTCGACAGCTGCACGCCGTCGACTTCCCGGGGGCCGAGGCGTTCGCCGGGCAGCGGGTGGTGGTGATCGGCGGGGGCACCTCCGCGGTGCAGTTGCTGTTGCAGATCGCACCCGTCGCCGCGGCCACGACCTGGGTCACCCGCACGCCGCCGCGCTGGCGGGAGGCCCCGTTCGACGCCGACGCGGGCCGCGAGGCGGTCGCCCTGGTGGAGGAACGGGTGCGCGCGGGGCTGCCGCCGCGGCCGGTGGTCAGCGTGACCGGGCTGCCGCTGACCGAGGCCTACCGGGCGGGCATCGAGGCCGGGATCCTGGACCGGAAGCCGATGTTCACCGCGATCACCCCGACGGGAGTGCGGTGGGCGGACGGTTCCGAGGAACCGGCGGACGTCCTGCTGTGGGCCACCGGGTTCCGCCCCGCGGTCGGACATCTCGCCCCGCTGCACCTGCGCTCGCCGCAGGGCGGGATCGCGCTCGACGGCACCCGCGCGGTCGTCGACCCGCGGGTGCACCTCGTGGGCTACGGCCCCTCCGCCAGCACGATCGGCGCGAACCGGGCGGGGCGGGCGGCGGCTCACGAGATCGCGGTGTTCCTGCGGGGTGAGGCGGCGGCGTGAGAGTGCACGTTTCGTGCGCTCAGGGTGGGGTTGGGGGTGCTGGGGGGCGCGTGGGTGCACGTTTCGTGCTCTCAGCGTGGTGTGGGCGTGCTGAGCACCGCGTGGGTGCACGTTTCGTGCTCTCGGGCGGTGTTGGGGGCACTCCGCGCCACGCGGGTGCACGTTTCGTGCTCTCAGGGCGGTGCGGACAGCACTGAGCGCACGCTCCCAGTGATCTTGCAGCGCTGAGAGCACGAAACGTGCCAACCCAGTGCGCTCCCGCGCATCGAGGCAGCGACGACGGGCCCCCGGGCAGCACAGAGCACCACGCGCGCACGTTGCGTACTCTCACGGCGGTCCCGACAGCACTGACCGCACACTCCCGGTGATCTTGCAGCCCTGAGAGCACGAAACGTGCCAAGCCGGTGCGCTCCCGCGCGTCGACGCGGCGTCGACGGGCCGTCCGGGCAGACTCTCGGCGATGAGCCAGGAGGAGCCCGCGTGGCGGCGGGTCACGGCGGCGGAGGATCTCGAGTATCGCTGGCCCGCGGCGCTCGCGGTGCTGGTCGCCGTCGGGATCCAGCTGCTGTTGCCCGAGGCGGTGTCGCCGCAGGTCCGGTGGGTCCTGCCCGTCCTGGAGCTGGCGTTCCTCGTGCTGCTGGTGGCCGCGGACCCGATCCGGATCAGCAGGCGGACGGCGTTCGCCCGCCGGGCCGGGCTCGCCTGCGCCGCCGTGGTGAGCGTGGCGAACGCCTGGTCGGTGGCCTTGCTGGTGCACGCCATCGTCTCCGGGACCTCCGGGGGCGCGGCGTCGCTGCTGCTCTCGGGCGCAGGCGTCTGGCTGACCAACGTGATCGCGTTCGCACTCTGGTTCTGGGAGCTCGACCGCGGGGGCCCGGCCGCCCGTGCCCACGGCGAGCAGGACCTGCCGGACTTCCTGTTCGCGCAGATGCAGTCCCCCGAGCTCGCCCCGCACGACTGGGAGCCGCACTTCGCGGACTACCTCTACCTGGCCTTCACCAACGCCACGGCGTTCAGCCCCACCGACGTGCTCCCGATGTCCCGCTGGGCGAAGCTCACGATGATGCTGCAGTCCGCCGTGGCGCTCGTCGTCACCGGTTTCGTGGTCGCGCGCGCCGTGAACGTGCTCGGCTGACTCAGACCAGCGGGCAGTTCGCGGTCCCGGAGTAGACGGCACCGTCCCATGTGCGGCCGTCGAAGACGACGTCGACGCGTCCGTCGCGCACCGTCGCCGTCGCGGTGGCGGTGCCCGCCTGCCCGTCGGAGGTGACGTAGGACGTGTCGTAGCTCCAGCCCCCGCGGTCGGAGTTGAACGAGGGCTCGACGACCGTGGCCCCCGTCGCCGGGATGGTCAGGTAGAGGGCGTCGAGCGCACCCTTCGCCGCGGCGTCGTCGCGGATGCTGACCTTGGTGGTGCCTGCCTCTGAGGAGCAGGTGGACTCCCCGGTCAGGTCGTGGGTCGCACGGCCCGCGACGTCGCGCGGGTCGACGCTGAACTCCACGTGGGCCGTCGGCGCGGCGTCCCGGGCGACGGCCGGGGCGGCCGCGACGGTCGGGACGGCGGCACACCCGGCCAGGCCGAGGGTGGTGGCGGCGACGAGGAGGAGCAGCGGCTTCTTCATGCAGGCGACGCTACGAACGCGCAGGTCCGGGCCCCAGGTGAGCAGCAGGCCTCCGACGGGTGGGGCTGGCCTCCCCTCGGGGGTGCGGCTGAGCGATGCGGCGGCCTGCGCGTCGCCGCATCGGTGAGCCTGCTGCGGGGCCGGTCCGTGCCCACCGAAAACCCGGTGACGGCCGAGGTACCGTCGACGTCGTGATGCAGCACCTGTTCTTCCTCTGAGCACGGGACGTCGTCCGGGCTCCGCGTGACCGCGGCGCCGTCCCCTCCCATGCCCTGGAAGAACCATGCGCTCCGCCCTGCTCACCTCCCATCTCGCGCTGTCCGGGGTGCACGTCGCCCTCGGCGGTCGCCCCGTCCTCACCGACGTCGACCTCACCGCCGCTGCGGGCGACCGGCTCGCCCTGGTCGGCGATAACGGCCGCGGCAAGACCACCCTGCTCCGGGTCCTCGCGGGCTCGCTCCCACCGGACCGCGGCGAGGTCCGACGGGCAGGCTCCCTCGGCGTCGCCGACCAGACGCTGCCCGGGCGCGGGACCGTCGGGGACCTGATCGACCTGGAGCTGCGCGAGGTCCGGGCCGCCCTCCGCGCTCTCGAGGCGACCACCCTGACGATCGCCGAGGATCCCGACGCCTACAGCGCCGCCCTCGCCGGGGTCGAGGCGCTCGACGCCTGGGACGCGGACCGCCGCGTCGCTGTCTCGCTGGCGGCCCTCGGTGCGGAGACCGACCGCGCGCGGCCGCTCGCCACCCTGTCCGTGGGGCAGCGACACCGGGTGCGGCTCGCCGGTCTGCTCGGCGCCCGACACCCGATCCTGCTGCTCGACGAGCCCACCAACCACCTCGACGCCACCGGCCTCGCGCACCTCACCGAACGGCTGCTCGACCACCCCGGTGTCGTGGTGCTGGCGAGCCACGACCGGGCACTGCTCGCCGACGTCGCGACGACGGTGGTGGACCTCGATCCCAGCCTCGACGGCCGCCCGCGCACCTACGGCGGCTGGGCCGCCTATCGCGAGGGCCGGGTCGCCGAGCGGGCACGGTGGGAGGCGCTGCACCGCGACCAGACCGAGGAGCACCGGCGGCTGGCCGACGACCTCTCGGCGGCACAGAACCGGCTGCAGTCCGGCTGGCGCCCGCCGAAGGGCACCGGGAAGCACGCCCGCGCCACCCGCGCCCCGGGGCTCGTGCGGGCGGTGCACCGGAGGCAGCAGGAGCTCGCCGAGCACCGCGTCACCGTGCCGCCGCCCCCGCTGCGGTTCACGATGCCGCCGCTCGACGGGGCCGCGGTGCGCGGCGTGGTCGAGGTGCCGGGCAGGCTCGCCCGGACCGCGGTCGATCTCGGGGCGGGCGACCGGCTCGTCGTCACCGGGCCGAACGGGGCGGGAAAGTCGACGCTGCTCGCGGGGCTGGCCGCGCTCGGTCCCGCCGGGTACCTGCGGCAGGAGTCCGACCTTCCCGCCGACCTGTCCGCCCACCGGATCCACGAGGCGCTGGGGGACGACGCCGTGCCCCTCGGCTCGCTGGGCCTGCTGTCCGGCCGGGACGCCGGGCGCCCGCTGCGTGAGCTGTCCGTGGGGGCGCGGCGGCGGGCGGACCTGGCGCTGGTCCTGGCCGCCCGCCCCCGGGTCCTGCTGCTCGACGAGCCGACGAACCACCTGAGCGCGACGCTCGTCGACGAGCTCACCGAGGCGCTGCGGCACACGGGCGCGACGGTGGTGGTGGCCACCCACGACCGGCAGCTGCTCAGAGACCTGGCGGCCTGGCCCCGGCTCGCCCTGCCCTGAGCCGGCCGCTCGTGTGGCACAAGCGCCGCTGAGTGACGCTTGTGCCACACGAGCGCCACCCGGCGGCGGGCGGGCGGGCGGAGATCAGTCGGTCTGGATCTCCGTGCCGTCCTGGGACCAGCGGGTGTGGAAGCTGCCCTCGGCGTCGATCCGCTTGTAGGTGTGGGCGCCGAAGAAGTCCCGCAGGCCCTGGATCAGGTTCGCCGGGCCCCGCTCCCGCCGGTAGCCGTCGTAGTAGCTCAGCGACGACGAGAAGGCCGGGATCGGCACGCCCTGCTCGGTGGCCTTGACGATCACCCGCCGCCAGGCGTCCTGCGCGTTCGCCACGGCCTCGGTGAAGTACGGGACCATCAGCAGGTTGTCCAGGTCGGGGTGCTCGTCGTAGGCCTCGCGGATCCGGTTGAGGAACCGCGCCCGGATGATGCACCCGCCACGCCAGATGGTGGCCATCTCGCCCAGCTTGAGGTCCCAGCCGTTCTCCACCGACGCGGCGCGCATCTGGGCGAAGCCCTGCGCGTACGCCACGACCTTGGACGCGTAGAGCGCCTGGCGGATGTCCTCGACCAGCGACTCGTCGTTCGCCTCCTTGACCGGGTTCGGGCCCGCGAGGGTCTTCGCGGCCACCGCCCGCTCGGAGCGCAGCGCCGAGAGCCCGCGCGCGAACACCGCCTCGGTGATGCCCGTCAGCGGGATGCCGAGGTTCAGCGCGTCGATCGCCGTCCAGGTGCCGGTGCCCTTCTGGCCCGCCTGGTCCACGATCACGTCGACGAGCGGCTTGCCGGTCTTCTCGTCCGTCTTGGCGAGGACCTTGCCGGTGATCTCGATCAGGAACGAGTCGAGGTCCCCGGTGTTCCACTCCTCGAAGATCTTCCCGACGGCGGGCGCTTCGAGCCCCACGACGTTCGTGAGCAGGTCGTAGGCCTCGGCGATCAGCTGGATGTCGGCGTACTCGATGCCGTTGTGCACCATCTTGACGTAGTGCCCGGCCCCGCCCGGCCCGACGTGCACCACACACGGGGTGCCGTCGACGACCGCGGCGATGGACTCGAAGATCTCGCGGACCTCCTCGTACGCCGCCGGGTCGCCGCCGGGCATGATGCTCGGCCCGAGCAGCGCGCCCTCCTCGCCGCCGGACACCCCGACGCCCATGAACCGCAGCCCGTTCGCCTCGCACTCGGCGGTGCGCCGCACGGTGTCCGGGAAGTGCGAGTTCCCGGCGTCGATGATGATGTCGCCCTCGTCGAGCAGCGGGGTGAGCTCCTCGATCACCGCGTCGACGGGCTTGCCCGCCTTGACCATCACGATGATCCGGCGCGGGGTCTCGAGCGAGTTCACGAAGTCCTCGACGGACTCCGACGCCGTGAAGTCGCCCTCGGACGCGTAGTCCGCGATGAACTGCTCGGTCTTGGCGTACGTGCGGTTGTGCACGGCCACCGGCACCCCGCGGCTCGCGATGTTGCGGGCCAGGTTGGCCCCCATCACCGCCAGGCCGGTCACACCGATCCGGCTCTTCTCCGCCATCGCTGAACGCTCCCTCGCTGTCGTCGAGGCGCCGCGCGTGGGCGCCGGACTCTCCGGACCCATCCTGCCGCGCGGGCCCCGGCCACGGCGACCCCGCCGGTGTGATCCGCTACTCCCGTCTTCCCGTGGTCCACAGTGCGTACACCCGGGCGGCGAGCCTGCGGTGGGCGGCGACGGCGACCGGGGGCGGACCGACGACCATCGGCCCGTCGGCACCCCAGCAACGCAGGGTCTCGCCGTCCTCGCCGGGATCGAGGTCCAGCAGGGCGTGCACCAGGGCCATGTCCCAGACCAGGCCGGACAGCCGACCGCTCAGCCCGACGGTGGGCGCCGCCGTGCCGCTGACGCCCGGTTCGGCGGGCAGCAGGCCCGCCCCCAGCCTGCGGGCGGCGACCCCGAGCGCCGCGACGTCCTCCGCCTCGGCGGTCACGAAGACCAGCCCCGGGGACAGCCCGCCCGGCGGTGGGCGACGGGTGGCGGGTGCCAACGCACGCTGCAGCCGTCCCGCGGCGGCGAGCGCGGCGGCCGCCTCCGGCCCCGAGGACTGCGCCGAGCCCCCGGCCGACGCCATGCCGAGCCCGACCGCCGACGACAGCCGGATCCACTCCCCCGGCACCGCGGGCAGCGCGCGCCACAGTCCGTTCATGTGCACAGCGTCACCGGGCCGATCGGGACGGGCCATACGCGGACGTGCGTACGCATGGGTTGGGGATCGCCTACGCTGGGCCGGTGCGGCTGGCGACGAGTACCGATCTTGCGCTTCGCATCCTCACGCGGCTGGCCGTCGCGGGGCCGGATGCGGAGCTGACGACGCGGCAGGTCGCGGAGTCCGTCGCGGTCACCTACAGCCATGCCGTCAAGGTGGTCGCGCGGCTGCAGAAGCTGGGGGTCCTCGACGCTCGGCGCGGTCGCGGCGGGGGCCTGTCGCTGTCCGAGGCGGGTCGGGCCCAGTCCCTCGGCGCCCTCGCGCGGGAGCTGGAGGGCGTCGGCGACGTCGTCGGGTGCGAGGACGACCCACCCTGCCCGCTGCGGCACGCCTGCAGCCTGCGCGGCCTGCTGCGCCAGGCGCAGGAGAACTTCTTCCGGACCCTGGACCCGGTCACCGTCGGCGACCTGGTCCACGGCCCGATCGTCAGCCTGTTCGGCCCCGCCTGAGTCACGCCACCGCTTCACCGGGGGCGATCTCGGCCTTGAGCGGCGCGAGCGCACCGCCGATCCTCCCGATCGTCTCGTCCGGCACACCGAGCGCCGTCAGCGTGTCCACCAGGTGCCCGACGACCCTGTCGAAGTGCGCGGGCGCGATGGCGAGGCGGGCGTGGGCCTCCCCCATCGACCGGCCCACGTACTTCTCGGGCCCACCGATCGCGACGGCGATGAACATCCGCTGGTGCCCCTTGAGGCGCCGCATCTCGATGCCCGCGAAGTAGGGTGCCAGCTCCGGGTCGGCCAGGACCCGCTCGTAGAACTCGTCCACGGCCGCGGTGACCGCCTCGGCTCCGCCGATCTCGTCGTAGATGCTCATGGGCCCTCTCGCTCGTGTGGTGGGACGCGCGCACGAGGAACCTAGGGACGCCGGATGATCGAAATATTCTCGCGAGGTGAATATTTCGTCACCGCCGCGGCGGTTCGGAGGGTGCTCCTAGAAGGCGGGCCAGGGGATGGCGGGGCCGTAGCCGCTCGGCTCGGGGAAGAGCGGCACCGCGAGCATGAGGTCCACCCGCTCGGTCAGCGCGCGGATCTCCGACAGCGTGATGTGGGGTCCGAGCTCGTCGGCGAGGTCGCCCGCGAGCCCGGCCCGCAGCACGGACAGCTGCTCGATCTCGGCCTCGGTCAGCTCCTCGCCGACCCAGCCCCACAGGACCGTGCGCAGCTTGTCCTCGGTGTGCATGGTGAGGCCGTGGTCGACGCCGTAGACCCGGCCGTCGTCCCCGGCGAGGACGTGCCCGCCCTTGCGGTCGGCGTTGTTGGCGACGACGTCGAACACGGCCATCGTGCGCAGCCGCCGGTCGTCGGAGTGGACCAGCACGGCGGGGGCGCCGTCGTCGCCCCGGGCGCGCAGGACCCGCTTCCAGCCGCGCTTGACCTCCTTCGGGGCGCACACGTCGACCAGGTCCTCGGTGGTCTCGGTGTCCACCCAGGCCTGGACCATGCCGGGGCCGAAGGGCCCGTCGCGCAGCACGGTCGGCGGCACCACGCCGAACCCAGCGGCTTCGGAGACCAGGTAGGAGGCGACCTCACGGCCAGCCAGGGTGCCGTCCGGGAAGTCCCAGAGCGGGCGCTCGCCGCGGACCGGCTTGTAGACGCACCCGACGGTGCATCCCGCCTCGGACACGGTGCCGACGAGCGTGGCGTTGGAGGCGGCGACCATCCGGCCGGTGACCTCGATCCGGCCCCGTCGGAGCACGTCGAGGACCGCGGGATCGCGCAGGTCGGGTCCGGCCAAGTGCGTTACTCGGCCGCCGCGTCGGGTCCGGCGGTCTCGCCCATCGGCGACCGCTGGTGGAAGCCGTTGAGGCGCACACAGACGTGCCCCTCGGGATCCAGCGGCTCGGCGCACAGCGGGCAGGGGGCGCGACCGGCGGAGACGACCTTCTCGGCGCGGTCGGCGAAGGCCTTGGCCTGGCTCGGCGAGAGGAAGACGCGCAGGGCGTCGGGGCCCTCGTCGGTGTCGTCCAGCACCACCGACTCGTCGATCTCCTCCTCGGTGACCGCGAGCAGCTCGACCACGATGGACCGCGAGTCCGCGTCCCAGCCCAGGCCCATGGTGCCGACCCGGAACTCCTCCTCCAACGGCACGGCCAGCGGATCGGTGTCCGAGGAGGGTGCGGCCTCGGCCTCGGCGGACCCGCCGAACCGGCGGCCGACCTCGGCCAGGAGCGCCTCGATCCGCTCGGCCAGCACGGAGACCTGCTGCTTCTCCAGCAGCACGCTGATGGTGCGGGCCTCCTCGATCGCCTGGAGGTAGAAGGCCCGGTCGCCGGGCTCGCCGACGGTCCCGGCGACGAACCGCTCGGGCTGGCGGAAGACATGGATGACGCGTGACATGGCGAAAGCCAGAGTAGGCCAACCCGCGGCGCGCGGCACCCCGGTGTGGTGGGACCGGCGTCAGGCCCCTGTGGACCCGCCGACGACCGCCTCCTCGGCAGGCTTCTCGTCCGGCTTGGGGATCAGCGACGCCACGTCCCCGCCGACGTCGTTGACCCGGGCGACGAACGGCCGCGTCGGCGTGTAGGTGATCACCGACATCGAGCAGTTGTCGACGACGATCCGCTGGAAGTTGTCCAGGTGGCTGGCCAGTGCGTCCGCGACGATGGACTTGATGGGGTCGCCGTGGCTGCAGGCCACCCACACCGCGCTCGGCCCGAACTCCTCGGCGATCCGCCGGTCCTGGCGCCGGATCGCGGCCACCGCGCGGCACTGCATGGCCGCGAGCCCCTCGCCGCCGGGGAACACCGCGGCGGACGGGTGGGCCTGGACGACCTTCCAGAGGTCCTCCTTCGCCAGCTCCTTGAGCTCGCGGTTCGTCCAGTCGCCGTAGTCGACCTCGGTGAGGTCCGGCTCGACGACCGGCTCGAGCCCGCGGTCCAGCGCCAGCGGCCCGACGGTCTGCACACAGCGCGTCATCGGGGAGGTCACGATGGCCGCCAGCGGGACCGGCGCGAGCCGCTCCACGACCGTCGCGGCCTGCGAGCGACCCTTGTCGTCCAGCTCCACCCCCGGGCTGCGCCCCGCGAGCACGCCGGACGTGTTCGACGTCGAGCGGCCGTGCCGGAGCAGGATCAGGGTGGTCACGAAACCGACCCTACGTGGTGAGCGAACGGCACTTTCGTTCACTAGGTCTGAGCGAACGGCACTTTCGTTCACTAGGTCTGAGCGAGGGTGCCGTTCGCTCAGGGGGTGGGTGGGGTCAGGTGGCCGAGACGGCGCCGATGGCCAGGGCCGCCAGCAGGGCCGCACCCAGCGCGATCCGGTACGCCACGAACACGTAGACGGTGTTCTTCTCGACGAACCGCAGGATCCACGCGATCACCGCGTACCCGACGACGCCCGCGATGAGCACCGCGACGATCATCTGGAAGGGGCTGGGCCCGTCGCCTGCGAAGACGTCCGGCAGGGTGAACAGGCCGGAGGCGAAGACGGCCGGAATGGCCAGCAGGAACGAGAACCGCACGGCCGCCGCGCGCTCCAGGCCCAGGAACAGGCCCACCGTGATGGTGCCGCCGGACCGCGAGACCCCCGGGATCAAGGCCATGGCCTGGGCGAACCCGAGGATGATCCCGTCCCTCATGGTCAGCTTCTCGACCGGGCGCTCCTGCTTGCCGAACCGCTCGGCCAGTCCCAGCAGCAGCCCGAACACGATCAGCGTGGTCGCGATGAGCCAGAGGTTGCGCGCGACCGTCTGGATCTGGTCCTGGAACAGGATGCCCAGCACACCGATGGGGATGGTGCCGATGATCACCATCCAGGCCATCCGGTAGTCCTGGCTCGCCCGCACCTCCGGGTCCCGGAGGCCGCGGAACCAGGTGGTGATCAGGTTCCACAGGTCCTTGGCGAAGTAGACGATCACCGCCACCTCGGTGCCGATCTGGGTGACCGCGGTGAAGGCGGCGCCGGGGTCGTTGCCGAAGAAGATCCCGGAGACGATCCGCAGGTGCCCGGACGAGGAGATCGGGAGGAACTCGGTGAGCCCCTGCACGAGACCCAGGACGACGACCTCAAGCCAGCTCACGGGGCGTCACCGTAGCGGGGGTGGGGTGGGGCGCCCGCCGCGCACCCCCGGATGGCACGCTCGCAACGTGCAGCGCAGGAGGGTGGGGTCATCCGGACTGCAGGTCTCCCGGATCGGCCTGGGCACGATGAC